>Ga0307968_1000693_pt1 | contig 25395 bp, 33 predicted proteins | sample OrgLakmetagen650_FD_201834 | JGI IMG/M metagenome (GOLD analysis project Ga0307968, IMG submission 201834) | Saline water microbial communities from Organic Lake, Antarctica - #650 | ecosystem: Environmental > Aquatic > Non-marine Saline and Alkaline > Saline | place: Antarctica: Organic Lake...
ATGTATCAGGTGCTGCGTGTGGGGTGTTGTGTGTGTGACTGTGTGTTGGTTGTATGTATCAGGTGCTGCGTGTTGGGTGTTGTGTGTGTGACTGTGTGTTGGTTGTATGTATCAGGTGCTGCGTGTTGGGTGTTGTGTGTGTGTGACTGTGTGTTGGTTGTATGTACCAGGTGCTGTGTGGGGTGGTGTATGTGTGTGTGTGACTGTGTGTGCCATCACCCCAGCAGCAAATGGTAATACAGGCTGGTTTGTAAGGTACCAAATTGGCGTCCATGAGCTTGTTAAGACTAATGAGTTTGTTAAGACTAATGAGCTTGTTAAGACCGAGTGCTGAGCTTGTATGGCACTCCAATACTACCGCTCTATACACAGTAGTGTGATGCAAAGCTAGCAGGCTTTTAAAATCACACATTTGTAAATATAGGATCAAACAACCATTGAAGAGGGGGTGTAATTGGTGAAGGGAAATGAAGGGTACCTAATGTTATGTGTGAAATGTTGCACCACAGAAAGTTAGAAACAGGTATAGGTATAGGGTTGGCCAAAACCATATGTACAATGCACATTTAGTATTTTGACAGGGAGACTACCAAATATACAGTCATATAGGATGGATATAAGTATACGGTTCTGGCCAACCCTAAACAGGTACTACTTACACACGCTTTGTAGACTACCTACCTACTACTAGGCCTACTAGGCCTACTACTACCTACCTACCACTAGGCCTACCTACTACTAATTACACACACCTTGCTACAACTTAAGCAGAATGCTCTACACAGACGATGCAACTTGTCGTATGAATGATTATTTGTGAAAAGTGCGCTCGCGCACGCACACATACATATGCACGCACGCAAGTGCACACTCATACTCAGGCACACACACATGCACATGCACACACACATGCACACACAAACATCACACAACAGGCGCTAGCAGCCTAAACGCAGAACAGCACACGTACCTCTGCTAGGTACTGGGTCATCTGAGTCGTTTTGCCGGAGCCAGTCTCTCCAATAACCACCAATGTCTGCAGAGAAACAAAAGAACATGTGTGTTGTGCTCGTGTGTGCGTGTGCGTGTGTATGTGCGTGCATGCATGCGTGTGTGTGCGTGCATGCATGCGTGTGCGCGTGGGCATCTGCACATGTCAGTCTCATTCGAAAAAGATAAGTATGTAATGTATGTTGGGGTAAGGTGAAGGGGGGACCGTTTATTCTACAAACAGGGGAGAGCTTGCCTATGAAGTGCTTGCCTGCGAAGTGCTTTGCTCGCACTAGAAGTTAACACATACAAGGCTGTGACTGACGCAACACCCTGCCTAGGGTTGTCTACCACAGTTTGCATGAGCCGTTACAAGCACCCCATTGTTACCCACAGTGCCTCCACAGGAGGACAAAACGGTCGACGTATGATCAGAACCACACAGGTCAACAGAATGGCCAACGTAATCACTACAACCACTTCACCAACAAACATAATTTGTCCCTTACTGGTTGTCCGCCACGGCCTGCATGAGCTGACAATCGCCTCAGTACATCCAGCCACTGATTCAGCACATCAACACGTGAGCAAACCCCCACCAAGTTGTCCGCCACGGCTTGCATGAGCTGACAATCGCCTTAGTACATCCAGCCACTAACCCAACATATCAACATATTAACATATCAACACGTGAGCAAACCCCCACCTGGTTGTCTACCACGGCCTGCATGAGCTGACAATCGCCTTAGTACATCCAGCCACTAACCCAGCACATCAACACGTGAGCAAACCCCCACCAAGTTGTCCGCCACGGCTGGCATGAGCTGACAATCGCCTTAGTACATCCAGACACTAACCCAAAATATCAACACAATAATATACCAACACATGAGCAAACCCCATCTGATTGTCCGCCACGGCTTGCATGAGCTGACAATCACCTGAGTACATCCAGCCACTAACCCAGCATATCAACACGTCAGCTAACCCCACCTGGTTGTCTGCCACGGCTTGCATGAGCTGACAATTGCCTCAGTACATTCAACCACTAACCCAGCACAACAACACGTCAGCAAACCCCCACCAAGTTGTCCGCCACGGCTTGCATGAGCTGACAATCGCCTTAGTACATCCAGCCACTAACCCAACATATCAACATATTAACATATCAACACGTCAGCACACCCCCACCTGGTTGTCTGCCACGGCCTGCATGAGCTGACAATCGCCTCAGTAAATCCAGCCACTAACCCAGCATATCAACACGTCAGCAAACCCCCACCTGGTTGTCTACCACGGCTTGCATGAGCTGACAATCGCCTCAGTACATCCAGCCACTAACCCAGCATATCAACACGTCAGCAAACCCCCACCTGGTTGTCCGCCACGGCTTGCATGAGCTGATCCTTCAGGTGGTATATGGGCAAGCTCTGTCGCTGCTCTTGAATGGAGCGCTGGTCTCGAATGCCGTACGTCACAGCCTTGCCCATGGCCTGTGTGAAATTGGAGCGGGAAAAGTGTGTAAGTCACATGCGAGCAGGGCACAAAACGTTTTAGAAGTGTGACCCCTAATGTCACAGCCTTGCCCATGGCCTGTGTGAAATTGGAGCAGGAAAAGTGTGTAAGTCACATGCGAGCAGGGCACAAAACGTTTTAGAAGTGTGACCCCTAATGTCACAGCCTTGCCCATGGCCTGCGTGAAATTGGAGCGGGAAAAGTGTGTGTCACATGCGAGCAGGGCACAAAACGTTTTAGAAGTGTGACCCCTAATGTCACAGCCTTGCCCATGGCCTGTGTGAAATTGGAGCGGGAAAAGTGTGTAAGTCACATGCGAGCAGGGCGCAAAACGTTTTAGAAGTGTGACCCCTAATGTCACAGCCTTGCTCATGGCCTGTGTGAAATTGGAGCGGGAAAAGTGTGTAAGTCACATGCGAGCAGGGCACAAAACGTTTTAGAAGTGTGACCCCTAATGTCACAGCCTTGCTCATGGCCTATTTTAAAATGACCAGAGGAAGGTATTGAGTGTGTCAGTCGCATGCCACTTGCCAGCAGGGCACAGGACGCCACAAATGCCACAAGCACCACCCTTCCCGCGGCCAATGATAAAATTTTTAATTGGGTGAGAGGCATATGGAGTGAGCCACACTGTGTTGAGCGTGCTGTTCAGATGGGGGGCCAGGGGTGCATTTGGGTCACAGGCGCCACACACAGTGCATCGCTCAAGCACACAAAGGGTCAGATGCTTGTCTGTGGCCTGAGAATTCAGATGGAGAGCCAGGGGTGCATTTGGGTACAGGCGCCACACACAGTGCATCGCTCACACACACAAAGGGTCAGACGTTTGTCTGTGGCCTGAGAGTTTAGATGGAGAGACAAGGGTGCATTTGGGTCACAGGCGCCACACACAGTGCATCGTTCAAACACACAAAGGGTCAGACGCTTGTCTGTGGCCTGAGAGCCCAGTACGAGTTGCAAGCACGCACACAGGCATGCAGTATCACCCAACATAAATGCGATCAGTGTGAAAATCACGTGGCTTTTTGTCCTGGCTACACACAACACAGAACCCACATTGATCTATTTTGGTCCTCCATTCCAGCAACTCATAGGCTGAAATAGACTTGCCTTCATCTTCCACTGTAGCACCTCATAATGTAGAGGATGAACATACCTTGGTCTTCCATTCTGGCACCTCGTTAACTTTCCATGCTAGCACCTCATAATGTATAAGATGAACATACCTTGGTCTTCCATTCTGGCACCTCGTTAACTTTCCATTCTTGCACCTCATGACGTAGAGGATGAACGTACCTTGGTCTTCCATTCTGGCACCTTGTTAGCTTTCCATTCATAACGTAGAGGATGAGCGTATCTTGGTCTTCCATTCTGGCACCTCGTCAACTCTCCGTTCTAGCACCTCATAATGTATAAGATGAACGCACCTTGGTCTTCCATTCTGGCACCTCATAAGCCACAAGTCCAATGCCACGCAGCTCTTGAGCCAGAGCACGCTCGCCTGGGTCTGCCATAGGATCCTACGCAGGCAAAACGTTAGAAGAACATTAGTGTGTGGTTCGCCAGGTCTGCCATAAGATCCTACGCAGGCAACGTTAGATGAACATTTGTGTGTGGTTTGCCAGGTCTGCAATAAGATCCTACGCAGGCAACGTTGGATGAACATTAGTGTGTGGTTTGCCAGGTCTGCCATAGGATCCTACGTAGGCAACTTTAGATGAACATTAGTGTGTGGTTTGCCAGGTCCGCCATAAGATCCTACGTAGGCTATGTTAGGATAACAAAAGTGCAGATTGCCTGGGTCTACCACAGGATTCTACATAGGCAAAATTATGATAACAATAGATGTGGTTTCCTCAGTCTGCATTACAATCCTACCAAAGAGATTTGAAGAAAGTGGTTAAGAGAGAAAAGTTACTGGGTAACAAAAAAGGACGTGCTAATTTAGGACGGAATAAGGTAGCGGAATTGATATTGATTACCTGAGTCTGCCATAGGTGTTCACAAAGGCATGTGAAAGAATGGGGAGTAGGGAGTGGCTAAAAATCAAAGAGAGATACTTCAGGAAGGAAAGTACACAAGTGTTGTGCTCGTTAAATCTTGTTACGATTTTCTGTTCAAATGTCTAAACGCCACAAGGGTGTGGGACCACAGGAAATACAGGATGAAGAAGCATATTGACACCTACACACATGCTGACATAACACACATATGCACCTCTTACACATAAACGAGTTCTGGCAACAATGTCATGCAGGATGCACAATCATGCTCACTTTGATATACACATTCTGATAAGGTAACTTGAGTTTCTGACGCACCTCCCATGGCCAGTGGCGGGACGCAGCAGCGCGATATTTTTTCCACACGATCTGATTAGGTAACTAGAATTTCTGACGCACCTCCCATGGACGTGATAAATCTTTGGGAATGGCATCCAAAAGCGTACGCTGCTGTTGGTCCTTTAGCTCTCTCCTCTCCTTAGCCAGGGCACTCTGCACACAAAGGGAGGGAGTGTATGAAATATGCAAGGTATGTGTGTATGTGTGTTGTTGAGCATTGTATATGGCACTCTGTGTATAGGCGAGGAGTGTGTGAGGTATATGTGTACGTTGTTGAGCATCAAATATGGCACACACTCTTTCCCTCTCTCTCTCTCTCTCTCTCTCTCTCTCTCTCTCTCTCTCTCTCTCTCTCTCTGTGTGTGTGTGTGTGTCCCTCCCTCTAACTCACACACACGCACATGCAGACGTTCACACACACATGCACACACCTGCGTCATAGCGGACCGCTGCATGGTGCCATCTGGGTTTTTGACAATCTTGATTGGACTCATCTCAATGCCAGACTTGCTGCCCCCTCCCTTCAAAAAGGTAGGCTCGGCATCGTTAAGGTCGATCTCAAACTCGTCGTTGTTCTCTTCCTCCGCGCCCGCAAGCACACCCAGGCCTGCACACATGTATGTGCGTTGCTTTTGCCATAAGCTATGGTCAATGTCAGGACGAGTTCTAAAGTTACGCTTAGCTCACCCAAATAGGCTTGCATGTGTGTGTATGTGTGTGTGTATGTGTGTGTGCATGTGTGTGTGCATGTGTGTATGTGTGTATGCGTGTCGCTTATTGCCAATATATGAATAATCTAGCTCACCCACACAGGCTTGCACGTATGTGTATGTGTGTATGTGTGTGTATGCGTGTCACATATTGCCACCCACACAGGCTTGCACGTGTGTGTATGTGTGTATGTGTGTGTAAGCATGTCGCATATTGCCATCCACACAGGCTTGCACGTATGTGTATGTGTGTATGTGTGTGTATGCGTGTCGCATATTGCCACCCACACAGGCTTGCACGTATGTGTATGTGTGTATGTGTGTGTATGCGTGTCGCATATTGCCACCCACACAGGCCTGCACGTATGTGTATGTGTGTATGTGTGTGTATGCGCGTCGCATATTGCCACCCACACAGGCTTGCACGTATGTGTATGTGTGTATGTGTGTGTATGCGTGTCGCATATTGCCACCCACACAGGCTTGCACGTATGTGTATGTGTGTACGTGTGTGTATGCGTATAGCGTATTGCCAACATATGAATAAATTGTCACATATTTAGGTGAGGGGGTGAGCGAGAAATACGCGTGGCATAAGCAACAGGCCTGAGATATTTATGCAGTGGTAGATGCTGTGAAGGCATCATATCAAAACGAAACTGTGCTTAACTGTATTAGCATGGTTGCATGCACGCAACCTTGTAAGTGTTTGCACACCAACATGCGCAGACGAACAGACACACAAACACGCACGCATTCACACCCCCACCCACACACCACACACATGAAATCAAGGGTTTGCGACAAAAGCTTCGAGGATGCACGTGGAAGCTGCATTATATAGGGCCTTGAAAAGTCCAAGCCTTATTCCTCACTCAGCTATAAAATGATTGCATAAGGATCCGAGTCGCTGCCTCAGCTAATGAGCAAGCGGATCTAAAAACAATCTCTGGTCTTGTACACAAATTTGGTTCAGTGGTGATCACCAAGCAAGTGCAGAAAACCCAAGAAGAGAGAAGCATTGCTATCGCACGGCACCTTTCAAAAAAGCTTGAACACAGAAACAACCACCTCAGCCAAATGACACCCTCACCCAGACTCACGTACACACAACAGACCTTGTTACCAGGTTCATCCTGTTTTCTTCCCCTGTTATCCTCTCCTGTCCTTCTCTTACCACTCCCAGCACACGAGGCCTCATAGCCACACACCTGACTCCTCGTCATAGGTGGGCAGCTCGTCTGTGGCCAAAACGCCGCTGGCCTTCAGTTGTTGAGCCTCCCATTGCTCTTGCTCCGTCAGCTTCTTACCAGGCTGTGTTTGTGTGTGTTTGTGTGTGTGTTTGTGTGCGTATGTGTGCACGTGTGTGCGCGTGTGTTTGTGTGTGTGTGTGTGTGTGTGTGTGTGCACGTGTGTGCGCGTGTGTGTTTGTGTGTGTTTGTGTGTGTTTGTGTGCGCGTGTGTGCGTGTGTGTGCATGTGTGGGCTTGTGTGTGCGTGTGTGTCTGTGTGTCTGTGTGTGTCATCTGCTTGCACCTGCAACACAGCACTCATGTTTTTGTTTGCCCTACATGCAGGAGTTGGAAATCCTGGTCGGCTTCCTCTCTCCGCCTAGTTTTTACAAACCAACAAGCAACGCGTACCCTTATGCACAAATGCTTCCCTAAAGTAACACGGAAGCTATGCGCTAATGCTCAGGTCTCGCCAGAACAATGCATGCATACATGCATACGGGGCACATACAATAAATCAAGCGGGGAAATTACAACACATGCGTTTAAAAATATTTGCATATACGGTTCTGGCCGACCCTACTTATGCCCACTCCGCACAAAAATTGTGGGTCCTGGTCGAAACCTCTTTCAGCCTGATCTTCACCTAGCACAGAAGGCACGCACCTATGCAAGATAAGCTATAAGTTCACGCTTGAGCGCGTCCACACAATTGCACTCACCCACCACACAATTGCACTCACCCTCCACACAATTGCACTCACCCTCCACACAATTGCATTCACCCTCCACATGATTGCACTCACCCTCCACATGATTACACTCACCCTCCACACGATTGCACTCACCCTCCACACAATTGCACTCACCCTCCACACGATTGCACTCACCCTCCACACAATTGCACTCACCCACCACACAATTGCACTCACCCTCCACACAATTGCACTCACCCTCCACATGATTGCACTCACCCTCCACACAATTGCACTCACCCACCACATGATTGCACTAACCCTCCACATGATTGCACTCACCCTCCACACGATTGCACTCACCCTCCACACTATTGCACTCACCCTCCACACAATTGCACTCACCCTCCACCCTCCACACAATTGCACTCACCCTCCACACAATTGCACTCACCCACCACACAACTGCACTCACCCTCCACACGATTGCACTCACCCTCCACATGATTGCACTCACCCTCCACATGATTGCACTCACCCTCCACACGATTGCACTTACCCTCCACACGATTGCACTCACCCTCCACACAATTGCACTCACCCTCCACATGATTGCACTCACCCTCCACACAAACGCACTCACCCTCCACACAATTGCACTCACCCTCCACACAATTGCACTCACCCTCCACACAATTGCACTCACCCTGCGTAGCAGCCGTGGGTCCTGGTCGTCCTCCTCTTTCAGCCTGATACCTGACAAGCCTTTGAGTCCATTGATGGGGGCTCCATCAGGGCCGATGTAGCCAGGCAGCAGGTGCGTGGGAAGCAAGTCCTTGCCTGCACAGGAAACGCAAACGTAGATAAGGCTTAATTCTGGGATGGCACGTTAGCAAGGCTGATTAATAGCCAGGCAGCAGTGCGTGGGCAGCAAGTCCTTGCCTGCACAGGAAAATAAACAGCTTTGTGTGCAGCTAATTGAGGCATTTGTGCTGTGGTAGCTTTCAAAGGACATTTGCAGCAGCACTTCCTCGCCTGAGAAGGATGTGGAGTCAAAGAGGGGAAAAAAAGAAGAAGAAAAAACTACGCAGGCAGTGATAAAACCAATCCCCACGTTAATTCAGGGAATGAGATAAGGGTCAAAGGATAGCACGGACTCAATCAGGTTTTTCAGAGAACAGGCCTGATTTGGCTGTGTTCCCGCAAAGTGCCGTGACTGTGTGTGAATGTGTGTGTGTATGTGTGTGTGTGTGTGTGTGTGCGTGTGTGTGTGTGTGAATGTGTGTGTGTGTGTGTGTGACAGTCACTGTCTGGCCAACGGCCTTGGCACGTCAAAGAGTGCTAAAGCCTCTGAAAATGAAACCCATCTGTGGCCTGTTCCACATCGCGCATGGACATGGAATGAGCTGCGGCTGCGTGCCTGTGGAGGACCCTGTCTGTGTGGACAGCACCTTCAACCCAGCATCACACCTAACAGGACTACCAGAGTGAACTACAAAAATCTTCAGAGTGAACCCACCTGTGGCCTGATCTACATCGCGCATGGACATGGAGATGCGCTGCGGCTGCGTGCCTGTGGAGGGCCCCGTCTGTGTGGACAGCACCTTGACCCACACCTCCTGGCCGCGCTTCACAAACTCCTTGGCACTGCTGATGGGGCGCTTAGACATATTGGCCATGTGCACCAGGCCCTCCACCTGCATACTCAATCACGCAACAGGTCCCACAGTATGGTTGGGGAACGTCTAAGCACGACAATATCAGCTATGTGCGCCAGGCCCTCCACCTGCGTGTTCAAAACTCAAACACACAACGAGTTTGGGGCGTCTTTGAGTACGACAATGTTTACAAAGTTGAGGATGATTGCTATAAATATACACCAATCGTAGCAGAATGTGAAATTTAATGTTGGCCAAGTGCACCAGGCCCTCCACTTGCATACTTAATCGCGCAACAGGTTTTGCTACGTGGCCAATTGTGGCATGTCTAAGCACGACAATATCAGCTATGTGCGTCAGGCCTTCCACCTGCATACTCCATCACGCAACAGGTCCCACAGTATGGTTGGGGAACGTCTAAGCACGACAATATCAGCTATGTGCGCCAGGCCCTCCACCTGCGAGTTCAATACTCAAACACACAACGAGTCTCACTGCTTGTTTGGGGCGTCTTTGAGTACGACAATGTTTACAAAGTTGAGGATAATTGCTATAAATATACACCAATCCCAATGGTAGCACAATGTGAGATTAATGTTGGCCATGTGTACCAGGCCCTCCACTTGCTCAACAATGAACAACACTCACTGGTTGCACATGGCAAAACAACATTTTGTGCACAAACACAACAAGGAACAGTAATACAACTGTTGTTTGACTGTTACCCTGCACACTTGCAGTGCTAGGACAACATCTTGTGCACAAACATAACAAGGAACTGTAATACAACTGTTATTTAGCTGTTACCCTGCAAACTCAAAATGCTAGGTCTAAAGCTTGGCTAGATACCAGGCTAGCACTACTCATTCCACTGCAATAAAACCTGTGTATAGAGCTCACAGTGCTAGGTCTAAAGCTTGGCTAGATACCAGGCCAGCACCACTCATTCCACTGCAATAAATATTGTGTATACAACTGTGCAACGGCAGCTCTCCCCTTGTTTGTTAAGGTGAAGGCCACGCTAGGGTAGCGTGCGAAACGTTAGCACTGTACAAAGGGTCAAAACGACGAGGGTTTGTACATCAAAGTACACGCACCACCACAGGTAACTGGTCAGCCCTATTCATACTCTTCTTTTCACAATGCAATTTTTGTGCCTTTCAAAATTAAGCATCTGCCCCTGCTTCTATGTGGGTTGTCGCACCTTCTTTTGGAAGCAGTCCAGCTCTACAAAGCAGCCAAATTCCATCACGCTGGAAACCTGTACGCCCACACATATACAGGCACAAACACTCAGTTTGACAAATATCGACAATGCTGATAATAAAACGGCGGAGTGTGCATGCTGAAGGAAAGAAAGCGTGCCAGCAAAGGGAAAAAGTGTGTGTTTTAGGGGTACACCGTCTCTGTCAGGCAAGCATGAGTTTGGTGCTTACCATGAAGAGGCAGAGTGTGCATGCTAGAGAGAAGGGCGGAGTGTGCATGCTAGACAGAAGGGCAAAGAGGGGAAGAGTGTTGTTTTAGGGGCACACAGTCTCTGGCAGACCAGTTTTTGGATTTTGGTGAATAAAGATATTATGGGGAGCGCACCAGCAAAGGGACGATGCAGGCTTCAATGACGCATGGTCTGGCATAAGAGCATGTTTCATGGGTACCAGTTTGAATAGGGCACTCAGATTGACAGGCTATGAGGGGCACACTGGCAGAAGCAAGGTGCAGGCTTCAATGACGCATGGTCTGGCATAAGAGCATGCTTCATGAGTACCAGTTTGAAAAAGGTACTCAGATTGACAAGCGGTGCATTGTTTCCGAGTGCTAAAGGGAGCACAGTTTGGTTCAGGCATGGAAGCAAGCACACATGTACAGGAAGGAGCTCATCAGCAGGAAGGCAGCACGTCAGCAGAAAGCAGCACGCCAGCAGAAGGAAACGTTGCAGCAGGGACACGTCAGGGCATGAAGGCAAAGTTGAGGCCCAGGGTCATTCGTAGGGTTGGCCAAAACCACATGCCTATACACGGTGTCCATACGGTATCATTGGCAGGGAAACCACCAAATATACGGTCATATACGGTGCGCATATATACTGTTCTGGCCAACCCTAGTCATATGCCTTCAGCACAGTCCTCAAGTCAAGACGGCATAACAGCTAATTAGCACCCACGCGCACAAAGCGTGCTTTTCTTTGTTTTTCTCTCCCTACCATCACTAGGCACCCACGCGCACAAAGCGTGCTTTTCTTTGTTTTTCTCTCCCTACCTACTACCTACCATCACCAGGCAAGCCGAAAACACAATCAGCACCCATCCTTGTCCTGGTGACTTTAGCACAGGCCCTTCACTCACACCATACAACTAAGGCTCACTCACACCAGGCAGGCTGAACACGAACATACAGGTAACCAGCACAACACCCACCTTGCCCTGATACACGCCCCCTAGCTCAGGTCCCTCCGGCTTAGAGGGCAGAGGTGGGGGAGGCGGCAATGCTTCCCTACGACCTCCAGCATCTCCGTTCCGGCCACGGTCTTGATCGCGGCCGCCGCCACCATCACGCTCACGCTCCCGATCACGGCCACCACGGTCTCGATCACGGTCACGATCTCGATCACGGCCGCCACGGTCACGGTCACGATCACGGTCACGATCTCGGTCACGTGAGCGAGAGCGCGGTCTTTTAGAGGACTCCCGGTCCTTGTAGCGATCCTTGTCTCCCCTGGAGCCAGTCTCCACAGCCGGGCTGGGGCCTGGCAGGCAGCAACGGTGAGGAGAATTCTCAGTGAGAACGGTGAGTGCTGCTAACTACCAGCCCAATTTGAAAGGCGTTGGGACGGCACAAAGTTACGTCAGGGCTGGGGCCTGGCAGGCAGCAACAGTGAGGAGAGTGCTCAATGGGAACGGTGAGTACTGCTTACTACCAGCCCAATTTGAAAGGTGTTGGGACGGCACAAAGCCATGTCAAAGCCCTGCCGCTGAAACCGCTGTCCTTTCATCTCCACCTAGCCCCAGCTTCCAGGAGTTATTCCCTTTTAAATAGAGGGGAGATGGGACGATAGGCAACTATTAATTGCCGATGCTCGTGATATTTCTCTGCAATCTGGGGATATCAGGTGTGGACCTAAAGTGCTTAGTGTGGACCTAAAGTGCTCTAAATGTATTCATGCTGATGTAATCATGCTGAGTGCGCCATTGTCACCAGTTTCACGCTTTCTCTCTGACATGGTGATGCACCTCCACATGCAGCATCCTTTCCACCTGCTGCCAGGTAATGCATTTGCTTGCAGCCGGGCCCCCTTTTTTCCATCACAACATCACAACTGTGCTGTCAGGTGCAGTGGTTTGCAGGCCTTTCAGTTGTTCCTCACTCACTGGGCGCATACACAAAAGTCTTCCTGTGGACATGCTGCATGCTCAGAGTGGTTTGCAGGCGTTCCAGTTGATCCTTACTCACTGGGCGCATACAAAACAACTGTGCTGTCAGGTGCAGTGGTTTGCAGGCGTTCCAGTTGTTCCTCACTCACTGGGCGCATACAAAAAAGTCTTCCTTTGGACATGCTGCATGCTCAGAGTGGTTTGCAGGCGTTCCAGTTGTTCCTTACTCACTGGGCGCGTACAAAACAAGTGTGCTTTCAGGTGCAGTGGTTTGCAGGCGTTTCAGGTGTTCCTCACTCACTGGGCGCATACAAAAAAGTCTTCCTTTGGACAAGCTGCATGCTCAGAGTGGTTTGCAGGCGTTCCAGTTGTTCCTTACTCACTGGGCACATGCAAAACAACTGTGCTTTCAGGTGCAGTGGTTTGCAGGCGTTTCAGGTGTTCCTCACTCACTGGGCGCATACACAAAAGTCTTCCTGTGGACATGCTGCATGCTCAGAGTGGTTTGCAGGCGTTCCAGTTGTTCCTTACTCACTGGGCACATGCAAAACAAGTGTGCTTTCAGGTGCAGTGGTTTGCAGGCGTTTCAGTTGTTCCTCACTCACTGGGCGCATACAAATAAGTCTGTGGACATACTGCATGCTCAGAGTGGTGTGCGAGGGTATCCGTGGATAGAAGACGTGAATCAATGACGATACCGGAAAGGAAGAATTCCTGCTATTATCTTGTGTAGTCACCTGCAGCAGCCGGAATGCCGACCTTTGCCTCACCTTCCTGCATCAGCTCATCCATCGACAAATCCCTCATTCCTAGGGGTGGCCAGAACCATGTATACGGTGTATACATACAGGGTTGGCCAGAGCCGTGTATATACACCGTATACGACCGTATATTTGGTGATTTCCCTGCCAAAAATACCGTATATACGCTGTATACATATGGTTCCGGCCAACCCTATGTATATACGGTGTATTTTGGCAGGGAAACCACCAAATATACGATCATATGTGGTGTAAATATGGTTCTGGCCGACCCTACTTACTCCTTTGTATGTGTTTAATGCATAAAGCAGGGCAACATGTGTGCTGCAGGTAGCAGCAGCTGGAGTGTCAACTTTTAACCTGCCTCACCTATCTGCATCAGCTCACTGCCTAAAGGCTTTGCACAGTATCTCACTCCATCTGTTTATACTACTCATCAATCTTTCCGTAGGTAAATATGCTTGGTTACCTGCTGGGGCCTTCGTCCCTCCTTCTTGCATATGATGCAAGCTCATTGCATGATCGCTTTGCACAGTATCTCACTCCATCTACCAATGCTGCCTACTTAATCTTTCTTTTGCTCTTTTGTAGCTTGAAATGCTTAATTACCTGCAGGAGCCTTCGTCCCTCCTTCTTGCATCAGCTCGTCGTTCAACGATTTGGCGTAATCCCTGTATTGCAAAGTATAGCATTAAAATAATTAAGCATTATAAACGCGCTCTGAGTCAGCTTCAACAAATTCGTACATGCGCTCTACTGCAAGTCCAAACGCAGTTGGTCGTGCACAGTGGTAACCTCCAGCAAGGCTAAGTTTGCTCGTTGTGAAAGGAAAAACAAAATAAAAGGAGAAGGGAAAGTGGTGCAGCACATAACAGCACGCAATAAAGTGCAAATGCAAAGAAATGTCAGCCGCCCATCTCTGCAATTTGCACAACAGAAATTGCTTCTCACATGTAAAATGTACTTATACATGCACACACAGTAGACGCGCACCGTGTATTCGTCAGTGCCAGGCCAGGGATCTTTGCATCAGGGCGTGCAACAGACACCATCGGGCGGTTGGAGGTGGTTGACGGCTCAGCAGTCCCCTGGCCTCCTGCCATTCCTGCCGCCCCCGGCCCTGCACCCATACCCCCTAGGGCATGTATGATGCCCCAGAATCGCTCCACCAGAGCATCGTTCAGAGCCTCACCAAGGCCCAGGTCTTTCATGGCCTGTGTGTGTGCATGTGTGATGTGTGCGAGAGTGTGTGCGAGAGTGTGTGCGCTGGAGCATGCAGGTGTGTATGTGTATATGTCAGTGTACATGGAGGTCCTCGTGCATGCGTGTACCTGCATGCACACGTGCTCAGTGTGTGAGCTTCTCCAAGTCTGACGTGCCTGCTGCCACACACACGTGTCAGCCATGATGTATGCTGAAGCACTGGATGTATCGCTTGCTTTTTCTAGCAAAACCAGCACGTAGACACACACACACACGTACCGCCTTGAATTCGTCCACATCCTTCTGGGAGCGTGCAGTGTCAATGATGAACTCCCCCACAGCCTTGTCAGAGATGTGCAGGTGCGTCTCCAGCTCTGCACATTTGTACAGAGTGTATGAGGCTAAAGACACAAAACTGGTGGGCACATACATGCCTTAAGGTAGGGGGTGTGCGTGTGTGACTGAGTTGCACAGATGCACGTAACACCCAACATTCTCACCTGCAGTGACTCTGTTGACCAGCTGCAAATACTGCGTGCGTGGATTGTGTGTATGTGCACTATTTGTAGCGTGCATACAAGTGTGTATATTTGTGTGTGCTATAGCGTATGTGCATGCATGTGTGTGTTTGTGTGTATGTATGTGTACATGAATGTGTGTGTTATAGTGTTTGTAATTGCATTAATGTGTGTGAGTATGTGTGTGTGTGTGTCTGTGCATGTGCTTGTGTGTGTGCGTGCCTTGTGTTTGTGTCTGTTTGTGTGTGTGTGTGTGTGTGTGTGTGTGTGTGTGTGTGCGTGTATGTGTGTGTTTGTATGTGTGTGTTTGTTTGCGTTCAGGTAAGTGTGCATGCGTTTGTGTGCATGTGTGTGTGTTTGTATGTGTGTGTTTGTTTGCGTTCAGGTAAGTGTGCATGCGTTTGTGTGCATGTGTGTGTGTGTGTGTGTGCTGTGTGTGTGTGTGAGTATGTGTGTATGTGTCTGTGTGTGTGTGTGTGTGTGTGTGTGTGTGTGTGTGTGTGTGCACGCGTGCGAGCGTGTTTCCTTACTTGTAATTGCTTGAGCCGGTCTGCCATGATAAACCCTGCTCTCTACACGGGAGACAGCTCTCAGACTAGGGCTCACTTATACCAGCCCACAGGGCCGGGGCCTACAGGACACTCAGTCTTGAACAGGTAATCTGCGTGCTTCAGTTTTGATGTAACGGCATCAATTTAATTTATAATATAATTCATTTTTGCGCACGAGAAGACTCAGGAGAATAAGCGGCTAGTTAATAATAATACCAAATAAATCATGCTTTCAGCTGGAATGCAGACTGGTCGGGTCAGCCGGGGTGCCCTGAGGTGCTCGGCAGCAGCCAACGCCCTCCCCAAACAGGTACAGGGTCGTCGCGACACGCAGTTTCCATTTGTTGGGGCAGGATCGGGTGGCTGTGTCTGTGGCGAAAAATTGCTGCCATCTTTGGCGGCATTTTACCCGAATTAACGACCCAAAATGCAGCCTTCTCGCGCCTTCCAGCAGAGAACTCACCCCCCTCCCCCTCCCCCTCCCCCTTCCCCTCCCCCCGCTGCTGAACACAGTTTAAATCCGTCAAGCCAGTGGGCGACAGGGTATTCGTCAAGGTTGACAAGGCCAGACCACGCAGTGTGGGTGGAGTCCTCCTCCCGGCCGTGGAGCAGGCCTCCAGCACTGGCGGGACTGTAATGGATGTTGGGGATGTGACTCTGCTCAAGGTGGGTGAGGTGGCTTGCTGATTGTGGCATTTGTGAGTGTGCTCCCATTAACCCCTCTTTCGCACCGGTCTTGCTGTTCAGCCTGTACATGAAGCATTCCTGACTTTATGAAATGGTACTCCAATGGCAGGCATTATACTCCATCATGCAGGCAGTGCACATTATCCTCTGACCTCATGTCGCACATTGCGTACGCAGGCAGGAGACCACGTCATCTACTCCAAGTACGCAGGAACTGACATTGCAGTGGGTGATGATGCCCATGTGCTACTAAAGGTAGGTATGTCAGTAGCCAATGGCCATGTGTTTGCCAGTCATCAATATTGACGTGCACGAAAACTACGCCACGACGATGATTTCTCGTACGCACACACGCTTTAACATGCACGCACCAACTTGCATGCACGTACAGATCCGCACACACATGCACATGCACAAACACACACACATTAAAACACACACGCACGGCAATTGCATGTGCATGTGCAAACACTCACAAGTATGCACGCACTTCCATATGCACACACAAATATTTACACACACATGCATACACATGCGTGCACACACGCACACATTATTGTACACAAACATGTGCACACATATGCACGCACACATGCGAATATGCAAGTGTTAATACACGCACATACACAAATACACACACGCTGCAAACACAAATGCATACACTAATGTGCGCATGTCTCAAACATACTTCACACAGGAGGAGGATGTGATTGGGTTATTACCTGAGAATGAGCTGATCCCCGCCCTCTCCCCATTAAGTGACCGAATCCTCATCAAGGTGAGGCCTCACCTGTCGCCTGAAGAAGTTGTTTTTAACTAGTTTTTGTAAATACTGGAACAGTAACCTCAGTGCGGTCAAACACAAGGACTTTTGTTTGTTACGTGAGGGATGTACACCTTGGCGTCAACAAGACGGAGACTGTCTTGTCAAAATGCTGACCTTCTTTGCAGCGTCCGTGCAAAATACGCTAACTATTGGGGAGGACTTCTTTTGTGTGAAAACATTTGGTCTTAAGTGAAAGCGACTTCCCAAACAGCACAGCAGCAAAAGTCCTGACTACCTGTGTGAAACGCGCGCACGAGCATACGAATAATTAGATCGTTGCTTGCCAGTTCTGAACCCAAGGCAGACACGTGAACTAAGCTGCGTTGAAAAAGGGCAATTGACCCCCTTTCGTGATATAGATTGAGCTCGTATGGCTCAATAGCATATCTGACTTCATATCGGGTACACCTCGTATGATATACCTTGTGCCCTATTTGTGCCATAAATCGAGGTTTGAAACCAGCCTGACACCATTCTTTGGCCTTTCTTTCGCTCCCCCTTCGTAGTGCGCTAAGGCAGAGAACACTAGCTCAGGGGGCGTGCTGTTGAACGAGACCTTGGAGAAGCCCAACTTCGGAACGGTGAGGTGTCTCTCAATTTGGTGCAAAGTAGTGCGTGTGTGTGCCTGCTATTTCTCACGCAAAGCCCCTGGGACTGCTCATTTTACAGCAGCCTGCAAATATGTTGTGACTGTAACTTGCACATTTTACAGCCTGCAGATATGTTGTGACTGTAACCTGCTCTTTTTACAGCCTGCAGATATGTTGTGACTGTAACCTGCTCATCTTCAAGCTCAAGAGAAGGCGGTTGATTGTGGTGCTAAGTTTGGACCAGCACCAAATTGAGCGACAGGCTGGTCCGATTAATTCGAAATTTAGGCAGCGGCTACTTTTAGAGAATTATAAAGCCGTCAAATTTGTCTTGTAAGTATAAGTGATTGCCATCATGATGGATGCTCTGGGTGCTTCTGCGATTTTATAAGCTGCATTTCCAACCTTCATTTGATGAATTTGATTAAACACTATCTGCTCAAAGGTGCAGGAGCACGTGCACACGCAAGCACATACACACACAAGCGTGCACGCGTACACACAAACACACATACATACACACACATAATCGCACACATGCGTGCACACACATCTATATACACGCAGCAGTTTGTTGCCTGTCCCCTAGGCTAGTTGGTGTAGTAGTCGGTTGAATCGGTAATTTGTATATGACCATTTAGAAAATGGCTTTCCTGCTAAGTGCAGCTTCTCTGAACAACACTTTGCAGATGTCAGATCATATAACATGCTTTGGTGAAGAGCACTTCTCTGAACAGCACTTTGCAGATGTCAGATCATCATATCATATACCATGCTTCATTGAAGAGCAATTCTTCTTGTATAAATAGACGTGTGCTCCGTGTGATGAGCTGCACGTCTTAATCATGCACGCTCGTTGTTGACACGGGCTTTAGTTCATGTTGAGCACTGCACAGGAACTCTGCACAATCGTGCAACACACATACACACACACTGCACAGGCTGCGCTGTGAGTCTCTTGTGCACACTTAATGCACTGTGCAGTGACGCTGTGCATGCCGCTTTACCCCAACGATATAATCTGTTTGAGTGCAGGTGGTGAAGGTTGGTGCGGGTAAGAAGAAAGAGGACAGCGAAGAGATGGTGAAGCCAAACGTGGAAGTGGGCCAGACGGTCATGTACTCAAAGTACAGCGGCACAGAATTTGAGGTATGTATTTGTATCTCTGTGCGCGCATTCTTGTGTGTTCTGATCTGCGCATATGGTATGTATATGCATCTTTGTGCGCGCATGCTTGTGTGTTCCGATGTGCAACATGATAGCTCACGATCTTAAGTACAGATTTCGGGGGTACAAAGAACGTTTTTAAGCAATGCTTGCTTTGTATATAATTGTTTATTGAGCCCTCTTCAATGCAAGATAGCTTGCACTGCTTGTACAATTACAACTGAGCATCCTCACATGTACTCACGTGATTATTAAGCAAGGATCTCATCTTTTCATGAGCACACTGTAGCTTGCACCTTGCACGTTTAAAGTTCTGCAAACAGGTTTTATAAACCTTACACGTCAGAGCGCTCCAAGTTGAAAGTTAAAGTAATCAGGTTTAATAAACCTTACACGTTAGAGCGCGTCAAGTTGGAAGTTAAAGTAATAAAGTCTGCAGCAGCATTTGCTTGCAGATGCAGTAAATGAACATGCAGCGTGTGTTCCTCCATGACTAGTGCAGTAAGGTGTAGATATATTTGGGTTATCAGGTTTTGAGTAATCAGCTTAGGTGAACGCAGGGGTCAATTATGCATGCCACGTATCTATGTCAATGGTCACTTGGAAAGTTGGTGTGACTTTACGCCGCACATTCGACATTTGATCACAAGAGAAGGACAACCATTGCCCGTGCCCTCAGTAGTTGTTGGGCTATGTTTAGGGTTGGCCAGAACCATATAAATACGGTGTACACACAGTATTTTTTTGGCAAGGAAATAACCAAATATACGGTCATATACGGTGTATACGTACGGTTCTAGCCAACCCTAGCTTTGTTGGGCACAAGGGTCGACAAGTTAGTGCTGTGCAGATAAGAAAAGGAAAAAGACTCCGCTGGTACGTATGATGACACAGCCAGCATGATTCAGGTGCAGATAAAATGCGGCGCTGCATTGACCCTGGCACAAATTATTTTCCTCCCTTGTTACGTGCGTGTGTATCCACATAATGTATCAACTTGCGCATTGTCGTTGCAGGAGGGTCGAAAAGGGTAAATAATTTAGTGCTGTGCGGACCAAATGCGGCGCTGCATTGACCCTGGCACAAAATGCTTTTCTCCCTTGTTACGTGTGTGTATCCTTATAATCAATCAACTTGCGCATCGTCGTTGCAGGAGGGTGATGGCCCTGGCACAAAATGCTTTTCTCCCTTGTTACGTGTGTGTGTGTATCCTCATAATTGATCAACTCGCGCATCGTCATTGCAGGAGGGTGATGACTCGTACATCGTGGTCAGGGAAAGTGACATCCTCGCCGCCTTGTCGTAAGCAAAGGGAGGGCAAGTTCTGGGCTGCTCAAACGAAAACAAGCCGTCCTGCACTCCTGGTCATGTGTGCTGCGCCATTTCTGGCGTGAGTTTATCATCAGTGCCCGCACTTGTCGCGAGTCTGAGTTGATCATCAGTGCCCGCACTTGTCGCGAGTCTGACCTGCAGTTTCTTCGGCTGGGAAGAACGCTTCCATGCATTCACACAGCCGTTTACTGTTTGCATACAGCTGTACCTGCGTCTCCTAACAGGTGGTTTTTGTCTCGCACATCGTGTGTAGATTTCTGCTTCGGACAATTGCAGACTCCTCCTCCTAGTGTTTTATACCCTTGTATTTTTTCATAGAGGAGTTCCATTTCATTTTGTGCTTCTTAGTAGCTTGCTCTGGAATGAGCGCAGTATAGAAAAGCATCAGAACAGATACTCCTGCAAGTACAGCTCAGGCAGGAGAGAACGCTTGGCAGGAGAGAACGCTTCCGCGCTCGTGTTTTAACTGCTCACACAGGCACTTGTTAAATACTACCAGCAGACAATAAAGGTCCACGTCGTGTTTTGACTGCTCACACAGTCAATTCTTATAAAGCAGCAGACAATAAGGGTTTACAAAGGGGGTATCCGGCAGCCACGTACGTTGGGCTGATAGGCATTGCTGGATCAGCCAGCGTGAAGTAGATATAAGGTGGTAAAAAAAGAACTGGTCTCAGCCAGTGCCATATTGTTCTCCAAGGAAAGTGATAAATAAGTGGCCAGCAGACAATAAAGGTCCAGTCTGTCCAAAGGAGTATTAGAAGGATAAATGAAGTCACAAAGAGACTGGAGTACCAGGCTCAAACAAGCAAGAGCACCAGGCACAGAAACTGCAGAGCTGAGTCAAGGCCTTAAACCTAGGGTCAAGCAGATCCGTCCTGGCCGTTGCCAGCCTCAGTATGAACACTCAGCCAGCCCCACAGCAAGGCGTTAGCAGACATCCTAGCCGCAACACAGATAGCATCCTTCAAAGAGTTAGGACCACGATGGCGGCAAATGCTGCAGAGCGAGGTACACTTGTTTAGGCTCACAGCATCTTTCAAAGAATGCGCACCGCATGCCCAGATGCAAGTGCTAGTCACCGTGCAAGAGGAAGCCACACACCTGCGCTCCAGAGCCAGCTCGCAATGAGCCGCTGCCTAGCTAGCCATGCCCCTCCCCCAAGAAGGCACCATACTAATTCGTCTTTGTTTGGTCTTGAGTGCACTCCTCATGAAGACTTGGGACTTTTGTCTCACCACATGAGAGTCGAAATTCAGGCAAATTTTGTCTCGTCAAAATACCACGAGGAAAAAAATGCAAGGCAGAATACAGCAGCTGCTAGTGAACTGCAATGCTGTTGGGAAGTGGCACTACAAGCCTGTGACTTGAAAAAGTCCTTCAGGAAACATACGGGTAGTACAAAAGACACTGTCTTGTGCACCTACCTATCCTGTGCATCTATCATCTAAAGAAAATCGACTATAACTACTCCATTTGTTTGGACGATTACGGATACCCCACTGTCAGCACAAGTGTTTTGCGACATCTGGCATTTGCAAGGACTGTGTACCTCAACCTCCATATGCACAACTCTCTATACCCTTTGCGCAGCTTTCTAATGCTGAACTCATGGGTAGCGACAAACCCATTCATTCTTGATGCCACAGCCTGCCTGTGATAGTATGAGCTTTTGCACCAAGTTACAGCTACATCAGTATATACAGGAAAAGAGCAATAGCCGGCAAGCCCACACAGGTTTCCACCACAACTGCTACCTAAACGTCAGTCTTAACTGCAAGTCTTTCTGAAGCATGGGACGCTGAGCTGTAACAGCATAGATACAAATTTGTCACACGATCCGTCACTACCACCCATTGGGCGTGGCAAATTAGCTGGTGCGCTGAGTACTATACTTTGCTGTGACGGTGGTTTATATGTTGCCGCTGCTGTTCTTCCTCCCATTCCCTCTGCTCCAGCTGCAGCTGCTCAAGCTCTTGCTGCTCCTCAGGCCCCTGTCAAAGGCAACAAACAACATACACAATTGTATGTATGCGTACATGTGAGTCGCTACCTAATTAGTCGCTACCTAGTTAGTTGCTACCTAGTTAGTCGCTACCCATTTAGTCGCTACCTAGTTAGCCACTACCTAGTTAGTCGTCTGTGTCAGCTTTCAACCCTTTCATAGATCGTGCAGAGGCAAACCATGCACACTGCAAAGCCACTCATAACATTGATGAAGGACGGTAGCTTGTCGAGCACCTTGCTAAGCACACGTGCTCTTGTTGCACAAGCAAGCAAGCTCCAAGTCCCTGTGTGCCCTTCCGTGTCACGAGCAAAACATGTACCCATTGCAAAACATCGCCTAAAAATACCATTATTAATGGAGATAATCTATGACCTGAATCCACCAGTGCCGCAAACTAATGGTCAAGGCAGCTTCAAACATTTGCTACGCTATGCTGCTCAGTGTTGGATAGATTAAATATCTCATCATGTCTCGGGTTCAAAACAAAACCACTTGCCCCTCACACTGGCAGCAGACACAGTGCACAACCATACACACACCCACGCACACACACACTCGCACACACACACACACACACACTCGTACCTTTTGTTGCCTCGTACTCCAGAGTGGAGGATTTCACTCTGAGGTTTGCAGTGCATGGATCACAACTTCTAAACTTACCCACTGAACCGGTGGCTCTTGCTCGCTACCCTGCTCTTGGTATTGCTGCTGCTGCTGCTGCTCCTCTCCCTGCCAAAGGGAAAAAATACAACTATTAAGGCACTCAAGCAAATTCCTATCACACTGAGTTCAGTACGTAACACACAAACCTACAGAATAGTGTGTAGATGTTTGGGCGCAGAATGTAGTTCTGCAAATATAATGTGCATGGACGTGTAACGATACACTTTTGGCCAATCGTTGCCACTTGTCCGATCGCTTGGCATAAACAACTGCATTCCACCACCCACACCTGTTCCAAGCTCGTGGTTGTCGTGCTCCTCTGGGACAAGATGGGGTGCGACTCTGGGCTGCCATGTCGGACTGGTGCGTCCAGCTTTTGCATGGAGATCGCCCTTGCGTAGTGAAAGCATAAAAGTGAGCAAGGATGGTATGCAGGAAGGGAAGAAGAAGCATGGCTACTGCGCTGCCACCAGTACAGGGGGTCCACAACTTTAATACAAAGGAGAAGAAAAGGAAGTAGGTAATATCAATCACATGAGGCGCGGATGTTCATATTTTGTGCTCTGCACCACCTGATGGACATAGAGGTATACAGTCTTTATATGACAATGAGGCGCGGATGTTCATATTTTGTGCTCTGCACCACCTGATGGACATAGAGGTATACAGTCTTTATATGACAATGAGGCACGGATGTTCATATTTTGTGCTCTGCACCACCTGATGGACATAGAGGTATACAGTCTTTATATGACAATGAGGCACGGATGTTCATATTTTGTGCTCTGCACCACCTGATGGACATAGCGGTATACAATCTTTATATGAGACAGAGCAGGTTGCTGGTACATGATGCCTCCCCAATGCATGCTGTCAATGCTCTTACTGCAAGCTTGTGAGCCCTTTTGTGCAGGCTTGACGCGGATCCTCCAAAAATGGGAGAGCACACATCCACACACAAACACACACATCCACACACAAACACACACATCCACACACAAAACGCACACATCCACACAAACACACACATCCACACACAAACACACACACACACCTGTTGTGGCTTGCATGCGCGTTTCCAGGGACTAAATGTAGGACTGCATCATAGTCCTGGCAGGCCTCCCTGAAACGACCGAGCTTGGCCAGGCAAAAGGCTCTGTGCACAAGGAGGTGTGTGTGCGTGTGTGTGCGTGTGTGTGTGTGTGTATGTATGCATCACTCCAGTGTGTGTTGAGTCAAGTGCGTGCACTAATGCACAGACATGTTGACACAGCCAGCAACTAAGTGTTGTGAAACAGAGGCCAAACGTGACCCAAACGTGACCAAGACAGCCTTCTTGCATGTGCCCCATACGTTGCCTTTGTCTTCCTCATCAACGTGCACACACTTTTTGTATTGGTCTCTTGTGAAGTAGAATCCACGCGTTTCTGAGTAGTTTTCTAGCACCTTTCCGCACTTGATTATTTTATGCAGCCCTTTTACAATGTTGCCTGGCCTGGATGTGCCATTCAACACCTTTCTGCACCTGTTTTCGTGCCGCCGGATTGCCTGTGCCGCCTTCCACACCATCCTGCACCTCTGCTGTTTAGCCTCCAGATCTTGAACAAAAGAAAAAAAGAAAATACTACGCAGGAAGTGAAAACCACTCCCCACATTAATTAAGAAAAAGGAGCCACTTTGGTACCGAGTAGCGTAAAGCTCCTCCAACGCGAAAGGAAAGGGAAAATCAATGGGGATCAAGAGGGTTGCAGGCTTGGCCTGAAACCGGCTCCTGATGAGAGTTGATAACAGTACTGGAAAGGGCACATCTGGTATGGACAAGTCCAGATCCTGCCTCAACTGCCAATACACCATCCTATACCTGATGCTAGGCAGCCGTGTATTGCTTGACCTGCCTCGTACACAGGGATGGGTCATACCGCGTGTTTAAAGTACACGTTGTAGCGTCGTGCTGTTTTTCACACGTATTTTACAGTTTAGAATGTCTCAGAAGTCCGTATGACTAGGGTTGGCCAGAACCGTATATACGCATAAATGTATGGTTCTGGCCAACCTTACGTATTTTACAGTATAGAACGTCTCAGAAGTCTGTATGACTAGGATTGGCCAGAACCGTATATACACACCGTATATGGGCATATGTGGGCTAATTTCCCTGCTAAAAATACCGTATATACACCGTATATACACTGTATATACATATGTATGTATGGTTCTGGCCAACCTTACGCATGACCCATCCCTGCTAGTATACCTGCTAGTACATATTCCTTCACCTGTTGCTAAGCAGCTAGATGTTGCCAGGACTACCCTCTAACACCTTCCCACACCTATTATTGTGCAGCCGGATATTGTCAGGGCTGGAGGCAATGGCGGTAGCGTAGTCGTTGGCCGCTGCCTCATAATCACCCTACAAAAAGGTACAAAGTGTGCGTGTGTGTGTGTGTGTGTGTGCGCGCGCGTGCGCGCGCGTGTGTGTGTGTGTGTGTGTGTGTGTGTGTGTGTGTGTGTGTGTGTGTGTGTGTGTGTGTGTGTGTGTGTGTGTGTGTGTGTGTGTGTGAGAGCGCGAGAGATAGA
>Ga0307968_1000695_pt1 | contig 25385 bp, 28 predicted proteins | sample OrgLakmetagen650_FD_201834 | JGI IMG/M metagenome (GOLD analysis project Ga0307968, IMG submission 201834) | Saline water microbial communities from Organic Lake, Antarctica - #650 | ecosystem: Environmental > Aquatic > Non-marine Saline and Alkaline > Saline | place: Antarctica: Organic Lake...
GGAGGAAGAGAGGGGGGGGAGGCTGTTTGTGGGGAGGGGGTGGAGATGCTGGAGGGCGGCTTTAAGGCCCTGAAGCTCTCGACTGAGAGAGGACCTGTGCAGGGTTGCCACACCGAACTTTTGGTTGGGGGTGACGCGCACACACTTTAGGTGCATGCACACACGACTCTGTGCGTATGTGCCATGACCTCGCGTTCATTCTGGGTGCATGCACACATGACTCTGTGCGTACGTGCCATGTTCTCACGACGTTTCTTTGAAAGTGCGCCCAAGCTGCTGGCAGGGAACACAACAGGGCTGTCACCTGCAGTGCCTGTGTGCTAGACCTCCACAATCAACCTCCACACTCCACAAATAAGGCTTCCAGCGTTATACGCCACGATCCGTGATTCATGCAGAGCTGATTCATGACTCATCTTTCATTGCCAGATACAAGAGGGCGACACTAGCACCAGGAGGCCTGCGCCATTCCCGCGACTTAATCAGATACGGCTACATCACGGGATTTGCTTTTCCTTACACAAATCTGTTGCGCTAGCAATGTGGGTGTGCACACACGATGCATTAGTTTGATGACAAAGTGCACGCGTGAAAATGCACTAAAAAGTGCACGCTTGAAAATGCACTCAAAGGCACTCAAAGTGCACGCTTGAAAATGCATTTGAGTTGCATGCTTGAAAATGCACTCAAAGTGCACGCTTGAAAATGCACTCAAAGTGCACGCTTAAAAATGTACTCAAAGGCACTCAGAGTGCACGCTCAAGAAAGTACCCAAAAAGGTAGCGGCAAGCGAGGCAAAGGTTTTATGGCCGGAGCAGCAATACCTAAGACATAGGCATTTGTTATTGCTGAAGACAGTGCTCCTCCGTTTCTTGCTGACTTTTGGCATTTAGCCTGCTTGTGAGGTACAGGTTTGCCCCTTTTGTATCTGCAGAGTGTGTCCCTGTGTAGCGACCGCCACTCATAAAGCAGGAGGCAACATGACTAGAGAAAAGTGCCGCAAAGGCAAGCCTGTGTTACACAACACACAATCTGGCTGCATTGCTCCCTCTTGACACTCATGCAGGTCTGTTGCTGTATCAATGTTGCGCTGCTAAAAAAATGGATAAATACAGAGTGGTGGCATACATGCTTTTAAAAATACAATTGGTCCTTTTGCATCATCCTCTTTACGTGCATAAAAATCCTGACACTTGTGTTCCTAAAGCCACTATACAAGCACAGCTAGCTATTCGGTCAGTACGCCGTCCTTTGAGGCCGTCGATTGAGTTGCCAAAGACAAAGCCACTGAAAACTTAAACCTATCCTATCACGCTATTTTAATCTCTACGTAGTAAAGTACACATTGCACAGTCAGCATTTCTTGTCAAGCCTTTCTGCCACGTTATAAAGGTGCTATTGAATGACAAGCCAGAGGCAGAATGCCACTCACTCGACCCTTCTGCTTGCAGCAGCATGCTCCGCCTGCTGAGTCTGCAGGGCTTTCAGCAGCTCTGCCATCCTCTCTGAATTGCAAGACATCTCGTCCTGCAAAATTCCAAAAAGAGAGAGAGAGCGAGTGTGTGTGTGTGTGTGTAAGCGTGTGTGTAAGCGTGTGCGTGTGTGTGTGTGTGTGTGTGTGTGTGTGTGTGTGTGTGTGTGTGTGTGTGTGTGTGTTTGTGTGTGTGTCCACAACGAGTGTGTATGAGAGCAGCTTTCACAGGAGGGCTTAAAATGTGCCTGAGTACAGACTGGACACAGCCTAGAAGGCAGTAATGGTGTGTGGAAACAAGGTTGTGTAGTTTTAATGCTACACGAGTGTGCAAAGGACAATGAGTACAGGGTGCCCAAAGAAACGAAATGCTCATGAAAAGCTGCATCTGCAGCATGTGGGCAAGGAGAAGGGCACGCTGCCATCAGCTAGCTGAGGCTGAGTAGTGAAAAGCAATTCAATTCCATGAGCCACACTTATTGCCGCTATCCTTGTACAAACTGGAACCAAGTCAGATACAAACTAAACAGTATTTTGGAAGTGATGTGCTCCAACTGCCCCCTTCAATGCACAAAAAAGTAGCCAAGTAATAACCCAACGCCAAAAATAATAGGTACGCTGCAGCTGAGAAACGGCAACATGAAAGCATGGCAGCATTCATGCATTCATCAATTTATGCATTTAATGGATCATAGATACAGCATGGATCTTAGATACAGCAATGAGTAAGTGGCAAGGTCTCGGAAGTGTGCACGCAACCGTGTTGTGATACACTTTGAACTTCACTGCAACCGTGTTGTGATACACTTTGAACCTCGTTGCAACCGTGTTGTGATACACTTTGAACTTCACTGCAACAGTGTTGTGATAGACTTTGAACTTCACTGCAACCGTGTTGTGATACACTTTGAACCTCGTTGCAACCGTGTTGTGATACACTTTGAGCTTCATTGCAACCGTGTTGTGATACTCTTTGAACTTCACTGCAACTGTGTTGTGATAGACTTTGAACTTCACTGCAACCGTGTTGTGATACACTTTGAACTTCACTGCAACTGTGTTGTGATACACTTTGAACTTCACTGCAACCGTGTTGTGATACACTTTGAACTTCATTGCAACCGTGTTGTGATACACTTTGAACTTCACTGCAACTGTGTTGTGATACAATTTGAACTTCATTGCAACCGTGTTGTGATACACTTTGAACCTCGTTGCAGTGTCGTGGATTGGCCAGCGCAACAAGTGTCCAGTGATCTGCAGATTTGAGAACTTTTCTGCGTCGATCCCCCAAATCGAAATTTTTAATATCCTTTCTGGATATTGAAAATCTTACAGTTGCTCGAAGAAATTTTGTACGCTAGCGTTGTAGCTTCCTATTGGGCCGAGTTCCTGTAGGACGGACCGGGAGTAGCTAACCATGTCGTTGACTGTGGTAGTCTTGATACTAAGCCCCTGGATCAGTCCTCCAGGACAAAATGAACTGCATGATGCTTTTAATTGCCCGCTAACACATACATCCAGTGACACATGGAAAACAAGAAGTATGTGCTGCTATGGGCTTTAGAAATAGAAGGTTCCTTCTTTGTGCTGAAAAGCCACGCTTATGCGAGGGCAAGATGGCCACCAAATAACGGCTAACCTTTACCCCCAACTTCCTCCCAACAACAAAGGCCAACCTGTGCTTGCTTTTTGGCCAATTGGCCAGTTGGCATTGACAGCAAGGCGAGACAAATAGTCCATAACCAACAACATGCATTGATGCACCGACATTTCATTCAATTCCATTCCTCGCTTCTAAATTAAATACAGGTTTACATCCAGCCGTGCAGATGCAGTGCTGGTTGCTCCCATTTCGCAAGAACAAGAAAACAAAAAACTCGGGGGTAAGTTCTTTGGGGTGGCAGCGATTTACTGAGGGAGACCGGAAGCACCTCAGCAGCACCGCCAGCCATCAGCACTAACACTTTCCCTAGACAGCACCGACATAAAGATCTCAGCATTCTCCAACATGACATCCACCTCATCGAGTTCAAGTACTGTGAGGACACTAGACCTCAGAACCAGCTGAGCGCTGCGCAGAAACAGCACAAAGACTTCTGCACCATTCTTCAAGACACCTCTGCTACTCTCCACACCATTCTTTTGAGAGCGGGCGGCACCATCTACAATACTCACGCAAAGGCCTTTTGTAAAGTTGGGTATTGACTTTCAAAGAGTTAAAAAGCTTGCTTCCAAGCTCCATGCGCTTCTGTCAACTACGCTGCTAAACTCGTCCATACCAGACTGCCCTTTCCAGTACCAACATCAACTCTCATCAGGAGCCGGTTTCAGGCCAAGCTTGCAACCCTCCTTATCCCCATTGATAAAAATTCTCTGCGGTGGAGGAGTGTAACGGCTCCCGGTACCAAAGTGGCTCCTTGTCCTTAGTTCATGTGTCATGTGTAATGGTTTTCACTGCTTCCGTAGTTTGTTAACCTTCTAGGACGTGTCCGTGCCTTACTGCTGACATCTACACAAGTCATCCTTGAAATACAGAGAAAACGTGTTGATGTACTTGAGGCACTACTTGAGCCTCACCTTGCACGCATTCAGCGTAGTCACAAGCTCAGAGAGGGCACGCTGCTGCTGCTCTTGGGCTTCCCTTTGCGCCTTGTGCTTCTCTGACCAGCTGTGAGCATGATTGTGGTGTGGTGTGGTGTGTGAGCACGATTGTGGTGTAGGCAATGATGTGTACCATGGAATGTGATGTGAAGCGGGGCCTGCACTCAATTTCCTACTCCCCTCTGCATCACAGTGCTCACACTACAGCCTATTTATACACATTAGGGCGGCAGAATCAGTAAACATAGACATGGTACATTTTGCAGCATACAACCTTGGCCAGGCCTGCTTCATTGTGTGCAGTGCCTGCACTGCTTGTGTGAGGATGATGGGCATACCAACTCACAAAAGGACGCACAAAGAGGCTCAAAGAACTTACCTGCGGTATGCTTCTTGGATGTAGGGGAAAACTAACGACTTGACAGCATACACACCCGTTGCTAGCACTCCAATGCCAAGGACCACCTGCAGCGAACAAACACAACAAAAGGCTCTGAGCAGTAGAGTGACACAGGCCAAATGTACAAGAGTGGGACAAAGCAAGAGCCGAGTGCATAAAGGAATAAGGCAGGAGCCTGTACACTGAAATGAGCCAGCGTGCACCAAAAGGAAATGAGCAGGACAGCCTAAGTGTAAAAGCCATGCAGCAGCTGCTTGGGAAGGTCCAACGCAGGGGACAAAGTATAGCTTAGCTTTTGTAGGAGAGGTGATTCTGGCAGGAGAATACGAGAGGACGAGTGAGGGAGTGCAAGATAGGAAGAAAGGAGGAGGCGACAAGGAAGCGCACCTGGCTCCAGCGTATAGGCTCTTGTAGAGGCGGTTGAGGCGGTTGCGCAGGGAGCAGGACGCCACCGTGGTGGTGTGCACCTTGCTGCTGCTGCTGCTGCTCCTGTGGCTGCTGCTGGTATGTGACGAGACCAGAAGGCCCTTGCACAGGTGCGGTGGTGGTTGTGGAGACAGGGGCCCCTTGCTGCTGCTCTGAGGGCACTCTTCGGAACGCTTCTTCCACTTCGGCTGTTGTTAACCCCTTGCGATCCAGGAACGAGCGTTTCGTGGCCTCTGGGGAGTCCTTGACCTGCATGAGGGTCATGAGGGTCACGAGTCCAATCGCTTTTTTGTACTGCTCTGCTCTGTGCTGGAGAGCACGCATGCACGTGCTTCAGGATGTGTCAACACTACCAGCGTAGCTTTATTAGTCCGTGTGCTTCACGTTGGACCCCAAAAGGGCGTTTGTGCACGCGCATACGTGTTGAACACTGACCTTGGGATGTGTGAGGAATGCGACGGCGTTCTGCAGCATGTCCTCTCTGAGTGGGGTAGCTGGGGCTGCTGGTGCAAGAGGAGGAGGATGTGCTGGCGCCTCCTCATGCGATGTTTCTCGAGTGTTGGAGGGAGAGCCCTGCTGTTCATTCTCTCCTTTCTCCATGGTCATTCTTCTCACAATATAGATAAAACAACAGCACAATTAATGACAATTCCAAAAAGCAATGGGGTTTTCAGTACACTGCAAACTGAACTTACGCGGTGCTCAGCACCCTAGCCTAGAAAAGGTGCCCCCATGTCTAATTCCTCAAAGGACTAGGTAAGTACACACTTTTGCGCTCTCTCACACACACACACATACACACACTCACACACACACACACACACACACACACACACACACACACACACACACACACACACACACACTCACACACACGCATACACACGCACACATACACTCATACGCACTAACACACACACGCGCACACTAACACACACACGCGCATACACACACACACAAACACACACATACACATGCACACACACACACACTTGCACACACACACACACACACACACACACACACACACACACACACACACACACGCATACACGCACACACATACACGCACACGCACTAACACACACACGCGCACACTAACACACACACGCACATACACGCGCACACACACAAGCACATACACACACACATACATGCACACACGCACACATACACATACACATACAAACACGTACAAGCACGCACGCATGTACGCACATACACACACAGGCACACACACATACACACATGCTGCAGGATCTGTGCACGCGCAAGCACACCACAGCAACACGCTCCTCAGGGGCCTGTGATCGCACAGCCCCTTGTGTGTTCCCTAAACAGCACTCACAGCAGAAACACCCCTCGACGATGGATTCTAATCGGCGGTTGTTTGGTTGCCTCGTCAACAATGACCGTGTCCAAGCAAGCTATTGCCCTAAACGAAAACGAAGAGCCTCCTGTACTTCCACAAGTGCCCTCATCTCCGCCTGATCTCAACATTGTTGTTGACCAGTTTGTATGGCAGCCTTCCTCCAACCCTTTATGTGTGAGCTCAGGCAACTCAGACGGTTTCAAAACTGCTGCAAAAGTGCAAGAGGAACAGGCACCTGCCTCTTGTCGAGCGCAAACAATTGAATCCCGGCTTTTCTTGCCTCCAGGGAGCCCACAGGTGACTTGTAAAGTCTGACAATTGTGAATTTTGCCTGTTCAGGCAAGTAGCTGCTCTGAATCATTCTTAAGACCACACCGCCAAGGCATGGAGTGTGCAGAAGTGCTGACCTGGTCGGCAGCCTGGCACAAAATCAGCACACCATAAACCTTCTGATTTGTCTCATGCATGCAGAAATCTTCTCCGCCCATCTGCGCAGTCCTTACACCAGGATTTCTTTGCTCTCCCGTAGCTTATGAATCCTATCTTAGGTGCGCATGCTTGAGGCTGCAACAGCTTGCAAATTGTTGAAGCAAATTACGCTTAGCAAAAGCATACTAGTAGGCAGTAAAGTCAGCCCCCACAAGAATGAGGAAATTAAGCTGCTTTGATACCTGGTACCTGAGACTTTCCATATAAATGATCAAAGCTAGAAGCCAACGTGGATCTGATAGGGAAGTTGGCAAGCTGGGCAAAAAGGGACTAAATAATTGGGCCCGTGAACCGTTGACGGTTTAATTACGGTTACAAACGCCCTTACATTTACGAATTCCGGAACGCTAGCTAGGAACTGCCACACCTCATGCCAAAAGCAACGTGTGCTGCTCAATGCGCTTGCTCCTTGTAGGATCCTTGCGACAGCTGGAATTCCTGCGTGTGTATATGACGTGCCTCAATCTGCTACTGACCCTCTAGACGATGTGTCTTGTTCAGAGGTATGACAACTCCTATGGGAAATCAAGCAAGAAGGGATGAAAGGGAAATATCCATGCATTGATAGTTAACGTAGCCACTTGCCAAGCTAACCATATGCTAATAGACTGTAACGGCCCTCCCTTATATCTCCCTTGCCTCAGATCTTGGGGTCGGTCATAGATCGCTGCCAGAGGCACCCCCGGCTGCGTGCTTACTTTGGGAGCAGCACTGATGAAATGAAGCACTTCATGCTTGTTGGACACAGTAGAGGTGAGATACGGTTCTTGTTTTATTAGTGGGGTAGGGGTTTGAAAGCGCCACATCAGCCCTGAATGCTCCGGCAGTTTATAAGAAGATCAAGTAATCAGGTGGGTATCAGAAATAATCAGATTGGTATGCACATTGTAAGAAAAAGACATGATAAATTGCTACACACTCTACAACTGCTGGAAGCGTAAAGCCGCCTAGCACCTGCATCAATCTGAAAATAGCAGGTCCGATTGTAGACGGTTTGACTGGACCCCAAAATGGGTTGATACAAAAAGACGCAAAATTGCCTGCATTTCGCGCACACTTTTGGCACACTTTTTCCTTGGGCTCAGGCCCTGCACTAGACTCTTATTCAAACGTGCAGATTCAGATTCAGACAATCCGCCTGGCATTCCTCTCATCCTCTTTCCACAGATGCCAAATAGCAGTTTAAAATTAAATAACTGGGTGCATGCTTTAATTGTGTAGCCTGTCCTTGGATCAAAACAAGGTCTGATTTGGGACAGCACACACACACACACACACAATAAAATAGTGCCGAGCTGATAGGCTAGCATCTTACAATCCCATAAGAGTTCCTAATGTAATCGTGCCAGGTGTGCAGGTGTGGTATTGATGTTCAGTACTTTTTTCTTGGATTGAGTGTCTAGCAGGTGGCAAAATCAGTGTGGTCCAAGCTGCAGCCGCAGCAGGCGGATCTCGAAATGTGGTGGGGATTGTCCTCCTAGACCCTGCAGACGCGTCGTTTGAGTCCAGCAGCGGTAAGGACCCAAGGTATGGTACCAATTTAGTTCCCTTTTGTTCAACCCATGTCTTTTTTTTGTGTGATTATCTTGGAGTGTGGCATGTATTTCACATATGTACAAGCAGTGACAGCTGTGTGTGATTATCTTTGTGTGTGGCATATATATTTTACATATATGCAAGCAGTGACAGCTGTGCCATTCAGCAGGAGCTGGAACAGCAAGGGGCGTCGGTGCCCCCAAGTTTAGTGAACATTGGTTGGAGTGCTTTCCTCAATTGTGTCAACCTGAGCTTGTTGAGGAAATTTGGGCAGGAGCTGGTCCCAGGCCACTTTGTCAGCCGCCTGAGGCATCTGATTCAAAAACATGTATACTGCAGAGCCACGGGATGATGCGACATTTAATAACTTAAGCAATAAACCGCCTTTGTAATCATAAATATATTGCCTCACCTCTCGCGAAAGGTCAGACACGTTACCGGTGCGCGGTGGCATAACGGCTCTGTCTGCTTTTTTACGTTGTGGCGGCATTGCTACGCATACCAAAGTGGCTCCAGTTAATGTCAGGAGTACATTTTATTGCCAGCTTAGATTGATTCAGTGTTAGGGGATTGCAAAACAAAACCTAGGTTGATTTTTACTCAATAGCCGATATTAGGGACCTGTACATTCCTTATTGTTGCACATGCTTTGTTCACAGGTCCCCTTCGGCGACCCTGCTACTCGGGCAATTGAAAATGCCCACACTCATTTTGGGTGCCGGGCAAAACAAGGACTGTATTCCGTCGAGGGCGAATTACAGCAGCTTCTTTGAGCAGGCCTCTGGGTGAGGAGTGAGAAGAGAAAGCTCTCAAGAGCAGCATGAAACACTCCCCACATAAATCAAGGAACAGTGTGCCCCTTTAGTCCCGGCACCATAAAGCTCCTTTACAACAGCAGACTAGAAGGGCTCAGGACTTATAGGACAAAGGCACTGGCAAGTGAGTTTTACAGCAGGACTTGAGAGAAGTGGCCAATTCAGCTGACAAGGCAGTCCTGCAAGGACGAAAAATATTTTTCAACGGTCATTCATACCGCACTTTACTATAGAAAGAATTCAGGATATTCTAACATCTCACTGGTTCCCGGAGGATTGAAGAGAGCCAGTCTACCACTTAATTACAAGGTTTACAAGGTTTTACAAAGAATTGGCCTTCAGTCGAGAAGTGCGACTGCTAGCCTGCTCATAAAAAGCAATTAATTAATGGAGGCAATAATACAGCTTGTTGTTGTTCTGGCTTAATGAAATAGACACATCGGGGGAAACCGAGATGAAGAGAGCCAGTCAATCACTTAATTACGACGGCAAGCTGACCAACTTGATGCATGGATTGTTTAGGTGCCCTTATAAAGTGCAGCATTCATTTTTACACAGTTTTTACACAGCGCTTTTGGCTTTTGCATACAGGAAAGGAGATGTACATGTTTGCTCTGCTTAACAAGGATTTAAAGTTTAAAGCCACTCTGCCTACCTCAAGAAGTGCACTATTCTACACAAACTTACAGGGATACCACTCTGGTAAAGCTGAGCGAGGTCGGACATTTTGATTTCCTTGACTCGCTCACGCTCCTCCAACAATCAGCATGCAGGTACGAATGGCTATCAGATTGTGATTCGATCGGCATGGCACGATTTTTGTATGGTACGGTTAACAACTGTATGACACAGCAACGAAAACAAGGCAGGAGGCGCCAGATACCATAACATTGTAAATCCAGACAAAAATAACAATTTGGAATCCTGACGTCGAGAGCATTCGATAAGTGTACATTTCGGTCGATTCTGAGGGGTTCACTGGCGGAAATGGGTCGGGGGGGTCCGACAATTTTTGGGGCAATTCCACATAACTATGAAAATACCATCGGGATTTTAGCTCAAGCCCTGTCAGCTGCCCAAGTTTGGCACCTTGTTGCGAAATACTATTAAAGGGGGGGGTCTGGTTCTTTTTACAAAAATGTATGGATGCCCTTTGGTAGCCGCGGGGGTGTGTTCAAGACAAGAACACGGCTACAAACTTGCAGGCATCGTGTTACATATGTACAACATGCAAAGATGAAGTTAAAAAGTACACTGGCAAAGGTTTCAGCTGGGTTTGTGAGCTTGACAGGTGCAGGTGGTCAACACAAGAGTGTGTGCATATCAATTTTTACCTATTAGGTCTACTGCATTTAATTTTCTCAAAGAGATCTGTGGTAGATGAATGCTCACTTTTAAAAGGAGTAGAGTGACACCCTTGTTGATTGTGTAGGGGGTCAGGAACAAGGTTGAGGGGGGGGCATTTTGGGCTGGAAACCCAAAATTCACACCTGCCTGTTAAAGGGTTTCCTATCATAGTTTCACATATGTACTTGTGCTTAACGAAGAAGGTGTACTGTCAAATGTTTTAGTCGAAAACCACTCTTTTAAGTTTCTGTTTACCCACAATGTCATCTTTCTGCACGTGCTTGTTCTTTCGCAGCTCAGGGAAAGCGGATGCGCAAGCAGTGAGGAAAGCAAGCGCTTCTTGTATGATCCAGTTTGCCAACGTTCTGGCAGCAAAAGATGCTCGTTGCAGTGCGGCAGCAGATAGGTTTGCACAAATATTCAGCAGTTATGCTTTGAAGTATGAACTGTTTACTAAGGAATAAGCTCCAATTCCTGTGGTTACGATTGCAAGTGACCCTCCTCTTTTACGCAGCTTTGGGTCATACAAAACATGTCGATTTGGCCTAACAATTTTAAAAAGTGTAGAATTACATGGCTAGCGAACAGATAACCTAATTGTGTTTCTTTGTACTTACACGTTTTGGTATTAAAATGACTCATTTTTAACTCTATCCCCCGTGAATGATTTGGGGAGTGGCGTTCACGTGATAAGGTAAGGTAGGCTACATCGCTATATATGCCTTTGGGGGGCATCTGAGCGAAAGCTTGGCAAAAGCCTGTAATCAAACCAAATAAGGCGCTAGACAAAAAACAAGAGAAAAGGGCTGCGAGGCACTCAGCTGCAAAAGAGGCAGTGCACACAAGGAAGAAAAATTGCAAACTTCATACATTTCAACTCCTTGGCAGATATTAAGCCCACAGCTCTCCATCTATGTTGCTGCTGGCAGTACAACTTTGGGGGGACCTTCACACATCTGTTGCAGCCACACAATTGGTAGAACTCTTGTTCTCAAACGCTTTGCGTCCTGTATGTTTGGAATTTTTATCGCTTCCTAGGAAATATACAAGTGCAAGTACGGGGACTACTCCCCCCTCTTTCAGTGATGGCAGCCGAATAAAGAGCAAGACAGACACACGCAGGCTGCATTTGGCTTTCTTGAACAGGACGGGAGGCACAATCAAAATTTTCTGGCTCGGCTTCTCTGGCGTGTGTGTGTGTGTGTGTGTGTGTGTGTGTGTGTGTGTGTGTGTGTGTGTGTGTGTGTGTGTCTGTGTGTGTGCGTGTGTGTGTGTGTGTGTCCCTTAGGCTACTATGGCACTGTTTCCAATGGTGCGCGAGATGTTTGCTTCATTTACTCCAGGCCCGCACCTCGCTCTTGTGGTGCATCGTTGCAGTATGGAGGCATTTCCTGAGAGGTGGTAATGGGCTTCATCATCGACTGAAGGAAAGTCATGCCATTGGGACGTGCTTGCATGATGATGAAGGGACGCTTTGACTGCCTGCCACAGAGCATTTGCTACCACCTGGAGAGCCTTGAGGCCCCAAGTACGCTTGCAATAACATAGATGCGTAGGCCTAGAATGGGGGGAAGGTGGTGGGCATTGTTAGAGGGATGAGACTTTTGCGTTGACCTGCTGGAAGTTAATCTGCAAACAGTCTCAAATACATTTACGGTTTGTCACTCTCATGCACGCACACGTACAAACTGCTTTCCAGAGCAACATCTTTGTCCCAAATGCTTCAATTGTCTGCAAGTGGCCATTTCCTGTATTACACATTACAGGCATCACCCCTGGTTCTTTAAATTCGCGCCCTCTCCCACGCCTGATTCAGCACTCCCGTCCAACTCCATCTATGTAGAGGAGACTAAAAAACAGGTGCGTGACGTCTTTCCTCAGTTGGAAAGGGAGATGCATCGTCAGATGTGGCACAAGATGAACAGCTAGGTGTCCGCTATATAATAGCGGGTGAGTGCATAGAAATCCTATAATATTGCTCACCCATGTGCCATATATTCATATATTCATATATTACCTTTGTAACTGGTACAGATTAAATAGCGGGCTTGGCGGGTACAGCTTGAAACAAGAAATGTTGCAGACTGAAGTTAAGGTGGCTGACTGAAAATAAAAGCTATGCAGGCAGCAGTGAAAAAATACCCGCACAAATCGGGGATAACGAGCCACTTAGGTAATGGGGCTATCTACACCACCGCAAAAAATGGAGAGCAGAAAAAATGGAGAGCAAAAAGGTATAGGGAGTATGAGTGTTGCAGGCTAAGCTTGAAACTGCTGTCTCCTGATATAACAATGCAATGCTGGAGAGGGTGCATATGCATAGTATGAAAAGGGGTGGCTGAGCAAATGTTGTTGCAAATCCTATGCAGCCCTCCAAAAATATTCAAGCAAGCAGGAATTCAGAAACGCGTTGTACGAAAGATTACACCTCTTGACTTGTTATACCAAATCACTGTCACAGCAAAATACAAGACTCAGCACATCAATTTATGCTTATTGGAGCTTATCGAACGGGACTAGTCAAAACAACCTCAACTGAAAAACCAACTAACTAAATCAGAAGATTCGTCACTGCCACCAATTGGGTGTAATAGACCGCCCTTGCCGGGGTTATATGTAAGAAAGGCATTTGATTGGTCTTGCCCCAGTCGTTCAACTTCCTGTAAAGATATGCTGTGCAAGTTAACATGCAAGGCAAACGCCTCCATAGCTACATTTCACTGAACAAAGAGAGAAAGGTGTTTCATCATCAGCCTAAGAAACTGTCTTTGGCACGTAAATGTAGGTTGCATTTCCCACCAAACTGTTCCCCATCATGATGCTAAGAATGGAAAACAATGCCACCTGGGCTCCTGAGAACCACAAGGCACATTGTGAGGGAAATCCAGCATTTGCACTTGGTAAGTCTATAATTATTTGGAAGCAGCTGACATATTTGCAATCTAGAACATGAGCCTATCATAGGCTTAATGATTAAGCCTCTTCAATACACAAAGTGGGACTATACATGAATCACAATTTGCCATTGTACATGTTTGTGCTGTCTTTACACTCAACATAAGTGTGAAAGCTGGCAGTGTTTCCTCCCCCTATCTACATACTGAACCCCCTAAACCCCTGTTTGCTTCCCAGAGGTTAGAGCACTCCTGCGAGCCCACCACAGGCTCCGTTACCACCCAGAGATCCAGCTCATGCAAGAAAGGTGGAAATCGTCTGCTGTTGGGTGCTTGAGCGCCTTGCGCCATGGTATGTATCTGCGAGCATGTTTTGTTTGCAAGACATAAAGGCAAAGGCAACATGCGACCTGAACAAATTGACGATGTAGCTCATCTGTTTTTTACCGTCGGGGCCCCAAACTTGCAAAAAGTGGCATGCCTAGAACACAGCAAGGCACAAAAACAAAGAGAGGGGTTCTAATAAAAATACGGCTCCTCTTTTTTGTTTTGAGGTTTAGACAAAATAAAGCTCCTCCTGGACACCCATCTGGACACCCATCTGTGCAGCGTATGAGATTTGCTGGTACACAGCTTCTGGATGCCTGTGGCCCAATAAGGAGGACAAGGCGGGTGCCGATGACGCTACAATTCAATCAGAACAAGGACCTGCTGCTGGAGTCGCTCCTGTTTCTCATGCCATTGATGCTTCTAGCACAATTGCTGAGGATGGGCAGAACCGTAATACGGCAAAAGCCAGCAATTTGGACAACAGTGTGCTTGACCTGAATATCCCAGAGGCAGGGCTGTCCGGGTTTATGCACCGATTTGGGCGACCTACCTTCTGAGCTGGTGGGTTATATTGCACGATTTTTGTGCAGATTTTGTCTGAAATAAGGTTTTGGGAGCTGCAATTGTTTTCTGCACTCTGCACAATACAAGCAAACAAATTTACCTATCTCATGTCATTAATTTGCAATAAGTAAAGGCATTGCATGATTTCATGAGACCCAACAATTGCATCAAAGGTCAAGAATGATTATTGATTGTCAGATTAGGTCTTGGTTGCTAATCTTAAGCAAGTAAGCATACACCACCTTTCTTGGCGCCGCTCTTTTTTCGACAATAACATTTCAACATTTCCCTTCTTGCTTTCCTTCTTCTTCCAGCCAGCCCCTCTTTTGTTCCTCTTTGTTCCTACATGCTTTAAAATTATCTAGAAATTTGCTTTCTCCTTCTTCGCCTATTTAAACCCTCCAAATAAACGACACCTGGCATTCTTAAATGTTAAGAAGCTGCTTGCATTCAGTTGCCAAAAACATCCCATCATCTGAAGTTTAACTGCAATCCTCAGAATCTCGATTATTTCTTTTCACCTGAAGGGTTTTACGCTTTACCTTATACCAAAAGGCTCTTCTTAATCAATTATGTGGTTAGCAGTTTCTGCTGCCTGTGCTGTTATTTTAACAAAACATGCTCCTTGGTGTTACACAGATCTTGGTTATCATTGCACTCCTTGCCCCCTCCACGCCTGATGTGCTGCTGGTGTTGGCCAAGGACATGGACAACACGGAGGAAGATGTATAAGTTCGCTTATGCACCTGTTGATTGGCCCCTAATCTGGCTATAATTGATGATCGGAGATTGTATACCTTTCTGCGCAATTGCCGTGTAATTCTCTGCGGCATGCTTTTGCGAATGTCGATCATTCTGCCTTGGTGTTCCAGCAATCATATTCTTCTGCTTAAACCTTCAAAGGTTGAAAAGAAGGTTAGGCCCAAGTATCCGCGTTTTCTTGCTTGTCTACAATTTTTCTTTAGCTAAAGATTACGATCAGAGTATACGGTTGCTGGGTTTCTTTTGGGGCGAGGTTGCTGAGCCGGAGTAAGTATGATGATGATAGCTTAATATCCGCCGTTGTTGCACAATGAGATAGGAAGGGAAGCGCCAGGTTGGAACCATTCCTACCTGTGGCTTAGAAGGGTGGTACCGTGTACCAAGGTTGCACGGCTGCCTACATCTGCTAGTGTGCAAGCACCCTGTGCATCTCGTCGAATCACTCTCAAACTCATATTTTCAGCAATAGCCTTTTATTATTATTTCAATTATATTGCAGTTGGCTGCATCCTGGCAGTATGTGGCAGGTGCCGTTTAAATTTTGACAGATGGGGCAGATTGACGGGCCTTCTATACGGTTGAATTGAGCAGCGTACCTTTAGTTTTATATCAGATTTGTGCGGCAGGGCATGCCGTTTCTTTCTACAGATGTGATACTTGCACTTGTTTAAAAGGAATTACCAACTTCTTTTTTTACAGTGCCTTGTTAATTTAATTCTTGGCATTTTGTTTAACATTTCGTAACTCATGGTCTAAAACCGTGCCTTAATTTAGGACCTAGTACAAGTTTCAGAGCCTTTCCGCCTTTCGCTCAAGGTTATGATTGGTAGATGTCTAGAGACGGGAGGAGAGCTGGGGGTTGGGGGTGGGCCTTATTTCACCCTTGCTGACGGTAAGAGGGGGAGTGGGGATGGGCGTCAATGTTGGCATGAAAATCACGACTTTGATATTCTGCCAAAAATTCTCGATACGGCATCAGCACAATTGCTCCCTAGGATTCCAGCATGGACTTCTACCTTGTAGAGATCGTGTCCTTAGATTGCTAGATAATGTGGAAGATGGTTTCTAACATTTGGCGTGCTTGTGCTGTACAATCCGATAGATAATGCTATTTTGTATTTGCCATACAAGTGCATCCGCGCAGTTCTTGCATTATGGGTTATGGGTATGTTCACGTGTAGCAGCAAAAATTGCGCCAATCTCAGCTCTATTTCTTGTTTTGTGTATGGTCTCTAGATTGATACCCGACATTCATTGCTAAAAGTAGAGCCCCATTACAAAACGACTTGAAGGAATGAGAGAGGCTAACGCAAATCTGCGGACAGTCAGCAATATGCCCCTGACCAGCATCAAGGCAGATCTCCAGGCTTGAAGTTGGCCGCTCTATATCCCCAAAGCCCTTTTTTTGGTTGCGTCTTGTTTATGGAATTTGCCAGAGGGGGCTTATCGAGGAAATGCCTCAATGCGCTTTTTTGCATTCAGAGGCAGCCACTCACAGCCACTCCATCCGACCGACACCATTTTAGTACCAGATTGTAGCTGGCATTGAGAGCTACCCGAGAATATGCACATGTTTTATGTGGATCGCTTTGCGTGCTGAGATAGACTGGATTAAGCACACATGGTGCATGTAAGCCCTATTGTGATTTCCATGGGAAAATGGCCCAAATCCTCTTAAAACACCAACCATTCAGCCGTTCCTTTCATTTTTCTTGCAATGGTATTGATTTCTAATAATGCATCTATACCATTAAAAATACCCCAGATTAGTGCTGTGAGTGATCTGGTATAAATAATTTGTGGTAAAAAACGGCCTGCACGCCGTCGGAAGTTGCGTTAAAAAAAACGTCGGACATTCGCGTGCAGGCCATTTTTTCATCGGAGACATTGTGGTAAAAAATGGCCTGCACGCCGCGGCGGCGCCAGAGCAAATTAAGCACACGCCCCCAAACTGGCAAGCTCCAAATTTTACACCCACATTCATATTATGTAAAATTTGGAGCTTGCCAATTTGGGGGCATATATGCCAAAGAGCATATAAAAACTTGCTCATTTTGGGCCTCAGTTAGCCCCCTCTGGGAATTTGCTTTGTAAACATATAGAGTGTCAATTTATGGCAAGGCAGTCCACAAAGGTTTCAAGGTAGTTGGTTCTGCAATGCTCTATCCGACGACTCTAGCATGCTGCAATATGATATACATGCAGGTACCGTGCTCAGCCTCAGCAAAATTACACGTGGTTTGGCTTCACATGGAATAATAATGATGAATGAATAATTTAGGAAATCATTGGGAAGATTACTAACGGTGCGTATACGATAGGAATTAATGTTGTGATTAATTCAGAAATAATCCCTCAAATTAATCGCGTTGAAATTTTCACCTTGCGTTTACAATGGACGCAAATAAACCAGCATAATCAGGTTGTACCTGATGCAGGTCTTAACTGGGAAGGAAGGACTGGAACTCCAAAAATGCTTCCAATGCGCTTGCATGCACTGAGCGCTGGCAACCTTTAACTGATTACCGGAGTTTGACTGACCTGATGTAAATTGTGCTATACTGGTCATGACAAAAGGGCAGCAATAATGTGCCAGAAATAAAGGGAAATTTTAACGAGCGACATGTGATTTTTGCCGGTAATTGATAAGGGGAATTCTAAGCTGTGGCAATCCTTTATGCTTGCGATGTGTCGCAATACCGCTAAACAACTTGCAAACTGACTGAATGTCGTAATTGTTTGACTGCTGGACGTACATTACTATTTATAGTTGTATATTTTGAATGACAAACTCCTTAGGGATTTTGAAGGGATTTTGAAGCCGTTCGTTGGCTGAAAACATTTCCATAAATTATTGACCAATTCAATCTTAAATGGGGTGAAAACACTGGAACTTCATGCTACAGCAAAGTGCCAGTACCAGAGCGGTGCCTCCCACAGGCATCCTCATGCAGGAAGGAAAGGAAAGGAAGCACCAGCGTAAAAAGAAGCACCAAAGAATTGTGGAGTTGTTCAAACCAAACTTCCCCCAAATAAAGCTGCCTACCAATAGCAGCGAGCTTCCGACATGCCCACAAGAGGGTTATGAGGTAGGTCAGGGGGGGTGTCATTGAGCTGCCGCTAGTCTGTGCCTTTCAGCATTCAAAATGGAACACGCACTCCACAGATGCAGCGTGCAATGCATGGTCCCAAGGCGCCAGCACATTCTAGGAGCGCACCTCACGCTCTAGGTGTTGCTGGAGTAGACGAGGGCCCGCTGGCACACTACCTGGAATTGCAAGGCGCAGCAGGGCTTTGGGCTCGTGACACGCTGCTGCACACTGCTGCCATGTTCCTGCACGGTTCTGTGCCAGAAGCGCTGCGCAACCCACCCTCGAGCCAGTCTTCAGGTGTGGGAATGCGTGGTGGCCTGCAGCAGAATTCTCAAGAGGAGGAGCAGCAGCAGGAGCTCCATTGCAGCCACCTCCCTGTACAGTCAGGTGTCAGCCCACAGCAGCAGCAGCAAGCGGCAAGCAGATTTGCGCGAAGAAGGAGCAGGCATTCAAGCATCAATACACATCCACAGGTTAAACCTGCTCCCCCCTGGGGTGGATTCGGTTTCAAAGATCCCTTGGCACTGGCTGTGGATGGATTGGTGGGCCCGGACTGGCTTTACATTACGCCACCAGGCGGTAAGAATGCTGTCCTGGATGTGTGTTGCGCGTGCTTTGCGCATCATGCCTTGTTAAATATGTCTGGGAAAACATGCGATGTAAAGATAAGCTTGCACCTGCTTGGAAAGCAGCACAAGCGAGCATCTCTCTGTGCATTTGGCAAGCTTGCAGGATAAGAACAGGTACACTTTTTTTTAATAGCTGGAAAACCTTGCCCAAAAATGTGAATGAGCGGTGTAAACCCTGTAGTTCAAATGCATGCGTGGCGGGCCATCCAACAAGTGTGTGCAATGAACATGATAGTTGGATGCATGCTTCTTGTACACACTGCAACAACGCAGGGAAGGGAAGCGATGAGCCAGGAGCAATGCAGAGGCTCCCAGAGGTGGAAGAGCGGATTCGAGAGGCTTACTGCCCTAGCAGAGTGGACGTGCCCCCACGTGGAAGGTGAGTGTCCCTCCTCAACGTTCCACCAGTCTACTTAAATGTGTGCGCAGGGCAGATGAAGGGCAGGTCTATCTGTGCCTACCTAAAAGCCAACAGTGTGTGCGCAGGGCAGATGAAGGGCAGGTCTATCTGTGCCTGCCTAAAAGCCATAGGTGTGTGCGCAGGGCAGATGAAGGGCAGGTCTATCTGTGCCTGCCTGAAAGCCAACAATGTGTGCGCAGGGCAGATGAAGGGCAGGTCTATCTGTGCCTGCCTGAAAGCCAACAATGTGTGCGCAGGGCAGATGAAGGGCAGGTCTATCTGTGCCTGCCTAAAAGCCAAAGATGTGCAGATTTGATGTTTAAATGAGGGAGGTGGCCAAAACAACTTGTCACGAGCCCAGTAGTGGGCATGAACGCTCGTGAAGGTTAAAGCACAGGGAACTCGTTTCTGTTTCTGACATGCTTCAGCACCCCAAACTAAAAAATGTCGTGCACAAGGTGGTGCTGTTCCAAAATTGTAATAGGGCTCATTCATTTTATGATTAAGAGTTCTCTCACAAGCAGTCCTGCCTAAGCTGCTCGGCTTATTTACATGATGCTGTCAAAGAAACTGTGTATGGCCACCTGGCGTGTCCATTCGTAAATCTAATTTTTGTAGATGCGCTGGCCTTTGTGCCTGACGGTCCAGGCTTGCAGACGTGCAGGTAGTTAGTCGCAACGGTTTCTCAGCTGTTCAAAGCATGGCTAAGCATGTATATGTAGGGTTGGCCAAAACCATATATATATACACCATATATGACCGTATATTTGGTGAATTTCCTGCCAAAAATGCCATATATGGTATATACACACTGTATATGTGTGGTTCTGGTTAACCTTATGTATATGTGATGTGCATACTACGGGTATCCAGGCATAACTATACAATCATCAAATGTTAGTACAGCTGACTCCTTGTTCTGAATTAATTTATTACATCCAGTCATGCCTTTCACATCCTCATCTTTTTTTTCATGTCTACACCCATACTCCCGTGATCACCCCTGATTTAGTTTGCTTCTGTTTGTTAAGTGCTTGTTCTTTTCTTATGTATTCCTTGTCACCATTTTTAGTCCGTTGTGCTTTTCTCACTGCTAACCTTCCACACAATGCATGCATGCATGCAGCCTGGAGGCCATTCTCCTTGATCAAGTGGCATCTGAGCAGCAGACACCCCTCTTCTATGAGGCTGAGGTAGATATTATTTAATGCACAGGGTTGTGAATTCCTCCCTTTACCATAAGTATGAAGAGTGCCTGCAGTTTCTGACTCCGGCGGCCTGGATTTTTGTCATTTGGCGTTCCATGTAGGTCTAGGCCAGAGCTTTGCGGTTGCTCTTCATTCAAATACACCTACATTTGAGCAATTCAACATCCAAGTTTGGAAAGGCTGTCGGTTTCAAAATGTCGGTCCGGAGCAAGGCCCTACCTGTGCTGCTTGCTGCAATGCTCTGAACTTTGAAACAGGTTCAACATTTTCTTACAATTCTATAACGTACGACGTACATTCACATTCTGCACTGTACAATGTACTTTAGAAATTGTTATCTCTGCTCCGTGACAAGTATGTCAATATGGCAGTGCTAGTGTAGCCAATGCCGCGGCACTTGATGCAGTTGGTCAGTTGAAACTTGCAACAAACCTCCCGTCCATCGCCCTTACTGTCTGTTGAAACTTGCAACAAAACCCCCGTCCACCGCCCTAGCTGCATTGCAGCTCAATTGCCAGTTGAAACATGCAACTTACCCGTCTATTGCCCTAAGTGCAATGCAGCTCCCCCCTGGGTATGACCAGCCAGAGAAACCACCATGGTGCTCAATGCAAATGGCTGTCTGCTGAACTTATAACAAACCAGTTTTATATACCAACAGCAATGTAGCTCCTCCTTGAAGGTGACCAGCCACAGAAATTACTGTGGTGCTCAATGCAATCGGCTGTCGGTTGTTCATAATTACCCGTCCGCCTAAACTGCAATGTAGCTCCCCCCTGGGTGTGACCCCTCCACATGGCCACTTTCACCTACCAGCCTGCTCAGAGTTCCGCAGGGGATGTACAAACAAGGTATCTACTTTGGCCGCTTTTGCCTGCTAGCCTACTCAGAGTTCTGCATGCAATGTGTAAACTTGGTGTGTGGTTGCCTTGGCTAGTTCCACAAGCCAGCCTGGTCAAAACCCTGCTACCACTGCCGGTTTTCATCCTGTTATGCCCCACCATGTACACTTTAGCTTTGCACACCATAACCCTGCTCACAGGCAGCCTCCTGAAGAGCCCTAGACTGCCAAAGACCAAGTCGAGTCCCCTTCCCTCTAATCCCACCCCCGCCCCGTCAGGCCATGTGTTTTGGTCCGTCACAGAGCGTGATGTCGAGGGTTGGCAGCATCCAGATCAGCAACTGGTCACACGACAGGTGCAGCTGCTGTTGAATCGTCTGACGGGGATCGACAGCGCTGGTAAGCTACAGGGCTTGGCCTTCTCCAGCATTAGATCCTTGAATTGAGCTGCATGGATGCAGTCCAAATGCAAGGCTTGACTGGGGGACAATCTCTTCTCTATTCCCTCCAGCACGAAATGGATCCTTGAAGAATGCAACCCAAACCCAACATTTGACGGAGGAGGCGCGCACTAGTGAATGGTGATGAAGGAAGGCCTTTTGTCAGGCTTCATATTCACTCCACCCCACAGCACAAAACTGCCACAAATTCTAAAGGCATCGTCCGACCATTTTGATTTGCATGTTGTGATAACTTAGAATTAGAAGGCACAAACAAGCGTGCCCTTGTCTTCTCCTCCAACGAGTCACCACCGTGAGAGTAAATTGTCATCAGATTGCAGCTGAAACCAGGATTCTTGTTGAATTTTTTGGAAGGCACGTTTACTTTTTGGGGTGGACACCCCTTAGGGACCACCCACCCCTTAAACCCCCTTATAGTGCCCCCACCAGACAAAAAAGGGTACCAATCTGCTCCGTTTTATATTCTTCATCCACCTGCATACTCATCAAGATCTGAAACTGAATAGTTGCAGAGTTATGGGGCAAAAACTGAGATACGGACGCCCATGCACACATGACCTACCAGGCACCCACAAGTGGCTTGTACAGCCCTACATTGCTTCCATTTTTTCAGAATTCCATTATCTCATGCTGGCACAATTCTGGAAGTTTGAAGTGAATTGCTGCTCCATTGGCTTGACTTACCCCGCGGTCTGCACCCGAGCGTGTGTGCCCCTGACTTGTAGACATGTCCACAGACACCCCCTTTTACCTAATTTGCTCAAAAAGGGGGCCAATCGACTGGACTTGAGCTGAGGATTCCGATATATTGAAAATTTCGCAACTAAAGCCCCCCCCCCCAAAACCTAAAACCACATTGGGGGACCTCCCCCACCACCCCCTTCCTGATTCGACCCATATGTAACCAATCGATAGCTCTCGACGTCAGGATTCCGAATATATGATTTTTTAATCAATTAGACACGCGCCGTCCAAAAGTTATGCTTTCTACACCCTCCTGAGCAAACCCTTTTCTTTCTGACGCACATGTGTGTAAGCGCGCACTTACGTACACACAAACTCAGTTTTTTCTATCACACTTATGGTGTCAAGGAGTCAAAATACATCAACCACGCAGGACCATGTGATAGCTTGGGGCTGCTGGTGGGAGGGGGGAAGCCAGTGTTTGGCACAGCAGCTGTTGAAAACAGGACTGCACACAGCTTGCCAACAGTGGGAGCCAAAAGCGCGGCGCTCAACGCAACGCACACTGCAGAAGAAGAAACGGAAGGGCGGGTGGTAGCTGCAGAAACAGGGGAAACAGAAGCAGTAGCGGTGCTACAATCTGCGGCAGTGAGGGGGAAGAGGGGAAGGGATGAGGGGCAGAAGGGTCTGTCTGATATGGAGCAGCAAGAGCACCTACCATTGTCTGAACAAAATGCGCATCGGCATCAGCAGCAACTGCAGTGTTCTTCTGAGGATTTGCAGCAGCAGAATGAGGGCATGGGGGAAGGTGCAGGGGCTTCAGCGATTCGTACAGCTGTACAAGCCTTGAGAGTCACTCTCAGGCAGAAGTACGTAAGCAACGTTCAAATACATGTGTACGGTGAGTTAGTTGGCTTTCTCTGCTGCTTTACTGGCTGCTCAGTACAGTCTCAGCCCATGCCAAAAGGCATGCCCATACTGTTCGCTCGCTTTCTTCCAAACTGGTCGATCATATTAGCAGTAAAACCACCAACTGTTAAAAGCGTACATCAGTTGGTCCCCCTTACTGACTTTTCCCCCTCAATCTCGCCTTGAAATGCACCACACTTGCAATGTGCCACACTACTCACACCTCTGTCTGAGTGAGCTATGCTTGCCCTAGCCTCACATTAGCAATGCCAAGCGTCTGTGCTGTATGCACCTTTTTGGCACAATATGTGTCATCGCTAGGGTTGGCCACAACCATATATATACGGTGTATATACGGTACTTTTGGCAGGGAAATTACCAAATATACGGTCATATACGGTGTATATATACGGTTCTGGCCATCCCTAGTCATCGCTGCTGTGTGTGCTAACCTGCAGGTTAAAATGCTCAAGCTCGCAGCCACCTTTGCACCGTGGCACATACTGCCTTTGTCTGCAATCACGTCTATGCAGGACTCAGTGCTGAAGCTGGTGTGTGTGCTAATGCTGCACACCCTTACGCCACGACGCCTAATAAAATACTGGTGCTGTCACACTGTTGCCTTCCAACTTTGCTGCAGCTTCACGTGCTGTGCTGAGCACGTGCATTGGCCATGCTGTTATACGTGAGGGGGCATACGACATGGACGTGCCTCATTATATGCTGGCTGTACAAGCTCGCAACCAGCGCCTGTTTGGGCGAAGGCGGAGGCTATGGCGGGAGTGGGCAGAGCGTCAAGGGCCTCAGTACAGGTGGGCAGGAGACTGCTGATTCCATGCAGCGTGAACGGCACCACCATGCAAGCTGTCGACCATAGAATGTTTGGGCAGAGACAGAGGCTGTTGTGGGCAGGATGCCAAGGCTGAGGTAAGGTAGGAAAGCATTACTGTGTGCGGTTCCTAAAGGAGACAGTTCTTAAGGGAGACAGTTGAGAGGGTAGCACGCTCTGAGCCTGTATCAAATTGAGCCTGGAACTAAACGAGATGAAAAAGCAGATTGCATGCTCCCTCAAGTGAGGAGCCCCAGCCATGAAGCGTCAACGAGCTCGTACGTACAAGAAGGGATTCAAAAAGACACGAAACGGTAAAATAAAGGAACAATTGAAGCGTGCTTCACAGCTCTCAATTGGAAGCGTGTGCCATGGCTATCAGTGAAATTCAGGCAGGAAGTAGATGCACGGTTCCAGTGACAAACACTGGTTCTTATTCAGATACATCACCGGCTTTTGCTTCAAGCACGATGAAAGGGGTGACGGACAACAAAGGGTGGTCCAATGCAGGCGGTGATTTCCAGTTTCTATTTAAAGGCACAGGAGAAGTCACTGAAACTTCCTCACTATATACACACACATACAAACACAAGGTCTTACAAAATGAGTCCAGCCAAGAGACAACATATGCGCCTGTCTACTGTACTTGTGGGCTGCAGTTGCTGAAATGCAAACCAAAGCTTGTGCAGGGTGGGGCAGTGTATCTACATTAACATGTGGGCCAAGTGCTTTTCCCCTCCCGACCCTCTTGCCTGAACCACTACCATAGCATTGTGAGTAAGGTTGGTCTAATCGTATCTTCACAACAGGTGTGACCGTGTAATCAAAGGGGGAAGAATATAATAAAATTACAGTGAAAATTACTCCCCACCAATCAAGGGAAAGGAGCCACTTTGGTGCCTGGTACCGTAAAACTGCCCCCCCGCAAAGGAATAGAAAAAGGTCAAATGGGGATCAGGAAACATTCACTGGCAAAAGTTCCGTATATGTGTATCGTGTATATGTGCTTCGTGTATGTGTATTGTGGCCAAATCTAACCTTGGCCCCCCCCCTAACGTTTCAAAGGTACCTTGAGCGTTTTCGTGACCCTTGGCAAGAAGCAAAAGAAGAGGTGGAGGAGCTGGCATCCACTCTGCTGCTTGGCCCAAGCTCTCGTGACTACCCAGCACTGCTTGATCGCGTGTTTGAGTCAGACCTCATACATGCCGCACAGGTGTGTGGTGTGAGAGAGAGAGAGAGAGAGAGAGAGAGAGAGAGAGAGAGAGAGAGAGAGAGAGAGAGAGAGACAGAGAGAGAGAGAGAGACACAGAGAGAGAGAGAGA
>Ga0307968_1000702_pt1 | contig 25320 bp, 27 predicted proteins | sample OrgLakmetagen650_FD_201834 | JGI IMG/M metagenome (GOLD analysis project Ga0307968, IMG submission 201834) | Saline water microbial communities from Organic Lake, Antarctica - #650 | ecosystem: Environmental > Aquatic > Non-marine Saline and Alkaline > Saline | place: Antarctica: Organic Lake...
ATGTGTGAGGATATGTGTACAAATGACAGCACACAAATCTTCTCCAGTGCATCAAGATGTGTGAGGATATGTGTACAAATGACAGCACACAAATCTTCTCCAGTGCATCAAGATGTGTGAGGATTTGTGTACAAATGACAGTACACAAATCTTCTCCAGTGCATCAAGATGTGTGAGGATATGTTGATATGTTATACAAATGACAGTACACAAATGACAGTACACAAATGACAGTACAAAAATCATTTAAGTTGGCACATGAGCGCAGGGTAATGGGATGAGAAAAGTTCCGTGTGGCAGGGTAAGCAAAGGTGCTAAAAGGCGGTCGCAAACGCACGCAGGCGCTTCTGGATGGCGAAACGCTTTCTGTAGGGTGCACATAGAATGCAGGTCATTCGCGCAATCACAGATTGCGACTGGAATAGGTGCATAATACAAGTAAGGACACTGACGTTGAAGTAGAAAATCAGGAAGCGCAGGTAAAAGATCACGTGCAACAGGTTTAAAGGAACCATTGGTAGGATATTGCTGCAGGTCATAATTTGTGCAGTGATAGCATAGGTGCGGTTACCAAAGCATTTTCTTGGCTATCCTGTTTCAGTTCAATTCTGTTACCTCAGAGTGAGGCTCGATGTAACACTTACTCTTCCTCTGTGCGCTTTCAGCCTGCGTGCCCTACACATTGCCAAGCTGACTGAAAACAAATCTCACATGAGTGTTCCTAAATTCTACCACTTGCCTATTTCAACTTGCTTGTACACTGAAGATAATCCATTCTTACACATATGTGTGCGCTACATTTGATTTCCTCTGATTTCCCCCCCTCCCACTCCCACTACACACATGAACACCAGTACCATTACTGCGAATAACTTTGGACGGTCAAGTAGATACCACCAAACAATGGTCTCACCAGGCCCCCAAACGTGCTGTCAAAGATTTGCCCGGTCTCTTTTATTTTACCTGCAAGTAAGTGCATGTAATTCGTTTCATAAGCAACATCCAACCAGCTCAGCTTGAAAAGGGTCAACATATTACTCTTAGGGACTACATTTAAGAGTTTAAGCAATAAGCATACATGGCTGTATTAGTGTACGATTCTGCCCGGTCCGATCCGATCCGCGACCATCAGGCGTTCAAGGAATTTGAGTCAGAATTTGAGTTAGAATTTGAGACCTTCAATCCTTTCAACAGCTCCTGCCAATATCCAGTCCTTCTTCACTGCTCTACTGCTATTACCCTGTGCCTGCACTCCTTGGCCAAAAAGTTGTGGCAATACGCAAATTTTCCAAGCAGAAATGGACAGAAATGGACAGAAAAGTGCGAGCTAAAGTGAGGAAAACAATTGCATGGTGGCACCCTTGACGTGGCTGGCAGTAAGAAACTGCTGGATTGAACTACCCGGTACACTAGCTTTGTCCTTATTATGGTTACCAGCATTCTGCCGCAAACCGCAAAGTTGATATACTGCGAAGCATCCTGCAGAGAATCCACTTACCCACGTAGTGCACGAGCAGCAAATCATTTTTTTCAGCCGGGTGCTTGCCGATGCCAGGTTCGTCGTTTAGGATCTCAATTGTAGGGGCTGCGTAAGCAGGCTGCGATCTTGCACCTGCTGTGCACGTGGCAACGAGATGAGATGAATGCGAGATCACCGTGCTGTAGACATACATTAAACCTCGTGCATTGTATCCTATAAAGCGCTCAGACCAGTTCAGGCGTTGTTCAAGCTTTGCTTTTCATAATGAGGAAATACATCCTGCATTGAGGGACGTGCAATTCCATCTGCGCCTAGCACTGTTTAGCGCTGTAACTTCAGTATTTCACGCCCTCCTACCAGCACACGCAGCAGCAGACACAGAGCAGGGAGAGAACTGCAACAGTGGTCCTACGTCTCGCGGGAAACTGGCACAAGAAAATGCTTGCACGCCGCAATAGTAGGGTGCAAATCATCCTTGTTGATGCTCACCTATTAACACAGACAAACCAGCCAAAGAGCCAAGGGATAGACTCTCCCTGCGCGAGGAGGTACTCGCTCCCTCAGGCTGATATGAAAAGCAGCGCGTGCAAACGTTGGTGCGCACTCTCAGATTGTGCTTTATTTTAGGCTGTTGATGCAAAAAAGGTGTCTGAGAGGTACAATGGGATCCACATCTACTGATGGATGCGCACGGGTGGTTTGTTGCCTGCATGTTATACCTTGTTAAATTCTTTTATGTAAATCTGTAATAATTAATTGTTGAACAACACAACACAACAACACAACAACACAACACAACAACACAACTCAGCCCCCTTGTTGTGGCCCCAGGATGAGTCTTCACAATGGCCCAATCCGCCCAGTGAGTGTTGTAATGCATCAGAAAGCTTTTTAGTGAGAGTTTCTGCGCATGGACATGCGCACACACGCGCACACACACACACACACACACACACACACACACACACACACGCACACACGCACGCACGCACGCACGCACGCACGCACGCACGCACGCACGCACGCACGCACGCACGCACTAGCACGCACGCACGCACGCACGCACGCACGCACGCACGCACACACACACACACACACACACACACACACACACACACACACACGCAGACACACACACACACACACTCACACACACACATACACACACACACACACAATACATACACACACAGGGGGCTCGAGGAGGCAGAGGAGAGTTCAGTTGGGACAAGGTCAAGGGCGATCAGGACGCGAGCTACTACATAGGTCACAGTGTCAAAGCTCTGTCTGGGCGTTGGCAAAAAGGAAAAGATGTGTGAGTACCGCACATCACTGTTCTCACTCAAGACGCTTATGGCAGGCCAGGATGACACCATGCATATGTCTCTGGCCACTCTAAACTCCTATTTGTCCTATTGCTCATCAACAATGCGCCAAATTGTTTGCATTTTTCAGCACACCATGTACCCACCTGCAAAAAAAGGGCACGTGAGCGTGCATATCTTGTTGAAGCTAGAGGTAAATAACAAGTTGCATACTTTTTCTCACGCTCCCAACAAGGCACCCAGCGTGCACACATATTCTCTAAAGATGTACACACATGAATCACATGATGCATCATATAAAAAGCTACAAGTGTTGGTTCACATACGGCAGACAGGCCAAAGCTTTAACCCATCATCATGCGCCCACACACACGACACACGCACCCTCACAAACTTCCACGCACGCTTGGCATGTGACGCCAAAAATGCTCGCACAGGTATTGGTATACCCGTGGCAAGACAGACCAGGGCTCTGTGGAGGAAGAGCGCAGGGCTGTGAAGCAGAAGGAGGAGGACCTGATGCTAGAGGTGTGTATATTTGTGGCTGCTTGTACTTGTGTGTTTGTATGTATGGGGGTATGGGTGTTTGTGTGTATGACATACATTGTATGAGTGTGTGTGAAAGGGGAAGGGGGAGGTTTGTGCATGCGTGCATTTTTGTATGTGTGAGTATGTGTGCGTATGCATGTGTATGTGAGTGTGTGTGTGTGTCTGCGTGTCTGCATACTTGTAAGCACTCGTAGACAGATTGCAAGATGGAGAAGGATGAAGATTGTGCGTGCACGTACGCGTGAAGGAGAAGGAGGGTTTACTCTCAGCGTGTGTTTTGCAGCCCTGAGCTTAAGAGCCCGTATGTCAAGCCCTCTCCTCTCTCAACTGCTGATAGACTCCAAAAACCCTCTCCTTTCTCAACTGCTGATAGACCCAAAAATAAATGCTTTCATGCGCATTTGCGCGTGTACAAACCTGTGTCTGCTTTTGCCCCTTCCGACAGGCATTAGGACTGAACCCTTACATTTTGCTCCCTGGAGCAAGTTAACTGACGCTTTGAAGAGCACACACACACACACACTTAATGTTCCCATGTCTTCTTTTGCCCCTTTTAACAGGCATTAGGACTGAAACCCAAATCCGCGCCTGTGGAGCACCAGCCAATGGACCAAAAGGAGCTGGATGCCATTATCAAGAAGAATGCGCCGGAAAAGGAAGAGGGACAGCAAGACATCAAAGGCCTGGGTTTTGCGTGAGTACAGATGCGCGAGCATGTTCGTGTTCCTGCACTTGCGCAAACACATGCATTTGCACGTCTAAGTCGCTTTTCGGTTGCTGTTAGAGGAAGGCAGCAAGTTTCTTTCCAGGGTTCTGTAAGACCAGCCTGTGCGCTTGTGTAACGTAACACCTGGCCTCTCTCTCTTTCTCTTTCTCTCTCTCTCTCTCTCTCTCTCTCTCTCTCTCTCTCTCCCTCTCTCTCTCTCTCTCTCTCTCTCTTTCTCTCTCTCTCACACACACACACACACACACACACACACATGCACTCACTAAAACAACGACAATAGTGGTACGCATGCATGTACACACACTCTTTCACACACACTCACGCACACGTGTACAAACACACTCATGCGCACACACATACACATACTCACAGGCCAGGCGCAATGACTGGTGGTGGGGTTGCCATGCGCACCACGTTGGAGGGGGTTGGCATGGGGCCTGGATCTGACAGACAAGGAGCACCTGCTGGGCCTTCAGGTGTGTGTGTGTGTGTTGTGTGTGTGAGGGGGGGTGAAAGGGTAATGTAGGTGTGGGTGTTTGTTGTTTTGGTGGGGAGGGGGAAGGAGTGGTGTTACTGGAGCGACTATATTTGGCCTTTTCGTGGGGATCCTGCTGTTTGGTCAAACCGGAGAAGAGCAAAAGTTGATTTCATTTGCCATTGCAGCATTTGCCATTGCAGTGGGCACCAAGATGTGGGGCCACGTGACTGAGTGGGTTATGCTGCCAAGGCTGTGCCGCTTCCATCTCTACATATAACTAGACCTTCTTTTAATTTCGAATTGTCGAGTGGTCACATGTACCATGCAGTCAAGCCGGCTTTGGTGAATTATGTCCAGCGCTCCACAACAGCAGCAGTAACTGCAAGTAGCAATTTGTGAAGGTCATTATATTGAAGGAATCTTTAGGATTTACAGCAACAGTGGCAGTGCCACCTTCCTCCTCTGTAATTTCATTGGAGCCTCTTTGCCTGTGCATTCTTATCTCTCCGTGTAAAGCATTCAAAGCCCCAATTTCATTTGACTTGTATGTTCTGCCTAAATCCTAAGGTGCAGCTGCCGATGCCGTGGGACTACCGACAAGACACAGCCAGACTGAGAGACTCGCACACACACATACACACATACGCACATACGCACACACACAGGTGTGTCAGAGCCTCCGCAACAACAACAGCGCCTGCCCCCTCCACCTCCCCTCCCTGCTGGGGGAGCAGCCGCCGTGGCTGCTTTTAGCAACGTGCTGAGTAAGGACCAGATTAAGCAGCTGGGCAAGGTGGACAAGAAAGCCGCCAAAGCAGCAAAGAAAGCACGCAAAAAGGTGGGCAGGGTTTAGTTGTCTCAAAGAATGCTTGGTCCTGGTGCACCTGTGTGTAGGAGTGAGGATAAAAAATTGAGGAGTGACAAGTGAAATTTGTAGGAGTGAGGAGTGACACTTGAAATTGTAAGAGTGAGGAGTGAGATTGTAGGACTGAGGAGTGAGATTGTAGGAGTGAGGAGTGACAAGTGAGAATGTAGGAGTGAGGTGTGACAAGTGAGAATGTAGGAGTGAGGAGTGACAAGTGAGATTGTAGGAGTGAGGAGTAGCTGCATATATGCATACCTGAATGCAAAGTGCTGAGTGAAGACCAGGCCGAGCAGCTGGTTGCATTGAGTGAAGGTAAGGATTGGGTCAAGGAGAAGGACAAAGAAACTGCCAAAAAATGTGGATTGGACAAAAGAACGAGTTATTAGGTAGCCAAGACACTTGTTGCCACAAGGTATCCAATGACTCTCTCGGTAAAGGACGTGAGAAAAAAAAGCATTGGCTTAAATAGCCTCAAAAAGTGGAGGCAGTCTTAATCATGTGGAATCGCGTGGGTGGTCTAAGCAATCAAGTGCATGCTTGGTTCGGAGCTGAGTGCTGTACGAAGGAGCGTGTACCTGTGAACCTGGTACTTATTGTTGGCCAGGACCATGCACTAAGAACATGCACCAAGAACAAAGATGCAGTATGCATACAGCCAGGACCATGCACTAAGATCAAAGATGCTTACGGCCAGGACCATGCACTAAGAACAAAGATGCAGTATGCATACGGCCAGGACCATGCACTAAGAACAAAGATGCAGTATGCAATGCATAATGCGTACGATACTTTTTAGCAGGGAAAAGTTCAAGTGTACAGTCACACATGGTGTGTGTACAATCTAAAGTTCCCTGTAGGATTGTAGATTGTGCCTCAGTGGCGCTGGTGGCGGGCTTATTCACGTGCCTGGTAAAGGGCGTGATGTCGACGCAGTTTCTTTTCATTCGCGCGATAGAGTTGCATGCCTCGGTACCAGCATTGATGTGCGTACGCCTGCATGAGTGTGCAGACCTGGCAATTGGCAAAGCGTGCTAAAAAAGGAAAATTTGCTGAATTGTTCACGGCAATTAAAGTATTTGGCGGTAGCTCCCCCCAACAAACTATTTTTACTGTTAGGCGGTAGCTACCATTATGTTTACTGTTGAGCTATGTTTAACTATTATTGAACTATTATTTGACTATTATTGAACTATGTTTACTGTTAGGCGGTAGCTACCCCCAACAAACTATTTTTACTGTTCGTCAAACTCTAGCCTCACATACCTACTTCCCAAGTGTGAGGTAAAGCGTTCAAGAATGAGGCCAAAAGAGCTGTCAGGAACTTGAAAAGGGGCACATTTTGGCACGGCTGACAGGCAATGCAGGAATGAAATATATTAACATATGCTCGGGCCAAGCGAAGCAAAGCGTACAGAGAAAGAGGCTGAGAGAGAGAGAGAGAGATTTCAAGGGATTTTTGAGCAGGGGATGTTTTGGCATGGTTCACACATCATATGTAATGTGCAATGTGCGTTATTGCTGTCATTTGTATTCACACACGAGCAAACACACATGCACACACGCATGCATACATACACACGCACAGGCTAAGCGAGAGGTGAAGCGTGCCAAGAAGGAGGCCAAGAGAGACATGCACACACACACATGCATACATACACACGCACAGGCTAAGCGAGAGGTAAAGCGTGCCAAGAAGGAGGCCAAGAGAGCAGTCAAAGGAACGAAACGGGATAGGGAAGATGGAGAGCAAGGTGTGCCAGGGTTCTGTGTAGTTAGTTGCATGTGTGAGGGAGTTTTACAGTACCTGGTACCAGAGTGGCTCTTTTTCCTTGATAAATGTGTGAAGTGGTATCCACTGCCTGCGTACTGTTTTTTTCTTTGCAGTGAGTTTGGGTTTGACGTGTGGTGTCGCTGGCGTAAACACTGATGTATCTAGTGTATGCACTGTTATCTCAGGTGTATACACTGATGTCTCTGGTGTATGCACTGTTATCTCAGGTGTATATACTGATGGCTCTGGTGTATACACTGATGTATTTGGTGTAAGCACTGATGTCTCTGGTGTGTGCACTGATGTCTCTGGTGTATACACTGATGTCTCTGGTGTATACACTGATGTCTCTGGTGTATACACTGATGTATTTGGTGTATGCACTGATGTCTCTGGTGTATATACTGATGTCTCTGGTGTATACACTGATGTATTTGGTGTATACACTGATGTCTCTGCTGTACGCACTGACGTCTCTGGTGTGTGCACTGGTGTCTCTGCTGTATGCACCGATATCTCTGGTGTACGTATTAGTGTCTCTGGTGTACGCACTGATGTCTCTGGTGTGTGCACTGGTGTCTCTGCTGTATGCACCGTTATCTCTGGTGTACGTACTAGTGTCTCTGGTGTGTGCGCTGATGTCTCTGGTGTACGCACTGATGTCTCTGGTGTACGCACTGGTGTCTCTGCTGTACGCACTGATACGGTTCTGCTGTGCTGAGGTAGTGATTTATGCATGTCTGTCTGGACCGCGGAGCTATTAGACCTGAAGAAGGGGAGTACTTTGTCGAGGATCTCCCTTGACCGGCAGCATCGTGAACCTGCTTGCCTTTACTCACTTTCATTTGTGCGGGAAGCGATGCTAGGAGCCCAAATCGCATTCTTAGTTTGCGTCTGTTGTGGCTTTTGGTGTCAGCAGCGTGAATATTTTGTTTTTGCCAGCATCAAGGAGGGGATGTTGATTCTGTACAAAGTTCTTGACCGTTGCAAATCGTCATCAAACACAGGGACGGCTGCAAGCAAGTAGCAAGTGCTAACGTGTTCAAACTTACTCAAAAGCACACATTGTCATCAATGGAAGAGGCAAAGAGGGGAGGCAAAAGCACATAACCTCACAGCACTCAGTGGAATAAGCACACAAATTCGATGCTCAGCACATTATGTCTATGCTCATCTTGCTCATTATGTTTAGCACATTATGTCTATGCTCACTCTTGCTCATTATGTCTAACACATTATGTCTAGCACTCTTGCTTATTATTAGAATTGGCCAGAACCATATATATACGGTGCATATACGGTATTTTTGGCAGGGAAATCATCAAATATAAGGTCATATACGGCTTATATATACAATTCTGGCCAACCCTACTCATTATGTCTAGCACATTATGTCTAGCATATCTAACATGTCTAGCATGTCTAGCATGTCTAGCACATCATGTCTTGCTCATTTTCGATCGTCATCACAGCAGGCGGCAAGAAGGGAGGCAAACGCGCAAGGTCTCACAGCAGCAGCAGTAGTGGCAGCAGCAGCGGGGGTAGCAGCAGCGAGGAGGAAGGCGGTGGTGGCAGAGGAAGATCTCTGAGCCCCCCTCCCAAGGCTAGCCGCCGTGCGGCACCAGGTGAATGGTGAAGTAGTTGTTGTGTTGTGTGTTGTGTGTTGTGTAGTTGTGTGCTGTGTGCTGTGTGCTGTGTGCTGTGTGCTGTATTTTGTGGCAGCAGCAACAGTGTGTTGTTGGAGGGAACAGAGAAACAGCAAAAAAATGGCCCCCTTTCTTCGGCAATGGTAATTAGGGGGTATATTGATTGTGGCAGCGACCGCCCTTTGATGCAGCGTGTGGCTGGGCTGCTTTAAGTAGGAATGATGTGGGGTAGGTATGGGTTGTAGAAGGCTTGGTGTGTATTTAAAAAGCAAAAAGAGGAATTTCATTTTCACCTTGGCTGCCAGAATCGTGCTGTAAGTCACGTATTTACTTAGGTGATTTCTCCATGCCTCCACCTCTCCTTTTACTTTTGAACTTGCACCCGCAAACCTTTACCACGTTTGATTACATACCTTTTCAGACAGTTCAGTTTCCTAACCTATTCATGGCAACACTCATTCGCTTTCCTCTTTTAATTGTGGCTGTGCCCGCTTGCTTCTCTCTGATGAAGCTGCCTTCTGAGCCAGTTTATAACTGTCTTACTGTTTGCCCCTTTACAACAATTTCTGCTGCCTAAGTTGGACCTATCCTCTCCCACCTTTCTGTACATACTCGAATTGCAGGCGGCGGTGGAGGCAGTGAGGAGTACAAGGGACCTAGTAGGAGAGGAGAGGGCAGATATGAGCGGGAGGAAGTTGGGGGAGGGATAAGTTGGAGAGGAGAGGGCAGATATGAGCGGGAGGAATTGGAGGGCAGGAACAGTAGGAGAGGAGAGATTCAGTTGGACCCACGGGTGAGGGGGCGAGGGAGGGAGGATGATGGGGGTGGAGGAGGGCGGGGTGAGAGGGGGGGGAGGAGTAAGCGGCATGACAGCCCTGAGGGAGCAGAGAAGAGGCATGGCAGCCGGGCGTACGGAGATGATCGGGAGTACAAGGATAGGAGTCACGGCAGCAGAAGGGAGGACAGGCGGTGATGGGTCAAAGTAAAAGTACGAGTCTACGCTGGAAGTCACAGCGTGCATTAAGGAAAGGCTCTCAACTAATGCTCACACTAGCCAGAGCCCCACCAAAAAACGGAAGAAAGAGAAACAACAGAGGCAAATGAGGATCTGGCGGGTTGTCAGCCATGCAATTCGGCCTGCGCCTAGCCCTCCTGAAGCCAGCCGCTCTACCAGTAACCCCCCCATCAGATCCCCCATTGTCACTGTTGTTGTTAAGGTGTATTGTTTCAGGGTCACACAAATGTTTTGTACAGATCAGATCATGTGATGACGATTATGTGATGGAATTGTTGACATGATATTCACTTTAAGCAATACCTTTTATAAGAGCCTTAGCGTATACTTTTAGTTTTTTCATGCTGGTGCAACACAGAGGTCGGAAGCTGGTCAAACATAAATAGCTCCCCACCCGTTCCATCCCTGTAGCACTAGCATTATTTTGTATAGTTTTTGTGAGAAATTATCGCTCCTTGTGGGTAGGATGATCGACAGATCTGGGAAGGACTAAATAGACCCAATTCTTCAATTTGTCCAACCTCTCCGCTAGACGCGAGACCTATAAAGCCATTCATACATGTTTCCGGCCAATGCAGAAGACCATACGAATTAAACAGCGTGCTTCCCACAACCACTTGATAGCATCCAGGAGCTTGTCCAGGTGTGGATTCTACAACGATGTGGCAGGAGGCGGATGCTATAGCAGTGTTGCTTTCAAGCGCTTGCAAATGTGCCACTCATTTCCCACCGCATACCGCCAGTGTAAGATCTTTTCTTCGCCACGCACTTTCAAGATGATTCACGCCCGCTTCGTCCTCTCTTTCCTGGCATACCGCACAAAATAACAAAAAAATATATAAATGTTCAATTGCACAAATGAAGATCACCTACAATTTCGTACAGTAAAAGCACAGCATAACGTGCTTATTGTCAACCAAAATTGAACTGGCACGTATCCTCATTGACGTCCGTTCCCAAGGGTTTTACCAAAACACTTGTGGTTGTACAGAAAAGGTAAATTTACAGAAACAGATTTCAAAGGTTTTATATTAGTATAATGGAGCATAGCTTTCGCGTTCAAGCCAGATGACTTGACGTAATGAGATGAATAAGCAATGGTTATAGAAGTTCCAAAATGCAGAAAGTAACCAATAATAGGTCTTTGCAATGAGTTGTAGCACAACCCCCCTTGCTAGGCAAGGGCCTCAGCAAAGTTAATGACAGCCGACAACGGTTTCAGGCATGTGACAAGCTTCTTTAATGAAACTTTCCAAAACTGCACGCACTTTGTGGACTTGCTGCACAATTTTCCCCCACAGACACTATAATGAAACTTTCCCAAACTGCATGCACTTTGTGAACTTTGCTGCAAAATTTCCCCCCTCCAGACATACTTTCTCTTCTGGTTTGAATAATTATTGTTGCGAACCTAAAACATACAACCTACATCTTTTCGTTGTAAACCAGCTCCTCGTGAGCCATGCACTTTGTGAACTTGCTGCACAATTTTCCCCCACCAGACACTATAATGAAACTTTCCCAAACTGCATGCACTTTGTGAACTTTGCTGCAAAATTTCCCCCCTCCAGACATACCTTCTTCTGGTTTGAATCATTATTGTTGCGAACATAAAACATACAACCTACAACCTACATCTTTTCGTTGTAAACCAGCTCCTCATGAGCCACAAAATAATAATAGTAATCAGTTCGTTTTGTGACTTATTGTTGATGAACCTTGCAGTCATCCCTGGAAGCTTTCCTTAAAACTTTCTAAACTTGAACCTATACATCTCCTGCACAGTAAATAAACGGTGATGCACAGCAAAAAAAACATTCTCCCCATCTAACACCGCAGAGCAACTCCGATAAGGCAAACACACCAGCAAAGCTTGGAGCATATCAAATTCTTGCCATAAACACGTTATCGTACGTAACACAATTCCGAGCTCTAATATAAATAACTTTGTCCTGTCAGTCCACAGCTACCTGAGTGGTGCTCGAGATAATCTCACGATGCACAACAAAACGTGCACGTGCTGAAGGTGCAGTGAATTTCACTGCACCTTCAGCACGTGCACGTTGATCCTAGACCACTCAACAGCTGAAGGCACTGATCCTAGACCACTCAACAGGCGAGCCCTTTGGCCAGGTGATGACGCCAAACGTGGCCATAGCAGGTCCAGGAAACCGGCACCATCCTCAATGATCACCTGCAAACAGGCATGTTACAAAAATTTAATGACCACTTCCCTACATTTAACAATAAAACCGCAAAGCAGACAAACAACAACCTAAACTACCAAAGAAATGCAAACTCCTGACGTGCAAAAATGGTGTACCAGACCAACAGATTGCAGCTCTCCAGAAAGCTGCGAACGCCCATCTTCAAATACACATCTGGACGTCACACAGAAAGTTGAATCCACGGAGCGTGGGCCGCCATCACCACCTCCGAGGTGGTGATGGCGGCCCACGCTCCAGGAATGCCTTTGTTTTGCTGCAGGAGTCCTGCAACAAAACAAAGGCATTCAACACTTTCTTCATGTAACAAAATGTCCAACAGCATGGCAGGCAAACTTTTGAGGTTGTTCACAATCTGACGCAGAAAACAACACAACAGCAGCAACAAAAATGCGTGCACAACAAAACAAAATGCCTTACCATCTGACTTGACGAAGACAAGATAACAACCCGACCGCCTTCGTAGCCGGGATCCGCCAGACGCTCCAGCACAGCAACCTACAAAGATAAGACATCCCTCACATAACGATTGGTAGCAGAAGACACCAATGCAATCCCCGCAGACGCAACAACCGCACCTGTGCAGCACTTTGCAATGTAGGTTGCCAGGTTCTTATACTGATTGGCACCTGCGCTGGCACTAATGCATAGCTGCCATCGTTTACATTTGCAGGAATGGGCAAAGCGACCGAATCAAGGGGGCTCACACCGCACCCAGCACCATCATACACGAAACGCCCCGAAAAAACAGGCGTGGCGTATTTTGCCACACCCAAAGGCAAATCTTGCACTGCAGTGATATCCTCCAGCACCAACGTGCTTCCAAGCGCAGCTTCACTTAAGCACGAGCGGACCTGCAAAATGAAACACTGCTTTGTACACGCGGCACAAGTTACCTCGACACAGAACAAGCCTCACAAAACACTACCAACAATTACCTGCTCCACGGCTTGTGGAGAAACGGAAATGAAGACAAGCTTCTCATCCTCCCGTGCGACACCGACGACAAAAGCATGACCAGCAGGCAAGAACTTCATGTCTTGCCCGCTGGTCATGTATATAGCCTCGCCGGCCCAAACAATGCCACGCCCCGTGACTGGAGGACCGGCATAGCCGTGCACGAGTACGGACACCGTCCTAAACAACAACAAAAGACATGAAATACAATGGCCCAAAAAAATTCAGATGTAACAAAATCACGCGCACATACCTGCCAGGGCCAGCAGGGCCAGCAGGGGCAGCCGCAGAGGACGATGGTGCCCTGCAAACACGCGTACAAGAAAATGTAGGCCAGATCAGCAAACTATTGTACTGCAACACGCCCCACAATACTAGGCCAGACCCATGGTTTACAACAAATGTTGCAGATCAAACGACAAAAACACTGCACGGCAGCCACTACACACTCACATTTCAGACTCAGAAGTCTTGGCTGCCTTGCTAGACCTGAACAGCGCAATTTCAAACAAACAATTGCAGATCTTTCAAGTTCGCAACACGAGGTTTTTGCAAATGCGCGATCAGACCTGTGTTCCTCACAAACGACAAAACACATACATTACACGAAACACACCTGCCCCTAGTGACCTGCCACAAACACCATTATACCTCACAACATGGCCACAGCCTCACCTGCTGTCCTCCGCACGACCTGCGCGTTTACTGTCATCACGGGAATTGGACAAAAGTTTAATTCAATATAAGCGACAAAATGGGAAATTAAAAAACTGGAAAAAATGACGATATCGAAAACGCACACGGAAAATTTGAAGCATCATAATCTCGGAATTTTCAAATCGTGAACTTCACACTTCATAAATTAACCAAAAGCTCTGCTGTCCTCCGCAAGACCTCTCATTAAAAAATGTGCGAGAAATTTGGGCAGGCCCCCTTCTATTAAAAATCTCAATTTCACACCGCCACGGGGAAATCTCACCCAAACTGCTGCCCATTTCTAGATGAGGAAAATATTATAATATTTTATTGCAAATGCTACGCTTACCTGCGTGTACCTGCCAATGCGGCTCGCACTGGGCCCCGCATGGGAGGCCCCTGGCTCCTGCCATTTCTGCAACCCAGCAGAATCTCGTTCCTCCGTTTGTTGTGGAGGGGGTAGCGATGCAGAGGAGCAGGGGCGAAGATGGCAATCGCTCGAGGCAAAAGCTTTCATCGTCTGTGCTGCAGAAGATTCAGAGAGAGTGAGTTGTGTGTCTTACGCTGCACGCCAGCTCATGCACGCTATACTGGTTTAGGGTGGCGGGACTGGATTTGGTGCACATTTAGACAATGCAAGCATTCTTTCTGATGTCCATTCCAAACACCAGCCAAGCAATCCTTTAAGCAAGAATCACCAACCACATGCTGTGCCAGTTCTAAGAGGATTGAGGAGCTGCAGCAGAGGCAACGCAACAAGAACCCCATCGACGTGGTGCCTGGTGTGGAGGGCAACAGCGAGCAGGAGGAGGCAGAAAGGAGGAGGACAGACAGATATAATGGCAAGAGGTGCCCAGAGCCTTCTGTACCCCAGATGCCGCCCACACGGAGGAGGCGCGATGGCTTGGCAGTCATTCGTCTCAATGCAATGGCCCCAGCAGGCAGAACAGCGGGCGCCATCTCCCACACGCTGCGGAACGAGCAGGTCAGAGACAAACATACAGACACATACTTTCATGCGGTTGCAAATGCGCACACATAAACTTATAGAGAAACGTGCGTGTAACGCGTATACACGCATGCATGCTTACGAACGTTCGCTCACACAAATACACACACACACAGGCACGTTCACACATACATACACACACACACGCACACACACACATACACACGCACACACACACACACACACACGCACACACACACACACACACACACGTAGGTCATGATGGTGGAGTTTACGAGTGTGCTGGCCATTTTGAGGGGCCTTCGCTCCCTCGCACTCTCCAACATTTTCCTGAACCAGCACCGTAGTGCGCTGTCCTTTGTGTTTGTGAACACAAACAAGGTGCCAGACAGGAGGCAGGAAAGGGGGGAGCCCAACTACGAGCTGCATGCCTCCAACATGCTGGTGCGGTTGTTGTTGCTGGTTGGGCTCATATTTGTGTTTTCTGTGCGTGACCTCAGTTGTGATTGAGCAATGACGTACCTCAAACTTGTGGCTGTGCAATTGAGCATAGGAGTGCAATTGAGCATGGCAGCCAGCTATGAGTTCTACAATTTGATAGCGTAATCACACGCAATGTTCTCAGACATGCTGGCACACATGTAGCTGTATTTGTATTCAGTCATGTACCTTGCATGTTTGGGAGTGCCCTATGCTGAGCACACGTAGGAGGCAGCCATGGGCTGTGTGTGTATATGCCGTAGGAGGCAGCCATGTGCGTGTGTGTTTGTGTGTGTGTGTGTGTGTGCATATGTGTGTGTGTGTGTGTGTGTGTGTGTGTGCGTGCACGGTGTGCGTACGGTCTGGTATTTCCTGTGCAGTGTAGGCAAATATGCTGAGCGGTGTTCTTTTTTACGCCTCTGAGGCACCGGCAGGTGTATTCCATGGGTTAGACTCTTTTTTGTAGTGTAGACTGATATATTGGGTGTAATTGCTGGGCGTTATCCGGTTTCGGTTTCAATGTTGGGACGTGTTTGAGCTTGTTTAAAATAGTGCTCACATTCCACACGCTTATCCATCAGCTGGCAAGGTCGCGCAAGGAGAAAGGATAGGTAGCCTCCACTGAATGCATTGCATCACACACATACACACACGCACACACGCACGCACACACACACAAACACTCGCACACTCAAACACACACACACACAGATGTAGATGCATGCAGCACTCAGACACAGCCCCTTCCAATAAGTTTTGGGGCAGAAGGCATACACTTATAGACATACACACATATGCACACACACGCACAAACACACCTACACACACGCGCGCACACACACACACACAGGTGTGGTCACGAGCAATGCAGCATTCAGACACAACCCCTGCCAAGAAGTTCCAGCGCATAGCTTACATGGACTTTGCGCTGGACGTGCGCAAGCAATGGAAACAGGTGGGAGGGGGGTTTAACGCCTTTGCGCACGAGCTGCCACCTTTTTGTTGCACCCTCCTCTGTCGTATGGGCTTGCGACAGCAAAGTGCATGAATTGCCACATTTGCGTTGCACCAGCCTGTGTTGTGTGGGCTTGCAACAGCAATGTGCATGAATTGCCACATTTGCGTTGCACCTTCCTCTGTTGTGTGGGCTTGCGACAGCAATTCGCATGAGCTGCTTCCTTTTTGTTGCACCCTCCTCTGTCGTATGGGCTTGCGACAGCAAAGTGCATGAATTGCCACATTTGCGTTGCACCAGCCTGTGTTGTGTGGGCTTGCAACGGCAATTCGCATGAGCTGCCACCTTTTTGTTGCACCCTCCTCTGTCGTATGGGCTTGCGACAGCAACGTGCATGAGCTGCCACATTTGCGTTGCACCTTCCTGTGTTGTGTGGGCTTGCAACGGCAATTCGCATGAGCTGCCACATTCGCGTTGCATTTTCCTGTGTTGTGTGGGCTTGCAATGACAATTCGCATGAGCTGCCACATTCGCGTTGCATTTTCCTGTGTTGTGTGGGCTTGCAATGACAATTCGCATGAGCTGCTTCCTTTGTGTTGCATTTTCCTGTGTTGTGTGGGCTTGCAACGGCAATTCGCATGAGCTGCCACATTTGCGTTGCACCTTCCTCTGTTGTGTGGGCTTGCAACAGCAATGTGCATGAGCTGCTTCCTTTGTGTTGCATCTTCGTCTGTAGTATGGGCTTGCGACAGCAAACAAAGCTAGGTTTCATGATGACACACGTAGCCTGCATTATCTGATGCAAGTTGACTTGGCACGTGATGTGCACAAGCAATGTACCTGGTCATGTGTTGGATGTGTCAAGCCGTGCTCAACACACGCGCGCATTCTCCTTGGCCTGTAATAAAGAAGAGGCGAAAAGCGTGGGAAGTGCTGGCTCTGACATTTGATTCAGCACCCATGTAGGGCACATTAAATGCATACGATATCTATAATATGTGCACTCGCATTCACCATTGATGACAACGTGTATACATTGTGTGTGTGTGTGTGTGTGTGTGTGTGTGTGTGTGTGTGTGTGTGTGTTGTAATTGGCATTGTGACCTAGCACTGTGGCAACATGTGAGTATTGTGCACGCTGACGTTCGCTTTGTGACTTAGCACTGTGGCAATATGTGAGTCATATTTTTTTGTATTTGTTCATGACCTAGCACTGTGGCTAATAAGCTGAGTGTGTGCTGACGTCGGCTGTTTGAACTAGCACTGTGGCGACTTTCTGTCTCACATGTGCAGTTTTGGCTTTTGACCTAGCACTGTAAAGTCGAGTAAGTTGAGTGTGCGCTGACGTCGGCTGTTTGAACTAGCACTGTAAAGTCGAGTAAGTTGAGTGTGCGCTGACGTCAACTGTTTGAACTAGCACTGTGGCGACTGGAAGGCACATGTGCGCTGACACTCGTTTTTGATATAGCAACCGTAATAGTCATGTATATTTTAACTGCTTTCTCAGGGTAATAGTTGTTCACCACAGCTGCTGTCTGTTAGAATGCCTGTGCGCACGTAATGCGCTGCCAGCCAACAGAAGCGGCTATCTATATCGTCGATGTGCAGTGCATGTACACATACAAGTGCAATTAGTCGCATAAACAGACACAAACACACTCGCAAACACGAAAAATCACATGCACATGCACATGCACACATGCACATGCACACATGCATGCACACGCACGTACACACACACACTCTTGCAGGCTGCCAACATCTCCATTGACACCGCCTACTGCATGGCTGACAGTATCTATTGGCAGCTGATGGTGGGCTCACAGGCTGCAGAGATGCAGGTGTGTGTGTGTGTGTTATGGTGTGTTGGTGATTGGCAGCTGATGGTGGGGTCACAGGCCGCAGAGATGCAGGTGTGTGCGCCATGTGGGCATGTGTTCTTTTGGGGGCGTGCTGGCTTGCATAAATGCAGATGCATGTGTGTGTTGTGCTTGTCTTGGGCGAAAGAGGTTAGTGTGCATGCAGGTCTGTGGGCTACAGATGGTCGGCCTGTCTGTTTGTGCACTGTGCGTGCTTGTGTTGTGAGGAAGGGACGGCAAAGTGCATTGGTTTCCCTGACGAGAAGGACGTGTCACGCACACAGCAAGAAGTGTCAGCTTTTGCTTTTTTGGGTGACAGGAGGATGCAAGGAGGGAGCACGGGACCAAAGAAGCAGGTCTTAACCCCCTTGGAAGCACACCCACACGACCCGCTGACAGCAGCTCCCCCAAAATTTCCAGCAGAAGCAGTAGCAGTAGCAGCAGCAAAAGCAGAAGCAGCAGCAGTGCTGATGCCGATGTGGGCAGGAGGGACGCCAGCAGCACGGCCAGTGGCAGCAGCAGTGGTGGCGGTGAGGTTAGCATGCCACGCAGTGAGAGCAGCAGCAGCAGCAGCAGCAGCTGTGGCAGCAGCCCCGCTTTGTCTCACACCAACAGCGGTCCCGGCAGCAGCGGTGGCAGCCCCGGCACACTACGCAGTCCTAGTGGGGGTGGGGGTACTGGGAGTGGGAGTGGGAGTGGGAGTGGGAGTGGGAGTGGGAGTGGGAGTGGGAGTGAGAGTGAGAGCGGGGGTGAGGGTGTTGGGAGTGGGAGTGCAAGTGCGAGTGAGAGTGGGGGTACTGGGAGTGGGAGTAAGGGGATTGGAAGTGGCACAGGCCAGCAGGCAGGACTGGCATCACACAGTCAGGGGGGGGGTAGCTCAGGGCACCCCCTGCTGGAGCAGGCCCTTCCACCACAACAGCCACCAATAGAGCAGCCATTGATGGAGCGGCCAGCAACGGGGCAGCCAATGCTAGCACAATCTTCGATAGGGCAGCAGCCACCGCAGCAGCCACCGCAGCAGCCACCGCAGCAGCATCAGCAGCAGCAGCCCAGCAGTGGCGTGCAGCAGTTTGATGGCGTGCAGTACCTACAGCCGCAACCGCTGCAGCATCATCAGCAGCAGCAGCAACAGTTCGATGGGACACAGCTGCAGCAGCACTTCCGTGGGGAGCAGCAGCAACAGCACCAGCCGCTGCAGCGCCTCTATGGTGGTGTACAGCCGCAGCAGCACTTCAGTGGGGGGCAACAGCAATACAGTGATGTGCATCCGCAGCAGCACCCGCAATATCCCCAGCAGCAGCAGCAGCAGCAGCAGCAGCAGCAACAACAACAACAACAACAGCAGCAACAACAACAACAACAACAACAACAACAACAACAACAACAACAACAACAACAACAACAACAACAACAACAACAACAACAACAACAACAACAACAACCACAACAGTTCAGTGGCGTTCACCCACACCAGCTCGGCAGTGGTCAACAACAACCCCAACAACAACATTCCCAACAACAGGGGCAGCAGCAGCAGTACAGTGGTGTGCTTCCTCACCATCTCCCTACAGCAAAGCGCCTGCCTCCGGGTGTGCTGTTCCCAAAAACTCAAGCTTTCGTGCCCAAAAAGCCGTATGGGCCCATTGTAATTAATGCAGACACCTCGCAGGTGGGTGACGAGTGTGTCTGTGTGTGTGTGTGTGTGTGTGTGTGTGTGGTGTGTGGGGGTATCTGTGGTGTGTGGGGGCGGTTGTGGGTGTGGGTGTGGGTGTGAATGTGGGTGTGGGTGTGAATGTGGGTGTGGGTGTGGGTGTGGGTGTGGGTGTGGGTGTAGGTGTGTAGGTGTAAACGTAGGCGTAGGTGTGGGTGTGTATGTGTGCATGCATTAGAGTGTGTGCGCGTGAGTGTGTGTGGAAGTGTTGGCTTGTGCGGAGTACCAAGGGAGCATGTAGTGTTCAGTTTGAGCTTCAGAAGGTATTAGGCAACAAGATCAAACAATGCATGGGGAGTTTGACCAGGGCGTGCGTGTGCATGTGAGTGTGATGGCCTAACGAGCGCAGGGAACACTTTGTCTGGTCTTTGCAAGGGCAACAGGGACATTCTGCGTGTAAATTGACAATTGGATGTGCATGTGGTGGGCGCCTTCTTTTTGCTTGTGTGTACACATGCCATAGAGTCTAAGCACATTATTTTGTGTAAGGCTTTCCTCGTTTCAACCTTTCAGCGCACTCGCACACGCACACACACGCGCACATGCACCCACATGCAGGCAATCCTTGTGTTTGTGGCCTTGAAGTTTGTGCAAAAGCGCTTAGACAATGAAGAGAGTGGGGCCTCCATTTCACTTACGGTATGTGTGTGTGTCGTATGTGTGCCTAAACGTGCGTGCGTGTGTGTGTTCTTGTACGCTCGTGCCACCCACTCTCATGCCACCCACTCTCGTGCCACCCACTCTCGTGCCACCCACGCTCGTGCCACCCACGCCCGTACGTGTGGGTGTGCGCATCCATGTGGCTCTGTGACATGCTGATACCTATCACAAGGATACCTGCCCCCATGGTAGGTCATGCACGCATTATGTGAGATCCAGCAGCGCATGGAGACTTGTGACCGCATATGAAAGCATACATTAGTGTCCTTAGCCTATGGAGTGTATAGACCCTGACAGTTCTCGACTTGCAAGCATTTCAGAACAATCCGCGCACTTGCAGCAGTTCCAGTAGTTTCAAGAAAGACCTCCCTGTGGCACCTCTGTAAACTTTTTGTTTTTGGCGAAATGCAAGCATACCGTTGTATAGTTGTATCGTTACATGTCATGGTTGCACCACTCACACAGAAGTCCAGTTAAAACTCTGATGTTTTGCTCGGTGCTTCTCACAAAGGCGCGCTTGCTCTGTGACGTTGGAAGACCTCCTATTCGTGCTAATAATTCTGGCTCTCAGGTGCTCCATAGCAAATGTGAGAGGTTTCTGACGGGTGTTCTATGTAATTCTTGCCACGTCTCTCACGCTTGCACGCATCCAGTTACATTGACAGCCCTTTCAAAGCTACACATCACATACACAGGTGTTTCTTACATTTCTTGCCACACCTCTCACGCTTGCACGCATCCAGTCACATTGACAGCCCTTTCAAACCTGCTCCATTCATACTTACAGGTGCTCCATGTCACTGAATTGTGTGTGTGTGTGTGTGTGTGTGCGCGTGTGTGAGTGTGTGTGTGTGTATTGTGACACTCAGAAGCCTTGTGCCACTTCTACCCTACCCTAACCTCATTCTCACCCTCACCCTCACCCTCACCCTCACCCTCACCCTCACCCTCACCCTCACCCTCACCCTCACCCTCATTCCTGCCCTCACCCTCACCCTCACCCTCACCCTTATCCTCACCCTCACCCCTACCCTACCCTCAGGTGCTTCGTAACACTGTTGCCCCACGTCTGGATGGCCGCAACGGCTTTGTGTTCAAAATCTACCTCATGCATAACAGCTACGTGGCGCACTCCAAGGTGTGGTGCCGTGTGTGCCGTGTGTTGTGTTGTGAATGCTTTGTGCTGTTTGTGTTGTTTACGTCTGCCTCAAAATGATGGCTACGAGGCGGGCATTCATGTGTATTGTCGTGCGAAGTACTAGAATGTATGCGTGGTGGATGTTCTGTGCTCTGACTCAAACAAACAGGCTTGCAGGCTCAAGTACACGCACTCACGTGCGCATGTGCCAGTGTGATTTATGCTGCCTTCAGATAAAACTTGGGTATATATGTGCATACGTGTGTGTATGCATAGAAAAGCCGCAGAGAGGTTACAGTTTTCCCTTTCTCTGCATCTTCAAACAATAACCAATGGTGTGCTTTTTAGTGCACTGTACAGTACCGTAACCAGTGTTGTTTTAAAAAAGCCGTTTATTTCAACCCCCAGTGTAAGCTACACGAGGATCAAACTCTCAGTTTTTCACCAGGATTCAAACCTAGGACCCCTAGAAAACTTGTTTTGCACTAATGCACCAGTGCAAGCCAAGCGAGCATCACAAATCTAGTAATTAAACACAATGTGAGCCTATGCAAGGGCCTTAGACCCCTTTTTCTTATAAGCAGGTAAGGCCTCTACACGGCTTAACTAAATATCACAGCGAGCAGCGGGATTAAAAGCATTATGGGTGTTTCAGGACCTCTAGGAAACCTTATGTTGCACTAATGTGAGTTAAGCGAGGTCCTCAGTACTTAATTTATTTCTGCTCATAATGTGCCGCTAGGGGGTCCGAAATGCTCGTGGTACTCTGTGATATAAGTACTGTACAGTATGTCGTAGAGTGTAAGGCAAAAGCGCGCCTGTGTGATATATACAAAGCGCGCCTGTGTGATATATACAAAGTGCGAGGAAGAGAGCTCCTGCAGCGGACACGTACCACACACCAGTATGCTGGCACTTATATGTCTGGCAGTCTCTGAGTCATGTGTCAATACACCTCCACGCCTGACAGCTTTTGAGGCACATGTCTATGGTGGCATAGATTATTTGCGTACGTACATGTGCTCACCCCACCCTGTAAAAAACTTTATTTTACAAAAAACAGCACCTTCCCCCCCTAGAATTATATATTTTACAGTAACATTCAGCAACCAACCCCTCTCAAAAGGGGTTTAAATGCCCTGGAAGTTTGTATGCAGCCACCTTCAAATCCCACAAACTCAAGCAAGAAACGGAAGCCACTGCCGCTCTTGCTTCTGTTGTTGTCACTGCTACTGCTGCTGCTGCTGCTACTGCCGCTACTGCTGCTGCATGCGTGTGCTAGCTTAGCGTGCTGCTTGAGTGCTATAACTAGAGTGCGCGTGTGTGTATGTGTGTGCGTGCGTGCGTATGTGCGCCTGTGCATGTGTGCGCCTGTACATGTCTGTGTGTGTGTGTGCGTGTGTGTGCCTGTGCATTTCTGCTGCTACCAAGGTTTGCGAGTTCTGCATGGCTGCCTCTTGTTCTTGCGCTCCTTTGCCCCTCAGGCCGGTCCGCTCTTGCTGCAGGCAGGCGAAGTCTGGAGGGGAAGGGGCAGGCGGAGCGGGGGGGGCATCCACTCCGCTCCTTACTTAAACAACAATATTCACTACTGTCCCCCTAACTGTCCCCCTGAACCGCTCCCCCTAAAAATAAATATATATTTTATCACAATTTTACGAGTAATGTGTCACCGCCCCCACCAAAAAACAATAATTAGGGGCGGTGATATACTATATGTACGGTAAGTGTTTATGTGCATGTCTGTACAGAGTGCAAGGCGCATGTATAGCAGCACGAAACCAAGTTTTTGCTGATATGTGTGTGCATGTGTTCGCAGGCTGCAAGGCGGAATGTGAGGAGGAGCGCTCCTGCAAAGGGTGCACAGCCCGTACACCCTGAGGATGTAGCACAGCTTCAGCAGCAGCAGGTGAAAAGAAAAAAAGCTAAGGACACAGTGATAAACTAGTTTGCAGGTAGAAAGAAGCAATAGGCAGCTCCAGCTGCAGCAGGAGAGGGGAAAAAAGATAATGTGAAAGGGAGTGTAAGGGAATTTTGCAGTTAAGGGAGAGTGCGAAAGGGAGTGCAAGGGAACTTTGCAGTGAAAGGAGAGTGCGAAAGGGAGTGCAAGGGAATTACGCAGTGAAAGGAGAGTGGGAAAGGGAGTGCAAGGGAATTACTCAGTGAAAGGAGAGTGGGAAAGGGGAGTGCAAGGGAATTTTGCAGTGGAAGGAGGGTGCAAAAGGGAGTGCAAGGGAATTACGCAGTGAAAGGAGAGTGCAAAGGATTGATGCATGCAGCATGCAGGCAAGAAAGAGAAAAGAAAAGCAAATAGAACGTGCCCGGCAGGAAGGGAGAACAGCAATGAGTAGAACGCAAGCATTTTTGTGAAAGGAATAGGAAAAGGTAAAGGGAATTGATAGATCGTGCAGGAGAGAATGCAAAGAAGTTATGCGGGCAGGAGAGGGAGAATAAGAATGAAGGTTGTGCGTATGCAGTTCAGCGCACTCTTAATAATGACACAGGATGAACAGCACACGTGCAGGTAGGTGCACTCCCTGCAATGACCTCAGCCTCAGCTGCAGCAGAGAAGGTACTCTCCTCAGGCTGCATTGAAATGATAAATTTTAAGGGCACAGGTAGTAAATGTGTAGGGTGGGCCAGAACCATATATACACGGTGTGTATTTGGTATTTTTGGCAGGGAAATCACCAGAGATACGGTCATATACGGTGTATATACACGGTTCTGGCCAACCCTATAAATGTGTACTGGTACATGTGTACTGGTAAGCAGGTAGGTAATGTAATTCCTTCTCCTCTTTACCATGGAGGGAAGGCCGTGTGCCCATGCAAAGCACCGATGGTTGACCATCCAAGGTGGTCTAAGGCGTCTACACCTATAACGTCCCGTACCATTCTTGCCTTGCATTACAACTGCCGTGTAGTCGCCCTACAAAACTGACATTACCTTAAGGCAGCATAAGACAGCATTACACGGGCAAGTTACTGCAAACCCTCAAATGCTATCCCCACTGCATTCCTGCCACACATGAATCCCTGTGTTGCCAGCGATGACAATTTGTATGCAACATTTGGTGCATGGCAAGTCGCTGCAAGCTCTGAAACACCATCTCAGCTAGGGCCACATCAAAATCAATGACAAAGTCAGTAGAACTTGCAAGTGCGCTCCATTGCAATGACACAGTGTGCGATGTAGGACAAGTTATTGCGAGCTCTCAATTACCCTCTCAGTACTAGGATTGCACATGGGTGATACATTAAAAAACTGCTATGCTCATGTCGTGTTTGTACTCGTTGCGCGGTGCAGGACAAGTCGCTGCGGGCCCTCGGGTACTCCATGGGGTCCCAAAAGAAGTGGAGGATTGGAAGGGTTGGTGTTAAGGGTCCCTTATTAGGAAATGAAGGCAAGAGCCCCGGGGGCAGGAAAGATAGGAGCAAGTAAGGGTCGATGCTGATGCTGGTGTTGGTTAGGTTGGTAGACGTTAAGCTATGCAGGAAACGTGATCATGCTCATGAATATCTTCGCAGAGCAAACAGAGCTATGCATGCTTATTACCGGTATGCAGAGCAACGTACCATACATTTCAGGCCCGTCAAGTCGGTGTGCAGAGAAAGCATTATGTGCCCACAAACCTTTCACAGAACTTTTTCACGAGGCAGGGCCTTGTCCTTAATGTGAGAGCTCTCGTAAGGTAAGGTAAGGTAAGGTTACATCGCTATATATGCCTCTGGTGGGCATCTGAGCGGAAGCTTGGAAAAAAGCCTGTAACCAAACCAAAAAAAACGCTAGAAAAATCAAGGGAACAGGGCTAGG
>Ga0307968_1000704_pt1 | contig 25315 bp, 17 predicted proteins | sample OrgLakmetagen650_FD_201834 | JGI IMG/M metagenome (GOLD analysis project Ga0307968, IMG submission 201834) | Saline water microbial communities from Organic Lake, Antarctica - #650 | ecosystem: Environmental > Aquatic > Non-marine Saline and Alkaline > Saline | place: Antarctica: Organic Lake...
GCTGCCGTGTTGCTCCGCCGTATGAGTCTTAGCCGCTCCCGAGTATTTCCGGGCGTGTGCACGATGGCACACGAAGGCGTTTTCCAGGGGGCACCACGCGGAGGTGCTCATACATCGCCCCCCAAGAGGTACCATTAGAGGGGATCCTCAAGAGACCCTGTACCGTGTAAGGTCTCCGATTCTATTTGTTCGTTCGTTTAGCGATGTTAATATGTAACCACATTGAGGCCGAGAGGTCCGTCTGAGTCATGGGTCCCAGCTCCGGGAAGGAGCAGCAGTGTGGCAGCCACGCAAAGCTGAGTAGACTCAGAGTAGTAGACACACATACATGTGTGCAGAGAGCGCAAGGGCATGAGCCAGAGAACTGGTAGAAGAATTCAATGGACCAGCGATGCAAAGAACTCACTCCTCTGCTGGATGGTTTTTCCACCTTGGAGGCCTTTCTTGGTCCGAAGGCGCAACCATTATCAATAAGACTCTACCAGTAGATGTGCTGAGTCTTATACTTTGCAGTGACAGTGATTTGCTATGACATGTTCTCGGATAACTTTTATGGTTGAACAGGCGATTAAATCCTGCACTCTTATCCGGTTGAGGAGCCTCCGCCCTTGTCCCAAGAGTGTGACACTACCCCTCTTAACGCAACAATATGGATTACAGTAAATCAAGGTGCGAATGCTTTTGAACGCAGCCCCCTATTCCTTGATTTTGGTCGTGTTTCTGTTCTAGATGTTCACATCGGCGGGGCCCGGTTTCCCCCCGGTTTCCCCCAGATTGGGTTGCTTGATTTTGGCCGTGTTTCCAGATGTTCACATCGGGGCCCGGTTTTCCCCCTTTTTCTCCCGTTTTCCCCCAGATTAGGTTGCGTTAGGTAAGCTGCTTTTTCGCGAGAATGGTAAACAATTTTTGTGGATATAATTGCGGTCAAATGCTGAACTTGCTACAAGTTTCTCCTGACATTGTTAGAGCTCGCCTCATCCCTGCTGCTACTTGGGGCAGCCATCTGCTCTTCACTGTTGCCCAAGATTTAGCTAGAGGCGGTGCACAAAGTCAGGAATGTTTTGTGCAGGACAAGGAAGACGGTCAATTCCTTGCAACCTGGAGGGATCAACCCCCGCAGGTGACTGCTTCTTGTGCAAACGTATATGCACTTGAGAAAATATGTCTGCTTGCCTTCGAGTTCGTGTGTCCATGCGTGCGCACAGGTGTGCATGCATGCGTGCGTGCATTGTCACGTGCATTCGTGCCTGCGTGTGCATTATTTGCATGTTTGTGAGTGTGTATGTGTGTTTACCTTTGTGTGTGTCTTGAGCATTTATGCGTGTGTATGTGCGAGGTGCACACAATAACTGCTTGAGTGAACATACAGAAAAACATTATCCACACTAACACATACTCACACACACACACACACACACACACACACACACACACACACACACACACACACACACACACACACACGCACACAAACACAAACACACACACTAACACACACACAAGCACGCACACACACAGTATAAAACACACATAACACATGTACACAATGCACAACATACGATACATGTGTGCATTAATGCAGGTATATGGAAGCAATGCTGGAACTGCTCAGATGTTTCAACAAAGCTTGGCTCCTAGACACATAGCTCCTAGACATGTAGCTCAAAATTACAGTTCCAGCCAGCAGCCTACAAATCACAGCAGAGCTGATTTGATACCAGGCACCCTCCAAACAAACAGCAGTGCTTTACATTCTCAGCCGCACGGCAGCAGAAATGCCCTTTTCCCTTTACAGCCACATCACCAACAACTGAGACGGCAGTCTCTCCATTCAGAAGGAGTAGCAGGCACAACCGCTCAGTTGCAAAGCGTCAGTGCAAGCAGGAGCACGGTGCTACAAGTGCAACAATTACAACAACAGCGGCGGCAACTGCACTACACAGTGCAAAATAAGCAGCAGCACGCAAGCACTCCACCTCCGTCGGCAGGGCCAGAGCAGGAGGGGTCAGCTAGCCAAGGTGCGTCTAGCTGGCCATGGCTATATGAATAATGTTATTGAGAAGTCGAGTAACAGACAGCTTAATTGCTGCAGTGTGCTGTGAGCGCCTGAATGCAGAAAGATGTGCCTGCTCTTGTGCCTAGTCATTATGTATGTACAAACTTAACAGCCGGCACTGGCGTTTTTGTTTCGCAGCTCTCAGTGACCCACACTCAGCGTACGCACGGTTTTTCAAGGATGCCTCTACTGCACAGCATACACAATATGTTTGTAGGGCGCCTCTACGCAGTGTTTTCAGGACACCTCCACACGATGTTTCAAGGACACCTCTGCTGCAGCACGCTCAATGTTTTTAGGGCACCTCTGCACAGTGTTTGCTGCAAAGCATCCACATACCCTTTTTGCAGCTCTTGCTTCTGTTTTGCATCTCCCATTTAAGCCTCATCTACACACAGCATTCATACTTGCTGCAAGGTGCCCTTCCACACATTGTTGTACAAGAACCGACGCACAAGCTTTGAAGACAGGGAACACCAGTCTCTTCTATCTGTGTGTATTGAACGGTGCTCATAAAGCTGATCAGGACCTCACACACTATGTATATGATGGAAGATCTTCCATAATACTGTGAACATACATCAATGCACAGTAGGTAATGGCCAAAGCTCACCGTACAAGAACACCAAAGAATCAATATACACAATAATTTGTTCTTCCCCCTCATAACGTTTGAGCAAAACAAAAACGGAATCAATCATCAAATCATTAACCAAATAACGGTTTTTTCCAAGCTCGTAGGTGTGCCAGAGCAGCAGCAACCCCCTCGACCATCACCTCTGATCATGCGTATGCTGCCCCCTATGGCTCACCCATACGCGCAGCTCATGCGCCTGGACAAGCCCATCGGCACGTGGCTGCTTCTGTGGCCTGGTTTGTGGTGGGTGCTGGGTGCTGGGTGCTGGACACTTTCATATAAGGGAACATTGAAGGGTTATACATAGGGTTGGCCAGAACCGTATACATACACCGTATATGACCGTATATTTGGTGCTTTCCCTGCCAAAAATACCGTATATACACCGTATATATATGGTATTGGCCAACCCTAGTTACACAAAGGGGGGGCGAGAGCTTTCATAAAGTCATTCTGATCACCTCCTGCACCAGGACAAGCCTATCGGTAGGGTTGGCCAGAACCATACATATACGGTGTTTATACGGTATTTTGGCAGGGAAATCACCAAATATAAGGTCATAAACGGTGTATATATATACGGTTCTGGTCAACCCTACCCATCAGGCTTTCATCATAGTGGGAGTTAAATGCCCTCAAACACCTTTGCAGATAAGCACAGGCGCTTGCTGCTGCTGGTGGCCTGTCCTGGGCTTTGAGCGTTTAGCCGCTAACACCTCTGCAACATGTCTGCTTGTTGAGCTAGTGCTTATTAGTAGATAAAGTTGAAACGACTTGAAAAGGCTCAGAAAAAAATGATTTTAATGCTTTCGTATTTCTGTTCCACCTTGTGTGTTTCATTTTTTTAAGCTCCTTTTATCTTGACCTTAAATTAAATGCTTTTGTATTTCTGTTCCACCTTGTGTGTTTCATTTTTATATGCTCCTTTTATCTTAGCCTTGCAGCTGCACAAACCAAGCAAACAACTGGAGATGTGATAAAAAGGCTTTTTTGCTAGACCTTATTTGTGTCTTGGAACTTCACTGTTAAACCATGTCGAGAGTCGTTTCCTTGCCACCCGCAGTCTTGCAGACTGCTACAAATTACCACAATCGGATATGTGTAGGGTTGGCCAGAACCATATATATACGGTGTATATACGGTATTTTTGGGAGGAAAGTATTCGGTCGTATGCCATGCATGGTGTATATATACGCTTCTGGCCAACCCTAGACGTGTGAGATGTAATGGAGTGCACGGCGGCCAACACACAGCCATTTGTGCTGACATATTAGTGAAAGGGAGTGTGTTTAAAAGCGCGTATGAGTGTATGAGCATGTGTATCGCATTATTACATTGATATGCATTCCTGCAGGTCTATAGCGATGGCTGCTGAGCCTGGGCAGTGGCCAGATCTGTGGACTATGTCCTTGTTTGCTTTAGGATCAGTGGTGAGTGATTCATTGACAATTTGTGCCATGATCTGAGGGCTTAATTTTAAGGTTGGCCAGAACCATACATATACGTATACGGTATTTTTGGCAAGGAAATCACCAGATATACGGTCATGAACGGTGTATACATACAGTTTTGGCCAACCCTACTTATATTAAAACAAATCATCCTCACTTGCACTCATCTAAGTCAATGCAAAAGCAGCATTGTTTACTCGTCTGAGCCCGTTCAAGAGCAGCATAGTTCACGCGTCTGAGCCCGTTCAAGAGCAGCATTGTTCACGCGTCTGAGCCCGTTCAAGAGCAGCATTGTTTGCTCGTCTGAGCCCGTTCAAGAGCAGCATTGTTCACTCATCTGAGCCCGTTCAAGAGCAGCATTGTTCACTCGTCTGAGCCCGTTCAAGAGCAGCATTGTTCACTCATCTGAGCCCGTTCAAGAGCAGCATTGTTTACTCATCTGAGCCCGTTCAAGAGCAGCATTGTTCACTCATCTGAGCCCGTTCAAGAGCAGCATTGTTTACGCATCTGAGCCCGTTCAAGAGCAGCATTGTTCACTCGTCTGAGCCCGTTCAAGAGCAGCATTATTTGCTCGTCTGAGCCCGTTCAAGAGCAGCATTGTTACGCATCTGAGCACGTTCACGAGCAGCATTGTTCACGCGTCTGAGCCCGTTCAAGAGCAGCATTGTTCACGCGTCTGAGCCCGTTCAAGAGCAGCAATGTTCACGCGTCTGAGCCCGTTCAAGAGCAGCATTGTTTGCTCGTCTGAGCCCGTTCAAGAGCAGCATTGTTCACGCGTCTGAGCCCGTTCAAGAGCAGCATTGTTCACTCGTCTGAGCCCGTTCAAGAGCAGCATTGTTTACTCGTCTGAGCCCGTTCAAGAGCAGCATTGTTCACGCGTCTGAGCCCGTTCAAGAGCAGCATTGTTCACTCGTCTGAGCCCGTTCAAGAGCAGCATTGTTTACTCATCTGAGCCCGTTCAAGAGCAGCATTGTTACTCGTCTGAGCCCGTTCAAAAGCAGCATTGTGTGCACGTTGTGTGACTTCATCGCATGCCAGACCTGCATACGCCTGCAATCAAATATCAGCGCATGGTTATTTTGTGTGGAGCGTGTGCTGACACGTGCAGCTCATGTGACATCGCTACTCAAAAATACACGTGACATCGCTACACAAAAACACACGTGACAAGCCTAGTTCCTGTTGTTTTTCAGCATCCTTGCCCATCCTTATTACCTCTAGTAACCTGCTTGCTTGTATTCTCGCTCAAAATCCATCACTCACAGCTTCTTCGTGGATCTGGGTGCACTGTCAATGATCTGTGGGACCGTGATCTAGATCGCAAGGTGAGACCAGTCACCTTTGAAGAAATTACGTTTAGGCATGCACTCTTTCATCCATTGTTACAAATCGATGTTACATCTTCCAGTCACAGTTCCATGGTTGTTTACTAATCAAGGACAGGACAGTCTCCACATGACAGCAAATGCAAACCAACGTTATCGCAGTGCATACATTCATTTCTTATTTGGTGACCATTCAAGCGCTTATTATTCTATGCGCAATAACAAAGTAGAAACATTGAATGCCGTGCGTAATTGACACTACTTTCACACAAGATGAAGGAAATATTGGCTTTGTTACCAGAGACCTGAAGATTCAACATAAAAGAAGCAAAAAGACAGCTATCAAGCTGGACTTGGTCTTGCTGTTTCTTGATTTCGTACGCCTGAATTTCTTTGTATACACGCTGTAAATAAGCCAGGACACTTTACTCGGCTAATAGGAAGGGGAACAAAATGATGTGTATAGCACCACGTAGATACCACTCTCTTGCAGCTACTTCTGACTGTTGCGTTAAGGGAAGCAAGTGATGTGTATAGCACCACGTAGATACTACTCCCTTGCAGCTACTTCTGACTGTTGCGTAAGGGAAGAAAATGATGTGTATAACACCACGTAGATACCACTCTCTTGCAGCTACTTCTGACTGATGCGTTAAAATGTGGCTGCCCAACTTATTATATGGCTGCCCAACAGGTTGAGCGCACTCGTAGCCGGCCCCTTGCCTCAGGCGCTGTCACGCCTCAGGGAGCAGTAGGTACTGCAGTGTGTTTGTTTGTGAGTAGGTATGTAAGTTGAGTAGGTGTGAAAATTAGTGTAGGTAATGTGTAATTGGTGTATATCATATACAGTATATGTATGAGTAGGTGTGTAAATTGAGTAGGTAATGTGTAATTGGTGTGTATGAGTAGGTGTGTAAATCGGTGTAGGTAATTGTGTAGGTAATGTGTAGGTAATGTGTAATTGGTGTGTACGAGTAGGTGTGTAAATTGGCAGAGGGGGCTAACAGAGGAAATGCCTGAAATTGTGCATTTTTGCATTCAGAAGGCAGCCACTCACAGCCACTTCATCCGATCGACACCATTTCAGTAACAAAGTGTAACTGGCATTGAGAGCTACCCGAGCGTGTGCCCAGTTTTATGTGGGTCGCTTTGCGTGCTGAGATAGACTGGATCAAGCACACATGGTGCATTTAAGCCCTAATGTGGTGATTTCCATGGGAAAATGGCTCAAATCCTCATAAAACACCAACCACTCAGCCGTTTTCTTTCATTTTTGTTGCAATGATACTCTTTTTCAATAAAAATTCTACACCATTAAAAATCTTCCAGATTGGTGCAGTGGGTAAGGGAACAATTTGTGGTAAAAAATGGGCCTGCACGCCACAGCAAATCAAGCACATGCGCCAAAATTGGCAAGCTCCAAACTTTACATTTATGGACAGAGCAAAGATTCATATTTCATATTATGTAAATTTTGGAGCTTGCCAGTCGTGGCGCCCATGCTCGATCCACATTTTAAAAACACCCTTTTGTTTGGCTCAGTCAGCCCCCTCTGGTAATTTGGTGTCTGTGTGGGTGGGGCGGTGGGAGGTGCGCGCGTGCGAACAAGTGTGTATGTGGATACGTGTGCTTTTTGTATTACACATGTCACATGTCGTAAGATGACACCGACCGCGTGTGTTGTGTGCACTGTGTGTCGTTCAGCAACTTTGTATGTAAGCAGCCTGAACTGCTTTGTTGAAACGCGCAGATGAATGCTTTTGTGCCCGTTTCCTACCATCGTTCAGGCCTCCTCGCAGCTCAGCTGTCGCTGGGGCTGCTCATCCTCCTCCAGCTCAACGATTACAGGTGGGGTCCTTTGAAAATCCAGATCAGGGTTATTGGAAGGGAAAAGGAGCAATACAGGGAGGGCAAAGGGCAGTTAGGGATGCCTTTAATGTTTAAGGTTCTACACAGCCTGCTTGAATCAAAGCTGAACTTGAAAGTAGGGGTAAAATTAGCCTGTTCCTTGATTAGCGAGCAAAAATGTTTAGCATCCCTGTGTATTACAAATAGAGTACATATAAGATGTTGCAATTAAGAGAGACGTTATGTATCTCTTTTCTCAGTATAATGGCTGAAACAAGAAGTTGTGCAGGCCCAAATTTGTATCAGTAAAATGGCAGAGGGGGTCAACTGAGGCCCTAAACAGGGGTACATCTGAATTGTGAATTGAGTATGCGCGCCCCAGCTGGCAGTTTCTAAACTTGGTACCCAGAGGTAGGTTGGCTACACCTGAGCTTGAAAACAGCCAGTTGCGGCGCACATGCCTAATTGCCCGCGGCGTGAACCCCACTTTTCACCACCAATTTGTCATATCTCACCACCAACTGACCCGATTTGTGTCATTTTGTATGAACAGTCTACATTTTAATAAAGAATATCATTGCCACTATTATGGGGCGAAACGGAGCAGTAGTTGGCCAGGTACCCCATTTTGGCCCATTTCCCTAACAAAAAATCAGCAAAAGGGGTGCCGAAAAGGGTGGAATACCAAGTTCCACCAAATCCGGTTTTCAGCATCCCAAACGATTCCATATTATATAAGAAGTACTCCTGTCGTGTTTTGAGTTGAAAAGAGACCCTGGGTAGAGCGTGGTGGCTCATTACGTAAATATTCATGCCAAAAAATGAACTGATATTCTGCCCAGACCACTGGGGGGGTTCGTTTGGCCCCAAACTTTGTGAACCATCTACTCATGTTATTTCATTATGGTGTGCATCAAAAAAGTCACATTTTCAGACATTTACTCTGTTGACCCCCTCTTGTAAAATGGCTGAACCAAGAAGTTGTGCAGACCCAAAAACCGCCTAAATCAACCAAGGTGAAAAACACTTTGTTACTGGGCTGAATGGGAAAGCTCCCCCACTGCAAAAGGAAAGGGGACTAACCTTATGTCCAGATCCTGGATTTTCTTGCATTTGCAGGGTTGGCCAGAACCGTATATATATATATATATATGTATCGGTATGCCGTATTTTACGTATATTCAATGAAATCCCTGCAAATAATTCCGTGTATACACCGTATATTTAGGGTTGGCCAGAACCATATATATACAGTGTATGTACGGTATGTTTGGCAGGAAAATCACCACATGTACGGTTGTATACGCTGTATATGTACGGTTCTGGCCACCCAATGTACATCCATAATTTTGGCCATCCCCGTGCATTTGCTTTTTAGAATCCTAGAGGCACCCTCCCTCCTCTAGTCAGCACATGCATCTCCTGCCTTAGCTTTGCAGTAAATTCCTCAGGGCATCCTTCCTCCTCTGGTCAGCACGTGCATTTCCTGCCTTTGCTGTGTAGTAAATCCCTCAGGACATCCTTCCTCTTCATAACTGGCTCATCCTTCCCTGCCTTTGCTGTGCAGTAAAATCCTCGGGGCATCCTCTCTCCTCCTGGTCGGGTCATACCCCTTAATGAAGCGCATCACACATTGGGTAAGCAGTCGCATGATTCAGGAATTTATTCTGGCATACTTTAACGGAATACAAATTTGTTGCCTTCAGCATAAGTTTTTTCTCTGCAAGCGCTAAAAAACACGCGTATCGGTAAATTAGGTGGTACACAAGTATTAAAAGGCAAGCCTGAAAAGTTCTGCTTTGTCATTTTATTTGGCAGGTAGTTTGTAGAGGACTATTAAAGCAGATAAAATTGGACTCAAATGGCATGCAGTCTTTGCCTCATGCAGCAATCCTTTTCACGCTGGATGTGTTGTCACTACCAGTCAGGTGAGCCATTCCTGTGAATGTTCTTGCCCCAAAGCTCCCACCCAATTCTGAGTATGCAGGATCTTAAAGTGGACCTAACTGGGCAACTCTGCATACTCAGCTTGTGCCGGGGGTCGCCCAGGGTGTGGGGCCAGGATTCCCCTGCCAAAATGGGGTCCTCAGAAAGTGGCCCCGCGGCTTGCCTCACCCACAACGATGGTTGGACATAATATTTGGAGCATTATGAGGGGGGTCTGAGGGGCGAGAGCAGGGGTCCAGGAAATCGCTCAATTTTGGCCGGGAAAAGCTCGATTTTATGCGAGGAGCACAGGGTGCATGGCAGTGAAATTTGAGTTCATAGCTGTTGAAAATCTCAGCTGTTGCTGCCCACCACGGCCCAACCCCAGCATTCCAGACCATGATACTTGACAGGGCATGCCTTGGGAGCACACTGAAGGGCTCCCGACACTCAGGTGGTGGCCAGAAAGCTTGTTTCCAGGGTTTCCAGAAATGCGCCATTTTTGCCCAGCAAACAGGCCCACGCACCAAGTCCTTCTTGGGCAAATTTTCAACCCCCCTTTTTTTATCTGATGGGTATGGCTTGACCCTAAACCTATCTGGCAACAAAAGAATTGGTGAAATTCGGACCAAAACCCGCATTTCTACACCCATACCACCTTTCTGGAAGGGAAATGGCACAAATCCAGCCCCCCACTCTCACCCTTGACCCCAAACTCATTATTTTTATGCTAAGGTGTTGCATTTTATGTATAGAAACCTTTGGGTGACCTCAGATGTGCAATTCAGGAAAGGGGCATCAATTCCCCCTTTTTTGGGTGGGGAATGGCTCACCTGACTACCAGCGTAACATTTTTTTTGGGACGGAGTCCCCCTTCTGTTCATGTCAAGTTTAACTGAAAGAATAGAGCTTTGAGCCTCCCAGGCCACCTCAGAGTGTAAAAATTGTATGAAATAGAAGCTAATCTTGCGCTGATTCCGGAACACCCCGGTCAAACCCCCCTCCACTCGTGACTCCATGGGGTCGCGTGTCACTGTTCCATCATATATTTAGAATGTTTCCCATCATATTCTTAGCCCTTCTTCAGTGGTGTTGTTGAGTGTGGTAGAAGGCCGACCGATCCCAGCATGCTAGCAGCGCTTGTAGCAGCAACAGCTTCACAGCAATCGGGAGGACAGGCGAGCGAGGGCCCGGGAGAGGACCCGCGTCCAGCACTTGGCACAGCACTTGGAGCAACAGTCTCAGCCTGGCAATGCCACTCAGCAGGCACAGGAAGCAGCAGCCCAGTCAGAGGTGGTGGCTCTGAACAACCGTATGGAGCTCAGGCGTTCAGAGGAGCAGTTGGAAGGATTGCAGCCCCCCTGAATTGCTCGCTCACATGACACACAGCTGTTGAGGTGTATATTGGAGGTCTGACACACCATTGGCAAGCAAACAGCTACAGACACGGTATGGTATGACAGGGACTGTGCAAATGCAAGAGCGGGGGGGTGCAGGGGGGGCGCAGGCCCCCTGAATTGTCTAACATCAGAATGCCGCTCTTCATTGCAAAGACCAGGCTGCCATCTCAGAAATGGTTGAACAGGAGCAGTGGGGTGCAGAGGGAGTGCCCCCCTGAATCGCTCTCACTACAATAGGTACAACTTCAATGCAGCGCAGGCTCCGCCCCAAAATTTTTGTGATCCGCAGGATCACACCCTACTTGTTTTCAGCGTTTCATTGGCATCGAAGCGTTGGAGTAACCCACTGCGGAAATTCGCGGACCTTAGGTTTTGGGTTCAAACCTTGGTAGTTGCAAGAAAACAGTTTTTCGACCGGTAATTTTCGACAAGTTGGGATGCAAAGTGTTTGTTTAGTTAATCGCTATGGCACCTCTGGCGAGTTAATCCTCCACCTGGAACTCTAGCAGGGAGCCTAGTCCACTCTGAGGACGGAGTTGCCAAGGGGGGAGGAATGTTACGTGGATATATATCGCACAAAGCACAGAAATGGCATCTGTCGGATTACCCTTTTTAGCAACGTTTCAAGTATCACCACTGTGTAAACACTTCAAGCATGGGTTTGGGAAGAACGCTGTAATGGGTTAATGGGTTAAGCCGTACCACACATTCCACCAAGTCTGACAAAGGAGAGGAAAAATGCATTGTAAAGCTTGTCCGCCATTCTACTGCCAATATGATTTATTCTCAGGGCTCTTTCTCCGTCCGGCGCTCGTTTTTGCACAGCGCGGGAATCGGCATGAGCGTGCAGTTATCTCTTGCTCGACAGGTCAATCGCTGAAGGGCTGTGTATGTTCCTGGTGAGTTTGTTCTTTGGCTTCAGATATTTTTGTAGGCACAGTTATGGCAGTTGATCTGCCCTCCCATTGCCAATCCCCCCTATTCAAAGCAATGCCTGATGATGTATGCACACATACATGCGTTCGTTCAAGAAGTTGATTGCAAATTATTGACTACTTGCCCTGTCCCACCCTCTTGGGGGGTCACTTGTGTACGAGTGTCACTTGTGTACGCAAACCCATGTATGTCCACAAGTGAAGGTGGACTGCAACATCTCCAAAGCATCTAGCAGGTTCCTTCCTATCCCTTCACTACAACGCACCGCCAGTAGCATGTTGATGAGCCCCTTTAAATTCCACATCATTTCTATGCTTCACCACGCCTTGCTGGGGAACGTCCCTGATGCCTCTTGCCAGCAGCACGGATGGAAAAGCTAAAAGAACTGCAGTGCAAGGGAATGCAAAAAATGTATGTTTACAAGAGGGCATGCATGGTCCCCTGGAAATTTCCTGGCACACATGTGAACACGCTTGCATCCAAGGAGTGCACATGTTAAAAGTGCCCATTAAGTACAGCTGCTGCTAACAACGGTGCGCAGCAGGCCAATGGCGCCACAATGAGCGGGAAGTGCGCGAGGAGGCACAAAGCGAACGACACGTCGCTCACTCGCTGCACGTCTTCCGAGTTAGTGATCGGTCGGCCTGCGCAGAAAGCTAACACTCAGGTGCACACCCACCAAGTAATAAGAAGGGAAACATTCCGGGCGGGCTAAATCATTTCAATAAATCATTGAAAACCACTTATTATTATTACTTGGTAGTTCGATGTACGGGCCCGGGTAAGAACGGGAATTTCGGTTGATGAACTCCGGTTCAATTTTTAGGTCGTACATTGAGGATACAACTTTCGAAGCGGATTAAAATCAAAGAGGAATATATAAATAACAGAAACAACAGAACAACCCTCCTTACACGAATTCAACAGTTGATTCGTCGGTGCTGTACAAGTTCATTTGTGAGGCTACTCTGCCGCATGATCCGACGACTTTTCTTAACATACCATTTTAATTGAGCGAGGTCACTTGGCTGCCAGTTAGCAGGAAAAAAAAGAAGTCACAACATCGTTTTCTCGCTCGTTATGAACATAAGGCGAGAATTTATTTGAATGCGGATCAGCAGAAGGGTTACAAGTTGCGAGGCAGGCTTGGCAAAAAAATGGATTTTGATGACTCAGAGTGACTATTGCTGCCTCTGGGCGCTGCGAGAGTATTGGATCACTGACGTTGATCTCATGAAGCACCAAGGAATCAACGACCAGCTAAAGAGACATTGTAGCCACTGGGCGCTGCGCGAGTACTGGATCACTGATGTTGATCTCAATGAAGCACCAGGAAACAACCGAATCTCCCTCTGACGACCCTATACTCCCAGACGTGTACACTGCCACAGTAGCTTGCATCTATAACGTAGACGGAAAATGCAACCTTCACCCGCCCCCCATTTAGTCTTGCATCGGAGCTCGTGGGCCTCATCACACGCAAAGATACTGCTACCTCCAGACATGCAAGCCAAAAGAATAAAAAATCGTTCTTACATATGCACCCCCCCCACATCATCACCGCCCATAAATATAGGCCTAGCAGGCACTGAAGATGGAAAAAATGGATCCCCCCTTGACCATGACCCCACGCTCCCCAAATTAGATTGAACACCCAAGAGATAATGCCTTTAAAATAAGCTGCAACGCCTTCTCCTCCAAGTTCACTGGTTTCTCTATTTGCCATCCCATTTACCATGAAAACACTATGTATTTATTAGTAACGAGGCATGCCAATTACTCTGCTGCCCTTAGTACAGAGGCAACAGCTGCCTTGATGCGTTTCCGCACCCTCCTGGAATATTAGAATGACCACAAATCCCTACGCATCGCACTACCGCAGACTCCCGCACATGTGCAAATTGTTGGGCTCCATACCTTCACACCAACTCTGATATGCAGAAGTACCCCTCTGGAACAATATACAGATGCCCCTTCCCAAACACATTTGGGAGATGCACATCATTGCCGTATGGAATACTAAAGGCAGAAACTGCCTCAATGCTTGCAACAAGAATTGGCTAAAAGAGCTTGCCAAGAAAAAATTCCTGAGGTTAAGTGGGAAATTAATTGCATTCATAATGACCCCTACCCCTTTGCACTTTGCAATGAAAAGACTGCTGCCTTAGTAATGCAAGGAAACTACCCAGCGACCACCTCCGTCAAACCCCACAAGACCACCAAGATTTGCAATGAAAAGACTCCTGGCCTTAATAAAGTACTAGTAAATAAGGAAACTTCCCAGCGGCCACCTTCATCAAACCCCACACGACCACCAAGATAAAACAAGTACCCTGGACCCACCTCAGAGCTCTGACGAAGCGACCCAATCCAGTTCCAGCCCAAACCTGATCCGTAAAGTACAAGACTTGGCGGGACTGGACCTACCCTGATGGCAGTCTTAATCAACACGAAGAAGGGCAAGATACAGGATCATGTGTATACCACCCTTGCTTAAATGTATCCCATTACGTGATCCCAAGAGGCGTAGGTATAACCATATCAATACCATCTCACTGCAGAGCTAGCAGCTACAGCAGCTGCAATCATCACGGCTACTCCCACATAGTCACAGATAGCCTAACCTCAATGCACCAAATAACAAAACAGCTCTCACACCCAAACCTCCACCGCCACCACATCCAGGGAGATGTCCATAAATCCATTGCTAAAGCAATCCGCCAATCACCATCGCCCATTAATTTCTACAAAGTCAAATCCCACGCAGGTATTATAAATTATAGGCAATGAATATGCTGACGCTCTTGCTAGGAAATCAATCACAACCTCCTCTTACGTTGCGGATACCTCCATCAAAACAGCTGGCCCTGAGGGAAATCCCTTCTACGACAAGAGAATATGAAAAACACCAAATCATACAAAATCAACCAAACGCAGCCCAGTCACCTACCTTAAGGCTTTGGTACTTATCCAATTACCATGACGCCCTACAAGCACACATGCACCCCCTCCAAAAACTAGGAAATGGCAATACCGTAGCAAACTACCATGAATACTACCAGACCATTATCAAAAATGGCACTGCCGATGGAGCCGCTAGCAACGCTTACCTAACAACATCCTAAGTCCCTGTTAAAACCAAGTGCATCATTATGAAGTACAGAACAGGAATCCTGTACAACCAAAAGCGTACGGTATGGTCTAAAAACTCAATAAGCCTAACTTGCCCCCTTTTGCCCTCAACTAGATAGTGCCCTGCAAATCCTTTCTGAATGCCAACACAAATAAAAAAATATGATCAGTGAGAGACACAACTTAGCGTGCAGCATGATCTTCAAAGCCATCAGCAAGACAGGCTCCCTAGGATCCTGCTTTGTCTGCATGGGTATAGGTAGCAGCGAACGGCTGGCAATGCAAATTCTCCAGGTTCCCGATGCAGCTGAAACTAGAACTTTACCAAAGCTCTTTCCACCCCACTTCTCAGACAAAAATAGATTGACCTCCAGCCGTCCGGATGCTGTGCGTATTGGTTGCTCCCATCTCTCCGTGAAAACTAAAAAGCAACAGACTAGCAATGAAGGGGGGTGGCTCTTCGAAGTGGCAGGGGGCAACTGAGGGAAACCGGGAGCACCTCAGCAGCACCGCCAGCCACAGACTAGCAGATCCCCCTTCTCCAGACAGCTCCGACCCAAAGATCTCAGCATTCTTCAACGTGACATTCACTTCATCGTGGTCAAGTACTGTGGGGACACCAGGCCGCAGAGCCAGCTGAGCGCCACGCAGGAACAGCATAAAGGCCTCTGCTCCATCCTTCAAAGAGCGTCTGTTACCTTCCACACCATCCTTTTAAGAGTGGGTGGCACCATCTACAACAATCACACACTGGAGCCTTTTAAGAAGCTGAATCTTGATTCTCAAAGAATTAAGAAACTTGCTTCCAAACTTCATGTTCATTCTGTCAACTACGCTGCCAAACTTGTCCATACCAGACGAGCCCTTTCCAGCACTGTTATCAACTCTCATCAGGAGACGGTTTCAGGTACGAATCAAAGTAGCTGCTTCATTTTCTTGTCACGTCTCCTTTTCCTTCTTTAATATGGGAGTGATTTCTCTGCCTGCGTAGTTCTTTCTGTTTCTCTAATTCGTATTGCTGGCATAAGGACGTGAACCGCAAAAGACGCAAACATTAATCTGCTTGTTATACAGTAAAGTGGCCTTTCAAATCCATGTACGAAACAAAAACGAGGGTCTCAATAATAAGAAGGGAGGGATGTCTACGTACATGCCTGCGTGCACAAAGCAAACTCCGAGGTCGAACTAGCGTGCAGATAGAGAGCTTCTTGATTATGCATCAACTGGATAGCTTCTTAAGGGTCTCCACAGCCTTCTCCTCTGCACTTTCCACCTCCCATTCATGGTCGAGCTGCAAAGATTAGAAAAGTGATGGGGGTTACCTCAACAAATGCAAAACGTGCACTCACATCTACGGCTATGCATTGGAAGCACGCGCAAAGGTAATAGAGTAAGTTCATGCTCACAAAGATTAAGTGTGCATTAAGGCAGTGCTGCAAGAATTATTGAATGGAAGGTGCCAACGATCAGTGTGTCAAAGAATAGTGTGCATCAAGGCAGTGTTGCAAGAACTATTGAATGGAAGGTGCCAACGATCAGTGTGTCAAAGAATAGCGTGCATCAAGGCAGTGCTGCAAGAACTACTGAATGGAAGGTGCCAACGATCAGTGTGTCAAAGAATAGTGTGCATCAAGGCAGTGCTGCAAGAACTATTAAACGGAACATGCCAAGAACATGAGGGTGCCCAGATTCACATGCATTGGTCAGCTGCAAACATGATAAGGGCACACCGTCTGCGCTGCAGTTTAACCCGCAGCCATTTTCACCTGCTATTCAAAGTCATACACGAGCTAGCTACAAGCAGAGCAGACTGCACACGAATAGACGGCGTCTAGAGTGCTTGAAAAAGCTCAGCCTGGTTAAACAACTACCACTGGTTTAAAAAGTAAAACAACTACAACTGGTTAAACAACTACCACTGGTTAAAAAGCTCAGCCTGGATAAACTGCTTGCATGCCTGGACTAGGTCCCCGTCGCTCATGATCAAACCCTGCGCTTTCTCTGTACTTGACGCAGCCCTACAAAAGGCTTGCTCGATTGGCTGTTCTCATCACAGAAGTGGTGGTGAGCTTTTCTCAGCTGTTGTCTTGCTGTGCCTTTTGCCATTCATGCAACACTACAGCTGAGAAAAGTTCACCACCACTTCCGTGATGATAACAGCCAATCGAGCAAGCCTTTTGTAGGGCTGCGTCAAGTACAGAGGAAGCACGGGGTAGATGGTGGGCGACAGGGACCTAGTCCAGGCATGAAAGCAGTAACAACTAGGCTGAGCATATCAAGCATTCGAGACGCCGTCTCGCCCATTGCAAACCTTTACTTATAAAGTCTCCCAGAAATGCAGGAAGCCCAGCAATGCTTGCAACAGCTGGCATGACGACGGAGCCAACCAAAGGACACACTTCTACTCATACAATCAGCCCACAACACGTGCCACACGCAGCTTTTCCAGTTGCATCATAATCTCTCCTTTCTTACGTGCTTTGTTTCGAGGTTTACATCGTCCTCGGCAATCGAGTGACATTCCAGGTTGAACGCCATTGTAGGCCTGACTCATTAAAACACACACACACTACAGGGTTGGGTTAGCCCCAATTTAACACCACACACCGCAGCAAGAGCGATCCGCTCCACACCCACACCCACACCCACACCCACACCCACACCCACACACACCACTAAACCACCACACACCACAGCAAGAGCGATCCGCTCCACACTCACACCCACACCCACACCCACACCCACACACACCACTCAACCACTACGCACCGCAGCAAGGGCAATCCGCTCCACACCCACACCCACGCCCACCACTTACCCACCACGCACCGCAGCAAGAGCTACCCGCTCCACATCCACACCCACACCACTTAACCACCACGCACCGCAGCAAGAGCGATCCGCTCCACATCCACACCCACACCACTTAACCACCACGCACCGCAGCAAGAGCGATCCGCTCCTTCTTGAATTCAGCCTCGGCATCAAATGCCATGTTACCCCCCATCGGGTTCATCTGCCTTCGCATGACCTCTGTCTCGTCCACCGTTTCGTCTCTGCAAGTTCAAACAGATCAAAAGAAGCTGGGTACATAACGAAACAGGTGCCGTCCCAACAAAGTCACGACCTCTGTGCTCATTTGCTGCCTCATCCCTGCAAGTGAAGAGCTTGGCCCATAGAATGCTTCCCTAAAAAATACCTTATAATGCTTCAGGTTGCCTCCCTTGAGAATGTTTCCTATACAGATGTTTGATAAGTCTGTCGATGCCTTCCCTGATATTGCTTCCCTTATAAACGCCTGAGAATGTCTGCTAATGCCTCCCTTGGGACCCTTCCCTTAAGCATGCCAGCGAATGTTGCCCTGGAGAATTCTTGAGAATGCCTTGATGAGAACACCTACCTAAATAATGCTTGTATGACTTCTGTCTTGTCTGTGACCATTTCTCACAGCCCTAAATTGGTCTTGCTTTGTTTTATCTTCTAAGCCTATGAGCTTGCTTAAGAACATCAACCACAGGCAACGAGCTGGCATTCAATTTTCGAGAAACATTCAATACCCTGAGATCCCGCCAAAACAATTTTTGTGTGTTATGCCTGCCTCTACACAGCAGTGCTTATTGGACTTGGTGTAGGGAAGGGCTGTAGTATCATAGGTCCTCAGAACAGCCTGGCACTGCTTTTGAAGGTCCTCACTGGTCAGTAAGCTGATGTATCAGCCATGCATCCATTTGTATGTGCGTGATTATGAGAGTACTTTGGTATATAGAGCAGGCATGTGCCTGTGTAGAAGTGTGTGTGTGTGACGTTAAATTAAGTGTATGTGTGCATGCCATGTGCGCGCGTGTTCTATTTCGCTTGCATCGTGAGATGCATAGGGCTCTGTCGTTATTACCAAGGAATAAAAAGAATCCATTTGTATGTGCGTGATTATGAGAGTACTTTGGTATATAGAGCAGGCAAGTGCCTGTGTAGAAGTGTGTGTGTGTGCCGTTAAAATAAGTGTGTAAGCATGTATGCGTGCATGCCATGTGCGCGCGTGTTCTTAATACTTTTGTACACACAGGGATCGTTGCTACAGCCATTGGATATAATAGAATGGAGGTATTCAAATCATTCCAGGTTGCCTGTGTGCTTTCCATGGGTGCCTTGTGTGGAGGATGTGATAATGGGCTATGTGTGGAGGCTATGTGTGGAGGATGTGATAATAGGCTATGTGTGATAATAGGCTATAATAGGCTATGTGTGGAGGATGTGATAATAGGCTATGTGTGATAATAGGCTATAATAGGCTATGTGTGGAGGATGTGATAATAGGCTTGTGTGGAGGATGTGATAATGGGCTAGCCTCTTGACGCTCAGAAGCTAAATATAAGAAGGTACTTAGCGAAAGAGCAACGTGTTGTCACTTTTACACCCCCTTGCACTTCCTAATCAGGTTGTCTAAATCAATAAGTTAATGCCCATTCTTGCAACGAATGGCCAGCTGCTCGTCAATGCTGCGTGCGTAAAGCCCAATTTGTGAGCATCTTACTAGACCCAGAGCCCAGGGAAATCTTCCTGCTTCCGCCACTTTTTTTCTGCGCAGTGTTTTTAACACTCCAATAACTGCTGGCAATCACTGCTGGCGAAGGAACTTATGATGCCCCACAAGCACACAAAGATCCAGTGGCAGTAAAATAGCATGGAGTATACAGGACCTTGTAAGAGGAGAGCAATTTAAAATCTAAAAACTCATTGCTTCAATTCCCCCAAAGTGCTGACCAGTAGGAATCCCTGGGTTTGAAGGCTCGAAACTCACTTGCGTGCTAGGCAGCTTTTCTTTGATGCCCCCTGAAATTTAGATAATTTGGTGATGAACATAACATAAGAAGCAGATGTTTTTATATTAACACCTTTTTCTTGCCACATCCTGATACAACACTCCTCAGTTTGATATTACGTACTGCAAGATTCTGCTAGCTTGAAGGCTTGGGCACAACCTTGCACCTCTATCTAAATCAAGTTTGGCTGCCACTTAACACATAAAAGACGTAGATCCAGGCAGGAGCTTTGATAACACCGCTGGAAAAGACGTTGGTAGGTTATTGCAATTTGGCTGATGGTTTCAAGACTAAGCCTGCCAGATCTCATAACTTCCACAAAATATGGGAGGTGCGTGCGGCCTGTAACCTGCTTTGCTGCTGAGAGAAAGGGTCATCTGGAAACCAGCATGGGCACTCTTTGCAGCAACAAAGTGAAGCACTCTTTGCAGCATGGGCACTCTTTGCAGCAATAACAGCATGGGCAGTCTTTGCAGCAACAACAGCAACACAGCATGGGCACTCTTTGCAGCAACAACAGCAACAACAGCATGGGCACTCTTTGCAGCAACAACAGCAACAACAGCAACAACAGCATGGGCACTCTTTGCAGCAACAAAGTGAAGCAAGGCCCTTGTTCAAATGTAGGGTTTGCCACAACCGTATATATGCACACCGTATATGAACGTTATTTGGCAATTTCCCTGCCAAAAATACCGTATACCCGTATATAAACCGTACAAATATGGTTCTGGCCAACTCTATTCAAATGTCACTGGCTCACCTGAAGACCAGCATGAACACGCCCCGCAACCCAAACAGCAGCAGGATGTAGTACGACAGGCTGGTGAAGTAGCTCACGTCCAGGCTAGCCAGGTCAATGCCTCTCTGCGCACATATACCGCATGGACACCACACTTACATCACATGGTCACCACACATGCACCGCAGGGTGACAGAGAGGATGTAGGACACACACACACACAAGTGGTCAAGACATGCGAGTGGTGGTGCATTGATTTACATATTCATGCATAACGGGTAAAGATGGGTAAAGATGGGTAAAGACGGGTAAACCAGGAGTGGTAATGCATGGGCAGTGGAGTTTGCCATGTTGCCATAGCGCTACAGAGCTTACACAGAGCTGATTACAAAACATCGGGGTAGGGTGTGTTGTTTGTGCATGTGTGTGTATGTGTGTGTGCTGTGAGTGCATGTGTTGTACGCTGCCCAGCAGCATTGGTTGATCAGTCTTTGGTATCTGCCTGATCACAAGTTCTGATTTCTTCGTGCACTCTAACCAGCTTCAGATGCATTCACTGCTCGCGTACACAGCCTGCTGGCCACAAACATAGAACAGCAGGGGGGGAAGCACCTCACTAGTAGCATTATCCTACGTTTTGAACAGAGCGAGCAAACAGCGCGCTAGTTAGCTGTACGAGCTTTCATTAAGCCGAGACAGAGAAATAGAAGAGCCTGTACTGCTTGTCCATCTTCAGAATGTGTAGTGGCTTATACAACCCCATGTCATGCAGAAATTGTAAGCAGGCAGTCTAAGGCACTCTTGTATAACTATCCCAGGTATCATCTCTACCTGCAACAGTTTGTATTGAACTAAATTTACAACCTGGCACCAAACTGGCTCCTTTTCCTAAATTATTGTGTCAAGTGGTTCACCACTGTCTGCGTAGTTTTTCTTGTTTCTTATAATGCCATCGCTACTGCTTTAAACGAACGAGCCTCCTAGTGTGAGAGCATGAAACACCTGGCATCAATGTTATATTGAGCAAGGACCTACACAACCACACCCAGGGATATGCAAGTTTTGACGTACACCTCGTTTCGGACTTAGGCTTGCTTCAAGCTTTTGGACTAGTTTATGGGACTGATGGCACAACACAAACATGTAAATTTCTAAAGTGGTGGTGCACACGTCACTCCTATAGAAAGAGTGCAGCGGAGCAGCGCGTGCTCTTACGCACCTGCAGCATGAATACACTATTGAATCATGGTGATACACACGTCACTCGTTGGAAAAGAGTGCAGCGGAGCAGCGCGTGCTCTCACGCACCTGCAGCATGAATACACTATTGAATCATGGAGATACACACGTCACTCTTTTGAAAAGAGTGCAGCGGAGCAGCGCGTGCTCGCACGCACCTGCAGCATGAGCTTGAAGCGCGGGCTGAGAGCAAAGGGCACCTTGCCCAGCACGAAGCCACTGAAAAAGAAGTTGACCACCATACCCATCGCCAACTGCAGGCAGGGCAAGGAAGAGGCGCTGTAAGCCATTACTGACTCTCCTAACAACGCCTAACTATCCAATCGGTGGGACATTATTTGAGAGCGCTCATCTTGAGCTTCGAGCTTAGACGCTGTCAGCATCAACTGCTTTGTGGTTTGGTTTGAAGTTTGAAGTAAAACGAACGTGTGCAAATTGCTGAGCCCACGAAGGCGTAGGCAACACCTGCATCGCTGCTTCTACTTCACTGTAGCACACGCAACTGCGAGCACGTCTTCATCTTTACATTCCATCGCAGCTCATGCTCATCGTGCAGCACCAGAAGCAGTGTATGTAGGGTTGGCCAGGACCATACATTCATACGTACGGTGTATATATATGTATATATGTTTATATTGGTATGGTATTTTTAGCAGGGAAGTTACCATACAATTGATTATACATGGTGTGGATTTACGACTCTGGCCAACCCTAGATGTATGGCGCTAGTTGCCCCTTCTTCGTGTTTCCTGGTAACCATACAATCAGCTTACTTTATTTCACCCTCCTCCTCCAAACCAAACAATACTAGCTGCATGTCACTCTCTATCTAATGGCTGCAAGGTTCTCCTCCATCGTGCTTCAACCAGCTGCTCCCACCACATTGTCCACACCAATTCACCCACCTGCGCACCTTGTACAGTGAAACCCCTCTCCTCATCTGATACACATTACAGTGCAACCCCTCTCCTCATCTGATACACATGTGTTCTCTTATCTAAGCCCACGTCCTAGACCCTGAGTCGTGAGCCTAATGCCCTACACCCTCTTCTTTATATATGCCCTTATATATGCCCTTTGAGGCATATATAGTGATGTTACCTTACCTTAATGCCCTACACCCTCTTCTGTGAGTACCTGTACCCTGTTCCTGTACCCTATACCATAAGCCTACAGCCTCACACCCCGTATCATACGCCTAGGGTTGACCAGAACCATACATTTATAGGTATATACGGTGTATATACGGTATTTTGGGCAGGGAAATCACCATACATATGGTCATATACAGTGTGTATATACGGTTCTGGCCAACCCTACATACGCCTGATGCCTACATTGCTTCATAAGCCAAACATCTCCACAGTTGTGGCAGGACTGACCCCCTCCACACCTGAGGTGCACAATAGATCCTCTTAATCACACCTACTCATTCATACCTACACTCAGCTAAATCAGTATTCCATACCTTTAAGAGCACGGCAGCCCCCCCTCCGCACCTGAAGTGCCCATTGCATCCTCTCAATCATACCTACACCCCACATCATCAATCATAAGATCATAAGTGATTAATAGCTCAAAGCATCACCACGTTCACGGCACAGCAGACACCTCCGCCGCACCTGAGGCACGATGCCTGTCAGGTTCTTCTTCATCATGTCCACCATGACAGTGGGGTCCGTTGCCATAGTCTCCTGCATGGACTTGGACACCGTCTTCTGGTGGAACACACCCGTGTCCTGCAGCGTGTTTGAAAAGCAGGGCGCTTGTGCAAAAAGATTGCCATAGTCTCCTGCATGGACTTGGCACCGTCTTCTGGTGAAACACACCAGTGCCCTGCAGCGTGTTTGGAAAGCAGGGCGCTTGTGCAAAGAGATTGCCATAGTCTCCTGCATGGACTTGGCACCGTCTTCTGGTGGAACACACCCGTGTCCTGCAGCGTGTTTGAAAAGCAGGGCGCTTGTGCAAAGAGATTGCCATAGTCTCTTGCATGGACTTGTATTTACCGTTATCTGGTGAAGCACACCCGTGTCCTGCAGCGCGTTTGAAATGCAGGGCGCTTGTGCAAAGCGGTTGGCGTCAGCATGAGGAAAGCATGACAATCACTGTGAAAGCCTTGGTCACCACAATGCGTTGTACAGCCTGCGTCCTCTGAATGGGTATGAACACGCACACCCATACCCACGCATGCTTGCACAAGCCCACACATGCATGTGTATACAGCTTGCATCTTGTAAATGGAAACAAACACGCACAGACCCAGCTTGCGTTCTGTGAATGGGCATAGACACGCACACACCCAGACATGCTCGCACAAGCGCACGCATGCACGTGCCATGTTTTGGGGATCCCTATGTTTTGGGAATCCCTAGTTTTGCACCGTTCATTTGCAGCACCATCTATTATAAGCCCTAATAGAAACACATCTATTAAGTGTTACATTAGAACACTCTGTGGCACCTGAGTGCTTCCCATGAGCAGACCCTGCTGCTTAGAAAGGCGTCCAAGGAAGGCGCGCATGAACACCAGAGCCTGCTAGTGTTCACTAACAGTGCCCTCAACAGGCCCTGCCCCCCTCAACATTGCCCTGCCCCCCTCTTTGATACTGCACCAACTGCACCAATCCTGAGGCCCTCAACAGTGCCCTGCCCCCTCCTTCAATCCTCGCACCAAACCTGCTTGCACCATATTGCTACAACGCTTCTTTTACGCCTGCCAGCCACCCCAAGCTCACGCAAACCCCTCTCCTTTTGCATGCACCAAACACCCCTCTTCCACGCCTGCCAACCTCCCTGTGCTATGCAAACCCCTTGCCTTTTTGATATTGCACGCACCAACCATCCGGTGCTCAGCAGCCCTTGCCCCCTTTGTGAACGTGCACACCCAAACACCTTTGCAGCCAAGAACTCCTTCCACATCTTGAATCCACTCCCCCCTTTGTGAACGTGCACCCAAACACCTTTGCAGCCAAGAACTCCTTGCGCATCTTGAATCCGCTCTCAGGGATGATGCGACCAACACCACGCAGGCGCTGTGACCGGGTGACCAGCTGCTGCTCTCGAATCTCTTTGAGGTCCTTGTTGTTGGACTTGGCTGGAGCGTTCATCAGCTGCGGGGGGTCCAGGAGTGTGCAAAGCAGGAGCATGGTGGAGGGAGTGTGCATAGCACAAGAGCATAATGAGGAGCAAAAGTACAATGAACAGGGAGATGTGAGCAGAACATGAGCAGCAAGGGGCATAGCTGTGAGGGAGTGGGATCTCCCTCCCAGCTGGGGGAGCATGAGCAGCTAGGAGCCCAAGTGCAGAGGAACAGCATGATGAAAGCATATTGTGTGTGTGTGTGTGTATGTGTGTGTGTGTGCGTGTGTGTGTGTTACCTCCTACCCCGTGTGTGCATTTCTGCGCCACCTTCATTGGCATCCCTTAGCCATACACAGACGTGTAGACACGCTACATGCCAACGCTACATGGCAACGCCACATGAAAAACACACAAGACCCACCATGTTGGCGTACTGGGTCAGCAGCTTCATGAGCAGGATGCACAGCGTCAAGGGAATGAATACCCAGTCTCTGCAGGCAGATAGCACATTATATCTTTCGATGCACAGGAGCACGCGTGGGTGGATGCAAACAAAAGCGAACGTAACACCTTGTGTACTCTCGTGTGTACGTGATTGCATGCATGCGTGCGTGCGTGCGTGTGTGTGTGTGTGTGTGTGTGTGTGTGTGTGTGTGTGTGTGTGTGTGTGTGTGTGTGTGTATGTGTGTGTGCGCGTGAGCGTATTTGAATTTGTGAGTGAAT
>Ga0307968_1000707_pt1 | contig 25231 bp, 39 predicted proteins | sample OrgLakmetagen650_FD_201834 | JGI IMG/M metagenome (GOLD analysis project Ga0307968, IMG submission 201834) | Saline water microbial communities from Organic Lake, Antarctica - #650 | ecosystem: Environmental > Aquatic > Non-marine Saline and Alkaline > Saline | place: Antarctica: Organic Lake...
TCCTGTGTACATACGAATGTGTGTGTGATTGTGAGTGCGCAGATTGATCTCCTGTGTACATACGAATGTGTGTGTGATTGTGAGTGCGCAGATTGATCTCCTGTGTACATACGATTGTGTGTGTGATTGTGAGTGCGCAGATTGATCTCCTGTGTACATACGAATGTGTATGTGATTGTGAGTGCGCAGATTGATCTCCTGTGTACATACGAATGTGTGTGTGATTGTGAGTGCGCAGATTGATCTCCTGTGTACATACGAATGTGTGTGTGATTGTGAGTGCGCAGATTGATCTCCTGTGTACATACGATTGTGTGTGTGATTGTGAGTGCGCAGATTGATCTCCTGTGTACATACGAATGTGTGTGTGATTGTGAGTGCGCAGATTGATCTCCTGTGTACATACGAATGTGTGTGTGTGTGTGTGTGATTGTGAGTGCGCAGAGTGATCTCCTGTGTACATACGAATGTGTGTGTGTGATTGTGAGTGCGCAGAGTGATCTCCTGTGTACATACGAATGTGTGTGATTGTGAGTGCGCATGTCTATGTTAAGCTTTTGTTGTACAGCACTGTATATGGATATGCAAGGCATTGGTGGTGATGTGGCTTATGTCAGCCTTAGTCAAGGGCCTTCCTTATGCTCGCTATCTTCGTCGGCATCTACTGTTGCTGATACGTTTTGAAGATTAAATGTATAAAGCTGGGGCTTTTTTAGCATGCAAACAAGGGGCTCATAAAAACCCTTTGACTGCTTCGTCTATATCTGTGTCAACACACTGCATGCCTTGCTGCTTCTGCGACAGCTGGTAGTGCGATCATAACTACTTGAGCTGCTTGCATGAATCTGGTACACAGTGCCAAAGTGGCTTATCTGAAACATCTGTTACGCAGTGCCAAAGCGCTCTGCATGCCTCGCTGCATCTGCGACAGCTGGAAGTGTGAGAATATTTTGAACAGCTTGTGTATGTTTGATACACACAATTCCAAAGCGTGCTATGTGGACAAAGCATGCCAATAGGTTTTGTTTGTTGCAAACAGTGAAAAGGCAGACACTGAAAAGGTATCATGTGGTCACTCATTCGTTGTACCACACAGACACACTTGCAAAGACACACACACACAAACACACACACACACACACACACACACACACACACACACCACACAACACATACACACAACACACACACACGCAAACACACACACGCACACACCCACACCCACACCCACACCCACACCCACACCCACACACCCACACACACACCCACACACCCACCCACCCACACACACACACACACACACACACACACCACATACACACACCTGCATGGCCACTGGCTGCTTGCAGTCCTTGATCACAGCCCGCAGCAAGGGGGGCAGCAACGACTCGAACATTTCGTTCATCGTCGTCCTATGAGTGCATAGAGAAGAGCGAACCAGGTGGTTTCATGAAGATGTTTTGTGGGTGCTGGCGCAAGACTCATCATCACCATATTCATTACATTCTATTGCTCAGAAAGGAGGCTAGCACAGGCAAAGGACGTCTGGGAAGCGCAGTGACAGAAGCTTGCATTTCACGCCAGCTCAGGGTGGCAGGTGTGTGATTTTTGCGCGGAGAGTGAGAAGCAAATGAAATACACACAGTATACCCAAACCTGTCCTAGCTATGTGCATATTTGTGTGCATGTCATCTGATGAACTTCACTCAGAAACATTAGAAGTGGGTACCTCCACCACAAACACATCTGCATGCAAAAAACGCACCTGAACTTGGGCGTTACAGTGGCAGGAAGAGTTTGCATCCAGCTCTGGACAATAGGGCGCCACCCGAGGAGGGAGGGTTGCACGTAGACCTGAGTGGAATTAACAAATACATTTGCTTTGGTCTTCATTCGCTTTATTTACAAACAAAAAAAGGTGATGTTTTCATCTTGCAGGCATCTCGATTGATGACTGTAAGCGCTTCTTGAAAGGTCTCCTTAGCAACAAAAGAAAGAAACAAAACCACGCAGGCAGTGAATACCATATACCAGGCAGTGAGTACCGAGTATGGTATATGTACCATATATATATATATATATATATATATTATATATTACCATATTATATATGTATACCATATACCACTTCAAGCCACGAAGAGCTGGCGGAAAAGGAGCGGAAAAGGAGCCACTTTGGTACTGGGTACCGTAACTCCTGCACCCAGCACTTAAAAGGCACAGGAGGAGGAAGCCTTGCTGAGAAGTGACCTACTACACACAGACAAAACAAAACAAGGCAACAGCTCCAGCTGGCAGCGTGGCTAGACTCCACCTAAGTCAGTACCACACACTTACCATACTAAGTCGGCTCACTGTAGTAGAGAGCGCCTTGCAACCATTCCATGCATTTGGCGGACTACAAAACGAAAGTTGCATACAGAGAAAAGCACAAGCAGACACACATTCATGACGTGACACACCCACACACCCACACACACACACACATTCACACACACACATGCATATACACTCACACACACTCACACACACATGAATACACACACACACTCACACACACTCACACACACATGCATACACACACACTCACCATGCCACATCGGCTCACTGTAGCGGGCGAGGCCACAGCCAAATCCTGTACCTCAAACACCATGTTCATCTGGCCTTGCATTGCAATGATCTCCCCTGCAGCACAGGCACGCACGTCATATCTTGAGATCCAGATCAAACACCTTGTATATTAACGCACTAAATCAATGCGTAGCAGTCAGTCAGTACCTTGCTTGCAAAGGCAAAAGTGTTTGAGCAATTTTTAAGAGCACTTTTTGCAGAGCGATGGCCCTGCATGCGTGCATCAACCTGGGCACACTCAAATACGTAACGTGCAGTCACACACACACTCTCACACACACACAAACACACACTCACACACACACTCACTCTCACACACGCATACACGCACAAATGCACATACACACACACACCTGAGTTCAGACACAACTTCTTGTTGTCATCAAGCACTGTGTTCATGTTCTCAATCCACACAGCGTCAACTGGGCCATCCAGCACCAGCCATTTGCGATCTGGGCTGGTGTCCCGCACGGCATTCCTGTGCACGAGCAGTCCGAGTTGAATCAATGACAGTGAGTGTGCCAACACAGCACGCCCATACACAAGCAAGCAGGCGGTGCGGAAATAGTAACGATGATCTCTAGGCGTCAAGCACGCCATTCCTGCAAGCAATCAGGCAGTAGAGGTAAAGCAATTGGTGAAAGTATTTCAAAACAGTTTGATGGTGAGCCTGGTCCCCGTACCTTTGCACTGATCGCATACCTGAATCAAATGAAAATTGTGATGCGCACGTTCTATCAGCACCATTGAGGAACAAAGTAGACACCACAACGCACGCTGGAGAAGGAAGTAGCAAACACCCATCAAATCCCTTGACACTGAATTGTCCTGGAAACAGCTGATTGCCAAAAACAAAGCATCCTGAACGCCACAGTTAGCACTCTGTCTGTCCACTCTTTCGACACAGGTTTGTCTGCACACCAGCGACAAACTGCCAAAACCCAAGCAACCCTCACACCTGAATGCCACAGCTAGTACTCCGTCCGTCCACTGTTTGGACACAGGCTTGTCTGCACACCAGCAATTAATTGCCAAGACCCAAGCAACCCTCGCACCTGAATGCCACAGCGAGCACTCTGTCTGTCCACTCTTTTCACAAAGGGTCATCTGCACACCAGCAATAATCGTCTGCACACCAGCAATAAATTGCCACAACCCAAGCAACCCTCACACCTGAATGCCACAGCTAGTACCCCGTCCGTCCACTATTTCGACACAGGGTCATCTGCACACCAGCATTTAATTGCCAAGACCCAAGCAACCTGCGCACCTGAACGCCACAGCGAGCACTCCGTCTGTCCACTCTTTTGACACAGGGTCGTCCTGACCGTACAGCTGGCCCAGAGTGACCGCCTTGGGGTTGATGGTCCACAATTTCACCTGCAAGACATGAACACAGATTGAATGTAAGCTAAGGCCCTTCCGGTCACTGCCACGATGAGTACGTGCTCCCATTACAATAACAATAGCAAACAACAGGTAATCGAGCAGCTGTCTGAGGTGGAGGCAGTACATGCCGATGCTATCCCTGTAAGCAGACACTGTGACTGCTGCTCTGCATTTGCTACATGGCTTCTACAACCAGCCAACGCCCATATTGCTATACACTTTTGTTACTTCAAGCACGGTGTCCCCTCTGAACCACCCAGGTCACACACACACACACACAAAAACACACACACACACACACACCCACACAAACACACACACGCACATACACACACACGCGCGCACACACACGTACACATACACATACACACACACTCATGCTTGTGCTCTGTATGTCAAGCGCGTACTTTTATGTTTTGAGTGCCCAACACTCGTAGCATATCTTACGTTCCGTGTGCCCTACAATGCCTAGATCCCTCATTGATCCATGTTTGCACATCCCACATACACACACAGTACATAGCTTAAACCTCCGTCTGCCTAGCAGTGTATGTGATACACAGGATGTCGTGAACCAACATTTGTCAGCAACTAAATGTCAGCAACTAAATGTACACACAAAAGTCAACACAGCTGCCCTCTACTTTGTATAGCAGTTTTCGTGTCCCTGACAACTTGCATGCTAACAATATGGGCACACATAAGTAGGGTTGGCCAGAACCATACATTTATAGGTATATACGGTGTATATATGGTATTTTTGGCAGGGAAATCACCATACATACGGTCATATACGGTGTGTATATACGGTTCTGGAAAACCCTACACATAAGAAACGCACTTGCTGCTCCCCCTGCCCAGCGGTGTTCATGTCCCCTAGCGCAGCTGCCAGCACTCGGATGGCGGAGGTTTTCATGCCAAACGACTGGCCCACCTGTGCATATGTGTGTGTGTATGCGTGTATGTCTGTGGTGTGTTGTAATGTGAATACACGCTTCCTTGTGTGAAGGTAGGGAGCCCAACATGGGGGAAGGTAGGGAGAGGCAAGTGAGCAGGCAAAGTATTTACAGGATTTGCATCACAAACGCAGGCCAAGTTCCGAGGCCAAGTGAATACAAACATGCACATGCAGGTAGAGACAAATAATGTTAGGTAACGTACTGCCCGATAGCAACGCAAGGAGTTTTGCAGTTGGAAACACGTGATAGGGATACTAGCATTGCATCAGAAAATGAGGATGACAACGCTTATCTATGGTCCTTGCAGTCATGCATATGTGTGTAGCTATGCGTGTAGCTATGTGTGTAGCTATGTGTGTAGCTATGTGTGTAGGTATGTGTGTAGCTATGTGTGTAGCTATGTGTATAGCTATGCGTGTAGCTATGTGTGTAGCTATGTGTGTAGCTATGTGTGTAGCTATGCGTGTAGCTATGTGTGTAGGTATGTGTGTAGCTATGTGTGTAGCTATGTGTGTAGCTATGTGTGTAGCTATGTGTGTGGCTATGTGTGTAGCTATGTGTGTAGCTATGTGTGTAGCTATGTGTGTAGCTATGTGTGTAGCTATGTGTGTAGCTATGTGTGTAGCTATGTGTGTAGCTATGCGTGTGGCTATGTGTGTAGCTATGTGTGTAGCTATGTGTGTAGCTATGTGTGTAGCTATGCGTGTAGCTATGTGTGTAGCTATGTGTGTAGCTATGTGTGTAGCTATGTGTGTAGCTATATGTCCATTTCAAGAAGCGCATACATGTATTCTGCCAATTATTTCCTTCTGGCACACAGTGAGATTTCGCTACAGAGGAAGATCATATTCAAGGAACACATATAATTCCGCAACAGAGACAAAACACAAACCAACAAAATCCTGCACGTGGGCACAGTGACTACTACATGCAGCTGGGCGGCATAAGTAAGTTACACGCATACTCACACACGCATACTCACACACACACACACACATACACACACACACACACACTCACACACACACACACACACACACACACACACACACATCTACATCAGCATTTACACTTACACCCGTACCTGCACCTGCACCCAAGTTACACGCATACTCACACACATGCTCACACACATGCTCACACACCCACATCCACACCCACACCCACACCCACACCCACACCCACACCCACACTCACACCTGCACCTGCACCCGCACCTGCACCTGCACCCGCACCCACACCCACACCCGCACCCACACCCACACCCACACCCACACCCCCACCCCCACACCCACACCCACACACATCCTCGCAACAACCTCAGGCCACGCACCAGCATGAGCCCGTGGCGCACAATGATCATCTCGTACAGCTGGATGGCCTTATCAAGGAACGTAGGCAGCGGCTGCAGGCCCATCTTGACGGCATTGTCGGTGAGGGCGGCACGAATGGCATCGTAATCCAACTCTGGTAGGGCCACTCCAGGGAACAGGTCGGACAGGATGCCTGTGCAAGGAATGCAAAGTGTCTGGTGTGTGTGTGTGTGTGTGCTGTGTTGAAGGCGTGATTGCTGCGTAGGATGTGGCACGTAGGGCGGTGTGGCACAACCCTGACAAGACTCTGAGGGAATAGATTGGCCAGAACGACTGTGCACAATGTGCTAGTGCTGTGTGTGAGTGTGTGTGTATGTGAGTGCATGTGTGTATTTATGTGTGTGAGTGTGTGTGTGTGAGTGCATGTGTGTATTTGTGTGTATGTATTTGTGTGTGTGTGCGTGTGTGTGTGTGAGTGTGTGTGTGTGTGCACGTGTGCACTGCTTCAGCGCCCAAGTGTTGGAAACAAGAGCCAAAGAAAAAGAAGTGTGTTTGCTTTACTCATGTCGCCAAAAACAAGTGTTGACATTTACTCAATTGTGCTTGTTGCTTAGACACAGACAAACAAAGGTGTTGGCGTAGCCTACCACTTGCAACATACTTCCGTACCTTTCAATAGGAGCCAATTCAATGCATGTCTTACCTCGGAACAACGGCACATCCTCATCCAAAAACTTTGGCAGGTTTAGATCAGTGATGGCACGAAGCATCAGCACATCCTGCAGATCAAATACCAACATTAGGTTTAATGTCCTAGAGTGTACTCCGGCCAACTAATTGCAGGCAACTGCCTAATGAGAAGTAGCTTCAATTTCACATAGTGACACTCATGTACTCTTGCATAAAAATGCGCATATGTCAGGGCACGTGCCAGGAATGTGCATCAGTGTTTCTTTTAAGGCGACATGAAAACACGGGTTTTCGACTTTTGGAATTGACATGTAACTAAGATTCTGGGGTTGACGACGAGCAGCTCCTGTGTAAAATGGTTCTGTGGCCCTTAGAGGGCCCTCACACACAACAAATCCCAAAAATTCTCCGAACAAATTCAAACATTTAATTAATGATCATGTTGAAATGAGCGAAAAATCCCCACCAAAAAAGGCCAGAGTTGCCAGGGGGAACAGTGATGGAAAGTACTTAGGGGCCCATGGGCCCACGAACAAGTTTCAAGCTGAGTGGCTTGAGCATCCAGCCCCAGCAGCGATGAGTCTAATAACGAGCCAGAAGCAGCACAGCCCCCCCCCTGGCCCCTTTCTCAGCCAAAGAGTTTTGGGGGGAAGCCACGCGCTTAAGGGCGCGGGATAATTGGGGAGTGGGTGAAGGTAGCAGAGTTGGTGATGGTAATGGTGCCAGGGTCAGTGGAGGATGAGCGTATGTTTAGCACGCTCAAGTACATCCGTAATTCCCAGCGCAACAGGCTACAAGCGCAGCACCTGACGTGTTGCGCATGGGGGTTTAAGAGCTCAGCATTCAGCGTGGAGTCCTTCCCATGCCCAGAGGTCATTTTGGGGTGGATTAGCGCTAAGAAGCGCCGTGGGATTAAATAGATGAAGAGCTCAGTTAGAATGGACAGTTTGCAATTTCAAACAAACTTTCTTATATTAATGCAAATGCTTCCTCACACATAAATTACTACATGACATCAAACGCTGGGAGACCGCAGGCGGGCTGGGGCAGGAGAAGAAAAAGACATGAGAACCCAATTTCTCAAATTGTCAGATTTGGAGGAGACATGAATTCCCAAATTCTTAAAAAACACTGATGTGCATGTGTGGCTGTGTGTTGACTGTACGGGAATATGCCTGTGTATGCGAGCGCGCAAGGCTGCAAGCTGTCTGTATGGAAATGCGTATGCGTGTGCATGCGTGTGCATGCTCATTCCTATACCTCCGCCATATCTGGGAGCTTGCGCTTAAGGTTGCCCGCCGCACGCAAAACAGCCATCACCGCACGCATGCCATAATCGTAGTGGTCCTGTAGATGAAGGAAGCATGCAGAAACAGTGTGAATCTTGAATTCTGCCAGCAGAAAAGCTCCTGATGTGCCGGTGCTTGCAGGTTAATGTGATGCATGTAAAGAGCCCAGCACACCAACACACTCGCATCTCCCACACAAACCAGCGCATGCACCACTCACCTGACGTGACAGCTGCTCAGAGCACAGTCGGTACGTCTGCACCAGCTTTCCAGCTAGGGAGCGGGCGTCAAAGTAGCCAAAGCTGTACAGCATGATCTCCGCAATCATATGGTAGTCAGGCACCATCTGAGATGCGAACAAATTGACAAGAAAGTTGAAGGAACAAAAGGAGGAAAGTTGAAGGAACAAAAGTTGAAGGAACAAAATGAGAAGAAAGTTGAAGGAAGCCATGTGTGCAATAATGCCGAGAGTGGCGGACAATAACCTCCGTGATGACGGCATAGCCAGGCACTACCTGGAAGGTCGTTTTCGAGGCACTATCTGGAAGGTCGTTTTCCAGGCACTATCTGGAAGGTCGTTTGCGTTCATTTATTTGTGTCGAGATTTAAGAGCGCAATGAGCAAGGCAGCATGTTCGTTGCCGAGGCGTAGGCTGGCGCTGTATGGGATTTGCATGGAACAAATGGAAGAGGATACTTGTGCAGCAATGCCATGAAGAAAGCACAACAAGGCCTTTGCAGTCATATGGGGGTGTGGTAGATGGGCCCTGTCTAGGATGCCACATCAAAAGACAAGGCCGGCTCAAACCAGGCATGCTGCACACGTAGATAGACACAATGAAACACACGCATGCTGTCATCAAAAATGCCAGTTCATCCATTTTTAGCAGGAGAAACTTGTGGAGTACATTCGTGCAGAAAGGCTGAACTGTTATAATTTATGAATACTGCAAAGTTGTTGGGGGAGGCAAGGACAAAAGCTAGCTAATAGCAGACGTGCTGGCACACTTACACACATACACTCGAATGCACATGCACATGCACATACACATATACATGCACGCACACATTCAATACAGACATGTACACAAACACACACGCTCACGCTCACATACACACACACTCACCATGGCAACATCTCTGAAAAGCGCCTGTGAGCAGAAAGCACACAGTATCCATTTGAGTAATGAAATTAAGCACATGCCTTGTAATGGGTGAAAAACACGGCTATCGTTAGACCCCCACCACTCCCCCTCCGCACGCGCACACAATGCAGCAACATGACGAGCAGCACAGGTGGGTGTCAAAACAGCGATGATAATTGTAATCCAGCCTCCATGGTGACATCTGTCTATTATGTTGCACATCAAAAAAACGGGATCTAAAACATTGAATATGATGGGAACATGTTGTTTTCGCCCATATCGTGTGTCATCTGCTTTTAAAATGTTAGGCAGCTCAGAGCAACTAGCCGAGCTTCTTAGAGGTGCAGACGCTGCGACATGTAGGATCCATGCACGTTGATTTGAAGCAATGCATAACCAACCTTCAGGTTGTCAGGCAGCTCAGAGCGGCCAGCGTAGCCAGGGTTCATGGTCACAAACACGTTGCAGGTCTGTACTAGAGGCAGGTCGACACCCTCAAACACAAAGCGTTTTTTGCCAGCTCCCTTGGCACGCTGGATGGTCAGTACCTGTCCACAATGAAGAAAGCATGGAGTCGCATTCAAACAGCAAAGACTAATGCTTATAAGGGGGGCAGCACCTGCGAGGAAAAAAGTGGACGTGTCCAGACTCAATGGACAACACTGATCACCAAAATAAGGAACGTCGCTTCAAGGCCTGCATTTCACGTTGAAGGCCTTTTCTTTGTGACTAATTGGCAAGTTACACGTCCAGCACAATGCACAAGCGCACACACAAAAACACAAATACGCACGGACACGCATCCACACCAAAGCACACACACCTGCTGCGCCACCACTGACAGCACTTCAAGCTCAATGCGGTTGAACTCATCAAAGCATGCCCAGGCGCCAGAAGCAGCCAGACCCTTGAAGAACTTGCCCTGTGTTTATGTGTGTATGTTTGTAAGTGTGTGTGTGTGTGTGTGTGTGTGTGTGTGTGCGTGCGAGAGTGTATATGTAATTGCAGAGCAAATTGATGTTTAAATATCAATTTGCTGCACACATCATACCTCTCATCCCTCCAAAACAAACTTCAACTGCTCTCTCTATCCAGCTTCTAACAGTCATTTGTGACCAATCACGTGTCAACTTACCATAGCAAGGTAGTCCAAACCATCACTGCAGTTAAACACCACGCATTGGATTGCAACAGCCTTGGCCAAATCCTTCACCGTCTCCGTCTTGCCTGCAAGCAAACAGCACGTGCAAGAATTTCAAAACAACAGAAATTATATGGAATGGTTTCCAGTGCTGGAGTGTGACAGATACAACAAACGGTAAACTCCGCAATCTCCGTCTTGCCTGCAAACAAGCAGCGAGTGGCGATTCTGAAGAGTGGAAAGAATTGGGCCAGCTCAGAGCTGGACAGTGCCAACCACTATGACAATAACAGCCTTTACTGTGGCAATTCTGAAGAGTGGAAAGCACTGGGCCAGCTCAGAGCTGGACAGTGCCAACCACTATGACAATAACAGCCTTTACTGGCTACAGACAAGCACAACTGTACTTACTATTTCACCCTAAACCCATTAACCTTACTACTGTACCCTATCCCCTTTAACATTACTATTGTACTCTAACCCCATTACCCAAGGCTACTGTACCCTAACCCTATTAACATTACTATTGTACCCTATCCCCATTACCCAAGGCTACTGCACCCTAACCCCATTGACCCCATCCTGAGGCTACGGTTCTGCCTGCACCACAACACAACACAGGCATCGGCAAATCACAAACACAGGCGCCGGCACCATTCTCAAGCACCTTGCTACTGCAAGAGGGGCTGCTAGGTTAAGCGGTGCCATCACTCTAATTTGACTGTGTAGTTTGATCACACTGATTTGACTGTGTAGTTTAATCACACTAATTTGACTGTGTAATTTGATCACTTAGAGTGTGTAATTTGATCAATCTAATCTGAGTGTGTAACTTGATCACTTTAATTAGACTGTCTAAATTGATCACTCTAATTTGACTGTGTAGTTTGATCACTCTAATTTGTCTCTAGTCTGACTGGTAAATTGATTACTCTGAAATGACAGTGTAATCTGATCACTCTATATAGATGACCGTGCATAAAAAAAAAGACAACCTCTCCAGTCCTCAAATGAAGTAAACGAGCGCACCTGTGCCTGCAGGTCCTGCAGGAGCGCCTCCAAGGTTGAGATGGTGGGCACCCAGCAGCGTGCGATAGCACCTGTGTGTGTATGTGGTACGTGTTTATGAAATGAGTGCCTGTAATGGGCACATTGCAGCGAATGTGGGAACGCCTGTGCGTGTGAATGTGAGGACGTGTGAATGAAATGGGTGCCTGTGGTGGGCACATTGCAGCGAATGTGGGAGCACCTGTTTGTGTGCAATTGTGTGTGAGTTGATTGAGTGCATGTGTAGGTGCATGCCATATCGCCCACGTGCATGTGCATCTGCTATACGTGCCTTCCAAGCTTGAGCACTGTGCAGCTATCACTAAACGCATGTTTATGCAAGTGCCAGAGAGACGCCAATGTCTGACTCCGATAAATTTAAATATATCGACCAGATGGAGGTGTGATGGCCCGCTAAGGGGCAAATGCAAGCAGGCATGCAAAGATAACACGAAATACACCTGCTGGAGGTGCAACGAGCAGTTCAGGGCAAATGAGCAGTTAAGGGCAAATGCGGGCAGGCATTGAGAAGATATAACATCCACTTGATGGAGGTGCGAGAAGCAGGCATGCACCGAGCGACCTAGAACTAGCTCAGGGGCATATGCAGAGAGTGGGGTAATAAAGCACGCTTGCCTGCTCTGAAGATGCAATGAGCAGACTCACAGCAAGCAGCACAGCAACGACACTGGACACCAATTGCAGCAAGCGGCACAATTTTGTAATAGCAACTGGACAGATAATAGTTTCGAGTAGAGCACACCTGCCTGTCTGTGTGGGGTGTACTGAGCAGGTGTGAGGCGTCGCCTGATCGCATTGTTCGATGCGAGGTGGTGCAGACTGTAAGATAACAAAGCACGCGTACCTGTCTGTGAGGGGTGTGATGACCAGGCGTGAGGAGTTGCCCAGGTACTCGTAGCCGTAGTAGGCCTGGGCGTTGAGCATGCGCACCAACAGGACGCCCTTCTCCCAATGGTACCTGTCGCGCACAGCAATGGTTGAGTTTGGTGTGTGAGCGAGTTTAGTGTGTGATCGCGTTTAGTGTGTGATCGCGTTTAGTGTGTGATCGAGTTAAGTGTGTGATCGAGTTTAGTGTGAGATCGAGTTTAGTGTGTGATCGCGTTTAGTGTGTGATCGAGTTTAGTGTGTGATCGAGTCTAGTGTGTGATCGAGTTTAGTGTGTGATCGAGTTTAGTGTGTGATTGAGTTTAGTGTGTGATCGCGTTTAGTGTGTGATCAAGTTTAGTGTGTGATCAAGTTTAGTGTGTGATCGAGTTTAGTGTGTGATCGCGTTTAGTGTGTGATCAAGTTTAGTGTGTGATCGAGTTTAGTGTGTGATCGAGTTTAGTGTGTGATTGAGTTTAGTGTGTGATTGAGTTTAGTGTGTGATCAAGTTTAGTGTGTGATCAAGTTTAGTGTGTGATCAAGTTTAGTGTGTGATCGCTGGGTTGCACCAAATTCACGTCGTCATCAATCAGCATCATCATCTTCATCGTCTTCACCATCATCATTTGAGATGTGCGGCAAGTGAAAGGTTGACTAATGAGCAAGCACACCAACAGGACACTCAGCTCCTTATGGTGCCTGCACAGACAATGGTTAACAGCATTTCAGCACAGAGCCATGTTGATTGAAACACAAAGCGAGGGGGGTGACACACATATGGTTGTGGTAATAAGAAAGCATGCCAGTTGGCATTACGACATCTTGATTCTACATGACCAAGCACTAATGCAAATATTCTTAAGGAAGTTGGCCGTGACGGCAGCTGGAAAAAACTGCCTTTCCAATTGTGCTTGACAAAAGGCAAAGCGGTTAAATTAAATTTTGTGTCCAGTTGTGCTTGGCGAAAGGCAAACCAGTCACCTCTCAACATCACCTCCTGTGTATAAGTGAAAGATGTTCCTTTTCCGTGCTTTGGCCTTTCTCCAACACCACTTTGCAAACGACGCAAAGCCGTCCTCCACACCCTCCATGCCAACATTGCCTCTTTCTCACACCATGTGTTCTGCAACTCTAAAACCTCTCTCAATCAGCTGCACTGGAAAAACCCTAAGCCCAACAGTTGCACTTTTTGACTGATGGCTCAACCTTTAAACCTGTAAAACCACTCTCAAATCAGCTTCACTGGCAAAATGCCTGTTTTTGGCCGCACCTCAGGCGACTCAGCCACCCAAAGTCGTCCTCCATGGCCACCTTCTCTGTTACCATCTCTGCCACTACATCTCGTGCATGCACATCGATAACCACCAGAGCTCCGATGGTGGAACGTTCCAGGGCGGTCAGGTTGCCACGGACTAGCTTGACCTGTGTGTGCGCGTGTGTGTGAAAGAGGCACCCGTGTGTGAGAGTGTCTCCGTACTCACAAGCTGGAAAACGCTTGCCGAAATCCAATGTGCTACGTGCTTGGGCAACGATGATTAAAGCAGCCAAAAACGGCTGATCATCGGTTCTGCACCTGGAATTGCGAACAAAGATATAAAGTCTTGCAACAAATGAACACAAACAAACACGTGCATACACAGTACAAGGTATTGCCTACCTCCCGCATGAGCTCCTCTGTGTTTTTCTCAGCCAGCTGCTGTAGGCCGTACATGCCCCCGTCCTTCATTGCATCTGTGACGGCTTTAGTCCAGTAAACCTAAAGGAAAGCAAACAATTATATAGAATCACACAAAGCATGCACGCAAGGATGTCGAATGAAGTATAGCCTCATGACATAGTATTGTGTGGCAGCTTTGCTTTGGCAGCAGCAGTTACTGATACTAAAGCACTTACACCAACATAACACATATGCCATCGGTGTGGTTACTCATTACTCGTAAATCATGATAGAGCACTCACACCAACATGTCACACCTACAGGGTAAATGAAAAACAATGAACACAAAGGATGCAGTAATTCATATGCCATTGTCCTACACGGCATTCGTACGACACTCACCTATTAAAGGAGCGGAGCACACACACACACACACACACACACGCACACACACACACTCTCTCATGTTTTTCATGCATGCTGCAAACTCGCTGGACTTTGGCAACCCTGACAATGCCGGTAAGTAACTGCCGAGTGCAAGCATTTCACAGTTCAAGCAGCGTTTGGCTGGAATCACCAGCTCCACCACTAGCACGATTTGACAACACGAGCACTACCAGTATGCAAACACCATGCAGGTGCAAGTGCAGGTGCGGGTCTGTTGTATGCACGTATGTGTGTATGGGGGGGGGTGCGTGTGGGTGCGAGTGCGCGTGGGTGCGTGCGTGTGGGTGTGCAGGTGGAGGCAGTATGCCCCTAGTGCAAGGTGCCACAACCCTGCACTTACCACTATCGCAGTATGCCCCTAGTGCAATATGCCCCTAGTGCAGTATATGCCCCGGTGGTGCAAACGCACCACACTTCAGGCGGTGTACGGTTTATATTACCTGCCCCACTGCAAGCACAACTTGGCCGGGCCATTCCAGGATCCAACGCTCCCTGGGCCGGTTTTGGTATGCCTGCAGGCAAAGGGGTACAGGCAAAGGTGACACGCACACAACACAGACTAGGCCAGGCCAAACCCATTCCAGGATTTAATGCTCCCAGGGCCGGTTTTGATACGCCTGCAGGCAAAGGGGTACATGGACAGGTGACACACACAAATTACCAAAGGCATGATTAAGAAAGCAATGATGCCCATGGGGAGTCTCTGTACGGCGGTGGCCGGGAAAAGAGGTACCCAGACATCATAATAGGAAAACACACAACACACATTGCATAAGGACACACTCATTTAGTGTCCATCATGCAAACATCCACAAAGAAACCCCCAACTGCATTTGCACCCGCACCCACACCCACTCCCACATCCACATCCACACCCACACCAGCACCAGCTAGCACCCTCACCATCAAACACCCACCTCAATGGCATCCTTGGTGATCGAGGCCAGGCTCTTTCGCATGAGCTCCTCGCACTTCAGCAGCCACCGCTCCACGCCATTCATCTCCCCTTGGGTCTCCACGGGGAATACGTAGGGAATGTTCTCGCCCTCAATGGACACCAGGCCGGTAATTTCCTGCATGCGCAAAATTCATCTTTTTAAGACAGAGCTAGAAGCGCACACGCAAAATATATAAGCACCATCAGCAGCAACCCCATATCTCCTCAATGTAAGTGTGAGTGTCGCCAGGTTGGCCAGAACAACAGGTTGGCCAGAACAACAGGTTGGCCAGGACAATAGGCTGGCCAGGACAACAGGTTGGCCAGGACAATAGGTTGGCTACTACCAGTTGGCCAGAACAACAGGTTGCCTACTACTAGTTGGCCAGAACAACAGGTTGGCCAGGACAACAGGTTGGCTACTACCAGTTGGCCAGAACAACAGGTTGGCCAGAACAACAGGTTGGCCAGAACAACAGGTTGACCAGAACAACAGGTTGGCCAGGACAACAGGTTGGCCAGAACAGCAGGTTGGCCAGAACAGCAGGTTGGCCAGAACAGCAGGTTGGCTACTACCAGTTGGCCAGAACAACAGGTTGGCCAGGACAACAGGTTGGCTACTACCAGTTGGCCAGAACAACAGGTTGGCCAGAACAACAGGTTGGCCAGAACAACAGGTTGACCAGAACAACAGGTTGGCCAGGACAACAGGTTGGCCAGAACAGCAGGTTGGCCAGAACAGCAGGTTGGCCAGAACAGCAGGTTGGCTACTACCAGTTGGCCAGAACAACAGGTTGGCCAGGACAACAGGTTGGCCAGGACAACAGGTTGGCTACTACCAGTTGGCCAGAACAACAGGTTGGCTACTACCAGGTTGCCTTGCTTATAACATTTTTGTAGCGATTGGCTGTACCAAGGGTGCCTTATTGCAATGGTTTTCTTTATATATACGTGAGCATCACATATTGGATACGCCCGGTCTTCGCTTACTTTTCTCCTTTTTGCCCTACTTCTTTGGCAATCAATCACATGACGCGCCATTTGAGAATCCTATCCGTCACACCTGCTCCTCGTTGAACTTGAACTCAGCCACAGCCTCAAATATCTTCTTGGCGAATGGCTGGACTGCCAGAGGGTTTTTGGCTTCGGCAAGGATTTCGATCAGCTCGTCGTTGGAGAGGAAGAAGAACCTGGAGCAGATGATATGCATGGGATCGTGTGGGCAATGTGTAGGGAAGGAATTGCACAACTAGAAAGGGGTAGGAGTAGGGAGGAGTAGGGTTGACCAGAACCGTATATATACGCCGTATATTCGGTCTTCACTGCAGGACTTTTTTTGGCATGTACGACGTATATATACGTTTCTGGCCAACCCTAGGTAGGAGGCAATCAAGGTCTTGTACTTGAGAGGGTGAAGGCTGAAATGTTCAGCTTGTGCCTGCTCCCGATAATTTCAGCCTGAAATTCAGCTGTAAAATACCCTTGAAGCAATGTCTGTTTGCATGGCAAAGCGAGTGATTTTACATACGCACTCGAGACCATGAGTGAGCGCTCGCTCAAATTGCACACATGTACGATCATAAGGTCATGCGTAGCGCGCACATACATACATTATTATACAGTGGGCACATGCACACACATACACACACCTAGGGAACAGCAGCTTCTTGGAGTCAAGGTATGCGTTGAGCGACTTCTCGATGATGTTGAAGCTGTTATTGCAAGAGCCAAGGTCGTCCAGCAGGTGCTCTGTGTCACACACCTGCCGTGTGAATGAAAAAGCACGCACGCGTGCACCCTTTGAATGTGCACACACTCATTGTAGTTGCAAGCGAAACTTGTTGTCATTAAAGGGCTGAGAAGTTCACAGCAGTAGGGCGGGCCACTTTTTTTAAAGCCTCAGGCGAGGCCTGGGTGGCGCAAGGACAATTAGCAAGGACAAGCTCATGTCAACACGCACGGGCATCAACCATGCACGCAAGCATCAACCAAACGCACACACAGCTAACGTATAGCTACTGGAAACAAAGACACACACATCAAATTATACGTATACACGTACACACACAACTGCAGCTTGTCGTTTGTAGTCCGTACCTGTAGTACAAGGGGCTGCCGTTGAACCCCAAGGATGATGTTGCGCCATTTTGTGTCAGCCGCCTGCGATTGGAGACCAAGTGCACAACCAGCATTAAGCATTAAACCAGCATTGTAGCACTAAACCAGCATTTTAGCACTTACCAGCATTATAGCACTAAACCAGCATTTCAGCACTAGACCAGCATTTTAGCACTAAGCCATTTTAGCACTAATTCAGGGGGGGGAGCAGTGATATGACTTGTCAAGAACCAGCACAGGCAGGTCTGGGGGATGCATGTAAGCTGGAATGTATAAGATTGTTGGCAAGCGCGTGACTTGAGCGTCTCAAGATAACCAGTTTGAAATTGTGATTGCGAGCGAAAAGGGAGTAAGCAGAGGCATGAAAGACGTTGTTGCGGCTGGGTTTGCAGTGGGAACCAATGACGTACACAACACCTGGACTTGAAAGTAAGAGTATGAGTGTTTGGTAAAATGCCAGCTTCATTTTTTTGATTGGAAGGGCGGGATTTTACACACGCACCCAGCATCTGGTGTAATGCATGCACTTATGACCTGACACATTAATTGTGAGTGCGTCATAAAGTGGCTGCCAAGGCGTGCCTTTTTTTTAAGGCAAGCACGTTGCATCTACCCTCAGAAAGCTACTGACCTGAAACTCAAAGCGTTCCCTGGGCATCTGCTTGGAGATCTCTTCACTGCCATAAACCGGGCCTAGGTACATCCACTTGGCCTGCACAGGGTGGGGCATGTGTGTGTGTGTGTACCTTTTGTGTGCTTCATACTGATGGTGTGAAGTGAAGAGGGCAGCATGCAATAGAATGTCTGATGTAATGATGGCGGCTTTTTATTGCGATACACTCCCTTGTGCTGGTAACAGCTGCTGAGCCTTTTATTTGATTAAATGCTATTAGGCAACGTTTGCAAAGACAAGCAATCGGATAGGTCTAAATGATAAAATTATATCCTGAATCCCTGTGAATGCTGCTCTGCCACTTGTTATGCCCATGAACTTGCTCATTCATAAATGATAGTAACCCAACTGCTGTCCCCACGCCTCAATGCAAATGCAAGCACACACACGCACACATAAACGCACACATGCACACGCACACACACACACAAACACACACACACAAACACACACACACACACACACAAACACACACACACGCACACACAAACAAACACACACACACACACAAACACACACACACCTGCGCCAGTAACCATGCGTCAAACACGTCCTGCATATGACTCAGCCTCTTCACCCAGGCTTCGATGCGCTCCTCAAATGCCTCCGCTGCAGGGGAGGACTGCATGGCCTGACTCTTGATGGTGTGGTCGTCTAGCAGCAGCTGCGCTTCTTCTACAGCTGACCCCTATGCGGATGTGTGCATGTTTGTGCATGTGTGAGTGTGTGAATGCATGTCAATGTGTGTGTGTGTTTATGTGTGTTTGTGTTTGTACATGTGGCGACGTTACAAGATACACATGCTCAAGTAAAGTGACTGTCACACGTATGGGGCACGTTCAGCATCGATATGCCCATTTGTCATGTCCTCGTGTGTGTGTGTGTGTGTGTGTGTGTGTGTGTGTGTTCATGTGCGTGTGCGTGTGTGTATGTGCGAGTACATGTGCATGTGTGTGTGTCCTCATGTGTGCACGCTCCTTGTATTTTGTTTGCAATCACACACGTTTGCCACGTAGCGGGGAAAGCCCCACCCAGCTCCAGCTCCGAACGCCCAGCAACCACCTCCAGACCCCAACTACAACCAGCCAGGTGCCATCCGACCCACCGACCCACCAACTCACTCACTCACCTTAAGGATGAAGCCATTGGTATCCTTCCATGGGATGAGTTCAAACTTGACGCCACCCCACTCAGCCTCCATTTTATCAAGCTGCCGCTCCATGGCGTGCTCCCTGCTGGCAGCGTCGCTGGTCTCCTGCACAAGCAGGCATGCACACAAAGACAATCATGCAAAGACTGAGGCTTGCAAATGCAATACGCTGGTTTCCTGCACAAACAGGCACACACAAGAACAAGCATGCACAGACTGAGGCTCGCAATTGCAATTTGCCGGTTCCCTGCCCAAGCAGGCACGCACAAATACAACCTTGCACAGGGCAAGGCTTTCCATTGCAATACATGCAAATCCCCCTACACTTTATGTGGCTATTCACAACCAGTATGCAACCAGTATGCACAGCATCAGTATGCACCAGTATGCATCCGCAACCAGTATGCAGTCGCAACCAGTATGCACAGCATCACACCCACATAGGGTTGGCCAGAAATATACACAAGATATATACAAGATATATACGTTGTATACACGGTATTTTTGGCAGGGGAATTACCAGAAATACGGTCATATACGGTGCGTATATATAGACAGTTGTGGCCGACCCTACACGCACACCCATTCATGCACACAATGAGGACAAGTGCGCATCATCATCAAGTGCATAATCATATGCATCATCACGTGCATGCCTCAAGATGTACACTCTCACAGTGCAAGTTTGTGATGCGGTTCTATTACAACACTGTACGCACACCCATTCATACACACAATAGGGCAAGTGCTCATCATCATCATGTGCATTCCTCATTATGTATGCTCTCACAGATTTGTGATGCGGTTCTCTTTACAACACTGTACGCACACTCATTCATATGCACAATCAGGACTAGTGCTCATCATCATGTGCATTCCTTAATATGTATGCTCTCACAGTGCAGATGTGTGATGCAGTTCTCTTTACAACAATGCACGCACGTTCAGGATGTCCATGTGGCGTAAGATGCCTGCTTTCAGCAGCCTGTTGAGCTGCAGGTCTTCTCCAGGGCTGATGTGTGTACCAACAGCAGCGGACAGGACGTCCCAGTGTCGCAAACGCATGCCTGTGTAGAAGGGGTGTTAGTGTGCATGCATGCGTGTGTGTGTGTGTTTGTTCGAGTGGCTGATGTGTGTACCGACAGCAGAGGACAGGACGCCCAATGTCAAAAACGCATGCCTGTGTAGAAGGAATGTTAGTGTGCATGCATGCGTGTGTGTGTGTTTGTTCGAGTGGCTGATGTGTGTATTAACAGCAGAGGACAGGACGTCCCAATGTCGCAAACGCATGCCTGTGTAGAAGGGGTGTTTATGTGTGCATGCGTGTGTGTGTGTGCATGTGTGCATGTGCGTGTGTGTGCATGTGTGCATGTGTGCATGTGTGTGAGCATGCGTGTGTGTGTGTGCATGTGTGCATGTGTGTGTGCATGCGTGTGTGTGTGTGCATGTGTGCAAGTGTGTCTGCATGCGTGTGTGTGCAGCGTGTGTATGTGTGTGTGCATGTGTGCAAGTGTGTGTGCATGCGTGTGTGTGCATGCGTGTGAGCGGCAAGCATGTTGAGCTGTATGCTTTTTGCGTGTGTGCCCCAAACAAAGAAAACAGCATCAAAGTGGCACACACACAAGCAAACACGCTTGTAATTTATATGTGTGAGGACATTGTGCAAACGGGTCGTGCATAACAAGACAAACGTAGCAGGAGGAGATTAGACGTACAGTAATTTTAATCAGTCAAAGGACCTCACACCCTCAAACTTGTACTGATAACCTTAAGATGCACAATCTCTCTCACACAGGCACACACAGGCACATACAGGCACACACACACACACACACATGCACCAGGGCTGCACATTGCAGCTTACACTGACAGGTAGGTCTTGAACAACATGCACAAACACACGCACCTGGGTTACACACACGCACACACACATACACACACATACACACACTCACACACACACATACACACACACCTGGGTTACACACTGCAGCAAACACGGGCAGGTAGGTCCTGAACTCCTCCAATTTATCGCGTGTGGCCTCAGCCAGGCGCCTATGCTCCGCCAGGGGCATGCTTTTGGCCAACCGCTGTAAGCGCTTGTACCACTCATTGACCTGCAGTAAACAAGAAAACGTGGCTTTGACAGCAACGTGTCACACGGGCTGACCTGCCTTAGAGAAGTCACAAGCGGCCTTCACAGCTTTTAAGTAACGTGTCGCACGGTTTGACCTGCCTCAGAGAAGTCACAAGCGGCCTTCACAGCTTTTAAATAACGTGTCACATGGCTTGACCTGCCACAGAGAAGTCACAAGCGGCCTTCACAGCTTTTAAATAACGTGTCACACGGTTTGACCTGCCACATATAAATCACAAGCAGCCTTCACAGCTTTTAAATAACGTGTCACACGGTTTGACCTGCCACATATAAATCACAAGCGGCCTTCACAGCTTTTAAATAACGTGTCACACGGTTTGACACGCAAATTACAAACGACTACCTGAGTTAAGACGCCTGTCATTCAAGACCCATAAAACCACCCATCGTTCACATTTATTTGCATGGTGGACTGGCGGTGCATGAATCTACACACAGCACCACCCACCAGCTCGTCCACGGCCTCGGGGTCCAGACCGTGAAGGCTGCCCAGCAACCAGTCGTCACTTTTGAGAGAGAATTCAGAAGCAACGTGCCAAAGTGAGGCATAGGGGTCCAGCTCCTTGGACAGCTCGCTGATCTGTGTGTGAGTGTGAGTGTGAGTGAGAGTGTAAATGTGAATGTGAGTTTCTATTTGAGCGTGAGTGCGGGTGTGGTTTCTGGGTGTGAATGCGTTGTTTGAGTGTGAGGTGAGGGTATGAAAATGAGTGTGCTGAGCAAAAAACGGGTGTTCAATAACTGCAGGTGCCTGCACAGACAAAAACACGCACACACACACACACACACACACACACACACACACACACACTCGGCGCATGAACACACAGACGCACCTGCGGCCAATCACTGTGCTCCCAACCAAACAGGCCTTCCTCATCGTTGATGGTCATGGCACGCTCTTGCAACTCCGCAAGGCTGTCCTGGAGCAAGCGGCCCGCGTGCGCGTTTTCTGCCTGTATGTGTTGTGTGCGTGTATGTTGAGTGTAATTGTGCATTGTGAATGTGTGTGTGTGGTTTCTTCCTGTGTGCGTGCAAGTGACGCACAGAGCAAACATGCAAGTTACGCACAGAGCAAACGTGCAAGTGACGCACAGAGCAAACACAAGTAATGCACAGAGCAAGTGTGCAAACGTGCAAGTGACACACAGAGCATACATTCTGTCCTACTTAGGTTGGCTAGAATTTTAAACGTACATAATACGGCTGTGCACATGGGACAAGTCCCCTGCTAAAATCGCCGTGCATACACCATGAGCAAGTGCATACACCATGAGCAAGTGCATACACCATGAGCAAGTGCATACACCGTGAGCAAGTGTATACGTACGGTTCTGGTCAACCCCAAGTGTTATGCACTACTGCTTGCCACTGCTGCTGCTGTTCAGGGCCATTTACAGAGCTGTCTACTCCCAGGACGAATTTTCACAACCGTTATGCATGACGGGCTGGACCCTTATAATAACGAAACGGCATTTACATGAGTTTTGATGAGAAGCAAGTGGATCTTTACTTCATATTTTAGGGTTGTCCAGAATCATACAGTTATAGGTTACAGGTAAGTACGGTGTGGTGTACACACGGTTTTTTAAAAAAATTATCATACATACGGCCAGGTTCACGGTGCAAGTACGATTCTGGCCAACACTATAAGTATTTGACATGCCTTGCTTTATAATCACAATTTCTAACAACGTGTGGAGCTACGATTGCTTGCCAGCTCGGAGGATCTTCTTGTTGCTTATACGTTTGTGCGCACAACTTCACGAGTGAAGAAGGCATAAAGTGATAGCTGCTTACCAGCTCAAAAGCATCTACTTGCTGCTTGTAGGTTTCCACGTTGATGGCCACCTGTCGCGAGGGAACGTAGGACAACCAAGACAAAAGTAAGTGCGAAACCGGAAATAGAGGCCCGGCTATCTTCGGATCAACAGATGACAGGGGTAACAAGAAGGCATGAGCTAGGAAGGTAGCAGTGTTTAATTAAACTGCAGATTGGACGCAAACACACATACACTTGCACGCACACATGCATGTGCACACTCAGACACACACACACACACCTCACACACACACACACCTCACACACACACACACACACACACACACACGCACACGCACACGCACACGCACACGCACACGCACACACACACGCACACGCACACGCACACACACACACACACACACACACGCACACACACACAACAAACCTCAGTGAGCTCCTGCTTCAAATTGGAGCGCGTCTGCTTAAGCGTGTCTTGGAACTTGTAGTGCTCCATCTCCACCTTGTTCCAGGCACTGCAGCAATTGGAGGTAAGCACGCATATTTCGAAATTGTGGATGTGGATGTTTGACGGCTTGCTTGTTAGTATCACATGCAATGCTCCGTTTGGACCTTGTCCTACGCACTGCAACAAAAGTAAGAGCATATTGTCCAAGTTTGACGGCTTGCGCGTCAGCACGACAAGCAGTGCTCCGTCCTCAATTGTTCCACAACCGACGCCTAACAAAACAGAAATGTTTGACAGCTTGCTCATGAGCACAACATGTAGCGCTCATTCTTCGCCACATTCTGAGATCTCATAATCTCATACACAGCACGCCCACACAACGGAACCCATTCGTTGAAGGTCTCACTCATCTCCTTGAACCAGCAGGACAACGTACGCAAAATGTGTCCCACATAACTCGCCCACACATGAACCCACTTGTTGAAGGTCTCGTTCATCTCCTTGGGCCAGCAGTGCGCGTCCAGGGCAAGGTACGCAACCTCCTCGTCCAAAGATGCCTCGTGGCGGTAGGCCAGACGGAACCCGTCGCGCTCCTTAGAGGAGGACAGAGTGGCCTTCATTTCGTCCAGTTCAGCTTCGCCGGCTGTGAGACGTGCCTGTGTGAAACGACAAAGATTCATGTGTGTCAGTATGTGGTCACGCAGCGTTTATAACAAAAGAGGACGGGGTGGATTTCGTGTTATCTAGCTCTGGTTCGCCTGCTGTGAGCTGTGCCTGTGTGTGCGCAAATATGTGCGTCAGGGTATGTGTACGTAAGACAAGCACGTGCGTGCATGTGCAGGGTTGGCCAGAATCGTGTATTTACGCCGTGTATGTGGGGTTGGCCAGAACCGTATATATGCACCGTATATGACCGTACAATTGGTAAATTTCCTGCCAAAAATACCGTATACACGCCATATATATAGGACTTTGGCCAACCCTATGTATATGACAGAATTTTTGGTGAGCTCCCTGCCAAGAACACTGGAGGTAGAATGTACACCGTATATATTATACAGTTGGTTCAGGCCAGCCCTGCAAATACATACGGCGCAAAACATCCACGTGCTTGTAACAAGCACACATACACAAAGCTAACATGTCATCTTGCTGCTGCAGCTCACACACACACACACACACACACACACGCACACACACACACATGCACACCTGAATGCCGCACTGTGGGTAAAGCAGAGCTGGTACAATGACAGCTGCCATGCCCTCTACCAACCAATAATGGTCAGCCCATGTACACACATGCAAACATGCACAAACACACATACACGTGCATGTACAAGCACGCATGTGCACATACACACACTCGCACACA
>Ga0307968_1000715_pt1 | contig 25140 bp, 24 predicted proteins | sample OrgLakmetagen650_FD_201834 | JGI IMG/M metagenome (GOLD analysis project Ga0307968, IMG submission 201834) | Saline water microbial communities from Organic Lake, Antarctica - #650 | ecosystem: Environmental > Aquatic > Non-marine Saline and Alkaline > Saline | place: Antarctica: Organic Lake...
AACCCCTTAGAATCGACTCATTTATATACCAATCGATAGTTCTCAACGTCAGGAGTCCGAATATCTAATTTACATTTCAATCGACACGTGACGCCAACAAGTTATGATCCTTGAGGCCTCCTGGGGACCCCAATAATTTGTGAAGACCCAGAACAGCTTTTACAACATGTCATGGTCTCCCAGCACCAGTTTCTTGGTTATTTGGGGAGTTACCTAATTGGCATGCACATATAAACTTTGTGCAGAGGTATGATAAGACACACAGTTGCTACGTTGTATGTTATGCACGGTTCTTGTCAACTCTAAAGTACAAAACTAATATGAGAGGTGGGACGCGATAAGCTTCTACTGCTGCAGGCTAAACGATTGGAATTAGCCATTGACAAGTCTGCTTATCCTTCAAAGGAGACAGTGCTTCCAATGCAGAAAAAAATAGCACTTAAGCCTTCAGTGAGCGCGCTTTCAAGACGTTCAAACTAGCCAGCCTTTCTCTACAGACCAAAGCAGGCTCTGAAAGATGACGTGAATACCTTACTCCTGACGAAATCACACTCCTAAATGGGAACGCGCTTACAGGGCAGACAGAGCCTGCTTACCTGTCATCGCGGCAATCAGCGATGCCTGTCTCCGTAATGTACATAGGGATGCCGTACCGGCTTGACCTTCACAGCAAGAGACGACCGAGCATCAACATGTCAAGAATGCACACTGACGTGAATATTGCATTGTGTGCAACGAGTGAACGTGGCGTTGCATAGTCAGGTGTGCACGGTCAAGACAACTGAAATAAGATGATTTGGACGACTCAAAACTGAACGCCAACAGCAAAGGCACAGCTCGCACCACCACTCTGTCAATGCAACGTTGCTTGTTGCTTGTAAACAGCACACACACACACACACGACGGGCGCCTCAAACTTGCCGTTCTACTCTTGTGTTTTTAAACACAGCAGCTTTTCAGTTGCGGTACAGTCCTTTTTCTACTTTCTACTTGGTTCGATTTGGGGTTTGCCTCGTTGTCATAGGTTGAGCAGCCATCCCAGGTTGAATGCCTTTGTAGTTTAAAATGAGAGTAACACCTCAATCAAATCCACACCACAGCATGTGCGTGACATGTGAAGCAGGTACAGGTACAATGAAGCTTTTCAAAATGACAGTGTGGCTGTCTCACCTCTTAATGCAGTTGTACAAGCCTTCAGGGTAAATCGGGTAGTACCTGCCAGCATTAAAGGACACACAGGGGTAGGCAATGGGTGCAAAGCGCATCGTCAATTGCTTTTGGTCACTTTAAAAAAGATGCCAAGCAATGCCAAGCATGGCGTAACTTTGGAAGAGCTGCAATGCAAATAAGTGTGATTGTGTGGTTGACTGTGAAAGACGTTTCGTTGTTGTGATGTCTGCCAAAGCACGCCTCCGTGTTCGACGAAGGGCAATTGTTGCCTGTCACCAAACAGCATTATTCATGTCATACACACATTATTTCAGCAAACCAAACGACAAGCCTGTACAGTATTGTGCTCACTAACGTGGGTGTGCGGCTGTGTGCAAGTGCTGTGTGTGCACTTGGTTTAGGGCACCACTCTATTGGGTAAGTGTATGGAAACAGGGCACCATGTTTTTTTGCACCATGTTTTTTAGTAAGTGAATAAGATAGGTTGCGCTGTCTGTTCTATAAGAATGATGGGCGTGCTGCAATGCCAAGTGTGCAGGCAAGGGTGTGGGGGCACCAGCACTAATCCAGGGGCACAGAGAGGAATCACAGTTGCAGGTGACAAAAGCCTGCTTATCGGCAGCAAGGGGACTCACAACCGCACAGGTGGTGAAGACTTGTCTGAATGCAGAAGATCAAGGCCCCAGGAATTGAAAGAAACGCACCCAAAAAGGAAATTGCCGTTGCGACACCTTTATTGCATAAAATAAATATGCATTTCTTGCCAGTGCAGCACGCAGCAGCTGTGATAGTCAATGCACCAGCCTTTAAAACATGCAGAGACCCACCCGCTTCACACACTCACATGTCCGTCATGACGTCATTGGGAAAGCACGCTGGCTGCAAGTACCAGCTCAGTACGCAGCGGCTGTAGAAGTTTATTCCCCACCAATCGCAAGGGGGCTTGCCTTCTGCGTTCTTGTATTTGATCCAGGATCCAAAGACAGGCAGCTTCCACTCAAACTCGCCCTGTGCGATGGCAGTGGTCACGGCGCTGCTCAACGTGCTGCTGCAATCTTCAGGAATTGCGCAGTACTCAACTTGCCTTTCCTTTCTATTTGTAAGTGGGGAGTGTGAGCTCTTTTCCCCTAATTGACAGTGGGGGGTGAGCTGCGTACTGCCGGCGCAGTTTTTTTTTGCAGAACTCACAAGATGCCGGCCAACTGTTAGGCTTACTCAAAGGTCTATTTAATAGATACACATTCTACAGTTAAAATAAAAGGTTAGTGCTGAGAATATGCAATGCCCTGTGCCTCTGCAAATAGTGCATGTGCAATGAGAACGGCGCTCCACAATCACAGGGCAGGAGAAATGCTAGTGCAGATTTTCAAGTTTAGATGAAGGTCAGGGCGTCTGAGGGTCATATATTTGGGTAAGAGGTAAGGGAGTCCATAAACTGTGGTTGTTTATGTTGTTATGCAAAAGCAAGGCAAAAAACGCCGCAGCTCTCCTCTTGTGCACACCAACATTACGAGCATGTAGATTAATACATGCAAACGATATTTTGGACGTCAGTGCAATTGAACACCCTAACAACCGGCAAAGCGGCTGCGACCAACACCAAATCTGACTAAACACTATAGCCTAGATGCTAGTAGGGTCTTCTGTGGTATCATATAGCAAGGGCTTACTGCGTGCATCAAATGGTCTACAACGTCCCACATCATGCACAGCAGCCACATGATTAACACTGGATCACACAAAAGGCTTACCGTGTGCATCCAGTGGTCTACGATGTCCCACCTGCAAGAAAACACAAAGCAAGAATCCATTAAGATTCAGTTAGAACGAAGTACCCAGGGCCGCAGCAAGTCCAAACTTCCGAAGCATGATTGGTTTAGGTACTAAAGGCTGCACGTGTCACATGCAAGGTGGAGTATGGAGCCATGGAGCAAGGTGGAGCATGGAGCCATTGCTCACCACAGGATGCACACGTAAAGGCAGATACAACAAGGGAAGGGGCAAAGAAAACACTCACCCCCACCAATACGTTAGCCATTCAGCAATCCACCTGCGACAAATAGGGAGGCAGCCATAATTGGAATGAGGCAGGATCACACAAGCAAGCACTCTGGCTGGCGCTTTGTAATTCTGTGCATACAAAAGAGGATGCAGGGCAGCTGCCCGCAGCCTCAGAAAAGCAGAGGCGGAAGTTAGGATGGAGATGCATAGAAATGAGGGATTCTAAGTTGTTACTGTTTTAAACAATGTTCCTCTTACTGGCCGGCTACATAAAGCTCCTTAAGTGCCTCGATACTAAACGAAAATGGTAGGGAGACAGAGGATTAATTGCCTACTCCTTCCTTCTCAAAAAACATTGCTAAACCCATACACACCGTCATGTACCATTTGTGTATGTGGCTCAGCCAAACATACAAACAAATCTTTTCAAAGTTGTCTGTAGAAGAGAGTATGCGTACTTACGAGGCGACCTTGTGCAGTCCCCCCTTTCCGGCAGCTGAAAAGGTGATGTGGTGGTTAACCAGGCCGACTTGAGCCTTTTGGCCCCCTGGCATGGCTTTCAGTGCTTTGTAGGTGGCAGTGTGGGCCTGCACAGCACAATGCAGCCAAGGAGTTGAACAAGTTTTGTGCAAGTAGACAGTGTTGGGAAAAGGTTGGAGGGGTTCCAACTTCACGGCAATAGTGGGCTGAGCATCGCACAATTGCGTGAGTGCTTTGCAATGAGCGAGGCTGCAACGGTTTATTTTTCCTATTAAATGCAAAGCATAATGACTGTATTTGTACATAGTTTTGAATGAGCACAGGCAATCAGCTACAAAGTTAGTACAAAACCCAACGTAACATGTGTAAATCTTCCCAAGTGTTCCTCACTTCTTACTTACCTACACTAGATTCTGCATGCTTGGCTGACATAGCGCGTTTGTGCCAGTATGCTCCTTTCGTAGTCAAAAGTGCACATGAAAACTTAGATATCTAAGAAAAAGAAAGTGGGCAATGGCGCAATGGAACCCCAAAGGGATTGCAAGGGTCCCTGCACATTCTCACCTTCAAGATGTTGAGCATCGTGTGGCCGGCTCCCACCAAGTTGAATATATTCCCAGGGGGTGCCATGCCCACAATGAAAGCCAAAAAGGTGTAGCACTGCAAGGCGAGAGGGCGGGAAAGCGAGGAGGTGAGTGCCCAAGATAGGAGGTAATATCAAGCAACACCAGTGCTCTGCCAGATTGTAATAATCAACTTTCAGCATCCAGCCTACATTCTTAATCCCATCCCCTTACTGTGGGCTCGTTGAAGGTGGCCCACAACTTGATGCGCTTGTGAAAGGTGCGGAACATGAATTGCGCCCACTCCACAAACAGGGGGATGTTCTCCTCGTGCCTGAAACCACCCAGGTCCTCAAACCAGGTGGGGTGCGTGAAGTGGTGCAGGGTGACATTGGGTTCCAGGCCAAGCTCCTCCATTGTGTCCAGGATGTCGTGGAACCTGAAATGCGATGCAAAATAACAACCTTGGTTTCCAGGATGTTGTTGGAGGAAACACAGATGAATGCACTTTTAGTGCGCTTCTGTGCCCATAGTCAGAGAAAGGCTATCAAAGCTTGGTAAATTCAATCCAGCTGATATTTCTGCTTGCACGGCTTCTGCACGCTGTTTGACAATGGTTCTAGTCACAGACTGTAAACAAAAAGGGTACCGAATACAAGGGACACACCTCTGGATGGCTGCTGCATCGTACTGGCCGCGAGTGGGCTCGATGCGCGCCCACTCAAAGGAGAAGCGGAAAGATGTGCTGCCTAGGTCCTTGGTAAGTTTGAGGTCCTCTTTGTACCTTTGTGATGTGTTCAGAGAGCTTGATCATCTCACTGCTGTTCAGATATCATCACGGGCGCCCGCGCCCGCCCTTTGAAACCCTAGTTCTAGTGTGCGTGCGTATCTTCAATCATCCTCATAACCAGAATTGCAGGACTCATCAAAGGATAAGGCACTCAGTGTGGACACTCACCTCTCCCAAAAATCACAGCTTTTGCCCACTTTGTGCTCGCCCCGCGTGGTGCTGATGCCAAAGTGTTTGAAAGGCCATCTCTGATAGGCAAACCTGCTCCAATTGGACAGCCCGTCGTCTGCGGCGTTCTGCCAAGTGCTGATTCCGACGCCCTTCAAAAACCTCGAGCCTCGGTCATCTTTATCTTTCATACTTTGTGCATCAATATAAAGTGTATACCACAGTTTACGCTTGAGTTTACAATTGAACACACTTTTTTCTTTTTCACTTCTGTAGCAGCCCTTTGTTCACAGTTCAATACCTAACTTGCTAGTATGGCTGCACCAGGAGGAAATGGTATCCCTGGCTTCCCTAACGGTGGGTCTTGTGCCATGCAACGTGCCATTCGCACCAAGTCAGGCCAGACAGGCAGTGGTGAACTAAGTCGTAGTCATGCCACCTATTCGTGTGCCTACACACACATACACACACACACTCACACACACACACACACACACACACACACACACACATACACACACATTCATACACAACACACACACACACATACACACACACATACACACACATTCATACACAACACACATACACATACACACACATTCATACACACACTCATCTGCATACAATCTCACACGCCACACATCAGGCATCCCAGGAATGCCACCTGGCATGCCCGGAATGCCTGGAGGAGGAGGTAAGTTTAAACGTCATGGATGCAACTCCGGTTTTTGCTGTGTACAAACACGGACCTTGTGCACACCTCTTCATGCGCTCCTCTTAAATGTGTCTTTCCCTTCCCTGGATATGCAGCCTTTGACTTCGGTGCTCTCCAACAAGCTTTGAACGTGAGTGAGTCAGGGTGTCAGAGGTTGCTGCTGTTTCTGTGCGCCAGCAAGGAAGTGTCCCGCAGCCCCATCCATCCACATAGTGCTGACGATGTTGCCTTTGTGTGTGCTTTCCTCTGTGTGAAGGATCCACAACCAAAGAACTGCTGCTCTTCACACCTATTCCAAACACACAGGACCCAGCCATCAAGCAAATGGCCGAGCAGATTGCTGGCGACCCCAGCTTCAAGAGCGTGACGGAGAGCTTGCAGTCACAATTTGGATCCATGTTCCAGCAGCAGGCACGAGAATCGCCGGACGGAGCAGCAGCGCCACCACCCGCAGGAGAGCCAGGCGAGGCGTTCGACCCCTCAAAATACATGAGCGCCATGAGCGGCATGTTCCAAAACCAGGATTTCATGAAGATGGCGGAACAGCTGGGGAAGAGCATAATGGAGGTAGCTATCACACACAGACACACACATACACACACACACACACACACACACACGCACACGCACACGCACGCACGCACGCACACAGGCAGGCATAAGCACACGCACACACACCAGGCACAAGCACATACACACACACACACACACACACACACGCACGCACACACACACACACGCACGCACACAGGCAGGCATAAGCATACACACACGCACCAGGCACAAGCACATACACACACACACACACATACACACATACATACACGCACACACACAGACAAGCATAAGCATACGCACACGCACCAGGCATAAGCACGCACATACGCACACAATTGCATACACGCATACACAAAGGCAGGCATAAGCACATGCATACACACATTTACACACACACGCACACACACGCACGTCCGCACGCAGGCAGGCATAAGCATACGCACACGCAACAGGCAAAAGCACACACGCACACAAACACACACATACACGCTCGCACGCACACAGGCAGGCACAAGCACACGCACACACACATTTACAGACACATGCACACACGCACGCAGGCATAACCACACGCACACACACACACACGCACACCGCCACGCGTTTTCCCACAGAACGACCCCAAGATGGCCGGCATGGCACAGTCCATGCAGGACCCCGCGTACAAGGGCAAGGTGGACGCCGCTCTTGCAGGCCTGAAGGACGACCCGGAATTGAAGCCCATGCTTGAAGAGCTCGAGGCCTCGGGGCCCATGGCCATGATGAAGTGAGTGTGTGCTGCTTTTGAGGGCTTACCTGCCTTCCTCCTGTGTGTCGCCAGTAGCCTGTTTGCCTTAAGGATAATGGAACAAGGGAGTGGGCAGTGCGTGTGAGGGCCTGTAGCTAGAACGGTGATGAGTGGTGCACGTACTTGCTGAGGCAGAAATACCTCACGCACCTACAAAACGGCAGGAGTATTGCCCTGATGTATGCCCTAGGGCCTTTTACTGGTCTGTGGAAGAAAGGTTACCTTATGTCGTTGTGATCAGATTCTTACTCCAATGACGAATGGTAGCCTTTCTCCCACAAACCAGTACAAGGCCTAGGGGGGCCTACACTGCCAACCCGTTCTGCCATCCCTTTATAAGGCATTGGTGCTCGTTCAGTCATTGCCTTGCACATAGCAACGCACACAAGTACGTTTGACGAGCTGTATGATGCCTGGGTCTTAATGTCGCAGCTGGCAGCTGGCAGCTTTGCGCAGTAGTGCTCAGTTGGGATGCTCTAGAGTCTTGCCTCGGCTTGTAGCAGTGTACGTACATGGCCCCCGTGTCAGAGCCTTGCTCATTCATTGCGTGGTCCTAGTGTGGTCCAAGCTGAAGTAGCAGTGTACATGGCCCCAGTGTCAGAGCCTTGTCATTGCGTGGTCCAAGCTGAAGTAGCAGTGTACATGGCCCCAGTTTCAGAGCCTTGCTCATTGCGTGGTCCTAGCTGAAGTGCTGGGGAGAGCTCTACAAGGGCTCTGCAATTGTTTGTGAGGAAATAGGAGGGAAGAACGTGCCCTCTATCTGCTATAATTAGGGTTGTGTGTAGATGGTTTAGGATTTAATTTTCCATGCAATTGATCTAACTTATGTAACTAAAATAAGAAACTGAACGAGGTTGATTTCAATTCTGTTTCCAAACAGGTACTGGAACAACCCAGATGTGCTCGGCAAGCTGGGCAAGGCCATGGGCGGCTCCTTCGACCTGCCTAACGTGAACGAAGACGGGGAAGACAAGGAGGCGGAGGGAGAGGAAGAAGAGGAGGAGGAGGCAGAGACGATTCTGGCTGCTGCCAGTGCAGGTACGCGTGTGTGTCTCTGTGGGTTTCTGTCTGCATTTGCATGAGCGTGTACTTTCTGCTGTGCAGTTGTGTATGGGTTTTGCCTGTGGGTGTTATGCCGGTGATGGTTTGCACTATATCACGTTCTTCTTTGAACAAATCTGAAACCAAGTCACGACGACTGTCTGCCTTAAGTGTGAGGGCATGGGCGTAGAGGTGCACTGTTGCACAACAGCATGCACCAGCATTGCCACCTCTCAAATTACCAGAAACACCATAACGTAGCCTAACCTGTGACTCTGGTAAGCTTAGCGAACCCTGGCAGTTGTTCTTTGTTTGGGGTGAGCATTTGGGAGAGGTTGGGCCCCTTGTGCCTGCATCACGCGATGTGGCACAATGCCACAGAATGAGTTAATAATGAGTACAGTGCAGAGCAGTGCCAGTGCAGGCAGGGATATGAGCAGACTCTTCACCAGAGCTTTTTTTGGCGAAGCCCCCCTCGTGGGAGCGTGAGCCCCTAGCGTCGACTACTTCCCACCACACGTCACTCAGGCTCACCCACGCCACCCCACAGGCTGAAATTTGACATAGGCTCCTAACCAATCTTTCTACCATGTCATTTAAATTCTGGGATTCTGGGGTGCGGTGTGTGGTGATGTAGAGCAGACTATTGTTTTGGGTGGTCCAGACCTCCTCCCCAGGCCCACCCAGGGCACTCCCCGGGCTGAGACCCAACATAGGCCTTTAACCAAAACTCGTATTACACCATATGAATTCTGGGAACCTGGGGTGCCGTGTGTAAAGTTTTAGAGCAACATTTTATGTTTGGAAGCCCCAGGAAGCTGCCCAGGATTCCTCGGCTAGGCCTCAGACCACTTCCTGCTGGTGCAGTATCCATCAGCACACTTCCCTGGCCGCGGATGCTGTGTCAAGGGTCCTCGGTTGTGTTCCAACTGCAAAGTTCACGGTTGACCACGGTTACAAGCAGAATCAAGTAATAATTTCGATGGGCTATATAATTTTAGCCTAGTCAGATGTTCATGACGCGTGGGATTTTGCTTGGACGGGACCCTTCAGGAGCGCGGTCCGTGTTGGCTTGGACTGTTCATGGGGCGTGCGAGTAAAGGCATGGAGCGCACGGTGCAGGTGCTTGCCGCGCGCTGTGTGTTTAAGTGGTGTTCAGACATCGTGGCCAGCCCAGGCACCATGCTTGCACCTGCCCGTTGAAAATCAACAGACAGGGAACAGCAGCAGCAGCACATCCTCACGCCTGTTTTAGCAAAGGCTGCTCCAGCACAGCGTCATGCACACCACTGCAGCATTGTGGGGCAGTAATGCACACACACATACACACACATGCACACACACACACACACACGCGCGCACACACATATACACACACACGCATGCGCATGCGCATGCGCACACAATACAAACACAAACGCGCGCACATATACACACAGGCGCGCACACACACACGCACATCATTGTTTTTTTAAGGATTTGGGAAAACCTTGATTTCATGTCTCCTCCAAATCTGGCAATTTGAGAAATTGGGTGCTCATGTCTTTTCCTTTTCCTGCCCCAGGCCGCAGGCCTCCCGGCGGTTAATGTTACGTATTATGTTCAATTGTGATTTTTTGCATTCACATAAGTTTGTTTAAAATTGCAAGTTGGGCAAACTGTCCAAATTAACTGAATTGTTCATCATCTATTAATCCCATGGCGCTTCTTAGCGCTGATCCACTCCAAATTAGCCTCTGTGTATGGGAAGGACTCCACGCCAAATGCTGAGCTCTTAGCGTGCGCAACACCTCAGGTGCTGCGCTTGTAGCCTGTTGCGCTGGGGGTTATAGATGTATTTGAGCGTGCTGAACATATGCTCATCCTCCACTGACCCTGGCACCATTACCATCACCAACTCTGCTACCTTAACCCACTCCCCAAACCGATATGTGCCCCTAAGCGCGTGGCTTCCCCCCAAAACTCCTTGGAGCACACGTCAGTGATGGGGCGCCCTGCTGCAGTGTCTTGAACGCAGGCGAACTGTATGTGCAGCTTGGGGTCAGCTGCCTGGGCTGCACGTTGAATTGCTGTGTAATCTGCACCCTTGTTCAACTGCCCCTGCCAGCCTGCCCTCGCTTGCTGCAATAAACATGCTGCTGCTGTATCCTTGTGACTATTGCTGCTCTCATGCCCTGTAATGGCCCGCTTCCGGCATTGGAATGTGGCTGGGCAGATGCTGCAGTGGGCTTAAAACCAATTCTTTTCGTCCACCTCACCATCACTCAGCCAGTCCTTGCGCTGGGGCTGTCCCTCAGGGGCTGGATCCTCAAGCCACTGAGCTTTTAACTTGTTCGTGGGCCCATGGGCCCCTAAGTACTTTCCATCACTTTCCCCCTGGCAACTTTGGGCTTTTTTGATGGGGGTTTATCGCTAATTGTAACATAATAATTAAATGTTTGGAAATGTCCGGAAAATTCTTGGAATCTGTGGTGTGTGAGGGCCTTCAAAGGCCCTCTTAGAGCCACAGAACCGTTTTACACAGGGGCTCGTCGGCAACCCCAGAATCTTAGTTTCATGTCAATTTCAGAAGTCGAAACCCATGTTTTCATGTCGATCGACATGGTATGTCGCCTATAAAAATCACTGACACACATACATGTGCGCACGCACAAACACACAGGCACACAAGCGTGCGCGCACACACACACACATACACACACACGCACACACGTGCGCACACACACTCACACACACACACATCCGTATGCACGCAAACGTTGTGCGCGTGATGGGCTTCGCCAACTTTACAGCGTCGCTAGCTCCCTCACTTGTCTTTGGGCATTTGTGCAATTCAGTGCACTTAATCCACGCGCATTGGCTCAATGTGGCGTCAGAAGCAAATCTTAGAGAGACCCGTGTGTGTGTTATGGAAGTGTCTTGGTTAAGTTGAGATGACATTGAGGTAACGCTTGTTATTCACGGCACTCTGTTATTGGCAGGCAGATTTTCACCAGCCCAACATCATGAGGCTTGCCCCTTGTTCAGCTCCAGCACAGCATGCTCTAGCCCTTCAAACATCAAGGACTTTGAGGTTCAAATAAAGGCGAGGCGTGGTCACTTGTGACGTGTGTGTAGTGTCGTGGCCAAAAAGTGCAGCATGTGTAAATTTTTCCTTCAGATTTACTGCTTGTAAATCATTGTGTAATGGCTTTTGTGAACCAACCGCCTTGCGCTACAGGGGACGTTGGGCTGCTGAAGAAGCTGATCAATGAAGGTGGCAATGTGGACGAACCAGATGAAGAGGGACGCACAGCTTTGCACTTTTCATGTGGCTACGGAGAGATTGAGTGCGCCAAGGTGCGGCAGTGCCGTGCTGTCTGTCCTCTTGTACTGTGTGTCTAGCACAAATGCAGCACTCTTCATGCGCGGTTATGCAGAGGTTGAGTGCGCCACATGTACGCGTACTTCAGGCCACACTTGCAGGCTTAGTGACCTGCCCCTCATTAGCGCACCGAGCAAGCTGTGATTCCAAAGGTTGAGTGGACCAAAACGGCAGTCGGTGAACTGCAGTGGTTGTGTTCTTTTCTGCTTGCTGCCTGCTCGCGTCTCTTGAGCCATTTGGAATGCAACGCTAAAGAGCTAATGAGCTAGCTAGGGAGGGTGGTGTGGATATGTAACAGACAATTTGATGTAGCAAACAAGTAGTTTTTGCTGGTTTGCATTTGGTGTACACCAATTCGGCTTCAAAAATGATCAGTCTTTACCAAGGTACTGTACGTGGACATGTTGTAGCATTTGTTTGTACTGCCATGCAACCATACCTGTTATTTTCCCTCGTCCTCTTTAGAAATTATACAGCGGTCCGCACAATGCTTTTTCTATACTCGTGTACCTGCATTAGGAATAGAAAAATGATGCATCATATATGCAGGTTTATAAATGAGCGCTGCTACAGCATGCTTCCCCGTACGGACTCAACATTTACAAATTTCTCGTGCCTTCTGCTGCTCAGGAGCTGATCAAGTCCAAAGCTAAGTTGGACGCTGTAGACAAGAACCAGAACACAGCTCTTCACTACGCTGCCGGCTACGGGCAGGCGGAGGCGTGCAAGCTCCTGGTAGACAGGTGAGCGCACAAAGCTGTCAGCTGCTCGGCCAGTCAAAGGCTTGCAGAGAGCTGAAAACACAAGAAAGCGCCAGTCGATTGTTCGGTTGATTAGGTTGGTGGACAGGTGGAAATGCATGGAGTTGTCAGGCAATCATTCAGTCGGTGAGGTTTGTGTTGAGGTTAACACACACAAATTTGTCCAGTCGGTCAGTAAAATTTGTGGACAGGTGAGAACGCACGTTAGTGCAGTGGGTCAGTAGGGATGAAGAAGGTGCAGTGTGTGATTGGACTGCATCAGAAGGTGCAAGCAATATTGGCAGGAGTGTGATTGGTCGTAAAAGCCAGCTGGGTCTGCTTACCCCTTACAGGTGCTTTGACTGACCCTCACCTCCTCGCCTGTATCTTATTGATACGTTGCAGTGTTATTACTTGTGTTGCTTTCACTCCTACCCACCTTGTTTCCTGCTTCTTGCTTGGCTTTGCAGCAAAGCCAACCGCGACGCCAAGAACATGGACGGCAAGACGGCCTTGGAAGTGGCCCAGCTGAATGAGCAGCAAGACGTTGTTCAAGCGCTCTCATCTTAGTTGCAGACGTGCTCAAATAACAGGAATGGCATTGTGTGTATCGGCAAGCCTACGCAAAGCTGTGTGTGTGTATATGTTTAGCGAATGTTGTAGTCAACAGTCTTGCGTCATCATAGAGTTTGAATTTTAATGCCTGAAACACTCCTTGCTCTAAGTAGAAAGGGAGGCATTTGTCAATCCGACACCTTTTTATGCGGTGACAATAGCACACTCATTTATTTAATTATGACTAGTGTATGCGTGTGCTTTCATTTGTGTTGTCCCCACAGAGAACAGCTGCAATGCTGGTGTGGTGCAAACTGAAAGTTACTGATCACGAATCTGTGAATTTGTTGTGTTTCATCCCCACTGGACTCACCATATCTCACTACCGGCTGCAGTCATGCACACACAGTGCTGAAACTGATGGCTTGTCGTAGGCAAGGGGCAACAAGGGATTACAAGGATGGCCTACAGCCCGAGACTCTGGCTGGTGGCAATTGGCTGGTGAAACAAACCAGTGTCAAAAATTGAAACTAAATCTGACAAATTTTAAGAGTCTGTATGAGTCTTGATTCAGGAATGCATTGATCTCATAATCAGTGATACTGTGATGACAAGCCAAGAAAGGAAAAAATTCAGAGCTCGAAGGAGCAAACACACGCAGAGTCAAACATTCCTTCAAGAATTCTCTGTATCTCATGCGCAGCTCGCACACTTCAGCATACTTGCAAAAGAAAAGCACATGCTTCTCATCTTGAACTTCTCCACACTCACATTTGTCACAAATACTAGAGCCACCATGCCATTTGCAAGACTCCACTCTTAAATGGAGTGCACGCAATCTGGACCTGCTGAAATTAAAGGTTTTTAAGCATCACCTCAACTTGTACAGAGTCTACAGAGAAAGCCATTTTCAAAACGTGCGACTGCTAGGCTGCGTATGTAAAACTGACTTCAATTAAAATAGCGTTTTGGCTCAACTTGTTCAACACACAAAGAAAAAGCAGAGCTTTAGATTTAATAGCAGTACTTTGCAAGCAGCACTAGCTATGAATACCTCGCTCATAGGGCACCGCAACCCTCCATGCCATCCTACAGGAGCGCCACTGAAAAAGAAAGCAAATAGTGCAAACACTACCGGCATGGATTTGATAAGGATGTTGCTTTGTATCTGCACGCACCACCCATGGATGCAGAGACACACAACATCCTACCTGGAGAATAAAATAAAAGAATACTTTCAGTGATGATCAGGCGGTTGGGAGGCAGGAGCCTGCACAATATCAGGAGTATTGCTCAGACATTTGTGGGGGTTGACTCAACACTTGTGTTCAATGTCTCGTCTCATCTATATGAGTTTGTTGCGGATCTGATTGCATGTAGGCTTGGTTTTTACATGAGTGATGTGGCATGTAGAGTATCTCCAAGGCTGTGGAGTGGGGCCCTTGTGTGTTTGCTGTAGATGGTGCCTGTTGCTCCCAGCAGTGTGGTCTGAAGGGTTTTACTGCGTCTGAGTAAGCGAGGCATCAACAGCTTATGTTGCTCTCGTGCCAAGTCTGCTTGTTGAGTAGGGGAAGTTTTAAAGTATTTAATTTCGACTAATTGTATATCGCGTTTATTTGGTTGTATATTGTATGTCTCTTGGTTTCATAGCTAGGGAATACGGATTGGCAGCGCCATCTGCTTTAGCAGGTTATCACGGGCAACTCTTCTTGCATTATTGGCAGACCTAGTTTGATACGTGCGTGTTACCATTTTTTCACGACTGCCTACATCGGCTTGTGCTAGCAGGCATGCACCTCGTGTACCTTGTTGGATCGCTTTTATAATCATTTGTCCAGTAACCTTACAGACATGGTACTGCTATTTGATTAATCAACATAAAGATGTCAATTAAAGGCAAATGCTAAGCAGAAGCAGCCACCACAGCAGCACTTTTCGGTTTGCACGCTTATAGCATTAGCCTTTGTTTAAATGCTTAATATTTCAACCAAATCTAAAGAACACACACAAACCAGCAACTCCTACTAGGTTTCAACGCCCTAGCAAGACGGCAGCCTTCTTGTCCCCAAAACACCCAGCCGCTAGAGATTAAGGCACCTAGTCGACATCCTAGTCGACATACCCAAGGTACCTAAAAACACAATTTTAGAAAAGGAAAACCTGTCGTCCGCCTTATCCATCCCGTAAATACGAGCCCAGCTCCTGTTGCCTCAGAAATCCAAGGGGTCGTACTCCTCCTCGTCAGCGGACTGGAGAGGGTTCACGGGGTTATCAAAAGGGGGTTCTTGCCCTGTGCCCACAGGTTCAGGCCCTGAACAATAGGGGACAAGGAACACAGGTTATGTAAACTGGCTGTTGCCCACTTGATCGGGGAGCGGTTTGGATTGCCTGCGTAGTGTTTCACTTTTCCACTTGGTGGAAAATCCGCTAGGACTGAGGGAAAGCTCCATGTCCTGGTTGGCAGCTCAAACTAGCCAGGGCTCCATGCAAAGATGTTAGCAGTACCTGCGCTACAGAGTGTTGTCTGGATCGGCCACGCCCCCAGGGGATGCAAATGCCGGGCATGAAGGGAGGTACTAGTTTGCATACGTGATCACTGCAGCAGGCTTAAACCCTTTCAGCAAACGATTACCTGGACCAATCCTACTTGTACTTATTACTCCTTTTCTGTAAATAAACGAATAGCCCAGCAGCTCCACCTGCTCTTGCCGAGGAATCACACTTTCTGCTTTCCTCACCATAAGCACCAATGTAGGTGTAGTACAAGTACAGTAGATGTCGTGGAAGGTTTTTTATACACATGAGATGTCGTATAATGTTGTGATCATTCTAGAGCATTCAAGGCATCCTACTAGGCCAATTGGTCAACAGCCGCCTGTGCAGGCCATCACAAATAAAATCAAGGCACCATGCCATAACATGGAATCCAGACATGATTCACAGGCCAACTCTAGGCTACCCTGGAGTCCACACATCCTGCCAGCTCACCAGGTGCCTCTTCCTCCCCTGCCAGACCCTCTGCCTTTCCATCACTGTCTTGCACACGTGCCGTGTCCTCTCCTGCGCCTTCTACCCCTGCTTCTGCTAACGCCTCCTCAACCCTAGGAGCTGCTGCTGCTGCTGGCTCACCATCCTGTCCAGCACCTGCTGCGAGTTGTGCGGCAGCAGCAGGAGAACCAGCACCTGCCTGCCCGCCCACCACAATGGTAGCATCACCGGAGGGTGTCGTTGCAAAGTCAGCTGCTAGAGCAGGGGCAGGGTTCATAGTAGGAGGGGGAGGGGGTGGAGGAGGGAGCCTGCCTTCGTCCTCAGACTGCTCGCTCAGCCTCCTCTCCTTCCCTCCTCCCTCGCGCTCCTCAGCATTCTGTGGTGTGTGTGTGTGTGTGTGTGCGCGCGCTTGTGCATGTATGTATGAGGTGTGAACAGATACGACAATGTCAACGTGCAAGTACGCATAGGTGATAAAGAAACGAAAGAGAAAGTAGCTTTGGGTGCATCGGAATCGATCGAGGCAAGACCACCATGTTGAAAACTCAAACACAGTGGCAGCCTACACACAGCCCACACATCAGGAAGTGGTCAACTGACACTAAGGAGCACAGCCCTTCTGTGGATCGTCAGCTGAGAAACAAGCAATTCTTTTTGGTAACCACTACCCGGGCTGCCACAGCACTGCTGCAATGCTAAATAAGGTTGCACAGTAGCCTGACACACACCACACTAAGGTTGGCCAGAACTATTAATGCGTTATTAAAATTATATTAGTAATCATTACTTCTTTTTGGCAGGGAAATCACAAAATATACGCTCATACATGGTGCATACCTATATACGGTTCTGAACAACCCTACAACACACACATACACACACATTAGGTGCACAATTGGGCTGCAGGCTATCTGCACACAAGACCGAGAAGCGCACCTGCTCCCAGCGGTTCTTCCGCTTAGCCCGCCGAGCAGCACTGGCGCTCATCCTCTGACCGTTCTCTTCTACCACCACCTCCTCCTCCTCCTCCTTCTCCTCTCGCTGTTGCGGCTGCTCTTGCTGCTGCTGCTGCTGAGGCTGAGGCTGATCCTCTTCTCTTACCACCGACAGCTGCCCTGCCTCCTGCATGGTCCCAAGACGTGAGTCGTCTTTTAAAATTCACATAGAGACAGAACGTCTGTGCAAATAAATAGAATGGCATGGTCCCGAATCACATGTTGTGCCTTTACTTGGGGGAACAGTAGACTGCATGTCTGCATAAAAGAGAGGGGCATGGTACCAAAGCGCACGAGGTCTCCCCTAGTCCAGAGACAGAGCGGAGCGCTTATATACCGAAATGCAATAGGAGCAGCGTAGCTTGAGCTCTTTGTGCACACAGCAGGTGGTGGCTGACTTGTGATTTCAAAGGTACCGTGAATTACCGGACACACGTAAGTGCTGCTGTGGGTGTAAATGCATATTTTGTAAATGAAATACTCCAATTGCGGCTTCAACAAACAACGTTCTACCAAGTAAGCGTCCTCAAGCGTCACTGTGTTTTTAGTGCAATGTTTGTAAGTGCGATTACTTTGTGCAAGTAAACTTTAGAGCGCACAGGGTGCAGGCAGACTCAGCTGCTAGGTACAACTCCTGCACGTTGCTAGTGCTGTTCTAATCTTCCATTCAGGGGAGGAAGAATCTGAAAGACAACATTGTGCAAGCAAGCGATGATTCAGCAATTGCAAGATCGCACTGATTAGAACTTGAAAACAGACACATATGACACATGACTAATGATTAAGACTAGGAAAATTGCGTGAAAACTTACCAAGAAGAAAAAAGAAAATAATTGACACGCGCACAACACACATCCTCACACCTCCGCACCTCCACACAGACACCACAGCATTTACGTGTAGTAGCTCCCAAGCACCCTCACCTGGGACCCTGCATGCTGCTGGTAGAACTTGTCCGCCATTGCGGCAGCTGCCGCCGCTGCTGCGCTGCTGTTGCCATTGCTGCTGGCACTGCGTGCGCGCTCCTTCTCTGCGCGTTGCTTGTCCTCCTCCAGCTCCTGCTGCTCTTCCAGCTCCTGCCACAGCAGCTGCTGCTGCTCCTGCACACGTATAATCACCGCGTTGGCTTGAGAGCACGTGGCATGCGTTTATCTGTAGTGGAGCTGAAAAATGCTGAGCATAGTTAAGTACACAAACACACCACCCTCACACACACGCGACACCTTTTCTCAACACAACACGCTCCTGCCACTACAGTTGTGTCACAAGCTGGACCCTATGATGCTTGCACGTCCGCTTGAGTGCTGGCATGTATATGCCTGTCAAGGCACGTACAAGCGCCCTTTTCCAACACACCTGCTCCTCCCACTGCTGCTGCTGCTGCTGCAGTAGCTGGTCACCACACACTCATGCAGTAGCTGGTCATCACACACTCATGCAGTAGCTGGTCACCACACACTGCAGTAGCTGGTCACTACACACTGCAGTAGCTGGTCACCACACACTCATGCAGTAGCTGGTCATCACACACTCATGCAGTAGCTGGTCACCACACACTGCAGTAGTTGGTCACTACACACTGCAGTAGCTGGTCACCACACACTCATACAGTAGCTGGTCATCACACACTCATGCAGTAGCTGGTCACCACACACTGCAGTAGCTGGTCACTACACACTGCAGTAGCTGGACACCACACACTCATGCAGTAGCTGGTCATCACACACTCATGCAGTAGCTGGTCACCACACACTGCAGTAGCTGGTCACCACACACTCATGCAGTAGCTGGTCATCACACACTGCTGGTCATCACACACTCATGCAGTAGCTGGTCACTACACACTGCAGTAGCTGGTCACCACACACTCATGCAGTAGCTGGTCACCACACACTGCAGTAGCTGGTCACTACACACTGCAGTAGCTGGTCACTACACACTGCAGTAGCTGGTCACCACACACTCATGCAGTAGCTGGTCATCACACACTCATGCAGTAGCTGGTCACCACACACTGCAGTAGCTGGTCACTACACACTGCAGTAGCTGGTCACTACACACTGCAGTAGCTGGTCACTACACACTGCAGTAGCTGGTCACCACACACCGCAGTAGCTGGTCACCACACACTGCATGCCTGTCTTCTTATAGCATGGAGACGTGATAGACATAAAAGGTACATAAGACATAAAAGATGCACAGCTGTCTGTTTCCTGCATACCTGCTCCTCCCGCTGCTGCTGCTGCTGCTGCTGCTGCTGCTGCTGCTGCTGCAGCAGCTGTTCACCATACAGTTCCTGTCCTCCTCCACCAAGAGGAGAGGCCATTTGCATGTCTGTGTCCATGGCATCATAGTCAAGCACAGGCGGGCCGGGAGGTGGACCTGTTGTGTGTGCGTGTGTGCATGTGTATATGTGTGTGCATGTGTATATGTGTGTGCATGTGTGTGCACATGTGCGGGTGTGTATGAATGTGCTTGTGTGCGTGAGCGCTATACCATGTGCGATCCATGTGAATAACTGTGTATGGGTGCGTGGGTGCCAAGGAATAGGATGTGAAAACTTGCAGAGGAGAGGGTGACTGACCACAGGTCATAGGTCTAAAGATAAAGTATGCTGCCTTTGCCTACGGTACCAATGGCCAGTTCAGTTTGCACTTCTGGGAGCAAAAGTCCTCGTTGAAAAATGTGAGATTTGAAACGTTATCAGAGTGTTGGAACGAACATTTGCAGTTTTGGAACGGAACTTGGCGGTTTTTTCTTGTTTTACTCCGCCAAAATACTTGAATTGTCTGGATACATGTCATATACTATAACGGACAAGTGCAAAGAATTAGAACGCTTGATTGCCTTCTAATGCTCTTTCCTGCTGTTTTGGACCCCGAAATTTAAATTTGGCATTAATTTTGACACTCTTTTAAGTTAGCAAACGGCATTTTCAGGGTTTGTTAAAATGCACAAATGCTTGCAAACCGATAAATGGCATAAACCCATACTGAGCAACGCTAATAGCTAGAGTTTATTCAGTTGGGGCATTTGTATTTTGATCAATTGCACAAAAGTTTTTAAACTAGTTGCACACAGTCACACACACCATACCCGCACATCCACATGCGCATGAACACATGCTCTCATACACAGACACACATGCAAACACACATCCACACACACGCACGAACCTGGAAAAGCAATGGCAGGGGGGTTCCCGGGGGGTGGGCGTGGCGGCCCCGGAGGAGGCCCAGGCATGGCACCGCTCAGAGGCGGCGGACCTGAAGCAAAAAAGGGCATGGATGCAGAGGTATGGATGATGATCTTCAGACGCAAGTCTGGTAGAGGGTTTGCTTGTTACATACTTGTTTCACTTTGCTATTTGCTCGCGCGTCATGTCAACTGGCACCCTCTCAACGGTGTGTATCTGGAAGGTAGAAACGTTTGCTCGAAATTGCCAGCAGGCAGAAGGCAGGTACTTGACCTGGCAGTCCCGCTACTGCTGCTGCTGCTGCTGCTGCTGGGATACACAAACTTCAGCAAGACACAAGGCAAGAAGCAGGTAACAAGAACATACCTGGCAGTGCCTGCGGCTGCTGTTGCTGCTGCTGGGAGTACAGCTGCTGGTGAGAGAGGTAGGGCAGGTGTGGGGGGCCATAAGCTTGCATAGCACCACCTGGGTATGAAAGGAGTCAGTCAAGGGTCACTCTGCTATCTTTGCAGTGTGTCTACCTCCGGTACGTAAGGCAAAATAAGGTTTACAGTCTAGGTGTGTGTGTGTGTGATGGTGTCTGCCTTTGGTTTGTGCCGCACCCCTTTTGGTAGTGGGTAGGAAAAGCAAGCTGGAGGTAGGGCTGGTGAAGGAACACACCTGAAAGCGGGCTGGTATGAGGTACGTAGGGTTGGCCAGAACTATATATATACGGTGTATAAACGGTATTTTTGGCAGGAAAGTCTCCAAATATACGGTCATATTCGGTGTATATGTGCGGTTCTGGCCAACCCTAGAGGTATGCCAGTCCGCGGTTAGGGGTCAAGTGACCCCAAGTGATTAACCATTGCAACGTCACTTGAGGAACTTAATTGCAAAGGGGACTAAAGCAAGGCCTGCACTCGTGTGTGCCTGTGGCAGGTAAGCAACAGATGGCCTGCACCGCCGATGGCATGCGCTGCTTCACCTGATGGGTAGGTAACCCAAACCTTGGCACATTTGCAAATTATGCATAGCACTTGCGTCTAATATATTATGCATCACAGCGAAATGAAGCGAGCTTTGCGCATGCCGATCATGGGCAGCTACTTAGAAGTGTGCGCAGGACGCGGTGCAACACAGGACAAAGAGCAAGCAACTTTGAAATTTTTTGGACCCAAATCTGAAACTGCAAAAAGAGACTTGGATATCTTTGCGTTCGTAACTGGGTTAATTTTAAATTTGTGGTGCAGCAGCCCAAAGACTGACATAAATCCCAACACATAATTTTCATTTGCCCGACGGTTGTGCTGGGTCAAGAGCTGGTCTGTTTCATCTGCAAACACACACACGCACACACAAACACACATACACACGCACACACGCACACACACACACGAACACGCACACGCACACACACATGCACACACACTGATACATACATGCACACATGCACATACGCACACACACACACGCACCTGGGTAAGTGTGTGCTGCATTGTGAGCCGGGGCGTACATGGATTGGCTGGCCCAGGGCATTGCCGCAGATGAGGGGTTGATGGGGGAGGGGGCGGGGATTTGGTAGGAGGTGCTTCCCTGGGGGAAAGGGGAAGAGGATGTGATGAGAGGAAGGCAATTTGTGTTAAAAAGCGTAAACAAGAAGGGACGTGGATGATGGGGGAGGGGAAGAGGGTGTGACGAGAGGAAGGCAACTTGTTTCGCAATTTGTTTTGGGGTATGTGTAGTGGGTAGTGGGAGAAGGGATGTGGAAACTTGGGAGGAGGTGCGTTCCTGATGGGGAAAAGAGTGCGTCAAGAGAGAGGCGATCTTTGATTGTAAAGCGTAAACAAAAAGGGGCGTGAGTGATGGGAGAGGGGGCGGGGCTTTGGTTAAGGGTGCTCCATGGGAGGGAAAAAAGATTGTCAAAATGATGTTTAATCGAATAGCAATTGCATCACAGCTTTACAATTTACAAGGTGAAGTGAAATAATATTAAACTACGATTTAACATGAAGCGGCAGCTAGTGAGTTGTGGCAGGTGGTGAGATGTAAAGAGGCAGGTATGGCTTCCTGTATGGCTTCCTGTTATCCTGTATGGCCTTATGGCTTCCTGTTATCCTGTATGTCTTCCTGTTATCTTTGGGGGCGTGGCTGACCGAGTGAGTGCAAGCACAAGTGCTCATGCACATGACAGAGTGTGCGCAAGCACAAGTGCTCATGCACATGACAGAGTGAGCGCAAGCACAAGTGCTCAAGCACATGACAGAGTGAGCGCAAGCACAAGTGCTCATGCACATGACAGAGTGTGCGCAAGCACATGTTCTCGTGTACATTTTGGGAGGAAATTGGAATGCTGCAATGGTTGAGGTATTCATATTCAACAACAGCAGCATTGTATACATGCCAAGAAGTGGTACACTGAAAGAGAGGTCGAGAACAGCCACACACACAGCCACAGCCACAGCCACAGCCACACAGACGCAGCCACACAGACACAGCCACACAGACACACACACACACACACGTGCAGACACGCTTGTGCAAGCGGAATGCTTGAGTGGGGCATGGAGTATGCATGATGCCTAGGTCAGTATAAGGATTGCACACACACACAGCCACACACACACACAGCCACACACACACACACACACGTGCAGACACGCTTGTGCAAGTGGAATGCTTGGGTGGGGCATGGAGTGTGCATGATGCCTAGGTCAGTGTAAGGATTGCACACACACACACACACACCTGCACACACACATGTGCACGTGCACATACACGCAAACGTGTATGCTCGCAGACATAGACACAAATATACTTACATAAATGTACACAGATGCACTCGAGAATACAGACAGACTTACGTACGCGCACACATACATGCATGCATTTTCACACACACACACACCTGTGGGAGTGGAATGCTCGGGGGTGGGTACGGGGTTCCTCCAGCGGCGGCAGCAGCGTACTGTGCATGCTGCTCAGGAGTCCATAGGAAGGGTCTGGCAGGGGACGGGGCGGTGGTGTTGGAGGGGGGGGCTTGGGCGTACCCTGCGCAGGTGGTGGTTGGTCAGTAGCAGGTGAGAGGTGAGATTTGGTTATGGGTTTAGGTGCGCAGGTGGTTGGTCAGTTGCAGGTGAAAAGTGAATTTAGGTCAAGGATTTAGCTGCGCAGGCAGTTGGTTAGTTGCAGGTGAAAAGTGAATTTGGGTTTAGGGTTTAGCTGCGCAGGTGGTTGGGGTTTAAGGTTTAGCTGTGCAGGTGGTTGGTCAGTTGCAGGTGACAAGTGAGATTAGTATTTAAGGCTTAGGGTTCAAGCAGGGATGTGTCATACGGTCATTTGGGACGTTCAATACGGTAAAATACGCGTTAAATACGGAATACGCGTATAATGCGATCGTATTTTTAGGCAATTTCGGGAGTGCTGATTTTTGACCGAAGCTGGACCCAATTCGCCCCAAAATTACCCAAAACGTTCCCAATTCTTTTCCAATATATAATATGTTATCAACACATATTTTACAATACCATTGGAAGCTCATTGAAAGGCCGTTATAGGGCGGAAATTGCCTGTAAAGGCCAAAAAACGGCAAAAAAGGCAAAATTTGCAAGCGTATAATGTATAATACGGCCTGATTTGTCCAATACGGTAAAATACGCGTTAGATACGATACGGCGTATTATACGAATACGCCGTATGACACATCCCTGGGTTCCAGTGTTTCACCAGAAAGTCACGCATTGTGCTTGTGTGAATGCCAGGATGCATTTAAACCGACATAGTTGCCAGTGAATCTTATAAACTATGGTGCTCGCGTAGACGAGTTGGTCCAAGTTAAAGTGCACACATATACACGCAAGCTCTCTTTGCAGCAGCAGAAACAGTGGCACACATACACACGCAAAGCCTCTCTTGCAACAAACAGAGGCAATTACAGCTGCATTCCACCACACTTTCATGGGGCGGAGCCTGGCAGTAAGCCTTAAGGAGCAGGGAGGGACCCTCGTGACCCCCATGACCCCAATGACCGCACACACCTCACACCCTTTTGACCTCAAATACGCACCTTTTGACCTTAAACACACACCTTTTGATCTAAGCACACCTTTAACCTCGAACCCATACCTTTTGATCGCGATCACATATATTTTAACCTCGGACCAGGAGGGTGGAATTAACGTAGCTACGTCAGGTGTCAACCCCATATTTTATTTTATGATCGGAATCCTGAGATTAAGGGCTATCGATTGATATATAAATGAGTCCAATCCGAGAAGGTCGTTTGGGGGGGGGGGGCAGGGGGGTTTCGACTTTTTGGGACCCCCCCTCCAGAAATTTACTGAGGCACTTTCTCGAAATTTTAATTATATATTTGGAATCCTCGGCTCAAGAACTGTCGATTGGCACCCTCTTCGAAGTGTCAGGTGGAACGGCTGATGCCCAGTGGTGGGTCGTAAAAGGGAGTTCAGCAGTAGATTTAACAGGGATGAGCATGCTGAGAAGTGCAGAAGGGAATGGCAGGCAGGCAATCAAGAGAGCCAAACATAGCCAGCAAAGCATGTTTGGCATCTTCAGCAAGGCCCCAGCACATCCAGCAGCACAGAATGCGTGTGCAGCTAACCCAGCAGCAGCAGCACCAGAGGCAGTGGATGTGGAGGATGGCAGTGCAACAATGTGCCATTGTTGAGTCCAGAGTGCATTGATGGGCGAAAGCAAGTGGTGTGGAAGCATGGCATGGCAGCACACTATGCAGCTAAGCACCCGCATCAGAGTATGGAGGATGGGCAGCCATTTGAGATGGGTCCCAAGGAAGTAAAGCACATGCAGAAAGTGGCCATGAGTGTGCATGCTCCGTAGTAGATAGCCCTCTGAAAGGGACTTAATAGACTTGGACTAAATCCAAACAGCACTGTCAAGCATCTTGGTTTCACTTTTTTGCTCGTGGCATTTCACGGGCTTTGAATTTCACCAACCTTAGTATGCAGATGAATGCAAAATTTAAAGAGGAGCAGATTGGTACCCCTTTTGTTTGGGTGGGGGCACTGG
>Ga0307968_1000717_pt1 | contig 25075 bp, 26 predicted proteins | sample OrgLakmetagen650_FD_201834 | JGI IMG/M metagenome (GOLD analysis project Ga0307968, IMG submission 201834) | Saline water microbial communities from Organic Lake, Antarctica - #650 | ecosystem: Environmental > Aquatic > Non-marine Saline and Alkaline > Saline | place: Antarctica: Organic Lake...
CTGAGAGTTCCTCTGGGGGGCTCTAGAGGGCTTGGAAGTGCCTCTGGGGGGCTCTAGAGGGCCTGGGAGTGCTTCTGGGGGGCTCTGGGGGGCTTGAGGCTGCAAATTTCGTTAAGTGTCCAAAATCGTATTATGCGGAGCAATTTGAAAAATACGGTTAAATACGTGATAAATACGATACGACGCATAATACGCCTACGCCATATGACTCATCCCTGCTAAAAACGATGTGCAGGCAATGAAACCCAATCTGATATCTATCAAAGAAAAGGAGCCTCTTCAGTGCTTCGCACGTGAAGCTTGTCCACCTGAGAAGGTTGCTTTTACGTTACATGCCGGTTTAAAAAAGTACAGCATTGATAAGTCATCCTCCTCTTTTATAACCATTAAACTGCCCTGCCACAGATTGTATGGATTCACATGACAAGCGTATCTTGTTTCCGGATAAAGCTCAATTCGAACACTACGCAATTATTCTGACGTGGCCCCAATTGTGGTGCCTTTATCAGGTTCCGTGATGCATCTGAGAAGCCCTTCCGCATGGTTAGAGAGGCTCAAATGCTGAAGGAGCTAGAGCAGGTAAGTGTGTGTGTGTGCGTGTGCCTACACAGGAACTAGAATGTGTCTTTCATCAGTTTGTACGCGCGCACACTTAATCACATGGAAACTTGGCGCACATGGCTTGGTCAAAGTAGAGACATTTTTTCAATACACACTGAAGGTGGAGGTGACTTATTCCCGGTACACAGCTGCAATCAAGGGCATCTTTGAAAGCTGCTACGAGCGGTGGCTTAGCCCTGAACCAGCCAAGGCAACAAAGACTACTTCCAAAAGAAGTTCTCCAGAGGTGAGGAGGAAAGGCACTGCTGAATTTATTTGTTTATTTTCAGGGATCCAGGTCGTGAGGGGTGTGAGGTTGTTTTTCCGTTATATTGCCAGGGTGTGGGGTGTTATTTTCTGTTACACCACCAGGGTGTGGGGTGTTGTTTTTTCGTGGGTAGCACCTTTAGCTCACACTCCCAGATCTGCTTCAACATGAGCTTGCAACAACAGACACGCATACACAAATGCACACGTATATCAGTACAATGCACGCATTCTCATGAACATGTGAACATCATTCAATTGCAGATTGCCTACTCAAACGCCCCTGCCACCAGCGTTGCCTACGTCAAGGTGCGACGAGTTGTCTTTGGCAAAAATTGGCATCTGAAGCGCAGCCTCTTCTAGGAAGAAAAATAAAAACCTTGGAAAAAGGCCAACGATTGAGCACTTAGTTTGAATGATAGAGGACAGGGTTGCTTAGAGTGCTTGGCGGATAGGAGACGCATGTTCCAGGCTAAGTAGAATGCTGTGCTGCGTTACAATGTGTGCCGCTCCTACCCACCAGCCTGTGGATGTGATCAGGTAGCAGCAGCGTCAGAAGTAGGCAAGATATGTAGGCCAGTACTTCCTTATGTACCAGAACTTGACCCAATATTATCAAGCGTGTTTGTAATATTATTACATCTGCTTACAAGGGCACATATGCATGTCTGGACATAGTCCAAACACACACTAGCGCACAAAACCAATAATTGATAGTCCACATTTACGTATCAAGCGCTCGCACGTGATTTGCACATATGAATTACTCTATCTTGTTTGCATGGTAAGAATCGCTAGGCAAGGAATTCTTTCCAGGTCGACTCTGAACTGCTCAAAGGCCCTCTCAATTTGCTCAAAGGGAAGAAAAAGGAAAGAAAAGGAATAGAAACATACCAGAGGGGGTTATCTGAGCAACAGTCAAAACATGCTCGTTTCTGCATTAAAGGGGCAAATACTAACACATTTACTCATCAAATTGGACCCAACCTAGCTTCAAACTGATGCTGACTTTATAAGCTACCCGACCATGTGCTCAGATTTAGACAAATCGCCCTGCGCACAGAATGACAGGACTAAAAGCACACGTCGTGCACCTGTACCCTAGATGGGTGCTTTCCAGGGGGAATGGCACATTAATTTGCATATCTCGCCAACCACTTAGTCTTTTTGCCCCATTTTTCTCTTGCAATCATCTCTATTTATTATAAGGAATTCAAAACACAAAACATCACTGAGTTTGGTGCTTTGGCTGGTCAGATACAGCATATGGCTGCTCAAAAAGTAGGGTTCACGCCGCGGCTGCTGAGGCAGGTGGCCGTAACTGGCAGGTTTCAAGATCAGCTGCATTGGAATCTACGTATCAGAGCTGCATTGAAATTTACGTAGCAGAGCTAAGCTTGAAACCTGCAAGTTAGGGCCACCTGCCCTAGGAGCATGCAAAAAGTATACCCATTTTGGGCCTCAGATAACCCCCTCTGGAAACATACGGCCGGCTTGCTAATGATGAAAGGACAATTATGCTTAAGCTAGAGCCAGTTGTGAAGATGAATATAATAAAAGGTAGAGAAAAATAGGAGAACGCCGACTTTAGCAAAACTGACGTATCACTTATGCTGCCGACAAGGACTGGAGTTCATGTGTTTCACACTAAATTTAGCAGCAAGCACTCACAAATAGCAAACACACACGCACACTTACAAGTTCTAAATGGCACCACAACTCACACTAATCATAGCAGCACTCATGTACAGCAAACACACACACGCACACATATACACACACTTACAGATTCCAAAGAGCTCCGCAGTCCAGAGAACTGAGAAAGAGAAGTTGGCTCTTGGCATGAACGAAGAACCAATTCCAGAAAGCGTGGCCACAAAAGAGCTCGAGGCCTGCCAGAAAACTTACCTTACTGCCTGCAATGTTGCGACAAAGAAGGTGGGTAAGCTAGCTGATGGATTGCGCTAAGCAATTGCTCTTGAAGGTGTATGTCAGAATTGTTATACTTCGTTAGTGGCTCTGGGTCGGAGCTATGACCCTGCAGTACTTGGCAAGAGAATTGCGGCGTGTGTGAGGGTGGTGGTACGCGATTGTACACGGCAAAATAGTCATTCACAACAAACATAGCAGCTGACCTACAACAAATTTAGGCTGATGAAATGGTTTGTATGCCATCAATGTACAGTGAACGCACATATCAAAGTAAACTCAAGTTCCACACACGCTGCTTCACTCACTTGTGCATCCTGCTCAACTATGCAGGCAAGCGAAATTGTGAGAGGCCTTTGCAGCCGGCTTTCAGATGGACCCTCCATGTCCTCCCTGCTGCTGGCAGCACGCATGTCCATTGCAATTGAAGCCCTGTTCCAGCATGTGCAGGTGGGTTTTGAGGATTAGAGCCCACATGTGTAGGGTGCATTTCTTAGTTTGATAGGGGGCACATGGAATAAATTCCCCTCGTCCGTCGCAACGGAAGCCTTGTTCCAGCAGGTACTGGTTGGTTGGCTTAGTAGGGAGAACCCACACAGCGAGGCACGTGTCGTTGTTTGCTGGTTTTCTTCTCTTCTAATCCTAGCCTTGTCTTCTCAAGCAGCTTGCAAAAGAACTTATCTGTGAGTATTTATTGGCTACCCTATTTTTACCTTTGTGCTTTCAAGGCTTTTGTGGATACCGTCAGCCTACCTTGCACACTGGCGACGTCCACATGTGAGCATGTCTTGCGCTTTCTTTGCAGCATGTGCACTCACAAGACTGGAGTCTGCCAGAGATGCTGCCCCCTGCCAACCGCGACGACATCACGCACAACAGTAGCAGGAGCAGCAGCAGTGCAGATGCTCCATCCTTAGCTGCCAAGAACGCAGCAACCAGCACCATTGCCAGCAGCAGCAGCACACACGTGGCACCATCATACGCCCTGTCGCTCACAGGACTGTGGCCGTACTACCTGACGCCCACAGATGCGCCTGTGTTGAATGATATATACATGTGCAACAATATGTGGCTGCTCACAGGCGCTAACATGGCAGGTGCGTGTCCTGCGTGTCCCTATGTGGTGTAGTGGCTCACAGCGCGCACGTCGTATGTGTTGGGTGTATGTCAATATCACGTTTCACTCTCATGCGTTCATCTAGCCTTCGCATTCCATGCAAGTCTGGCATCAGCAACCGCCACTCACGAGCTTTGACCGTAAGCTCGCCTTATTTCTCCTTCTCCTCTTCCATCTCATCTCATCTAATCTCCCACCATCCACTGTGCAGGTAAATCCACCATCTTACGTTCCATTGCAGCAGCTGCCCTGCTGGGCATGTGTGGCCTCATGGTTCCTGCCACCCAAGCTCGCATCCCCGCCTTTGACGCCGTCATGCTGCGGAACTCAAGGCAAGTGCTGCATGAGTAACACACCCCTCTTTCGTGCTTGATTGGGCATATGTACCCTAAAAAAGATCATTGCGTGTTTTTTATGGTGTTTACTAAACTCAGATCTATTGGCTGTCTGCTGTTCTGCGCCGTACAAATTAGTTTGCCTCTCAAAGTGTGAGGTGCTCAAGAAGGCTTAGATCAGGGCTGTGCCACTACGGTGTACGGTACGGTGTACGATCATACGGTACAGTACGGAAATACGGCGTACAGCCGTATTTATAAGGTTTTAGACCATATGTACGGTAAAATACGGTACGGCGTACGGTACGGTCCAAACTTGAAAGCCTCAGTCAAAAAATTGTCGCTGCCTTCAAATCTGCCCTGATGTTGGGTGGTGCTGCTGCTGCTCTGCCTCAGGGACTTGAGTTTGCTCTGCACCTCTTCTGCTGGGCACTCAGCTGCTGCTGTAGAGGATAGGAAGCCACAAATCTTGATGTTCAGCAGGTGCTCCTTCATGCGGGCCTCGTGCGCTGACCTCACGTTGGGGCAGTGCTTGCATGCATACTTAACCTCCATCGCAGCTGCCGCTGTTGTTGCTGCTGCTGCTGTTGCTGCTGCTGGAGCTGGGGCTGCTGCAGCCTCTTCTTCCTCTGCCATTTCCTGGTCACCCCCCGCTGCTGCTGCTCCTGCTGTTGGAACTGGACGATTGTCAAACTGCTCCCACACCCAGGCATTCTTCCTAATCCTTGCCTGCTTCTGAATCTGGCCCACTTGAAGGCCTGCTGCAGGGGGGTATGCAGGGGCCCTCAGGCAGGCTGGCCACCCCCAATGCCTGCCTTTGCCTCTTTTGTGTTGAGCCTCTATTCATCTTTGTTCATTCCTTAATTAATGATAGTTGTTGGGACGGAAATTTTGAGTGGCGGACGGGCACGCGCCTCAAAACGGGTGGCCATGCAAGCTTGTACGATCGACCGGTTTCCGTACCGTACCGGAACCGTACTGTATTTTCATTTTGACCGTATTATACGGTTTTGGACCGTACCGTACCGTAACCGTACCGTATATAAACCGTAATTGTACCGTATATACGGTCTGAAAATGGAGATACGGCGTATAAGCACAGCCCTGGCTTAGATGCTTCAGCTGCAAACACGGATGGCAGCTTGCACCATCCATTGCGCCTGTTCCAGTCGTTATGAGGATTAGCATTAAGGTGCAGGCAAAACATGATTATTGCCTGCTTGTGTTAGAGAGCACTTTTCAAGACGTTTGTTGCTAACTTTAAAAAACACCCAATACAATTAGATGTTCAATCAGTACTGGTGATCGATTATGGTGAAGCCTAGGTCAATGCTACAACATCCATACAAGAAAGTTTTGGCTGATGTGACCACCTAAAAAAAGGCATGCGTTTTGCTGTCTGCCTTCTCTACTGCTACCGTACACACAGCATCATACTTGCATATCGCTTGCCTGGCTGATATGACCACAGCCAATCACGCAAATGTGCTTCTCATTTATGATTTATCATTCACGCTTGTAGCGGAGACTCTGCCATGGAGGGCAAGAGCAGCTTCCGGATGGAAGCCGATGACGTGGAAACCATTTTACGGGAGAGCACGCACCGCTCGCTTGTGCTGCTGGACGAGCTGGGCAAAGGCACAGAGGTGAGTTATTGAGCAGCACAGTGCTGACACTGTGAAGAGTAGAACTGGATCATACGCTGATGGAGACCTTTCTTTTGTCTGTGAGCAAGCTGGGCAAAGGCGCTGGTGCAATCAATAGCACACTCACGGTGCTGCTGGCAATGGCTGCTTGCATTAATAGTGGAGCTTGTGTCGGTGCTCAGGAGGCTGCAAAAAAGGAATACTTGACCAAACAAGTTAGGCTTTTGGGCCTCCAGCCCTACTCTCCAAAGCAAGAATTCATCCATCACATATAGTAATGGAAAAACGCGTTCCAGTGGATTTAAGGGGGGGGGGGGATTTGAAACGCTCTTTGCTGCACTGATCGCTAGGTTTGTGCTCACATTTCCTTTTTTCACCTGCAGGTTGACTCAGGTACAGCCATTGCTGCAGAGCTGGGGGTGGACTTGGCAGCCTTGAGCTGCACATCAATCATTGCCACGCACCTGCATGGCCTGGTAAGCTGCTTTGGAGAGTTTCCTCTCTCCTTAATGGAGTCACCCATGACCTCATAGTTCATGCCAAAGCGTGCATATGACAGGTCGGTTAAGTCCATATAGGCAGGTATGGTGAATGTACGGGATATCTGCAAGGGAAGTCTCCAAGATTACAATCATATACCGTGGAAGTGTACAGTCATGGTCAACCCTGAGTCTGAAGATAAGTAGTGGAGGTAGGTCGCATTCTTCCCCTTAATCGCTATGCTGGGCACATGCACGTGCACCTACAATTTGCACACACATACACACGTGCAAGTGGACAAGGTGTCAGATCTGCAAGGATGCAGAAGAATTTGCACGCACAAAACGCACAACTCACAAACACGTGCGCTGCTGTAGGTAGACGAGCTGGCAGATCTTGAAGCCATGGGGAAAGTCGAGTACATGCGCATGGGGCTGGCCGAGAAAAATAGCAGCACCAGCCAAGCTAGCAAAAGTGAAGGGAAGCTACCCAAGGCCTCGGATCTGATGCCCACGTGGAAGGTGGAAAAGGGTGTGTGCCATGAGAGCCTGGCCCTGGCAGTGCTGCGTGACACAGGGGTGAGTTGAGTGATGCGTGACTCAAGGGTGGATTGAGTGATGCGTGACTCAGGGGTGAGTTTAGTGATGTGTGACTTAGGGGTGAGTTTAGTGATGCATGACACAGGGGTGGGTGGAGTGACGCGTGACTCAGGGGTGAGTTTAGTGATGTGTGACTTAGGGGTGAGTTTAGTGATGCATGACACAGGGGTGGGTGGAGTGACGCGTGACTCAGGGGTGAGTTTAGTGATGTGTGACTTAGGGGTGAGTTTAGTGATGCATGACACAGGGGTGGGTGGAGTGACGCATGACCCGGGGGTGATTTGCGTGATGCGTGACTCAAGGGCGCGTTTAGAGCGTGTAAGCGCATGTTGTGCTGAAGAAAGGGGAGGACTTGACGTAGCATAAAGTTGTACATAGAGGAAAGTGCAATTCGTGGAGAATAAGGTGGTTGAGTATGAGAACTTGGGATTAATTTGGAAAGAGCAAGTCCAACGATAATGTCTTTGAATGTTCCTCTGTAAATTTGGATGCCTGCACCTTTCCTGCTGTCTGTGGTGAAAGGTTAGTGTGCTTATGAAATATGCACAGACCGGAAAGGAAGGTCTGGAGCTGTTCCTTAGAGAAAATGCAAGCACACATGTATGTCCGCTCCTATTTCGCAGTCAGCTATACAAACAACTTGTGGCTGGCGCTTTTTTTTGAAAGACGTGAAGCAAAGTTTTGGAAATGTGTCTAGGCTGTGTCTAGGCTAAGTGCGTCACCACTAGCATGCTGCACTTGTAACGTGCCGTGTAGATTTTTCATCATAGGAGTGAGGAGAGCATTTGTACAATGGCTAAATGTTTGATGCTCCAATCGAGGTGACTGCTGGTTTTGCATTTGTGCATGCGACAGGTTTCAAGCCACTTTTTGGAACGTGTTGAACAGCGCCGTGCACGGCTGCTTGAAAAACGTGAGCAACGCGAAAGGCTGGCGTTGGAGCATGTCGCTGGAAGGGGTAGCAACAGCAACAGCAGCAGCAGCACTATGAATGGCTCCATGGGAAGTAGCAGCAGCAGCAGCAGTGCAGAGTGCAGCTCTGGGGAGGAAGCAGAATCAGGGACTGGTTTGGAGGGGGCAAGCAAAGTGGAGGGAAAGCATGCCACAGCACCAGCTAGCTTTCCAAAGGCAAGTCACTCTGTTACGCCTGCTGTGAGATACTACCCTTTGATTCAATTCCAGCACTTATTTCCAGACTGTGTGGAATTTATGAGTAATTTGTTTGAAATTTGTGTGTAATTTTAGCAGCCAATGATTGCATTGAACGATTAGATTTATGATAAGGCAGACAGTGCTGCTGTTGCTGGCAGAAACAGAGTCCTGAAGCCCTGCACTACAGGCACCAGTTAATAATAAACTCCACCACGCAAATCTTCTCCTTTCCAGGCTGTTTCCAAGACGCAATTTGAAGCTGCTGCAGCCATCTTGTTGAGGACTGCACAGCGCATATCTGAGGAGCAGGGGGGTAGCTGCAGGCTGCCCAGCGAGGTGTTCCACCTATCTTCTTCGCAGGAGGTGCGTGTGTGCAGATCAATTAGCCCACGCACAGCAATATGCGTTAAGATTAAACGTGCTTAACTGACTTCACTACATGTGGTGCAGTGCAAATAGGTGTGAGTTTGCATGCACTTCCACGTGCACAGCACCACCAAAGCAGTGAAATCGGCTATACTTCAGTAGTTCGTGCCGCGGAAATTTTTGAGAACGTGTACTTTGTATACTTTGCTAGGGCAGTGTATGGCACCCACTCTGCCTGCTCATTTTGCGAGTAACATCCACAACAACCATTCAAATGAGAACTGCGTATTTATTTTACCCAAAGTAACTCTATCCGTATTTTAAATTACAAATTGTAAAATCTTTCATTCGTGCCATACATTTGACATTCATTGGTGCAATCTGTACTCCAGGTGCCACCCCTGCACGCAGCAGGGGGAGAGAACGGACACGCTGTGTACCTTTGCCAGTATCCTGGGGGCGAAGTGTATTGTGGGGAGAGCAAATCCTTGCAGCGAAGGCTGAAGGACCACAGGAAGCGGAGCAGTGAGCACCCCTACAAAGGTGAGGGTTCCATATGAGTTCTGTTACGGCTCGTTTCAAGGCAGGGTGGATTTCGGGGCAGATTCCTTTTGCATCTTCTATTTAAGCCTGCCGGTTATTACAGAGAAAAGAGAGAGAAAGAGAGAGAGAGAGAGAGAGAGAGAGAGAAAGAGAGAGAGAGAGAGAAAGAGAGAGAAAGAGAGAGAGAGAGAGAGAGAGAGAGAGAGAGAGTGGGAGAGAGAGAGAAAGTGTGTGCATGCTATACCTCAACTGGCTTACTGGCCTGATATCAGTCAACAGGCTGTATACTCTCTGCATCGGCTTTTGTTGGGGTAGGACCTGGTGGGCGTTTAAGCGCTCGCTGGTTTATATTTCCTTGTCACCGTGCATACACAGCTTGCTCTCTGTGTGTGTTGTGCACAGGCCGCGGGACCTCCATGTCATATGTGCTACTGGACACCAGCATCAGGAAGAAAGTAGAGACAGCAACCATCAAAGCCCTGCTGGCAGAAGGGATTCCCCTGACCTCCTCACGCGACAGAAAGAACAGGCATTTTTAGAGTAGATGGCAAGCTTGAAGTAAACAGACCATCCAGAGTAATTGTGAACTCTTAGTAAACAGGATTTTTAGAGTAGACTGTAAGCATGTCTATTTGGCTAGGTTTGCTAATATAATTGGGTATGTTTTAGATCAATCATGTGATCTTAATAAACGTGTTTGTATGCCTTTCCATCTAGGCTTGAATTTTCTGCAGTCCGAGTGCTATGTTGGTAGCTTAATATACTTCTCATTTGCAACAATTTAATTGCTTGATCAATTACTTATTAGCCACACACAATTTCATAAATTAATGCCTGTGGAACATTTTATTTGTTTTCAGACCTGCTTCTTTGCACACTTGCATTTTCAATTAATGCAGGTGGGGTTTTTGATATCATTAGGTAGCCAGGAAGCACACAATTCGGCTATTGTAATTTGGCCCTCTTCTTCAGTTTTGTTGTGCAAAAATCATTGGTATTTCGTTACTTTTAAAGGAGTGCAAATTCTGGTGGAGATTCTCTCATTGCATGATTTTTGATTTTCTTTTGTGTGGTGCCGCTGTGTTGCGTCTTGTGGGGTCTAAAGACTGTGACATGGTTTTTAAGCATATATAACTGCCATAACATTTTTCTCGTGGGGGAGCTTTTTCAGACCTCCACGAACCCGAAACAATGATCAGGCCTGAACAGATAAGAAAAAGTTATCTGGCTAAGATTTTAAAGCATGAAAGTTAATGGCTACAATGGTTATAATGGGGGATGACCTTCAGCCAGGTTGTTTGGCTGATCGGCTGCTGCTGACTGGTCTCGGCCAACCACAAATAAATCCATAAGCTCAGAAAGAGAAAAGGGTATAGTGCTCTGCTGAGAAAGGAAATTATGAACAAGTTGGTTATTGACCTGTTGCAGCAAAAAGGGTTGGGCCGCTAAAAGTCCTCAAAATAAGGCGGAAACAAAAAGGACAAATGTTTCCTCAGCTTACATACCCGAAGGTCTTGGCAAGTTAAAAGAGCATGCACCTCGTTCTGAACATGTTCATCTTCACCAGGACATTGGTCACATACGCGAGGCCCACCTTCAAGCCACGCTGCTGCTTCAACTTTCAAAGTATGCGCACGCAAGCGGAGTCTACTTACATTGTGCATAACATATTTGGACAGATCAAGATGAAGATACCGTGGTACAATAGTCGGCATACGCCATTTCTAGAAAAAGGGATGGCAAACTAAGAATGATAGTGGCCAGTTTGTTGTTGTGCGTGTTGGGGTCCACCAACTCAGCGTCTCTCCAAACACCTCTCATCCTATGCTACAAATCTGCAGTGAACTCTTGCATGGGAATAGTACTCCCAGTTTGGACAGCTTCTACGTATAACTCACATCCACACAGTCCTTGAAAATCGCTCAGCAATTGAGCAGTCCAGCAGGCACTTGAACGAGGCTGTAAGTTAAGATCAGCCTGGACTACTCTCCGCAGCAAGGCAAAGACACTATCATGTTTACATTGGTATTTCATTGGTATTAAGCATACTATTGAAAAGCTTGACAGCTGACCAGAACCAAGAGAACTGCAACGGTTCATGTCCACATTCTTGGAGTACAGCCCAATTAGTGGTAGACCGCTTCATACTTAACGTGCCCTTCAGAATAGCAAATGAAGCGTAGACAGAGAACTCCCTGCCTGCCTGCAAAAAAACAGTACCCCATACTTGAATACCATACATGCCAGCAGGAATAACATACGTCTCAGCGAGTCACAAAGAAGTGTGTGGCCTGTCTGCCAAAGAGTATTCACGCACAAATCTACTTATCCTATAGGCAGAGGCAAGAAAAGGACGGAATGCATGTCCAGCAGGCTAAGCCTGTTCAAGGTCTTGTAGAAAAACATGCCCAGATACTTTAAAACCTTTGTGACAAAGGGTGGCACCGCTGACATTTAGAACAGGAGCATTTTCACCCGCGAGTTAAAGCGCACGACCTTGGACTTAGAAGTGTTGACAATTATACAATTACGTGTTTCTGGTGTACACAGCCAACTGACTCGGCATGATTTGCATATGACGGGGACCATTAGTCAGCAAAGTCAGATTATCTGCATACAACATGTGTGAAATGTGCACACCCGCGGTTCCGGTGACAGCCCCTGATGCCCCCCAGCAATGTCGTTACTATCGTTAATGTGAAAGAAAAAAGCAGGGGGGACAGGGGGCAACCTTGTTTTACCCCACAAGCTACCCCACGCGCATGTAAGTTACGCATGCTCTGCACTTCAGCACAACACAAGCAGCAACAGAAGGGGCAAGGAGACTTCGGAGTTCAATCACCCTTAATTTCAGAAGCTTTGGACATTCCACCCAAGAGACAAAATATCTGGCTCAGGACAGAGCGTTTATAAACAAGAAAGTCTCCACATAGGTCAATGGTTTCTCCATCTGCCACCCGACGTATGTCGATAAGCACATGCACCAAGGTCAAACTTGTGCAGCATGCAACTGCGTCAAGCTGCCTTGAAAAGCTAGGAGGAAACCACTACATTCCTGCTACTCCCAACCAGAACGTAAGAACTTTTAAGAGGAAGAAAGAAAACAGTGCCAGTGAAAAAACACCCCACAATAAGTAAAAGGAGCCACTCTGGCACCCGAAATTATGAGGATTGCAGGCAGGCTTGGCCTGGAACTGGTTCCTGGTGAGCGTACATAGTGTTATTGAAAAGGCGCGTCTGGTACATGGACAGGTTTAGAGCATAGGCCTACTTGACACAGTCTTTAGTCACACAGGCCTACTGACAGAGTGCATTTAGTCCATGCCCAGTGCCCATGCATAAAATTACGATATGTTTCCCATTCTTTCATCTTTGTATTGATGGGAATTAAGCATATTGTGTTGCAAGCTGTGAGCCTTTTTCCTTTAGTGATGTAAACTGCCTCAAAACGATTCTATGCTTTGGTATCACAAGGCCTGCAAAAGGTGTGCATCTGCACATCCTTTCAAATGTTAGGCGTGTGAGTAATCATACTCGACTAAACTGTAAGATGTATAGAGCAAGGGGGAATGCAGGCATATTTCTTCTTTTCACACACCAAACAGTAGTGACTTCTTCCCTTTGAGGAGCAAGATGCCTTAATTCCTTAAGGAGCTCTGCGCTAGCAAAAGGCGTTTGATGACAGATGCTTCTGTATTGCGTAGCATGATGGTGAAATGGCCTTGCACCGGCAGCCTCTTGCTATAGGATTAGTTGTTCGCTTGCATAGAAATTCCATGTTTGTAAGCAAACTCCTGAAGCAAATGCCTTATTTTCAGTATTACAGCACACGTCTGGCCAGAAAATTAAGGAGTACCTTCAACTCTCTCACCAAATAACATTACCTTCAATATCAGCCAATTACCATTCACAACTAAGGCTCTCCACCTCTCCACACTCTGTTATTGCACATGCACGCCAAGCACAAACTAGATCCTGAAACAACATCAAACAAAATGCTGTAATTAGCAATAGAGGTATTGTCGAGAATTGCTTAGCAATCCTTCTTGGATAAGCCCAAAGATCAAATTAGGAGAAATGAAGAGGATCATGATGCATTCATATGAACTACTACAACCAACCGCCGACCTTGAATAGGGACCAGGATCTCACGTTTGCTATCAACCTTTATCGCAACCTTGAAATGACGGGATGCCGTCAGTAAATAAGATGCCGTCAAATTAATCTCCTGGGATTATGTTGAGTTGGTGTAAGCCACCTCTTTCCCCAGGGTAGGTAGTACTGGTTAAAACAGCCCCAGCGGAGAACAAGCTTTTAGAACCAAGAAGGAAAGATTGATCGACAATCAGCGAAATGCTTGAGCTTGTCAGTGACTGTAAACGCTTTCAATCAGGCAGTGTTGTTAACAAACCAAGATTAGGCCACAAAGCACACATGTTGCCGCTACTTCCTCTGCTTTGTAGGATGGTCCTGATAAAAAATGTGTAGCCAGGTTACAATACAAAAATGAATTAATGCTGATATGTAAGTCAATGATTTACATTGGAGCTTACAAGTGAGTCCTGCAGCTCACACACAGCCGAAAACTAACACACAAAGACGATTTACTCGGGGCAAAGGGTGCCTCTTTGAACAAAGAAAATGGCATGAAGAATTTCCTAAACAACTTGTAACTTGAAATAATAAACTTTTATCTGTGAATATGAATTTTCACATTGTTATAGAACTCAATCACCCCAAAGGAAAAGATTAATGGGGATCAGGAGGGTTGCAACTCAATCTAAAATTGGCTCCTGATGAGAGTTGATAATTGTATAATTGTACTGATAAGTATGTGCCTGGTATGGATAGATTTGGCAGCGTAGTTGACAGAATGAACATAAAGCTCGGAAACATTTATTAAACTCTGAAATTCAAGACCCAAATCCTTGAGAGGTGCTATCGTGTGAGTGTTCTATATGGTGCCGTCCACTCCCAGTAGGAAAATGTGGAGAATAGTAGTAGGGACGTTGAAAGATGATGTCATGGTCTTCATGCTGCTTTTGCGAGTACCCGGTTCTGAGATCTATATTCTCACAGTACTTGATCTCAATGAGGTGGTGTCTCATTGAAGTCTTTGGGCCACCAACCAAGAGATAAGACCAAGGGTGCAGCCTTTTCTTTTTCTTGCACTTTACCTCTGCAGAGCACTTTACCTCTGCCAGAGCACTTTACCTCTGCCAGCTGGTTGTTCTCCGTCACTTTGTCTCAACTGCACAGCTTGCAGCTTGCTATTTTGCTTCGATCTTATGTAACTTCAATTCTTTTCTAACTTGCACATTTCATCTTTTATCACCTTTTATATCCGTCTTCTCTAGATCCATCTCTAGATCCATCTCATACCACCTAAATCCATTCATTCTCAAAAATTAACAACTAGACTAACGCCGAAACATGCACAAAGCACTTTTCCAGTGCTGCTAGTGCTGCTTCAGCTCCCGCGTAATTTGTTGTACACACCATCCAGCATTTGGCTTTTAATAATATGATACTGCAACTGCTTTGGAAGCCAAGGCAGGCTGTTTTCTTGCTGGTTAAACCCAACCTGCACGTAAATAGGCATCGCCGTGCATTGTATGTTTGCTGCAAGATCTGAATGCAGCCACTCATACAACAGCAAAGTTCAGATGGAAATAAGCTCTGGTGAGCAAGCTTGGCATATTCACAGCAAGCAAATTCATAATAATTTCATTAAATACTTAGAAAGAGTAACTTAAGGAAGAAGATGTTCTATGTTCGCTTGGTATATTCACAGGGCAGTAGAAACCTACGCATCTACTTTCATCTCACCCACCAATGAGAAGCCCTCCTCTTCTTGTGTTGTCCAGTCGCACAATCCTGCAAAAGTAGGATAAGAATGACATCTCAACATCAGGCGGCGCTTTTCCATTGAGGCATTCCTTCAGTGCATGTAGATTAACTTCAGCTAAGGAATTTCGTACCAAACAGGAAGGGTGTGACCTGGTTTCCTTATTCAGCCTTCTGCGTACTAGGTTGTGCAAGCATAGTCCACGCAACGCACCTGCATAGGTCTTCAATGTATAGGCAACTCCTTCTACCATCCCCCATCTGTTCAGGAGAATTGCAGCCACGTCATTCATGTTTTGAACCTGTGCATCTCAGGACAAGTTCAAAGTAGTTGTAAAATCTGGACGTACAACGTAGACATCCACTGTCTATCGTCCAATTGGGTGCTTACCGAATTAAGTAACGCAGATCCATCAGCTTGGGGAAGCAATGGAGCCTCTTTGCGTTCACTGCCTTTTCCGCAGCCACTTATACTGTCGTTGCTGCTGCTGCTGCTGCTGCTGTCGCCTTCCTCAGCCTGTCCATATAGCTTCCTCCTACTCATCTTTTTCTTCTTCATGCCTCCTCCCTTCCTTTGACCAGCCTTTAACGTTGTGTCCAGGCTCGTGAGTGCACTGGAAAGAGTTTGGGGATGGAAAGGACTAAGCTGAATTCCAAAGCACCAGGGTTCAGGTCAGCGACTGCACCACCACCCAGACAAACATTTGTTCAAAAAACGCTTTTAAGTTGCAATACTGCTTCCCACCCAGACAAGCGCTGATCAATATACTTATTTGCTATGCACCATGCAGCACCTACCCAAGCCCATGCCGCCTGTGGTAGTCAAGGGGGTCATAACCCATGTTCTCAAGGATTTGTGAAGCACGCTGAGGGAGGTCCGAAAGGTTATGTGCATAGTGTGCAAGCCCTGTGTAGCCATCTGGTGCAAACAGGTGCTCTGACAGAGAGGAGGAAGGGGCACACAAGTAACCAAATATGTGTTAGTGAAGTCACCTGTGCGTGCATGGCTACAAGTACTGACAAGCAAGGCAGGCCAATGCATTACGTATCGTAACCTTGAGATCCGTACTCAAACGACGTGCATCAATAAAGCATTGACCCAGAAAGTGCAGAATCGCATAATTTCTGTGCCAATATGTGACTGCTTTCCCTGCAAGCACGCAGCTCAGGGATCAGTTTGCTCACTCACCATACCAAGTCTGCAAAGGACTTGCTTGCTTTAAGATGGGCGTGGCGCTGTACGCCAGCAACTCAAAGATCCTGCAAATAGCAAAGCAATTCATTGAAATTGAAGGCTACATGTCCAGGTGAATGGTGATTATGCAGAGGTCAGCAAATCCAAGATGAAAGAAGCGTCACCGTGGAATTGTGGTGCTAACCCAAAAAATGCTGCAAAGACAACAAACATATCTGCATATTTGCCAGCTTTTGTGGGGCCAGAAGATCTGCTGCTGTCATAGCAAACACACCTGGAGCTCCAGCTATTTCCGTCAATGTCCAGCAGAAGGGCAAATTGCTACAGGGGATGAAGAAAGATAAGGATATTAATAGAGGCTGCACACATAATTGGTTTACCTTAATATTTCTTATTGTGATTAGCACATATGCGCAATCATCACCTACCAAAAAAACAGGAACCCTTTTCCTGCAGGCACACCTGTAAGTCATTAGCACTGAAAAGCCACCTCCCACCACTTGGCTCAGGCTGCCCAACCAGCTCAGCAAGCGCTTTAGACTGTGTTGCAAGTAAATAAACAACATTGGCCAAGCATTATTAATTAACAATCATGATCGTCTGTATTTTATCTTACCATAATCACCATGGTCTATCACTAACGCAAAGAAAAGATTTTGATGGCACATCTTAGGCGGCATCCCTTTCATCCTTTACACAATTGCTTTCTTTGCTACATTATAGGCAATAATGCACGTAGCTGACTTGTGCATTTTTTTGCTTACACACCTGCAGCTGACAAAGCCCGACCGAGTCTCCCTCACAAGCGTTATATTGGTCAGGAGTCTGAATGACCTGCAGCAAATTTGACAGAGCGTGTAGGTACTTCATCAATGATCTGTGGCTTTACGGCTGAATGGCTGGGTCCTTGGTTCTAGAAGTAACTTCAGTATACTCCTAGAACCAAGGACCCAATACTTTACAGCAGTATTAAATACAGCAGCATTTCATATTGCTGGCTAAGCATAGCCTGAATCCAATGATCAAGACGATTGCTTCACTTGATTGCAAGTCAAAAAAAGTGTGTGAATTTTCCTGTTCTACCTAGTAACCTAGGCTTCTTCAACAAGAAGATCATGCAAATATACAGGGTCTTTTGCTTTCCTTAGCACAGCGTTCCAACCAAGCACCACAACTGTGAACATGTAAAGATATTTTAGAATGTTTGTTCGTGCAAAAACAGCATATTTACGCAATTGCGTGCATACAGTCAGTTGGGTCGTCCCTATGACGTTGTGAGGCTGCTTTGCAACTCCTTGCTCCCTGTTTAAATCCCCATTGAACAGCCCCACCCCTTCCTTAAAGCTTCTAGATGGGATTTTGCAAGGCTCTGCATTCGTTAGGAGTGCAGAACACAAACTGACATCCCTCCCTGTCGCCATGCCAATTGGGCTTGCAAACCCAAGTTAAAGCCTTTTCTAACTCAGGAGACATGCTCTTGTAATGTGGAGAGCATTCAATCACTGCCTGCGCAATATTTATCACTAGCCTGTGTGTCTTTTATTTCAACGTGCTCAATAACAGCCAGAAACCTGTAGCACACCTACAACCTTGTGGATTGATTGCGCTCTTTGTAGACACATTCCAATATGTTTTGAATGCGTTCTGACACACGTGTCAGCATTCTTCTTGAGTGTTCAGGAGTTGCCTTACCACCACAGAGAGTTACGGTGGATTAAAATAGAGAGCAGGGACCCCTCAACCCTCTACTCACCTTGGTGATTCGGGCATCTAGTACCTCAGGATATAGATCAGAGAGAACATGGAGACGGAACCTGCAAATGAGAAAATTGCCCATACAGATGAACAAAGCTTATCAGTTTGCTGCTGTCGTGTTTCTGCACTTGCGGCATGTGTTAAGGAATCCTGAAACAGGTCACACCCACCTGTTTGTTGTGGCTATGTTGCTGAGGTCTATGGTATTGATTTTTGGATCACTAGTACTCCCCCGCCAAACAGCCCTTGGCACTGCAATTTCTCTAGGATGCCTGTGAAGGGCAGATATAAGAGGTCAGGATATATGGAACTAGGGTGCCTGTGAAAGGCAGATATAAGAAAAGTGCCTGCGATATCAGATATAAAAAAGGGTGCCTGTGAAGGGCAGATATACTAGAAATTAGTAAGAGGTCAAGCCACACAGAGGCACCACACAATGTTACAGCTAACTTGAAAGGCAAACAAAGTCATTGCATCAAATCCAGAACCTTAGTCGCAAAGCCTGGCTGGCTGGCCAAGCAGGTTAGTTGTTGCGTGTTGCATACCTGACCCACACCCACATACACACACACCCTTGTTGTTGCGCGTTGCATACCTGACCCACCCACCCACCCACCCACCCACACACCCCCTCGTTGTTGCGCGTTGCATACCTGACCCACCCACCCGCCCACCCACACACATATAAACCCTCGTTGTTGCACGTTGCATACCTGACCCGATTACAGTCTGCCATGATGACAGCCTGTTGGAGTGAGAAGCCATGTAGCATGTAATCGTCCTGATACGGAAAAGTGAAGCCTGGCAGAGAGCGGAAGTAGTCCAAAGTTAATATAGCAAGACCCTTCTGCTTTAAGTAGCTTGCTCTACATCACTATTCCTCTACATGAGTAATCCTCTACATCACTATTCCTCTACATTGCACTGAATTCCTTCATAATCAGACTGCGGTGTGATAGTAAGTCCATAAAGGAAATCTTAGTACAAGGTGGTGACCTGGTCCTTGCAGACGTAAAATTTTCACACATACAATGATTCATGCAACTGCTGAGTTCAGTGTGTAACATTCAAGCTCCAATTTTAGGAGTGAAGTAAAGTGATATCAATCGTATCATTCTTGCTTTTCATCTGTGTTCCTCTCCAGTTTCTTCATCTTTTCATTTACTCGGTCCTCACAACTGCTCTTCCTTCTTAGTTCGAGTTTAATTTTTCTACACTCTCATTTTTATTCTGGGCAGTTGTGAGGACCTAGTTTCTTAACAGTTGTGACCTGCCTTGCAAGTGATCCACAGCCATCTCACGATGAAAAACATAATAGAACTGCATAATACCTGCATGAGGGTTGTCCCTGTTGATGTTGGTTGCAATGACAGGATGCCCACCTACAGCTCCATCACCCCTGGCAGAAATGAATTACAGGAGTTTTGTAGAACTTATTGTTAAACAGGCACGAGCTGTTGTATGCTTTTTTGCTCGAGCAACGTGAAAGTCAAGAGGGGAAAACCTCCTACCCAAGAGCACAGCAAGTAAACGCACGGGCAATTGAATACTGAAACGTACAGATGCAAAATGAAGTCCATGTCGGGGACGTCATACAGATAGATGGTGAGCGACAGCAGATCTGCTGCTGTTTTAACCGCCCAGTCTTGACTGTTGGTGTTGGCAGCATAGAGACGACCTTGCAGCACCTGGTTAAATAGCATTTATTAGTCAGAATAAACTCTACACACGTGTCAAGCTTTTAGTGACACAGTTGACACTTTGTATATGATACAAGAGCCATGAAGTGCAATTGACATCATTTACAGCGCATCCAAAAAACTACTGAGTATACTCCGCAGATGCAGAAGTACTTGGAGGCTATTGCAGCTGTACATTAGTCGGAGGTAATTATTGCTGTTTTGGTTCAACCTGCGCAGTAAGGATCATATTTGTTTAACTCGGGCCTTACTTAGGCAATGATTAGGCTTGTTTTTTATTGTCGCTGCCCCCTCTACTTTTGTTGGTTTTTTCCTTTGTTGGCAGGTATGGGTGTCAGCGGCAAGCTTTTGTTTTGTAGTCAGTATCGTATTCTCAGACGCCTTTCAGGCAGGTAGTGAGTTTTTGAGTCAGTTATAGAGTCCAAGTTGTATATTGAGTCCAAATTCAATTACATTCAGCCCAAAATTCATTTCAAGTTATATATCCCCCCTCCTCCAAAATTTCAGTCTAAACGACGAGCCGGCAAATAGAACAGCTTACTACAAAGCCAGGGATCAATACAATAATATATCGCGCAAGGCATTTCATAAGCGAAGCAGTTCTTACCTTAAATTTTTGGGTGAACACACACTGGGCGCAATCCCCTCCATTAGGAGTGCGCAGGTCCCTGGGAGTATTATCAAATTGCTCACGCGTGATTTTGCCGCTGTCCCAACGCCATTGCGCAAGAGGTGCAGCTCCAGCTAGTGAGCTTGGTATCTAAAACAACAAGATGTAGGAGTAGGGCCCGTCTGATATGCGCCAATGACTAGGATAGATGGAGTACTGATTAGTACTGATCAGACTGCGTGCTGAATACGAGGGGAAAGTGGCTTATAATAGAAGCACAATTTTTATAGCAGAATGACAACATTTTGAATGTAAAAAGTGGAAAATTTTTTGATGGGTGTTGAACAGGCCAAAATATTCAGCTTTTTATCTTAAACTGGCACACCTTCCGTCTGCGCACAAGCATTGAGGGTGAAAATGGCTCGACGTGCCCCTGTGCAATTTGCGTGCAGCTCTTCCTCTCATACCTGTACGTTTAGGCAAGAGACAAAAGTAGGATGTAACATTGCCGATCCGGAACAGCAGCATCTCACCTGAAGCCCTGCCTGTGCGCTGTCTTGCAAATGAAAGTTGGCTGTGTATATCTTTGCTGTTGACGCTGCACGTTTTTACAGGCAGTCTGCATCAGTACCAGTCAGTACAGGCAACCTACACCATCCAGTACAGGCAGTCTGCACCAGTACAGATGCTTTCCCATCTGCATCAGAGAGAGCCAGTTTGCGTCAAGCAGTGCTATAAAGCTATCTTCCTCAGCAAAGAAACTGCGCTGATGGATCAGTATGCATGCACCACTCTAGAAAAGTTTTAAATCAGTTTAGAGCCTGGGCAACCTGTAATCTTCGGGGTTAGGAGTTGGTGATCCTGCCTGCCGCAGGTACTCCCTTAGCACCTCTCCATTCGCCTCAACAGGGTAGTACTGAAGATTGGGGTTGTAAGGGGAGGCTTTCGGTGTGCTGAGGCGTAACAGGTCCGTTAGGCCCTGCTGATAGTAAAGAGGTTGTGGCTTGTCATCAAAGGTGTTGCTGCTAGCACTTGGTGAGCTGGAGCTTTGGCCAGCGCAGTCATGCCAGGAGGAAGTACGGTTTGTGCTGCCTGGCTCTCCAGCCCCTTCTATTTTTTGGGACGGCTGCTGCTGCTGCTGCTGCTGCTGCTGCTTTAGGTGGACGTTGAAGTGGTCAGGCACGACTGCGCGCGCAATGCCCCCTTCCAAAAAGAGTGGGGCACTGCTAAAGGAGGAGGGCCACTGCAGGCTCTGCGACAGGAACCCGAGGGATAGCAGTGTGGCAACCAGGAGCCCAAAACTGAGCACAGCCAGGACGACGCGCATGGGTGGTGCGGGTTCAAGGTACTACTGCCAGTGCTGCATCAAGAGAGATAAGCGAGTACTCAGTCGGCAAAGCTGCAATTGCTCCCTTACCAGCACGCACACTTACACAAGACAAAGGGTGCCTCGGGTAACAAACAGCCTGGGAAATAGAACCCAAATGAAATTTCCAAATTTGTATGTGATTATTTAAGTGATAGACAATCGTGTCAAATACAAACAAAACAAAACATGTTTTTCGTAATGTTATATTTCATTGTCTATCGTCGTGGTCTCATGCAAAACGCCTTGGCAAGTACCACGCAACCTGGCAAAATCACGAGAAAACCGGCTTCTGAACTTCAGAAACGCGTTTCTGAACTCTCGCGCTCTGCACACTAACAATGGCTGACAAGCGCGCGCTTTTGAGTCATAATCGCGCGTTTCTGAGTCATAAACGCGCGTTTTTGAGTCATAAACGCGCGTTTTTGACGCTTTTGGGCACTGGCCGCGTTTATGAGTGTGACGAGCGTTTCTAAATATAATCGGCATTTTAACGGGATAGGAGGCGTGTTTGTGGCGCGGGAAATGCCAGCTGCAAATTTGATGGCTCTCTCTCCTGCCCCACGCCAGCCCCCTGCACGCACACTTGCAGCAAATGACACGGCATGCTCATAGCGTCCATGCTGTGGTAGAGCGCAGAGGAGGAAGGAGCATAGGATCAGAAGAGGTGGAGAGGAGGAGAAGCTGAAGATTTGTTCTCAAGAGAGCAACTGGAGGAGGCCCGCACGTCCTGCTGCCGGGGCTGTACTCCTCTCTGTGTGCAAAGCAACAGCAGTCAGTGCGCAGCATGGCAGGAGGGGCAAGGAAGGAGAACAGGAGGGAGAGGGGGACTGCGCACAGCATGTTTGCAGTTACACAAACCACGCGCCAGGGCCTCACCCATAGGAGCGGCCTGCTGGTGGTGATAATCGCACATCCAGGAAGGAGGGAGTGGAGAGGGTGTGGAGAGGGAATGAAAAGGGAGCGGTGGCATGCTGGTCAACACTGAATTAAAGCGTGCAAAACACATCTCCTGCTGAGACACAGGGAAGAATCATTAATGATTACATTTTTCAATGTCCCTGCGCGTGATAACACTGGTGTATTTCAAAAATGCGAAGTGCTGAATAACAATGATTCTGAGCTTTCCTTTTCCCTGCCAAGCACAGCATCACCCTGACGAGCTTGTAGTCCTGTTGCCTGATAGCCTAGTGTGGCTGAAAAGATATGTACGTGTGGCTGCGCCTGCTGCCTGTTGTTTCTAACCTCCCCCGAATTCCAATTCCGCTTATGAACACGTTTTTCCCGTTTTTCCCGTTTTTCCCGGCGCTTATAAGGCTCATAAGCGCGGACGGAACCAACGCTGCTTTTGGCGCTTATGAACACGTTTTCCCGTTTTTCCCGGCGCTTATTGTGAGGCTCATAAGCGCGCTTATGGGATGCATATGCGCGTTTATGATCACCATATACGCGCTTCTGGATATTGAGAGCGTAGATAGGTACAAACTGCTCTGCCTCCTGCTTTGTTTTGGAGGCTGCAAGCACATTCTTGGGACAACACTGCTACAGTTCTAGCGGCAGGACCGGGAAACAAGCCCTCATCATAAGCGCGTTTCTGAACTTGAGAAACGCGCTTCTGAATTTCAGAAACGCGGTGAAAATGCGCTTCCCGGAATCCGGCCCAAACAGCTCCCATCTGCTTCTGATTTATTTAAAACATATTGTAACACGCCCATAACAAGCTATTCCCCCCAAAACAAAGGCCTCACAGGACCGTTTGGAATGCCTCAAAATGTTCGCGTTCACGCTTCTGGTACAAAAACGCGTTTCTTAAGCTCAGAAACGCGTTGATAACGCGAGGCTTTTTGACAGTGTGTAACACACAGAAAACATGCCATGTCTTCGCTTTGACAGCTGGCCTGTATGGATGTCAAGTTTGGGCCACTTTGTCACTGACATATGAATCCTCAGTAACCACCCGTGCACACGTCTTTCATCTTGGCTTCCTGAAAAACTCCTGGGTGTCAAGAAAGGTACTGATACTCACTGCGTGCTCCGTGAAACAGGCCAGATGCCCATCTTTTTCTACTGGTTCAGATGCACCATAAGATTCTGGAACAGTTTACTCTCTTCAAACAACCCACTTCTCGAAAAAATTGTGCGGGCTGATTTACTTCTTGCAAACAGAAGTGATACATAGACTTACCAGGTTCTGGGGGGCGATGTGTATGAGCACCTCCGCGTGGTGCCCCCTGGAAAACGCCTTCGTGTGCCTTAGTACACATGCCCGGAAATACGCGGGAGCGGCTAAGACTCATACGGCGGAGCAACATAGCAGCCCTCAGCGTGGTAGCGACGTTGCTTTTTGATCCATCAATGAGTGCTTTTTGATCCTTCATAGCGACATACATATTTTGATCCTTCAATGAATGCTTTTTGATCCTTCATAGCGACGTTGCTTTTTGATCCTTCGATGTCGGCTCTTCCTATCATTGTGAAGCAGAATTCACCAAGCGCTGGATTGTTCACCCACTAATAGGGAACGTGAGCTGGGTTTAGACCGTCGTGAGACAGGTTAATTTTACCCTACTGTCCTGGCAGCAGTCATAACCAGGGCCCGGCTGCAGCTTGCGACCTGCTCCTGCTGGCGAGTTAGGCACCGGCTCCCTTCGCAGCCAGGCATGCCCTGGCTCACGGTTTCAATTGGCAAGTTGTGGAGGACAGCATCGGTCTGCTGTAGCTGGGTGAGCTGGTGGGGTGGGCAGCTAGAGAGGAGAGAGAGGAGCTGTTTTTGGGGGCTGCATGCGTCCTTTGTTCTCTCTTCTGCTCCGCTGCACTTGTTCTCTTGGCACTCCTGGTTTTGTGAGGCTCTCTCAGCCTCTTGCTTCCTGTTTCTGACTGAGGCTTCTTATACACACATCCTGAGACATATCAACAGTTTTTCTCGTTCTCCTTGATGCTTTCTATTTGCGCTTCTTCAAAACAAACGTTCCCTTTCTCTATACACTTTTCTCTTCTACATACATGTGTTTCTTGTTTCCTCTAGCTTCTGTTTCTTTTGTTTAGCCAGGTGTAGTTTCAGGCTTTTTCCAAACTTCCGCTGAGATGCCCTTCGAGGCATACATAGCGATGTAACCTTACCTTACCAGGTTCTGCATGCGCTCCAAGATTTACCTACATCTCAACAGCTTTTGGATGCCATACGATCTCGTCAGACTATCAATCTAAGACAGTTTGAACTCACTCTACGTGAACATATCGTTGGGGGCTGGAGAGATCTTGACATTTTGACACCACATGAAGCTCACCATTCCAGCAGAATTATGAGGACATATCACACACATTTTGGTGTACCTTTGGGAAATACTTCTGGATGATGGGATGACAGAAAAAGAAATCAAAAGCCTGTGTTGCCTCTCTACCTTTGCTTGGACATTCCCGGCAACCTCAGCCGCGCACTTCCTTGCCTTCGCCTTTCTGGCCACAACTTTCTGGTCCAAAGAATGCGTCATGACAGGAATAGAAGGCCTTATGAGCTCAGGATCTGTGACAGATGTGACTGGCACACTATTCAGGATGAGGAACACAT
>Ga0307968_1000719_pt1 | contig 25044 bp, 28 predicted proteins | sample OrgLakmetagen650_FD_201834 | JGI IMG/M metagenome (GOLD analysis project Ga0307968, IMG submission 201834) | Saline water microbial communities from Organic Lake, Antarctica - #650 | ecosystem: Environmental > Aquatic > Non-marine Saline and Alkaline > Saline | place: Antarctica: Organic Lake...
CCCCGCCCCTTATACACACCAATTTCGCCAGCCCCACACCCCCTTCCACAACCGCCACCGCCACGCTACCCTGCTCTAATAACAATTCAGCTGCCGCTCCTGCTGCTGCTGCTGCTGCTGCTCCTCTTGCTCCCCCTGCTGCTACTGGCCAATCTGCGCCGTCTCTTAAACCAATCACCACCACCACCACCTCCCACAACCCTCCTGCTCTTTTACCCTCCAACCCACCAAAAGACATGAGCAACACCACAAATGTCACATCAGTTGGAAGTGCGTCTCCCCCTCGATCCTCCACCATCACTCCTGCCCTCGCACTCACCCCTGCCGCTGCTGCTTCGCCTGGCATTCCTGACAACAAACCCCCTCAGCAAGTAGACAGCCACAGCCACAAGGTGGCAGTTGAAAGTGCAGCAAACAATGCCCCTCCCGCAGCTGAGCTGCTGATACCGGCGGACGAAGCTGCTCCCCCGGTGCCTGCATCGATTAGCATAGGAGGAGATCAACAGGAACAGACTCAAAATCCTGTTGACAAGAATGAGGGTGGGCCGTGTCAATCCGTTGCTCCTTCTCATGCTCCTGCTCCCTCATCAGAAGCAGCTCCAGCCACTGCCTCGTCTCAGCAGAAGCAGCTCCAAGAGCCAAGCACATGCAACGCCCCTGCTTTGCCGGGGAACAAGGACGGTTCAGTAGCTGGTAAAGAAGTGCAGCAGCACTCCACCGCACCAGATGCTGTGCACCCTTCTGCCCCCACAGCCACAGCAGCAGCACTACCACCCATGCCCCCACAACTGGCTCATCCTGCAGCAGCGGCGACCACTGATGCTAGGAAGGCGGAGGGTGGGTCGACATGAGCAGCGGGTCTCCTTTTTGTTGGCTTTTGGAAAAAAAGTACGTGGAACAGACTAGATTGTTGGCATTCATTCTTCAGCGAGCGTGCTTCCTAACTGTGAACCTGGCTCGGGACACTGACTATATAGAATGGGGTCAGCAAGCCTGCCACTGAACATTTCCATGCCTCGACCAGACTCGTTTTTGTATTGATGTGTATCCATGATAACTTGATAGGTTGTTATTGTTTCTTTGTATACTCAAGCGGCTGAAAGTACAAGGACAAGGATTTCTTCCGCCTCCGAAGTACTTAATTTCCAGAGTAGTGGACTGACTTTTCTACCCTACCTCAGCATTCCCTCTGGTCAGTGTTGTCAGTAATTCAGTTTTACAAGGTTTACAAAGAAAGGCCTTCAGTCAAGAAGTGCGACTGCTAGCCTGCTCATAAAACGCAATTAGTCATGGAGGGAAAAAAGCTTGTTATTGTTCTGGCTCAAGAAAGTAAACACATCGTGAGCTCCTGTTGGGGGAAACAGAGGTGCATATTTGTGGAGAGAAATCATGTGGGGATTGGTGCAGTGGAAAAGAACATGCTGCTCATCTTGGATATCATCAGCAAAAGTAAAAGTGAAAGTCTATACTGGAAGCTGGAAGTCACCAGCGTGCATTAAGGAAAGGCTCTCAACTAGTGCTCACACTAGCCAGAGCCCCACCGAAAGACGAAAAAGAGAAACAACAGAGACTAATGAGGATCCGGCGGGTTGTCAGCCATGCGATCCGGCTTGCGCCTAGCCCTCCTGAAGCCAGCCGCTCTACCAGTAACCCCCCTTCCAGATCCCCCATTACCACTGTATGTTGCTGTTGTTAAAGTGTATTTTGTGTCCTGTTTATATGATCTTGGTTTTTTTTTATTGCATGGCATTGTAGTTTAGTAGCTAGTTGGTGCACTTTGTGCGTGGGGATGCCCAAGTTTAGTAGAGGAGTTATGGTGTACTGAATGTAGATTGTGCCCCCGACTCCAAGAAGTATAACATAAAGTGTGACTTTGTTGTTTCGAGAGATGCCTCGGAGGCTCCTTGTTTGTAGACGCTGGATAAGAGGTTGATGTTGGTTGTGCGCTTTTTCTAATGTCTGTTGCGGGTTTATGTCTGAGCAGAATTTGAATTCTATAAGATGTATGTCTCTGCTCGACGGGGGAAATACAGCATCACCCCGTCGAACGATGTCCTTTGGGGGGATCTGTTTGGGATCCAAATGCCTGCCTCTTCCTTCAGTGGGCATAACTAACACGCCATCTGGACGGCTTTGATGTCTAGTTGGAAGGTTTTGTTGTGTTGGGAAAACCCAGTCAGGAATGTTTCTTTCAATGTCATCGGGTGGTTCAATGTTAAGGTCAGATAGCTTTTCACTGTTACAAGCATTCATTGTAACAATTGCTGAGCCCAGCTTGCCTTTACTGATCTCTTCACCACAAAGGCTAACTGCGTGGTGGTGTCGGTTTATATGCATTATTTTCAGAGTACGGTTGTTGCACCTAAGAAGTATGTGTGGAGCACTGTCTGAACCTCCTCACAAAGGGCAGGTGGCAGGGCCTGTCATGTGGCTAAACCGTTTGGTGTGCTTGTCTGTGTGTATCGTGTCCGTCCTGTACTTAAGGACTTGTTCCTGCTCCTTAAAAGTCACGTTTGGCATGGACCAGAATGCGTTACTGAATTGAGCAAGGGGCTTTGCATTAGGTCGCTGTGTGTGAGAGTCGGGCTGTGCTGCACGCTCGGGCGTATCATGCAATTTTTGCCAGAGCTTGTAAAGCAGTGTATCTGTGTTAGCTTCACCAAGGTAATGGTGGGCGTGCATGTGATGTTTAAATTTGTCTTGCAGGTTAGTCAAAACTCGTAGCTCTTCTGCATGGGAGCCAACTTTGTTTGGAACGCTTAGCCAGTACAGATCGTAGAAAGGGTCGGTAGCTGGCGGGAGAGAAATGTCAGAGATTTGATTGACTGCTGCTCTGTGTGCTAGGTGGTCTGCACCCTCATTGCCAATATTACCAGAGTGAGTTTTCACCTTGTAGAAAGTGACGGGAGAAGGTGAGGATTGGATTAGAATTGCAATGTCCTTGAGTAGTTCTCTGTGCAAGTGGTGGAGTACAGCCATTGGGTTCAATAGCTGTTTTCTAATCTGAAAGAGGGCTGTCTGTAGCAATTTCAATGTGGCCTTTTTGTACCGCTACTAGCACAGCTGCAAGTTCAGCTCCATTGATGGTGAGTGTGGGGCCGCTGCCTCCAGGATTGATAGTGATGGTATCACTATAGCCGGTGTCTGTAGTGGGGTTGAAAATGCCAGCGCCTATGATTTGCTGTTTGCTGATCGCATCTTGCATGTCACTACCATCAGTGTATGTGATTGTTTTCCAGTTTTGTACTTTGGGAATGCGTGGGCTCTTGTACTGGTTGGCGTTTGTGTTATAAAGCGTTTGCCACTGGCTGATGATGTTAGCAGCAATGGAAGTATCTGGGTGATGTAGGAGTTGAAATCTCTTCCTCTGCTTGTTCTTGCATTTCACCTGAGCAGTGCCAATCACGTGGGCACTATTGTTACAAGTCCACGTTGCTTCAGGAATCGCTTGCTTGAGATTTTTGAGCCAAGCTGAGTTGGATTCATTCAGGGCTTGTTGCCCTTGATTGTTCCAGACGACAATTAGCTGCATTTAATTCTTGTTGTGCTGAGGCTGGGGTGGAGCGTCTAACCCAACTTCTGTAGGGTTTAAGAGCATGCTGTCTGCAGAAAACTTGGCTAGAACCAACGCATGCTCAGGGTACTCGTTTATCCAAATCATGTACCCGTTCTTACTCCAGCCAAGCCAATCAGGGAGGAGCAGGAATGTTGCTGTAGCTTCTTGAGTGGAGTTTGCTGATTGAAGTGCATGTCTCACAAATGAATGCAGGAGGTAGTCGCAATAATTCGGGTGGCAAAAGGAGAAGCCTGTGAATTTAGAATTTAGTGTCAAAAGAATTAGTGCTTTCCCCAAATACTGTGTCTCTGGTATTTTCGCTCCAGTAGGCTTGGTAACTAGGGTCAAAATCTAGGGGGCTAGCAAATTTCTGCTTCGTAACTAGTGCCCATTTTTGGAGGGAGGTCGCAATGTTCCTCGGAGTGCAGTACGTATTGGAGTCTCTTGCCTTTTTACCAATGTTGTTAAGTGGGCTCATTTAAAATTTATACCTTTGTAGCAGACCTACAATTTCAGTTGCCGCGTCTTGCACAGGTAATTGTGTAGTATTGCGTAGGTCAATCCGTTTAGTTTGGTTGTAGGCATGTAGCAAAATGTTGAGACGTTCTAAGGATAGCATGCCTGTGCACTTGCCGTGGATGTCATACGCACAGGCTGCTTGACAGGTTATGTGTTCAGGGATTTTGGGTTTACACTCTGAGTCTTTAATAAATCCTGGCTTCTGGAGATCCACATCCCGCACCCAGATCTCACAATTCCAGGCGGGTTGAATGTCTACTTGGGGATTGACAGTGTTCGTGACAAAGATTGCCTTGTCTCTGATGTTTTGGCCTTGCAACGAGTCCTACATATTTTTAAAGTGCTGGGTACAACCATCAGGCTTTGTAAGATTATCGATTTCTTGGTCTTCTGATTGGGCATTTAGCTGAGTGCTATTATCAGCATTTTCATAGCTATCTACATAGGCTTTGAAGTCAGGGTTGGCTAAGAGCAGTTCTGCTGCTTCCCATGTGGGTTGCCAGAAAACTTTTACCATTTCTTTTTCTTCTGCATAGGATTTTTTGGTGTCCTTATCCGCTTGGGTTAGGTCAGTACAGGCTGGGCAATGCCAATCTTCACTACTTTCTGCGGCTTGCCTTGCAGTGTGTGAGCAAGCATTCAGGTCGATCAGACATTTCTGTGGTAGGTGCGTTGGTACGAATCACATTGTGGCATATCATCATAGTTTTCTTCTCTTTCTGGATGCTCTTGGCTGACCGGGCTCCAGCAAATTTGGCAGCAATCGTCCACCTTTTGGCTTCTTGGAAAGGGCTCTGTTTTTGCTGCTTTCAGCCCTGTGCTCTGGAACAAGGGTAACGCCCATTTTTTGACAGTGACAGGTTGTAATTGGATTTTGTATTGCATTTGTGAAGTTGTGTTGGTGTTACGTTTAGGCTTGCTTATTTACTGCCAGTCCAACACCTGTATTTGATAGCCATACTTGAAAACTGTGTTACAGGCCTTGACATTGCCAAAAAGAGCCGCGGTGCTATGTTTATAGTGCCATATTTTGGTTGCCGCATTATCACCTGGTTGCAGAGGCTCTGGAGAATTAGGTAGTGAAGCAGTGGGACCTTCAGTGAGTTCCATGAAATGGATGGGATTCCTCTTCTGCCTTTTGTTAGGTTGTGATGAAGGTTGGTTGTTGTTGGTTCGTGTTTGGCGGGAAGGATTATTGGATTGCGTGTTGGAGCAGCCTGGAACTATGTCCATACTTTCTGTCTGCCTCTGGATTGTGTGTCTCGTTCTCCCTGCGCAGACTGTTCGCCTAGCAGGAGTTTGGGTCTGTTGGCGTTGCGGAACCTGTACATCTGACCAGGACCATCCCATGGGATCCCATCACACTCCGGAGTGTAAGCCTTAATTGCATATAAAGTAGTAGCATTGATTTTCCTCACCTTTTCTTCTTTGTTAGGTGTCGTTTCCTTGTTTTTATGTAAGTCACTGATGAGCTGGGGGGAGAATATATATATTCTCTGAGTTCAACAGAGAGGCAAGCCTGTTCATTGCAATAATTTGTCCCGCTTTCATTTTGCTGCCAAACTTGAATTTGAGGTTGTTGCCATTTAGATTGTGTGTGCCGTCTAGGTTAAGTAGCCTTGAGAGGCTGGAGATCCCGGAGTCCATAAGAGAGAATGCAATGTGGTTAATTAGGGTTTCCAGAGTAGGCAGGTTGGGTGCCCAGAGTGCTTTTGATTGTAGTACTCGAAACTTTCTGTAAGAATGGGTTGTCCTTGGAGTGTGAGACGCAAGTTGCTATTATGGATGCTAACGTGCTGCCGTGCTCTTAACATATATTATAATTGCTTTTGAAGGTATCTTGCTTGGTGTTTGACATTGAGGTCCCAAGTGGCCCTGTGCCGCAGTTTTTAGTTGCTGAGTTTGACGCTCGAGGAGAGCTTTGGTGAGCCTACCATGCTTTGCCTTATTATTAAGGCTAGTGATAGGTGCCAGGGCGTTTCTGTAGTGGTATTCAATTCTCAAGGAAGAGCATCCCAAGCCTGCACCAAGCGAGACTAAAATCTGTCTCTTGCGCTTGCTCTTCTTGACTCATTAAGCTTGAGACGCTCGACCAATCAATCGAATACAAACTTTGAACTTGACCTCTAGAGTCAGTTTCCTTGAGAAGGCAAAAATAAGGCAGCAAGCTTTTGCCAATGCAAATAGGAGAATGCAGGGATGTCCAATGCATATCTCTGGTGAAATTTACAACAGCTAGTGAAATGGTGAAGGGTGCCTGAGGATGAGGCAGGCTGCTTCAGTAGCACTTTGGATGGCATTGTACTTGACTAGCGATGGCTCCCACACAAATGCGTTGAAGGTGTCCACTACTCCGCATAGATAGGTAGATAGATAGGGAGCAAGGGGTAACTGTAGGCTTTGCTTGGCACGATCGCTGTGCAAATTATGTCCATTGTTTGTTGAGGGCTAGCAAAATAATTCTTTAGTCGTTCTAGTTTCAAGGACAGCTTTGCAGTCATGTGTGTCAATTGGTGTGACCAGTTGAGGTCCATTGTGATGTATACCCCAAGGTATGGGAAAGGATCGTCAGGCTTAAGGAACTATGCTGCTTGGCCTTGTACTAAGACCTTGATGGCCAGCTGGTGGTGTGCAAAGTCGGCCACTGAATTGATGCCACACAGAATTTTGTTCTCATCGCTATGGTTTCGTCTTTTTGCCTGAAATTATGAGGTGAGCCCAATCTGCGTATTGGGTAAGTTTCATGGCTTGGAGCCGGAGATTTTGGTAGGAGCCGGAGAGACAGATCAGGTCGTCTGCAAAAGCCCCACTGCTGGTGCAGTTTATGGCTTTGGTGTTGGGTGTGTTGGTATCAGCATGGCCGTGCATGTATCCCCTGTTGCCTGCATGGAGCCAGCGGAGCAGCGGCTCCATGTATATCAGGGACAGGAATGGAGAGAGTGTGTCCCCTTGAATGGTTCCTCTTTCAACTGGGATGTCTCCCGTGCAGCCCGAGGGCAGTCTGATCCTGGTGTGTGCTTGGCAGTACAGGTTTTCTACTACATCTATGGCGTCTGTTGGAAATCCCAGATCAAACATCATAATGAGCGACTTATCATGATCTGTGGTATTAAATGCAGAGGTGAAGTCCACAATGAGGCATAGATGTCTTGTTTATAAAGCTTTGCATCTTTCAGAGTCATTTGGACATTTTGGAATGGTTAAATTGTGTTGTTTTTTACGAAAGCCAGCTTGCATGTTGCTGAGAAGGGAGTTGACCTCTGCGTGTTTATACAGCGTACGCTCGTGTGTTAGTTATTAGGCGTGTCCACAGTTTGTACAGTGTATTTGCAAGGCCGATTGGCCTGTATGAGGCCACGTCTGTCTCCGGTCCTTTTCCCTTGTAAATCATAATACTTTTACTAGCTTTCCAATCCTTTGGGGTTATCCCTGTTGCCCACATAATACATCAGCATCACACAGGTCACAGGTGGGGGAAGTACTTGTGGGGGATGGATGTAAGGCGAATGAGTGACCAGAGCCCTTTTGGTAGGAAGAGCACACCATCGGTGGTAAGTAGAGCGTTTGCTGTTGTGTTCTCTCAGATGAGTCTCAGAATAAGGTGACCAGTACTCCAAGTGTCTCTCCCTGAGGTCTACCACAAAACGGCTGAGATCAATGGGTTCACAGTGTTGCGGCTTCTATTTGAAGATATACGATTGTGTCAAACAAGGTTTACAAAGAATGTTTCTAATTAGACGTACTAGTTTGCTTGCAACAGGCAAGCTTGGTTTAGTTTTGGATTACACTGGTCTACATGCCACAGCACTCAAAAGAAAACTAAGCTTGCACGCCACCAGGCAGATCCTTAACAAAAACCATTCATCTCAATTGCGACATTGAACGCAACCCCCAAAAACATCTGAGCAATACTCGCTCCTGGTAATTTACAGAGTTTTGTAGTGTACAGCCCCTGCCTTCCAGCCACCTGATCCCCATTGAAAGCTCATCTTCTATACATTAAACATTAAACATTAAACATTACACGTAATTTTTTTTAAAGCAGGCCTACATGGTTGTCCGCATACTAGGGGCAATTCAATCACTTTCAAGCACAAAAGCACCATCTACTCTGCCGTTGGTGATGCAAGGTAGCAACAAGGAGAAAACATTGTAGTGGCTCGTCTGATAGACGAAAGAAAAGTAATCAAAACAAAAGAGACCAATTGGAAAGACAGGCAAACCCAGAGCAGCTATGTACATTTTTTTAAGTGTGATACTGTTTAAGGTTGGAATTAAGGGACACTGATAAGCATCCCATAAATTCAGGGGAAAAGCTCAATACAAACAGAAAAGGGAGACACAACTAAAACATACATGCAACAAGCATTGAATGACTGGGGTACCTTAAAAAGAAGACGAATTTGGAAGTGTACTCGGATAGGCACTAAGGCAAACAAGGCACAAAAAATTGGCAGGCTTGTAACAACAATTTGCAGATACTACACCGATCATTGAGTTGCCTTTTGAATTGAAGCACTTGCACCAAATAATTGAACAAAAAACGGCAACGAGCAGGAATTCTGCCACACGGCATATGAAGCATTGGGAATTCTACCTGTTCAGAGATGGCCGTTCCCACCGGTGCTAAAAACACACCTCACAATCATCGTGGGGTGGTTGTGCAGGAACCCACAGTAACATTGCCGCCCGATCTTTGCTACCTGCACACAAATCTGATCCTTCATGTCCCACAGGCTTCACTTTTAGCTTTCGGATCTGAAGGCAGGTTTCCACAAGCCTCTGCTGATCCCGCTTGAGTGCAACAGCTGTACAGATCTGCAGCAGCACGTATCAAATAGACATCAGAGGGATTCTTTAAAAAAATGTAACAGTCGCGCTGATTTTTACGTAGCTAAGGCAAAGAAAAGAGAGGGGGAGAGAGAGCGCGACAGACAGACAGAGAGACACAGAGAGAGAGAGAGAGAGAGAGAGAGAGAGAGAGAGAGAGAGAGAGAGAGAGAGAGAGAGAGAGAGAGAGAGAGAGAAAGAGAGAGGGAGAGAGAGAGAGAGAGAGAGAGAGAGAGAGAGAAAGAGAGAGGGAGAGAGAGAGAGAGAGAGAGAAGAGAGGGACATAAAGACACAGAGAGAGAGAGAGCTCTATGGAGGTCACTCGTGACTCACCTGCGTAAAGTGAACAACGGCCCAAACATTCTGGAACACGCCTGTTGCAGTTGGCGATAATCGCAGTGGAGTTCATATCTTGAATCGAGCAGGGCTGGCATTTGCCTGCGCGGACATTTTGAAACTGTATTACTGGACAAGGTGTGTAGTTGAGAGGGAGAGACCAAGTCAAACGATGGTTTGCACGATCCGGCTCCTACAAACACAGGAAATGAAGGGAGGTAAGATACCCACACACAGACCACCACCTATGTACCTTGCCAATAATGAACCCACTGATGTATTCATATTGAATTCAGGAAAGACTACTTCTGACTGAGTATTTAAGCAGCAGGTTGAATATCAGAAATCCTTAATCTGAAGACATGATCAGAAGTATTCTTATGCTTTGGAGTGGAAAAAAGGTTGTAGGCCTGCGAAAAACAAGATATTTTGTAAAATACGACGCAGGCGAACAAAAGAGGGGAAATGTGTACGCGCCTTTCTTGTAGTTTGTGCAGCGCCCGTAGCTGTATCCCCCAAATGAATGTTCAATGTGACCGGAATCTTCCTGATACAGACCTGCGTGCGTGTGTATGTTTGTGTGTGTACGTATTTGTGTGTGCTTGTGTGTTTGTGTGTGTATGTGGGGTTGGTGTGTGTGTGTATGTGTGTGCGCTCGCGCGTGTGTGTGTACGCTTGTGTGTACGCTTGTGTGTGCATGTGTGTGTGTGTGTGTGTTTGTGCGTGTATGTGTGTGTGTGTGTGTGTGTTTGTGTGTGTGTGTGTGTGTATGTGTGTGTGTGTGTGTGTGTGTGTGTGTGTGTGTGTGTGTGTGTGTTTGTGTGTGTGTGTGTGTGTGTGTGTGTGTGTGTGTGTGTGTGTGTGTGTGTGTGTGTGTGTGTGTGTGTGTGTGTGTGTGTGGAGACGTACAGTCCCAGTATCCCCCTGGACATTCTGCCCGGATCCGGGCACAGGAGAGTGCGAACAGCACAGTAGCCAAGACTGGGACGACAAAAACCCTCATTTACAGATTAAACAGAGAGGACAGACAAGTTTAAATTAATTATATTTTATACTCTTCCTTTCTAATCCCGATCAGTTCATTTCTTACTTGCCCCTGCTCTCGCCCAAGGGCTTTTCAGAAGGATGGGTGCAGCGCAGTCGCAGGCGCTCGGGGAGGCGGTGAATGAGGTTGAGCATCAGCAGAATCAGCAGCAGCAGGTGAAACATGCTGGATCTTGGTCAACACTATTTCCTGGCTCTTGAGCCCCTCCTCCCACCCACAAGTTCTACAGCCAACATGCCTTCGTATGGCTCCTAAAAGCTTTGCAGCAGCTCACTGCCGTGCTGTGGCCCTCCTTGACAGCGCATGGGCGTAAAACCACTCTCACACCAACTATGTGCATGCAACACGTTCACACACATACGGTCCCAATTCGCCATGCACATATGGGCACACGTGCACAAACTCACACATGCGCACGGACATGTGCACGGACATGCGCACACACACACACACACACACACATACACACAAACACACACACACACACACACACGCACGATCACACACAGGTACCTGAGAGCTCAGCCATCAAGCTTTACCAGTATGTCGCTGCGGGTAATACAGGGAAGTGGGAGCTTGCCTCAAACAATGCACGCCCCAGGCTTTATGATGCCCAGGAGGATTCCAACACAAGGAAGCAGGATTGGTGAGCATTTTTGCTATCTGGTTTTGTGAACGGAGGCAGAAGCAGAAGACTTTGAAAAGGGGCAGTCAAAGGCCTTGGGGGACTGAAGAAAATTGAACTGCGGTCAATTCCTGGAAGTGGACAGCACAAGGGCGCCAGCAGCTCTCTCTTTGGATAGCATGAATGAGCATGCTCCATAATGGGTGAACATTATGAGTCATAACTTATGACGACGATGACATGAGTTACTCAGTACTGCGTGTAAGTTACCTCTACACAGCAGGTGCTGCAGCAGCGTTCAAGCATTCACTTGTAAAAAGTTGAGTCCGCAAAGCGCCGTGGCCTGGACGTGGCCAAAACAGATTATCATGTGCCATTTAGACAGCTGCTTTCCTACCCGTGCAGGTTCCTAGAGATCGAAGGTGGTGATGTGGATGTGCGCGTGGATGACGGCCTGTCGTACGTGGTGGACACTGACCAGCGTCGCCTTACTTTCAGTGCGCACGAACAGATCTGGGCGCTGCGGTATGGGAATCCTGAGAGCTTCAGGTGCGCTGCTTGGTGCAACACACCCTATTTATGTCGTGTACGCTCAAGCGTGTGCGTATGTAACAATGGAATCTTGCGGCCATTATGGAAAGCAGACGTTGAGCTTGTTCCATTACTTACTTTCTTTCAAAGCTGTGTGTTGCAGCCGTCTAAGTAATACTTTTTTAGGGAAATTTGGTTGTTATATTAGGGAAATGTGCCTATTGTGCGGGGGTGCACAGGTGAACCTTACCTTTTTAGCTTTTTAGTAAATATTTGTGACATCCGCAAGATCTTCCTTTTGCAATAGCACTGGCCTTGTAGCGCAATACCTCGTGCGTTTCCGCACATGCACGTTGCATGCCATTTGCTTGTGTGCAAAATGCACACAGCTTAGGCGTGCGCATGCACGCGCGTACACACACACACACAAACACACACACACAAACAAACACACGCACACACTCACGCAGGTACTTTTTGGAGGATTTCAATGACAAGATGTTTTACAACATGTTTGGCATGGAGAACGATGAGGATGCGCGCAGCAAACAGCTAGGCGAGGATTATGCGGGTGTCTTCTTTGCCAAGGATGCTGCCCAAAGGGTGCGTACCTGCCAAGGGTGTTATGTTGACGCTGGAAGCGGAACGAAGTTTGGCTTGAGTCCTTGAAGTGATGGTGTACGTGTGTGTATTTGAGCTGTGAAAGTCTGTCTGAGCTCACTCAACGTGTGCTGAGTGCACGTTCAATGGCTACAAACTTTTCATGACCTCATCAGGCGCCCTAGATACATTTTATGCCCGTTGGTTGATCTATAGCATAGCAGCGACAAAGTTGCTCTCAACATGTCCTTCATGCCAGTTTGTGGACATGTACATGTCCATAGGTGCGTTATCTGCTAGCGATCCCTGCCGTGGGTGCTAGCGATTATAAGATGCAAATTGAGCCATTGACATCCTCCTGTAGGCATAGCAATTATTTTGCTTTGTTTGTTGGCACATCCTGCAGGGCCAGGCGCCCATGGATGAGGATGATGTGTATGAGGACGCGGAGGGCACGCCAGAATACCAAAAGGAGCGGCGTGCAAAGGAAGTAGCTGCACAGGTGTGCATGCATGTGTGTGTGCGTGCGTGCAAGTGTAACTTATGTGCCTCCGTGCAAAAGTATTTTTCCTTTGTACATGCATGTGACATTCGCGTTCAAATGATTGTGTAATTGAAGCTTTAAACCGCCGCCTCATTGTGTGTATGTGTGTGTGTGTGTGTGTGTGTGTGCGTCAAAGTATTGGAGGGCGAGATACTCACTTACTTTGGTCTGGGTCGTGAACATTTACCGCACACAACAATTGACTGCACAAAGCAATTTGACACAATGGCCAATAATTAAACAACATGCCTTCTTTTCTTCTAACCAGGTCAGGATTCACGTGTAAGGACGCATGTGCTGTGTGTGCCACTCCCTTAGTCACTGTCTGCCCAAATAATGTCAGGAACATACTGCACGTTTGTCTTGGAAAGGCAGAGAGGTGGATCGGATGAGAGACGCATGCTGTAAGCTCTGGTCAGGACGTGTGTGCTGTTTTGCTTTGTGCTTTTGATCATACACGTGTCCAAAAACTCGACTTTACGCCGCAGGAGGACGGAGTGGATTCAGACGCGTACCATGGCTTGGTCATGGGTGCCAACGAAAACACGTACATCATGCGTGGGAGGCACTTTGATGTACTGCGTAACGTAAGTGGGGGCTGCAGGTTGAAATGCTTTACAGCGTGAGTTGAATGCTTAACAGCGTGAGTTGAATGCTTTACAGCGTGAGTTTAATGCTTAACAGCGTGAATCGTATGCCTAACAGCATAAGTTGAATGCTTAACAGTGTGAGCCGTATGCTTTATAGCTTTATAGCATGATTGGGGTGGACTCTAAATGAGGCGGGGGGCACTTTGATGCACTACACAATGGGGTGGACTATGTATATAGCTATACGGGAGGGAGGCACATTGATGGCGTGGTGACTCAGCAGAGGCAGGTTAACAATGCTCAGAGTCCTGTTGGTGGAGGCACTTTGACGCGCTACAATTTGGTGGTGGGATTGGGTGGATTTCTTAGATGGGAGGGCTGGTGACTTAAGCAGGTTGATGATGTCCTGGGTAGTCCTGTCGGTGGAGTGGCCTTTTGATGACGCGTGATTGGGCTTGAGCTGGAACGCAGTTGTGTTGAGGCACTTACGGTTGTTGCGTCATTTGAGTATGCTGCTTTTTTGCTGAGGTCATGCCTACACAAATGGACTTGTCACGAAGACTATCTGTTCTGCCACTGGTTCTGTATGCCAAGGTAACGCAGCAGCTAAGCTTCTTGCGCCTGAGCAACAATGCCGGCCTCCCGTGACTCATAGCATGACTCAACGATGCATGACTTATAGCATGACTCATAGCATGACTCATAGCATGACTCAACGATGCCAGCCTCCTGTGACTCATAGCATAAACAACACCTGTTTGAGTGGTAGTGTGACAGAGCTCAATGACAGAAGGGTTGCTCTGTACCCCGCAGCTGTCGGTCCCGCTCACAGTATTGTTTGGTGAACTTTCGCAAGCTTGTGTACTGTTTGAGGTACTGACCAGATACCACCTCTCACCTGTGTACACTTTTCACTTTTGTCTTCTGTGTACACATTTCTCACCTGTGTACACTTTTATCACCTGTGTACACTTTTCACTTTTGTCATCTGTCTACACTTCAATTTTGTCATCTGTGTACGCTTTTCACTTTTGTCACCTGTGTACACTTTTGTCATCTGTGTACACTTTTGTCACCTGTGTGCACTTTTGTCGACACAGGTGGAGGATGGTGTGGAGGACAAGGGCATCTCTTTCTCCCTCACTCCCAACAAGGGCACCCCCATGACGACAGGACGCACCACCCGCAGGTGAATGGGCTGTGTATCAAGCAGTATGTGTGTGTTTGTGTTAGTAGATGTATGTCAAACTGGCTCACTGCGGGAACAGAGCTTTGTTTGAGCCTCATTTACGTGAGGGACCTTTTTCTTCATTTTATAGCTTGGATATTTACCATAGATGGTGGCTTTCGTGGCTATCAGTCGCGCTGCTTTTCACTGCATCCCTAAGGAGGGCGACGACTCAATACCTAACCGAAGCATTTACTGCCTTTATGGACAACAAAAAAACAGCAACAACGTCAGCAGCAACGTCAGCAGCAACGTCAGCAGCAACGTCAGCAGCAACGTCAGCAACAACGTCAGCAACAACGTCAGCAACAACGTCAGCAACAACGTCAGCAACAACGTCAGCAACAACGTCAGCAACAACGTCAGCAGCAACGTCAGCAACAACGTCAGCAGCAACGTCAGCAGCAACGTCAGCAGCAACGTCAGCAACAATGTCAGCCACAACGTCAGCCACAACGTCAGCAACAACGTCAGCAGCAACGTCAGCAGCAACGTCAGCAACAATGTCAGCAACACCGCAGTGACCACTAGCCTTGCAAATTAGGAAGGCTACCCTGTGTCTCAGCCCTCCTCAACCGCCATACCAGGATCATCTTTTGTGGCTTTTGCACACACACACACTGTTGTTATTTGATTCATTAGCAGTGGGCACCCCCATTGAGCAAAGGTCTTTGCTACCCTCCCCGTTATAATTCTTGCTCACACACAGCGTTCAGAACAGCTCTTACAGCACTTGCAGCCTGCTTCCTCCTGTACCATAGTGCTGTGACCAGCACCCCGGCAAAAGGGGAGAGGGCCTGCTCTCTCCCTCCCTTCCGTGTCATAGCACTCAGAGAGAGCATATGTAGGGTTGGCCGGAACCATATATATATATATATATATATGTATGGTGCATATACGGTGTTTTTGGCAGGGAAATCAACAAATATACAGTCGTGCACGGTGTATAAATACGGTTCTGGCCAACCCTAAGCATATGTGACAATGCACTCACACGCAACGCACTCACGCAACGCACTCACACACACAAACAGAGAGAGCATATGTAACCCTACAGTACACACAAACATTTTTTGCTTCATTACAGTGGCGCTGTGACCAGCACCCCCGGCAAAGGAGGAGAGAGCTACCTCACTCCCTCCCGTGTCATGCTCACAAATGCGGAGAGCAAAATGAACCTGCTCACCCCAGAGAACCCCAATCAGATGTACCGTGCCGACATTGAGACCCAGAAGATTGTGTCCACCTGGAACTTCAACAAGGTGAACGCTACTGTGACTTGCCAGTGTGAGAACACCCCCCCCCCCCTCTTGTCGATCTCATTCATCCCTCGATGTGGCAGTACCTCACTTTTCAATCGTTTAGACGTCGTGCATACGTCAACCCCCCCCCCTAAACAAGCAGCATGTGCGTAAGGCACTTCAGAACCAACTGCATGCTGCCCTCTGTACACATGCTGCCCTCTGTACACACTCTGTACACATGCTGCCCTCTGTACACAAGCGTCGTAAACGCTGCTCACTACGACTGCGTACCACTGGGATTTCAAAAAGCACAACACGTGGTTAGGGTGACACGAGGGTTACACCAGGGTTAGAGGGTTACACGAGGGTTACACGAATGAAACCGAACTAGAATGTGAGTAATATGTATAGGTACAAGCGTGACCATCAAAGCTTTGCACTGTGTAACAGGCGTACATGTTCCAGGTCAGCTTTACACGCATGTGTTACGACAGGGTGACAGTCACAGTCACATACATCCTCGCCCCTGTCCTCCCTGTATCACTTATGCTCCGCACGCAGACTGTTTGCAAGGACATGGAAGAGCAAGTTCACACACACACACACACACACACACGTAGACACATGCACGTGCATACATACCATTTCAAACACATGCATGCACAGGCGCACAGACACACACAGGCACATGCGCACACCCACAATTAGAGGCAAGCACTTTCAGCGAAGGTTCCTTGTATGCAATATTCAGTGATAACACCTTGCTTTCCATTTTATTTCTTACATACATACAAACACAAACACGTAATCGCGCAATTCAACACACGTAATTCAAACAAAATTTAATTCTTACATACATACAAACACAAACACGTAATCGCGTAATTCAACACACGTAATTCAAAATTGTATTTCTTACATACATACAAACACAAACACGTAATCGCGCAATTCAACACACGTAATTCAAACAAAATTTTATTTCTTACATACATACAAACACAAGCACGTAATCGCGTAATTCAACACACGCACGCAGGATGAGGCGGACATCCCCATGCGTGACATCCAGCACGATACCAAGGCAGGTGGTCTGGAAGAGCGCTCCACCTTTTTGGGCATGGACAACAACAGGCTGTGCAGGTGGGTCTGGATGAGAGCACACGTTCATTTCCTCCACAAAACCATGCACAGGCATGAGCATCAATCAAGGCAGCAAGCATCCCTCATCACATCGTACGTCCTTCCTTGTAGCTCCTTGCGTCAATTTCAAACATATCAATGCAGTTTGAGCATAGTATACTTTGGTGGGACACACACACAAGAATATTTGTCGTGCGGTACACTTTTATAGCCTACCTAATATGTTTTTTTCTAAGGTGCTCACTTTAGTCACGTGCTGTGTGCACACCTGCTTACCGCGTTTTACTTTTGGCATGATGGAGGAGTGCACCTTGCATGCTCTTATCAATTTATTGTATCAACTCAACACTTTGTCGTTGTGCTGGCGGGACACACGCACGCCACAAGGCATCGTGCACGATCCCTCCAAGGCCCAATCCTCCATCATGCCCATGCTTGCACTCAACGCCTGCCCTCGCATGCTGTTCTCTGTGGTGCACAGGTGGGACACACGCACGGCACAAGGCATTGTGCAAGACTCCTCCAAGGCCTCCTACACAGGGGGCAAAGACTACTCACGCAATACTAACTTCACGTGCATGGCCACCTCTGGGGACGGCTACGTGGCTGTCGGATCAAAGGTGCCACACATAGTGGTCGCTGCTTGTTGTTGTTGTTAGACTGACTATAGGATATGTGGTTGGATTGCGTGGTTTCCTATGTGGCTGTCGGATCAAAGGTGCCACACATAGTGGTCGCTGCTTGTTGTTGTTAGACTGACTATATGATATGTGGTTGGATTACGTGGTTTCCTACGTGGCTGTCGGATCAAAGGTGCCACACATAGTGGTCGCTGCTCGTTGTTGTTAGACTGACTATAGGATATGTGGTTGGATTACGTGGTTTCCTACGTGGCTGTCGGATCAAAGGTGCCACACATAGTGGTCGCTGCTCGTTGTTGTTAGACTGACTATAGGATATGTGGTTGGATTACGTGGTTTCCTACGTGGCTGTCGGATCAAAGGTGCCACACATAGTGGTCGCTGCTCGTTGTTGTTAGACTGACTATAGGATATGTGGTTGGATTGCGTGGTTTCCTACGTGGCTGTCGGATCAAAGGTGCCACACATAGTGGTCGCTGCTTGTTGTTGTTAGACTGACTATAGGATATGTGGTCGGATTGCGTGGTTTCTGGCTTTAACATCCAACCGCATTAGAGTTGTAGCGTCGCTTGCAGCAGTGTGCTGGAGAGAGTAAACGATACAGAAATAGGGGGGTGCTAGTTTGAGGATGACCTGCACGCTTTTAGAGTCAACCGGCTACTGTTATCACAGCATTGCATAATGAACAAATAAGATTGTCCAAGCAGCTGTCCTTCAAGTAGTGTATGTTTGTGTTTGGCTGTTTAGCTGTTTGAACATTTGATTTCGATCAGGTGTGCACAAACGTACCCACGCACAAACGTACCCACACACACACACACGCACACGTACACACACACACACACGTACACACACAGGACGGCAAGGTGCGGCTGTACAGCAACAAGTCCCTGGCCAAGGCCAACACTGCCATCCCAGGCCTGGGTGCTCCCATCACTGCCATTGACATCACTTACGACGGGAAGTGGGTGCTGGCCACCACGGACAAGTACCTCATGGTTGTGAAGACCACCTTCACCACAGACAAGGTGTGGTCAGGAGGCTTTTAGCATGAGGAGAGTGTGGACGAGCGCGTTGATTGTTGCTCATGGTAGAGCCTCTTGTTTGGTGCCACAGGGCGTGTGTGTGCGCGTATGAATGCAGAATGCATCACATCCCATAGCACACAATTTTACAGCAGGAAGTATCTCTGATATGGCTGAACACAGGTCAAAGCATGTACGCGCAGTGCAGCAAACACACAATCATGCCTATATGCACAAAGCGCATACACCTGCACACAAGTGCTGCACACACACACATACACATACACATACACATACACACACAATTACACACACATACACATATACATACACAACGGTGAATGTGCAGGGTGAGGAGGGCAATGCCTTCACCAAGCCCATGGGCGCTCGAGGCACAGTGCCCCACTTGCTACGACTAAAGCCTGAGGACATGGCACACACACGCAGTGGCGTGTTCACCAAGGTAAGGCACAGGCCTTTGTTGCGATGCCTGTGAGACACATCTTCACACGAGAGATACGTGCTGCTGCATAGGTTTTGGCGCTGTTTCAGCTCGTTCAGGACAAGGGCCAGGACGACAGTTTAGGCATTGATCGTATATATTTAGGTTATAGGGCAGTGGTGGTGCCGCTTAAAGTTACAGTGTGACGGGCATGCCCGTCCTCTAGTTTCAATGCATGGTAGTAATGCAAAACCCTGGTGATCACACGCCTGCCTGTGTGCTGCGACCAGTTTGATCAATTTCTTATTTTATACCAGTGTGGTCTGCTTGGGAGCGATTTGGCTTGCTCTGTTGGCTTTTTTGGTATAGCTACATTACTTATTACCCACAAACATAATAGGATGGAGGTTGCGCGTTTCATCTCCGTTTGCGCCAACGCATCCCACCCCTGATATTACATTTCGCAGCCTGTCCCTATCTTGACCGCTGCCAGCTATGCTTTCACCTGCCCTTTGTTTTCTGATTGCTGCCTTCATTCTTCACTTCTTCTGTCTGCGAGTTGCAGTTCCGTCGACTCATTGTTCATCACTGGCTTCTATCCCAGCATCTCTTGTGTGGTCACTTAATGCCACCATTGTGTGGTCACCATATGTCACCATTGTGTGGTCACTTTATGTCACCATTATGTCACCATGCACACGACGCACATACAATCACACACGTACATACACACACGTGCATCCGCTCCTCTATACTTATAGGGCAAGTTCACGTGGATCAACATGAGCATTCCTACATACACTTACATAAATACATACACACACGTGAACATACATACACACACGTGCATCCGTTCCTATGCTCTCAGGGCAAGTTCACATGGATCAACATGAGCATTCCTACATACACTTACATAAATACATACACACACGTGCATCCGTTCCTATGCTCTCAGGGCAAGTTCACATGGATCACAGAGGCAGGCCAAACAGAGCGGTGGATCGTTGCCAATTGTGGCAAGCACTCGGTACGTCGATGCAAAGGCTTACACACACTACGTGCTGCGTGTGCACGTTTGCTCTTACATGTGTATACTCATGAGAGGAGGGGCTATGTTGGGGTTGTTTCTTAGACGAGACCAATCCCAGTTTTCATTTGGATAATCTCTAGTAATATTCTGTTTGTGTGTTAAGAGGGACCACTTCTCTTCGTAGTTTTTTTTCTTGAGCATGCCTGCACCGGCCCACGCCCACAGGCTGCGTCTTCTTAGGCAGGGTCGCCACATGTGAAAGGTCTACCACGGAACTCCTGCTTTGTATTACCCCCCTCTCTTCTTTATGCCGCTGGCGGCGGTGCGTTGCGTTGTACCATAACGAGCAGGAGAGATTGCTTCATTTGCTTTGCTCTTTTTGGCAGCGTGAAACCTCCATGCGAGAGGGAGGGAGAGAGAGAGAGAGAGAGAGAGAGAGAGAGAGAGAGACTGCTTTTCTTCCTATCATGTAGCTAAGCCAGACATTTGCCTTGACCCCTTCGATGTGCTGTACAAATGCCGTGTCCGTATCGACCGTCAAGAGCAGCGACACCAACAGCTTCTTATTTTTGATCCAGGCTACCATAATTGCTGACCCTTTTTAGGTGCTGGCCTTTAGTAGGTGATCTTGCGTAGGTGCTGATCTTTAGTAGGTGATGAACTTTCGTAGAGGATGACATTTTTTAGGTGCTGGCCTTTAGTAGGTGATCTTTCGTAGGTGCTGATCTTTAGGAGGTGCTGACCTATAATAGTTGATGACCTTTGTAGGTGATGACTTTTATTTCCTTTTGTGTCCTGCACTACAGGTGGTGTGGAATTTCAACCGTGTCAAAGGCAGCGGCACCAACAGCCTGTCTTACGGTGGCTTGCCCACCAGCATGGACTACGTGCTGACTAAAAAAGACGAGGAGGTCGTGGATGCTGCTTTCCTGCACTCAAAGTGAGTTGCCTGTTGCACATGCCTGTACACATGCTTTCCTGCACTCAAAGTGAGTTGCGTGAGTTGCGTGTGAGTTGTGTGAGTTGCCTGTACACATGCTTTCCTGCACTCAAAGTGAGTTGCCTGTTGCACATGTTTATCCTTCAGAGGCTGCTGCCGCCTACACGTGGTATTGCTGGAGTTGTGGCTCTTTTGTGAAGAAATCTTTTGAGCAAATTCTTAGTTGGTTGAGCTTTGAATTGAGGACAGTCATATACCGTTCATAGAGGGCAAATACCGCGCAGCTCTTCAAGTAGCTCGCTCACCTCCAAGTCGCCTTGCTCACTAGGCTTGTATGCGTAGTCAAAATTTGCCCAATTGCAAAAACCATTATCCACCATGCTTCAGCACATACACATGTAGGAGTCAAACACAACAGTGCCACCTCTCCACGCTCTTAATTACAACCCACTGAACATTCAGCAACGTGCCACGGTGATGTAACGCTCAGCACTCGCCTCGCACTGCAAAGCCCGACACGGTGCCATTTGTCCAAACCCTGAACCCTAAAACTTCCACACTCTTAAGCAGCCATGAGTGCTTTTCCCTCCCCCCTCCCTTTCCTTGCTCACCTCCTCTCGCCGAACACGCTCACCTCCCCTCACCTATGTCGTCCTGGCTTGTTGCTTATCGCCCCTCACCTATGTCGTCCTCGCTTGTTGCTTATCTCCCCTTACCTGTATAACACACACGCAGATACTGCAGCAGTGGCAAGACACCCAGCAAGACGCCCAGCAGGTTCTCTCATGCACGGGATGCAGGCAGCGCGTTGGTGGTGGCCACGCCACATCACCTGTCGTGCTTAGGAGGAGGAGACGAGTCGGATTGAGGTTAATCATCATCATCATTGAGGTTGATCATCATCATTGAGGTTAATCATCATCATTGAGGTTAATCATCATCATTGAAGTTAATCATCATCATTGAGGTTAATCATCTGTCGTGCTTAGGAGGAGGAGACGAGTCGGATTGAGGTCAATCATCCATTGCATTCTGCGGTCCCTCAGCGACTGACGCGCCAACTGCTTTGTCTTGCTGTGAAGAGGCCTCATCAGCTGATCCAAGGGTTGTCAGTCAAGTGTGTATTGCTGATGCCCTGGGTCGGTGAATGAAAGTGACGTGTGCTTGTATGCGTCTTTGCGTGCGTGGCGGTGTGCTTTGCAGAGGAGAGTGCAGAGATAGAGGGGCTACATATAATGAGCATTACAAAAAGTGTAGAGGCAACATACGCGATCCACCAAGGGAAGGCCTGCACGCATTCTATGTCATAAATTTGCCGGTATGTCATTAACATAGTGTTGGTTGAGCGTCGATTGCTGTGGCTGCTTATAGGGAGTAGTGCGCGGCCTCCCTAGAGTGTAATGTCTGCATGCGTCACATGTTCTGGCCCTTGCTTTGTGGGTTTGAAACATTCTGAGGCGGCACCAAACTCCCTGCCATCGATTATTAAGAAACATATACATACTCATGCAACCTCTGCTACAGCTAGGAGTTTGCTATTAATTTTTAGAAGGGTGCTTGTGCTTGCACGAGAAGGATCAATGCGTCCTTATCAAAATATGTGGTTGCTGAAAGCAATCCCTGAAGAAAGAGGCGAAAGATAATTTCCTTGTTTTCTTGCGTGTTGACCTATCTTGCTTCCGCAAAAGCGCACATTCTGTGATTCAATAATACTTTTTTTGTCGGAGACATACCTGCTATCCTTGTCATCATCATAATCTGTTGATAAAGCCTGCAAGGTTTTTACAAAGAAAGGGGTAACCGGCAGCCATATGTATTAAGTAGGCAAGGTTACATTGCTATTTATGCTTTTAGGACATCTGAGCAGAAACTTTTTACCACCTGCAACCAAAATCCCCTCTCTAACAAACAAGCGATACAACTTATGATTAGCTGATGGGCTTTTGTACTCCTAGTCTCAGCCAAAATTAACTTTATTCGTGTAGAACATAGATCAAAGAGTTAGGAAATGGTCTCAGTCGGCAAAGTCAAAGATAACTAACGAATCAAGAACAGGGAGTTGGGTGTGTCAGGCGCCCTAGCTACAGCGTTTTCTGCTGCGGCTTTGAGTGCGGCAGACGGGTCATTGATTGAAATATTACGGAATTGAATGAAATCTGAAACCTAAGTGTTAAAAGACTGGGTGTGGATTTGTGTGACACGCTGCCAAACTTATCCATTTCAGACGTGCCCTTTCCAACACTATTATCTACTCCCATCAGAAAACGGTTTGAGGTCAAGCAAGCCTGCAACCCTCCTGATCCCCATTGATCTTATTATTTTCTATTGGTGGAGGAGTTTTACGGTACCTGATACCAAAGTGGCTCCTTTTCCTTAATTAATGTGGGGAGTGGTTATTCACTGCCTGCGTAGTTCTTTCTTTTTCTGTTGTGTGAGATCAATGCCTGAAATAATAAGAGTGTCCCGGCCTGCGTTTCCTGGAGCTTTCTGTTGTCCTTCTTCGATTTATAAGCGTTGTAGACTCAACTAACAAGGTTTACAAAGTGTTGTGACCTTAACCTACACCCTAGAAAGTCTCACAAAACTGTCTGAATCTCGTGTGAATCTCCTTTCTGTAATCTTTACCGCGATAAAGATTAATCAAATCCCGTCAAAACACAGGTCTTGGTGGTGGTAAGCAAAAGAGAGAGGGTCAGCAGCTTGCAAAGCAAGAGAGAAGAGAAGAGCAAGCCATCCGCATCAGGCTCCTGCCAGCCTCAAACACCAATTACACACACTCCAACTCAACAAGCTCAAGAAGCAGCACAAAGCAGCATAGAATCAGATGATTAGCACTGTAGGAGGTGCAGCAAATCTCACTCCATGTCCTCCCTATTTTGTGTGCGCAGTAATCTAATTAGCGCTCGAGTTGAATGACGGAAAAATGCTGCTCCGAGCGATGTTAGTGAGGGTATATGGGTCGTTGTTTTTACCATCCCTGATGCTGAGCTCCACCATCAGTACTCTCCCCATATCAATCTTATAAAGAGACCCGCTTCATCAACCGTAAAACTTCTATACCAGCAGACAAAGAGACCGTTAGAGGAAGTCTAGCAATAAAAGCATGAAAATTCATTTCCCAATGAATAAGGACCTAGCGAACTTTGAGGTGTTTCTGTACGGAGCTCTCAGTTTTCATCCAGCATCATAAACAACGCATGCCTTAGCCTGAAGCTTGTCACGCTTGTCACAAACCGACGGCGTTTTAACCCTCTAGACCTGCTTTTGAATGGTACAGCAATGAATCAAATACTCTAAAAGCATGTGCAACTAGCTACCTCTCACGGTCACGGTCCGTGGTGCACGGTCACGGTCACGGTCACGGTCACGGTCACGGTCACGGTCACGGTCACGGTCACGGTCTCGGTCACGGTCACTGATGTATTTTGCCTGCTGTTCACCGCCTCTGCCTGCTGTCACCGTCTCAAGGCAATTAACTACTTGGTCTTTGAAATTCAGCCCCGTGTGGCTAGTGTGAGCACTAGTTAAGAGACATTGCTTAATGCATGGTGGTGTTTTCTGGCGTAGACTTTTACTTTCACTTTTTTTACTGGTCTGAATGCCTCGATCTCTCACAAAAAAACTGAGCTTGAATTGCCATCAGGTTTGCAACAAAGGTAATACAAAACAATACGCCATAAAGGTGTGTCTATGAGCCTCACAGAAATGAAAAAAGAAAAAGAACGCAAATAGTGTATGTCCACTAACCCAATTCAATAACCCTCCTGGTGAAATGTGTGCAGGCCTGCCCATAGGATAATGACCCTGGGATATTAAGCGATGAATTTCCTGATAAAACTGGTGTTATCCCATCTGGATAGATAAACTGCCCTGCTGCCATTTGTGAGGTCTCGTGGGTGTGCAAGGTAGTAGTGTGTGTGTGTCACAAGAGGAGAGAAGAAGTATTGCAAATTGCAATACATTTTCTTATGGAGTATCTGTATAAATCATCAGTTCTCTGCTTCAGCTGTAGAACTGGAGTTCTTGCGAAGTGAGCGTAGGCTGAGATCTGGCAGGCACTTTGCATAAAGTGCTGTGTACTCTCGTTTAAGGCATTCTTTTTATGCCTTGCTTTTGCTCGGGTTGTTATTCCCGCCCCCCCCCCTCAGCTTGTGCTTTGATTTGTGGGCATCTGA
>Ga0307968_1000722_pt1 | contig 25003 bp, 22 predicted proteins | sample OrgLakmetagen650_FD_201834 | JGI IMG/M metagenome (GOLD analysis project Ga0307968, IMG submission 201834) | Saline water microbial communities from Organic Lake, Antarctica - #650 | ecosystem: Environmental > Aquatic > Non-marine Saline and Alkaline > Saline | place: Antarctica: Organic Lake...
TGATGAAGGCTTGTCGGTCGCCGTGACCTCCGCCCAGGAGGCCATGGGGCTCGAGGGTCTTGGTCGCTTGACTCCAGGGCGATGTTAAATTCTGTGATTTCCTAATTTTTTAATTTTCCTTATTATTATAATACCCAGCTACCATCAGTGCAAGCGCTCGGTAGCTTGCCGCAGGCTTTTTAACATTCTTAGTGAGAGTAACTGACGAGCTGACGCGCACTGACGCACTGACGAACGGCTTGCACGGACGGTAGCTTACACTGACGAACACAGTATCCCACTAAGGCTTTCTATCATTCCGACGGCTTACACAGACTCCCAAACTGTTCTCTCTCTCTCTCTCTCACCACTCTCGCTACAAACACACTGACATACACTGTACCATACACGCTGGCTGGCCGTTGCGCCTATCTTGCTTAAGGCTTTTAATTTACTCGACTATTTGGAAGGGCACTGGGAACTATAGATATTGCAATATTAGCACCAAGTTTTTATACCTTCAACAAACTGGCCCCCAGTTTGTTGACCAACATCCTGGGCCGGCAAATCATCCTCGAATGAAGCCGGACAGTCACACTGCCACCAAATAGGTGTGACATGGCGTAATATCTTGTTCCTGACCGTTGGTGTCAAAGCAATTGAGCCTATGCAGAAAAGGGGATACCACACCATTCTTGCTTGTGAGAAAAGGCCACCAGCATGGCGTAACAGCATGAGCTCAGCTTTAAAAATTGTGATATCCAATAGTAAGACCATATTAAAAACCACATCTTTTGCCAACACTATTAGCAGTGCTACCAATCAAATATTGAAAGGGTGCGCAATGTGATTTGAAGCCATACGTGAGAAATTTAAAAGTACGCCATCATGGTGAAAGGATGCCTGTAATCTTATCGCGCATGGTGTTAGCAGGTACTGTTAAATAGGTATCTGTTGCAAAATGTACATCCTACGCAAATACACAAATACAGGGAAGCAATGTAACGTTCAAGACATCATTTCCCAGGAAAACACACAAAAAGAACCATCATGGCTGCCCAAGGAGACCCACTGCTTTCTCCTCCATGCTGATGCTATTTATTTTGTCATCAATCATTTAAATGCCCTCGCCTCGTTCAGACGCAACATTCCCCCAAGCGATAGGAGCCTTGCGGGGCGTCTCTTGATCCAGCTCTTCTTGAGGGGCCCCTCCCTGCTGCTGCTGCTGCTGTTGCTGCACTTCACCAGCCCCCTTGGTTGCTGCGCTAAGAATGTCTCCGGTTCCAATCGGTTGATTTGCTGACAAGGTGAGGGATCCTGTGGCCCAAGCGTTTAGGGTATCCAATGATTTGTTTCGCGAAGGGTCTCATTGCTTGTGTGCGAAGCTTTACTTTGTCGCAAATTATGAGCAATGGCTTTGGACGTGTCTACAATTTAAGAGCGTGCACAATAGTGTGGAAGTCGACTGAGATCAATAGATGCAACCCTCAGCATTATACTAGATCACAGCGGCTGGATTACTTAAGTTAATTCCCGAAGGCAGTTCTTGATTCGACTAATAACTAGGGTTGGTCAAAACCATAAACATATACACATAATATACGTTGTATATATAGTAATTTTGGCAGGGTAATTACTAAACATACGGTCACATACGGTGTACATGCGCGGTTCTGACCAACCGTATAAGTACAGATAATCACCAACCTGCTGCCTTAATTGTGACCTATGTCATTGCAAGTATGTTTACTCTGCGCACCATTTGAAGACTGTTACAAATACAGGCCCATAACCAAGGGGGGCCTGTGAAAACAAAAGTGATTATTATAAGGGTTTAAATCTACAGAGTTTGTGCAGCCTCCCTCTCTTACGCACCTTGCTGAGCCGCCAGGAGTCTGTTCGGGTCCGCTTGCTGCATAACTCCATTCAGCGCAGTGCTCGCAGCCGCAGGCAAGCTGCTACTCGTCATGTCATAGCTGCTGTTCCCTCTAAAACTTCCGTTCGCCTCCATACTCCAATCCCTGCTGCTGCTGCTGCTGCTGCTGCTGCTGTTGAAGCCGGTGCTGAGACTGCTGGCGTCATCTATGCGGCCTCTACTATCATTGACATTATTCCCAGTGCCGCAGCAGTCCTGCTCTCCACGCATCAGCTCCTCCATCATTTCTGACCTGCTCATCCCACTCATACTTCTGTCTCCGTCACCGGTCCCGTTGCCAGCATTTGAAGACCCGCCCTCTGTTTTGCCCTCACTGGCAGGCAGGGGAGGCTGAGGTGTGCTTGTGGGGGGCGACTGTGAGGTGCCGGGAGAGGCACTTACTGCGTTAGCTCCGCTGATGCTTGTGTTGCTGTGCTCATCGTTCCAGCGCTGCTCCATTGTTTTGGCAGGGACGCCAGCAACCTGCGTGCGTATTTTTTATTATGTGTACGTGGTGAAGATGAGTGTTGTTATATTTGTACTTGTGAGTCACGGTTCAGCGCACGAACACAATTACAATGGATTGCACAGTGATTCATTTCACAACTTTGTAGTTTAATGCCCGTTCAAGGTCCACTGAACCTCTCTAAGCCTGAAGTCCATTTCCTCTCTGTAAGCACAGCAATTGGCTCAGATGGCGTAGGGTTGGCCAGAACCATATAAATATAAATATAAACACATTTATATATACGGTGTATACACGGTATTTTTGGCAGGGAAACCACCAAATATACGGTCATATATCACAATGTATATATATACGGTTCTGGCCAACCCTACGTAAACACACAGGTGGCTAAACCGGCTCCTTCTTCCTCACCGGTTATGTTTTGCCTGACAAGGAAACCTGGAAATCATGATTGTACAATGTGCATAAAACTAGTGCTTAACCTGGCGTGACTGATCAAATGCAGCAACCTAATAAAGCACAACAATTCAAACGCATGAACGCACATACACATACATTCTGCACCTGGTACTTAAGACCGACATGCGTAGATGATTTAGCACCTGGCAAATAAGATACTTAAGATCAGGTCAGCCATTCCTGCTAAAGGTTTTGCCCCAAAGCCAAAAACTACATTTAAGTATGCAGGACCCTTAATCAGGTTGGTGCCAACAACTTACCAGGGGTGTTTGCAATAATATTGGGGACATTGTGAGGGTGGTCCGGGGGGATGGGGCGGGGGTCCGATTTTGACCCCGGTTTTGGCAGGGAAATGGCACTTTGAATCGAGAGTCTGTACACTGGCAGAAACTCCAGCCGATTTGTGCAGCTACGATGAAATATGAATTAAACAATTATGGTGCGCTGGCATCTTTTTGCTTGCACGGAGTTGGGAGAACCAGATGTCGTTTGGGACAGATGAGGCTCGAACAGAGCACTCAGGAACCAGGTGAGCTTTCAGCGCACTAATTCAAGCAAATTGGTCATAGCTCAATGCTTGCTGGGTGCATGATGGTAGAGCAGAGCAGGGAAAGTTTAAACATTTTGACAGCTGTCGCTGCCCACCACGGCCCAACCCCAGTATTCCAGACCATAATACTTGACAGGGCATGCCTAGGGATCATACTGAAGGACTCCTGACACTCAGGTGATGGCCAGAAAGCTTGTTTCCAGGGTTTCCAGAAATGCACCATTTTTGCTCGGCAAACAGGCCCACGCACAAGTCCTTTAGGGGCAAATTTTCAACCCCCCCTTTTTTTGCTACAAATCCAGCCCCCCACTCTCACCCTTGACCCCAAACTCATTAATTTTTAGGCAGAAGTGTGACATTTATGTATATAAAACATTGGGTGACCTCAGATATGCAAATCAGAAAAAGGGCATTAATTCCGCCTTTTTGGGTGGGGCTTGGCTGGGCTGACTTAAGACGACATAGCTCCTTTTCCTTATTTACGTAGGGAGGGGAGGAGTTTCACTGCCTGTGTGTCTTTTCCTTTTACAATGCCTGTATTGCAAAAGCGTCTTCCTCGCAGAAGAGCTCGTATGGGTGTCTATTAAACTCTGCATCAGGACCACTTGGCGCAGGCTCCACGAGTCTTCCTTCTTGCAATGTTTTTTATCATTTATTTTATCCTTTTTTCTTTTAATTTAGGGAGGGTGCCTTTAGCCTCCTTTGCAGGGAGCCCGTGTATTGTTTCTATTAACTCCTTTTTCCTTCTCTCCTTTTTTTTCTTCTTGTTAATAACACACCTTGCCAACCTCCTTTGCAGGGGATCCCGCCACCATGGCGCGAGGGGCAACAGGCTTCAGCACCAAAGACCCTGCACCAATCATAGAGCCACTGCCAATGGTGATGTTGCCCAGTACCTGCATCCACACATACACACACAAACGCGTGTGATGGTCATGCATAAACACATGGTGGTGTTGCCCAGTACCTGCATGCACACACACCCATACAAGCGCGTGTGATGGCCAGGCATTGACACATGGTGCATGGCACGCGCGTGTAGGGATGGCCAGAACCGTGAACATGTGTTTTGGCAGAGTATCCTACTCGACATGTTGACTTATACAAAGACATGGTCAGCCCCAGCCATCTTGATTTTCAAAACGAGATGTTCAGGCAGCACAGGATATCACAGATACCTCCCTGTAGTACTGCATGCCGCAGGGAGTTTCTGATCACATGGTAAGCCAACTTCTTGTACCAAGCAACAGCATTGCTCTTAACGTATAATGTATAATGTATAAGAATGTGAGATACATGCACACTGTGGCACTGGCCCTGCTGAGCATTTCGTTCCCAGTGCGTAACACCACGTGCGGTGTGCAGTGTGCTAGAGTGTGTGATGTGTGCGTGACAAGTGCACCATGGCACTGACACGCACAAACACAACGGTCCCAGTGCATACATCATGTGTATTGAAACATGAGAGGTGTAGCGTATTATGCATTGTCTACCTAAGAGTGCTTACCGTAGCGCTGGCCCCAATGAGCACATTGTTCCCAATTTTAGGATGCCTGTCTCCTGTCTCCTTGCCGGTGCCTCCCAGGGTAACGTTCTGCACAGCATACGCAAAACACGACGAGGTGATGTTTTGTGCAAGACGCAAGAAGGCAAATTTCTGCACAGCATACGCAAGACACGACAAGTTACGTCCTGCATGGTGTTTATGCAAGACACGACAAGGCAACTCGCTGCACAGCGTACGCGCAAAAAGATGACGCTCTGCTTGCATCCGCAAGACACAACAAGATGGCATTTGCTTGCATAAACATACGCAAGGCACAACAAGGTAGGTCAAAATGATTCATAACAACTTAAGTATAGCACAAGTACACCGTTCATGAGCTTTGGATCTCAACTCTTTGTATGCATGTTGGCAGGAAATACAATACGTAGTGTGAGACATCATTGAAGTCCCTGCATCAATTACATCCTAAATTACACGATGCACAACTCTCACAAATGCATGGTGTGCTAGAGCAAGTGGTTTAGCAAGAGCTTGAGCAGAATGTTTTGCTATGAACAACTCACGTTCTTGATTTGTTTAGGGCCCTTGCAAATGTTGGGGAGAGGCCTAGTGACAAAGCGACAATTCTTAACAGGACGTTCAGACATCTCTTCGTTCCTTCGACTTGTGCACACGACTAATGCATTGTGCATTCCGTGCATTCCGTGCATTCCGTTCCAAGCCTCCTGATTCTAGTGATTCCGTTCCAAACCTCCTGACTCTTAACACCAGCTGCACGTTTGCACATCTGATACACAGGGAGCACCTTGGTGACACACAGGAGGGCGGCAAGCGGACACACACACACAAACACACACATACATGCACACGCAACACACGCGCTCACACCTGCAGCATGGAGCAGTTGTCTCCAATGACAGCGGTCTCCCCAATGACCACTCCTGTGCCATGATCCAAGAGGATGCCCTTCCCTGCAACGTGTTGACAGTCGCATGTGAGCATGTGAATTGTGGTGGTCCCGGTCCCCCACCCACGCCCACACACGTGCGCACAGATGCGCGCACATATACACACAGGCAGAAACAGATGAATAAACAGAGAAACATACTTGCACACAAGTTCACCCACTTCAACAGCCTACCCCACCCCCACTCAGCACATCATACTCCCTTATTAAGTGAAAGCCCACTGCTGGTGCTTATTTTGGCGAGATGAATCAGATTTGCAAGGACTAGTTTCTACCCTTTACCCCAGAGCAAGTGGTAGGTATGCCTTCCTAGCATTTCCTATCCACCCATTCTCCAGTCTCTCGGCCCGTTTCCCTCAGATTCCTCAATACACCACGGCAAACCGCGCTGCCCATATCTGACATAGAACCATAAAAGACATTGTGCCTACATCTACCAAGGGAACTGACAAAGCCAACAGATGTACAGCTTAGCTCTATGAGAACCTGCTTAATTGTCGCTGCAGCATCTCAATTGTTTACAGCAAAGCTCATGCTTATGTCATAGCGACCAGAAAAGGCCGGCAAATGTAGACTTATTCAATCGCTCGGCAATGCCAGCCCTGTGACATGCTTGCCTTCTAATCGACCGTGACACCCTCCTGTGCCTGCAATCGGGTGGGTGTCAACTGCAAGCACTTCAGAGGCCCTGTTGTACAACCCCAGTGCTGTGACGCACTAGCCTCGTACATTATTTTGGCGCCTGTGGAAAACCCACCTATGCGTGCACCCGGATGGATGTCGACCGCAAACACTTCAGAGGCCCTGCTCTGCAACGCCAGTGCCATGACACGCTTGCCACGAATCCACAGGGAATGAGCGACTCGGTGGGTCTGGATGGCCTGGAAAAGGAAGGGCCACAGGGTCAGGGACAAAGTGTAGTGCTCGGTGCTCAATCACTGGTCGGTTAAAAAAGGGAGGCACTGCAATCGTCTGTTTTGGGTGCAAACACCAACAAAGCGGGGCAACCAGCATCATATCGTCTTTCAAAAGCCGATTTACTGCACCAGATGTCGCAGCATGAGGGTGATCTTGATTTGAATGAAAACATTTAATAAAGCAGGTTGCACATGAAGAGCTGCCAACAATTCGTCATTTCAACGTCAGCGGAAGCTGCAAGGACAAAGACTTCACACGTATAAATATTACGCACAGAATCGCGCAGCTGGCCGACTGAGTACCCTTACATACAATGATGTAATGAAGTATCAGTCATTCAGGCAACTTTTTTCCAGCATCCTCTACATTGAGACATCTACTCAGGTCACTTGATGGAAAGAACGTAGCAATCCTCTACTTTACCTGGAATCCCTTGCAGTTCAGGATGACTTGCACCATGCTGATGCATGCAGGGTCCTACAAAGGCAGTTATGACAGCAGGGGTCAGCGGCAGCAGCAGCAGCAGCAGTAGGTGCATCATTGGTTGTGACGGCAGAAGCAATAGCTATAGAAGCAATACCAATAGCGATTGCAGTAGCGGCACTTATAGCTGGCCGCAGAAGAAGCAGTGGCATCTGCCACAGATCTAACGGCTGTGGCAGCCCCTCGAGGATCAGTAGGAAGAGAAAGTGGCTTCCTCCATCAAGATGTAGTGCACGCATTACAGGAGGCTCAAGATTTCCTGTGTAGGTAAGTGGGAATAGAGCAGCCAAACGCCCACATCCACATCCATACCCAAACCCACACTTACATTAACATCCACATCTACATCCACAGTCAAACCTACACCTACACCTACACCCACACCCACGTCCACGCCCACGCCCACACGCACGCCCACGCCCACGTTCACGCCCACGCCCACGCCCACGCCCACACCCACGCCTAAGTCCGCAACCGCACCGACATCCACCCTCATTACCCGCTCAATGCCGGCCTCCACGTCAGCCAAAGCTCCGCAGCGCATGTCATCATCAAGGCTCAGTACCTGGTGTAGGGACACAAGCATCAAGGTTATTCCTAGGCTTGCGCTCCAAGCCATCACCGAGGCCAGTCTGGGTAATTTGGGACGGACAATGTGTCTGGATAAAACTTGGGCATCTGGTATTAAGCTTGACTTGTAAGTGTAAAAGAGCAGCAGTTTACGCGAAAACAAGCTGGTGAAGTGCGCACCCAAAGAATTTCTATGACTGAACACATTGGACTGGCCATTGTTTAAAGCCATCAAAAAGCATTTAAGCCCATCTCGAGAGGGCACTGCTTGACAATTAATGACTTTCATAGCAGCTTAATTTTTGGATCCGCACTACGCATACAATCGTAAATCTTGAAAAGTGCGGCCAAATCCCTATCAAGCAACACCTCCCTTGAGTCCACTCACGTCCACAAAGATCTCAAACAGCTGGGTGGGCAACAGGGTTGTGTCTGCCAGGCGGTTTGCAAGCACAAACGCCAATGCTTTCTCAAAGCTGCAAACAGAAGGAATTGAGAGAAAAAGGGGGGAATGAGTTGTGCGGCTGGAAAAAAGTTACCTCTGATTGACTTTAAAATGGGTCTTGGTGGTTTTAGTTTCGGTCAGTTCTGAAAGGTGCCTTAAACTGCCCCAATTTGCCTCTGAGTGGGCAAGCAGGGAGAGCGCATGATATCCTTTTTGCTTCGCTTTGGTGTTCTTGCTTCACAATTGCTACAGCAGCAATTTCAGTGGAATGGTCGCGGTTTTGAGGCCACCTCAAGCTCAGATCTACTGGCATGGGTGGCGTTGATTGTCCTGGCTCACGAATAGCTGGTGCATCATACTCACACGCTGATTGACAACACACTTGCCTGTCATGGGCTAGGATGGACGCGTATAGAAAGGAGGACAGCAGCGGCTCAGAGGCAGCATCTGCAGCGGCCTCTTGCCTGCGCAGGAAGGGGAAATGATGCAGCAGTACGAGCGCAACGTTGGTTTTCACCACTGGTGTATGCTTTACGGCAACTAATGCCAGCTTAATTTTGGTGTTTCAAGTGCTACGTCAGAGTGTTAATCACATAATTTGCGCGTGTGCACGCGTGTGTGCACGTAGATTACACCCCCAATGAGCCCCCCCTTCGTGCAAACTTACTCAAACAGATGGCTCTTAGTTCAATTATGTGTTATGATGTACCTGATCCTCTGCCAAATGGCGTCCTCCCTCTTCCACTTGGCTTTGGTGCCCGCGCCGGGACGTGTGGAGGAGGGGTCCAGGCCCTCCTGACAGGGGAAAGGTCGGCCTGTGAGGCTCACCAGGTAGGAGGGGAACGCAGAGCTTCCCCAATCCAAGTTCTCTTGGGAGCCCGCAGTATTCTGCCCCCTGAAGCTCCCCTTCACTCCCTCACTGCTGCTTGATTTACATGACACATTGCGTGAAGAAGGAGCAGAGTCCATGAATGAGTGGCGGGGATGAACGCATCCTGCCACGGCTCTCTGTTTTGGTGTGCAAGGTGAAGAGAGAAGCGGAACTCCTTGTTTGGCTCCCAGCATGTTTTTCAAGAATAAATTAATAAAAAGTTGCCCTTTCCTTGCAAAAGCCCTAGTCCCAAGTGATCAGAATACCTGTATTCTTTCACGAATTTAAATGTTTTCTCTTATTAATGTTGCGTATGCTTACCATGCAAGCTGTGGTATGGTAACAGGGCGGATGTAACTCAGGTGTACTGCTCTTACTGTTTCCCATGGATCTCCAGATTCCTCTCCTCGGTGAGTACCTACTCATGCCCGTTGTGACAACTCATAGGCTAAACATGTCAACAAAGGACTCATGCGTAAAGAAAGGAAGCGATTTAGTTGCACGTGACCTGTCAAGCACACCCTTGCGCTGAGGAAGTACTCTTCATTAAACAGCAACAGGGATGGGAGAAATAGGGGCCATCATCAGTGAACAAGATGTTCTTACGCTTGCACACCTGCAAGCTTGAGACCTTTGTACCTTCAACAATTTCTTGTGCGCCTACCTTTTGCTTGAAACCTTTCTATACATCTTGTGACCAGCAAATATCTAATTCAAGGGATGCACCTGTTTGACGATCTTAAACATGCAGGAGATGAAGCGCAAAGTCAGACTCCTGTGCCTTCATCTGACGGGGGTAGGGCTTCTGTGTTCAGCAAGCTTCTGTTGTCCTGGCTCTCCCCTGTGCTGACCGGTGCAAGGAGACACGCGCTGGACAGGAGCTCTTTAATCACCTTGGACCCAACCCTGACCCCTCGAGTGTGTGGTGGAGAACTTGGTTGTGCGTGGAAACAGGTACACTGCAACTCTCCTCCTCACCCATGCAGATCTTTCATCGCAGCTGGGATAATCGTACCTGGCACTCTTCAAACAAAAAAGCACGCTGAAGCTGCTGCACAGACACAGAGGATGATCTGAGATGCCGTACGACCTACAATGTGCGTACGTATCCCTGCTCCTCTTCAGGAGCAAGAGCACGCAGCGGCCGAGCCTCGCCCCCCATCTTTATTGAGAGCGGTGGCACTGCTGTACATGAGTGAGAATTGCGTTTTGTGTGTTATAAAGGTGAGCTGCAGGCATGTGCAAGAACTTATTCATATGCATTAAGGTGTATATACTAAGCCATCTTTTGTGACTGACAAAGACGTACATGGCAAGGGATATAACACAGATTCCGTTTTCTCTCCAATCCATAAGTGCCTGAGAGTTAAAGTTTGCACGATATGTGCTAATTGGAGGTGCTCTTTTAATCTTTTGCCTACACACTATGTGCTTACACGTTTGCGCACACAGTTGTTCCACGATGGGCTCGGCTTCCTTGTCCCTTTGATTTTGAAATCACTGGTCAATTGGCTTGCCTCTCCCCCTCTCTCTCCTTCCCCTTCATCTCCTCCTCCCGTCCCACCCAGCTATGGAGAAGGTGTTGCATTTGAAACCGATGGAGCTTCAGAGGGACCAGAATTGGCAACCTGGTTCTGGCATGCTCGCGAGGTCGTGTGGGAGGTTCTGCAGGTGTGTGAAAAACGCTGAAAATATTGTGTAAGCTATAAGGTGTGCAGTGTTTTGGTAAGGCTCTGGCAAGTTTGTGCATTGGTTGAGAGCTGCTCTTTATGCATGCCGATCATAATCAGAGCAGACGTCTAATTGAACCTCAAGTTGAAGTATATGAAGTGGATCTGCGTGAGTAACGGCAAAAAAAATTTCTTTGTAGTGTGTGTACGTGTTTCAAGCCTCTCAGCTGTAAGGTGTGCAAAATGGATTGCCCTAAAGTTGTAAGCAAGGAGAGTAAAGAAAGAACTTGTCATTGGCAGGAAGGTACAGTTTGCCTTGTTTTGCCTTGTTTCTCCTTGAAATCGCGTCTGTATTGCCCTAAGATTTCCATACCCTTTCCACCTTGTCTGAATGCACACAGGATCTTGGCCCCCAAGGCCGCCTGTTTGGCATTTCATGTGCTATGGGGTTGGCGCTGGTTGGCATTGTACGCGCTGTTTTGTCAGGATTGCTGAACTGGAAGCTGGTGGGTGCAGCTAGGCAGTGCGTGCTTTGCTTTGCAGGCACCTTGTGGTTGCGGCTCTATGGTTTTGCAAGTTCATGTTTAGTCATTAAAATTTGGCACAGATGCCTAATGTTACACTGCTGACATTGATCAGCAGTGATAACATTAGGTTATCACTAGTCATATAATTTGGCACAGATGCCTGATGTTATCACTGGTACAGGGAAGGTGGAAAGAAGTTGTTGATAATTTTCAATCTGTCTTTTTGCACAGTTATTTCTACGTACGCACATTGCTACATACGCACATGCTACGTACGCACATAATGCTTATATATACTCAGAGAGGCTCCCTTGCGAGTATTATGTGATGCACCAGCAATACATAACAACGATTCTTCACCTCTTTTCTTTGCTATTGCTTATTGCGTTTCCCTCCTGCATGTATGGGCATTGGGCATGCATTGATTAGACAGAAGTCAGTATTGCGTTTTCCTCCTGCATGTATGGGCATTGGGCATGCATTGATCAGACAGAAGTCAGTGCTTGTATCATGTTCATGCATGCCATTGACTTACAGCAAGCTCACATATATTGTATGATCAGACAGAAGTCAGTGCTTGTATCATGATCATGTATGCCATTGACTTACAGCAAGCTCACATGTATTGTACTATCAGACAGAAGTCAGTGCTTGTATCATGTTTATGCATGCCATTGACTTACAGCAAGCTCACATGTATAGTATCTACCCTGATCCTGTACCTTCTTTGGCATGTCAGCATCCTTCCAACCTTTCTTACAAGAACCTTGTTAGGAATTGAACTAGAAAATGTCTGTTTATCTTTTGACTCTACCATTTATACCTTTCAGCTTTCTGGCATGTCTTAGTAACTTTCTGTACAAAAACACTCTCTTCCCTGTGCTGTCTAACCGCTCACTCGCAGAGCCGACTACAGTGCCGTTTACGTGCCGCCCTTACGGTGTGCCTTTACGACAAAGCCCTAACAGTGAAGCAAGGGAGCACATCCTCTGCCACCAGTACACACTCCACGCAGCTGCAGCAGCAGCAGAAGCAAGCCCAGCAGCAGCATGCACAGACGCCACCAGACCTGAGCACTCTCGTGGGTGTGGATGCCTCTGCCGCTACCAACATTTTGATCTCTGTCCAAGAGCTCTGGTCCCTTCCCTGCCAGCTTGCACTCGCTCTTTACCTATTGTACGCACAGGTGCGCGGTCTCATGGTCACTTGCAAGCTTAGCTGAATGTATGCCCGCGCTGATGTGCATCCATTGCCCTTCTTTTTTTAAATCAGGCATGCTGTTTTTTGTACGCACGGGTTTGCAGTCATGTGCTGAGGTGCATTCATTGCCCTTGCTTTATAAGATCAGTCACTCTTCCGTTTGTACGCGCAGGGCTCAGTCACGTGCATGCTCAGCTGAAATCATGCAAATTGCTAGGAAGGTGCCTGTGCACTTACTTTCCTCCTTTCCTTAATCAGATGCTTCCATCTGGGTCCTTAAGCCAGAAATGTATTTGCTTTTGTGGGCATCCTTTCAATGTATTGCTGCCCATAACAAATGTCGTTCCTATCGTGGTTGTCACACTTCAGGTGCGCTTTGCCTTTGTGGCAGGCTTGGCGGTCGCTCTTCTGCTGTTTCCTGTAAACCAGATGATTAGTAAAGGGATTCAACGAGCGAGCGTCCAATTGATGAAAGCCAAGGATGCGCGTGTGGGAGGTGGGAGGCAGAGGGGGAGGGAAAGAGAGAGAAAAAGAGAGAGAGAGCGAGAGGAGATGGTGTGCAAATCCATACTAATTTTTTAATGCAGCCAGAAGTCGAGCGCAGCCTTTTGATGCTGTTCCAAATGCAAGCGTGTTACTGCTTACAAGTTATTAGTGCTACTGTTTCTGTTACTTACAAGCTTATACGTCTTAGGCTGCATGATGCAATGTTGATCAAAGTTTTTGCCTTTCTCGTATAGAAGACGCTGTGAAGGCAGAGGTGATGACGCAATTCAGGAAGTTGGAGCTGATGCGTGTGTTCAATCAATATCACATGTGTGTGACTAGTATCACATGTGTGTAACCCTAATATCACATGTGTGTAACTATTATCACATGTGTGTGACCCTAATAAAACATGTGTGTAACCCTAATAACACGCAGCAACGGGAGAATTGCTTCGTGGGGCAAGGGCCATCAAGATGCTGTGCTGGGAGGGGGTCCTTGCTCATCGAGTGAGTGCGTATGTGTGTGTATGTGTAAGTATGTGTTTGTATGTGCCTGCCTGCCTGCCTGCCTGTGTGGTGGGGAAGGGCAAAGTTTGCAGCTTAGAACAAATCACCCTACCTGAGCAGCATTACACACGGGTTCATATTTCATTAGTAACCTTTTAACTAAGGAGTTGCTTTTAAATGAGAAAATGTACAAATAATGAGCTGCTTTAACAATTGAGAGGCCATACTACAACCCTCTATGCACCTTGTCAGGACCAAGGTAATGTAAGATACTTCTTCCCATAATCATCACATCTCCAAAGCATCCAAGCATACTACAACCCTCTGTCTACCTTGTCAGGACCAAGGTAGTGTAAGATACTTCTTCACATAATCATCACATCTCCAAAACATCCAAGCATACTACAACCCTGTGTCTACCTTGTCAGGATCAAGGTAATGTAAGGTACTTCTTCCCTTAAACTCCACGTGTCCAAATCATATAAGGGCCCAACTACGCACTACAATGCCGCAAGACATGGCTTGACTGGGTTGCACACAAAAACCTGTTTTCTTCAGATCACCAAAGCACGCAAGGAGGAAATGTCTGCCCTGGCCACACGCAAATACCTGGATGCGCTCTGCGTGTTTTTTTGGGCCACCACCTCTTTGCTGTTCACGTGAGTAGTTTCCACCATCTTGCAGCTGCTTCTTAAGCTGTTGTTTACTGTAGCTCAGAAGGTCTTATCATAGCATTCAAAACTGTGATGTTTGTTTTTAACAGAGTAATATAATGAAATGAGTCAGATTGCATTATCTGGCTTGCACCGTCAACCATGCGCACCTTGCAATTGCTTGCTAGCCCTGTCTACCGCGCAGGAACTCACGCGACCAATGAATTTTATAAATAGCGAATTGTAGGCTTTTATCACCACTTACCTTGGTTTATATCTTTTTCATTCTTCCAGGTGCCATTTTGCTTTACTACAGGCTCTATTGACAGCGACAGAACCACGAACTGTAAAGTTCTCTGACCTTTGCTTGTGCCATGTACGTTGTTACAGGTGCCTGACCTTTGGCTTGGTCGCTGTTCTCCGGATCCCTTTGTCAGTGGGGTCAGCTTTTGCCACGATTGCTTTGTTCCAGGTGACCAAACCACAGCATCAACGGAGAAATCCATCATACCATGTGGTTCTACAGGCTGTGTGCATGTCTTTTTGCGGCAACCTGAACAGTGTTGAGGTTTCTTGGCTGTGCTGCTTGTACTGTTGTGTAGCCGTGTTACATTTTGATTGCACTTTTTGTGAACACAGCCTTCATATTGCAGTACTGATTACTTGCCCACACTCGCGTCTCTAGGCATGTTTGTGCTTATCTTTTGCATATTCAATTGTAAAGCCTGTCTAGTTATTTGCCCGCACTTGCGTCTCTAGGCATGTTTGTGCTTATCTTTTGCATATTACAATTGTAAAGCCTGTCTAGTTATTTGCCCGCACTCGCAATTCTAGGCATGTCTGTGCTTATTCTTTTGCATATAACAATCGTAAGGCCTGTCTAGTTATTTGCCCGCACTCGCAATTTTACGCATGTCTGTGCTTATTCTTTTGCATACAACAATCGTAGAGCCTCTCTACAGAGAGTCTGCACCGGCTGGCTTGCTTTAAGTCACATACGCTGAAGCAATCAGCCAGGCCAGAGTGACACTTCCCTGCCCCATATTATCTTATAAGTAGGGTTGGCCAGAACCATATATATACGGTGTATGTACGGTATTTTTGGCAGGAAATTCACCAAATATACGGTCATATACGGTGTATATATACGGTTCTGGCCAACCCTACATAGAAGCACAGTATAGGCTGTGTGCATGTCTTTGTATCAGGTGACCAAACCACAGCATCAACGGAGAAATCCATCATACCATGTGGTTCTACAGGCTGTGTGCATGTATTTGTGCGGCAACCTGGACTCTATTGAGGTTTCTTGGTTGTGCTGCTTGTAATATCGTGTAGGCTACACGGTGTGCGCATTAACAAAGGTCGCACCGTAACCATTACCTCTCATTCACACACACCTTTTGTGTGGCCCTCTTCATTTCCTCCTCACAGTTGCTCATTATGCCTCTAAACGCGCTACCCCCCGTCATCAATGGAGTCCTCGAAGCCATGGTCTCGTTCAACCGCCTGTGCAGCTACCTCTCACTGCCAGAGCACAGCCCTGTGTCTGGCACTGACACACTCAATACAAGGCCGGCAGCAACACCAGCAGCAGCTCCTGGCAGCAGTGCTTCCTGCGTAATAGCCCCACCAGCTGTGGGGGGTAATGTGGCAGCCATGTCCCAGCAAGCCATCAGCGCCTCAAATGTGCCTCCAACACCACTGCTCCACCAGCCTCCGCCGCAGCAGCAGTTGTCGTTGCCTGATCAGGGGTTAGTTAAAGGCGGCGTGGGCCATGGTTCGGAAGCAGCTATGGTCAACGCTTCGTTTTCTTGGTCCAGATTTAGCAGCATATGTGAGAGACCTCCACAACAGGTGCAGCAGGCACAGCGGCGGCAGGAGCAGCAGAGACATGCGTGGTACAGCAGCCTGTGCTTGCACGACATCTCCCTTGACATTCCGCGTGGCAAGCTGACAGTCATCGTGGGCGATGTGAGTGCTGTTGCTGCTGCTGTTGTTGTTGTTGTTGTTGTTGTTGTTGTTGTTGTTGTTGTCGGGCTGGCCTGCTACAGGCAATTTGTATGTTGCGCTTGTACTAAGTTTCCCGGGTAAAGTTGTACTAAATTCCTTTTTGGCAGAGCAGTACTCATCCACACTTTATTTTTATCAGGACACAGGCCCAGCGCAGTTCTCTGCGACGAATTGGAAAACAGAATGAGTTTAGGCCGCAAAAGCGCTTTTTATGTATATCAAGTTGATTGAATCAACGAAAGGGGCTGCTTTTGGTTATAAGTACCATAGATTTCCTTAACCATAGCAGGCAAAGTAGACTCAACAAGAGAAGAAATAGAGGGTCTGACAGAATAGGCTCCTGCATCTCTAACTGCATAACACACATAGCCTGGTCTACCGACGCAGGTTGGCTCCGGGAAATCCTCCCTCCTTGCAGCGCTCCGTCGTGAAACGCATCTGGTGGGTGGCTCACTGAGCACCTCTGACTCCCTGAATGGTCTGTGTCAGGGTGGCGTGGCTTACTTGAGTCAGAGCCCTTGGGTCTTCAGTGGTACCATCAGAGACAACATCTTGCTCGGCAAGCCCATGGTACCAACACGGTATTTGGAGGTAGGAATTGCGGTCGTGTGTGTGTTATGTGTGTGTGAGTGTGTGCGTGAGTATGTGTGTGTGTATGTGTGTGTGTGTGTGTGCATGTCAGGTTGAGGCGGCAGGTGCGCAGATTTGTTCTAGGGGCTGCTGATTTTTGCATGAGTGATTGAAATTATATTTTAAGGGCTTTAGCACACCCTTTGCAAGTAATCTCAGAGGTGCATCTTTGTACATTGCAGGGTGCTGTTCATAAAAGACACCTTACTGCAATTCCGAAGCGTGTCCAACACGCTTTCATGCTCAGTACCCTACCCAAGTGACTCCTTTTTTTGCAAATTCCTACAAACTCCTACATATGTCAAAGGTGGTGTTCTCTGTTTTTCATCTTTTACCTATGCAGATCCTGGATGCCTGTGCCCTGTGGCCAGATCTGCAAGCCATGCCCCTGCAGGATAACACCCCAGTCGCTGCAAGGGGCACCTCACTGTCAGGCGGCCAGCGTGCAAGGTGAAGGCTTGAGCTCGGCTGGAGGGTGTGTCCTGTTGATTCAGTTTTTCCCCTAGCTGGTAACCAAATTTGAATTTTTGGCCTGAACCAAGTAGGTCAGAACTGTACAAGCTCAGTACAATGTTTTGCCACAGCATTCGCTACAGAAAAATGCACCCAGCCAACTTACTTCAGCTGCTTCTCGAAATTGTTACACATTCCATGCGTTAACTGCCTTCACGTATTCGCGTTGTTACCAATTTGCAGGCTTGCGCTGGCACGAGCGCTTTACCAACAATGCAGCGTGTTTCTGCTGGGTGAGTGGATTGCGGATCCTGGTCGATCACAAGATTTTTTGGAACCTAGAAAGAAGAATCAATTTTGCCTGTGTGGGCTTAGATCCACCTGGTAATGTGAGATCATTGCTCAGCAGTAACGTCTTTGCATTCCTAATCAATGCCGGGGATGAAATATCTGTATACGTACAAATAGTTTTGCTTACAATCAAAACTGTGCGCAGTTTCGGGAACGTGTCATGTTGTGCGCTTCAACGACCCACACACATTTCATACGCATAGTCTTTCCTGCTTCACTTGTTTAAAGCGCACCATCACGCTCACCCTTTTTCCTATCAAACCTGCGCAGATGATGTCCTATCCGCCCTGGACACACGCACAGCAGCGCACATCACGGACAAGGTTCTGGTTGGGCGGAAAGGGAGGGCAACAGCAGCAGCAGCCCTCCCTTCCACAAGTAACGGAGCACCAGGCATTGGCCGGTAGGTTAGATAAGTCTGCCTCGTTTGGTTGGATGAATTGGTATGCTTCACGTGACTATAATGGGTTGGTCTGCTTTGTCACTAAATTAAATTGGTCTGCTTCATGTGGTTAGGTTGGTTTGGTGTGCTTCATGTAAGTATGATGGGTTGGTTTGCTGTTCGTGAGTGAAAGCATGCCTTGTTTTACTAGGTGGGCCTGAGTGCATCAGATCTGTGCAATAACTGTGCATAGGATTGTGAGACAGTTCCAGTTAGGGAAATAAAGCTGTGTACAAACAAATCAAAACAGTGGCTACTGTGATATTCTGGTTCTGCAGGCACATTGCAGGTTCTAAGGAAGCTGCAGCAGAGTCAGCCGCACAAACTGGCACACTTCCAGAAAATGTAGTCGCACAGCAGCTTATTCCTGAAGAATCAGCAGCTGGACCAGCTGCAGGCGCGTCTGCAGGCTCACGGCTGTTTACGGAGTCTTATCCACCTCTTCTGTCGGGCACCACCATCGTCCTTGTTACCCAGTCTTTTAGGCAAGTATGCTGGATTTTTTTCTGGAGCAGCAGTGAGACTGGGGAGGAAGCGGAGAGGAAGAGAGGGCGAGAAATAGAGAGGGATAGGAATACAGAGAGGGGTGGAGAGAGCGAGCGAGAGAGAGAGAGAGAGAGAGAGAGAGAGAGAGAGAGAGAGAGAGAGAGAAAGAGAGAGAGAGAGAGTGTGAGAGAGAGAGAAGGGGGGTGGAATAAAAGAGTCTTTCTAAAGCAACTCCAAGGACTTTTTTGTGTAGGGCATACATGCTGCTTTTACTATTAGGAATGCTAAATATGTTCTAACTGTACCAATCTTTTTACACGTAAGCACTGAACAATATTGACGTGCTACACTCAATGCTCCGCAACATACAGGTGCACTTCAGCAGCTGATCAAGTGGTGTTCTTGCAGAATGGTAGGCTTGCTTTCGTGGGAGATCCAGAGGCCTATCGCCAGTACCTCTCAAGTGTTGCCAGCTGTGGCACCAACGGCAAAACCAGCTCTGCACAGCAGCAAGAAGGAAATCAGCAGCAGCAGTGGCACTCGCAGGCTGAAGGTGATTCACAAGCTTCTGCGACCTGCAGCACCTCTGACATCACCAGCAGTGCCTTCATTACACAGCAGCAGCAGCAGCAGCAGCAGCTGGATGTTGGAAAAGAGGATGAGGGATCAAATTTAGGCTGCAGTGCTCCTGTCAGTGTGTCGACAAATACATCCCAACAGCAGCAGCAGCTGCAGAAGCAGCTGCCTTTCCTGAGCAGTAGCGAGGGGGGTGGGGTTCAATCCTACAAGGAAGACCACACACAAGTTAGTGGCAGAAGCAGCAGCAGCAACCATCCAGCAGAAGCGGCAACATCACGGCACCCGGCAGCAGCAAAAGACGAGGGGGACGACGATGCCTTGGCTTTTGGGCAAACAGGGGAGGGCGACGAAGAGCGAGCGTCTGGTGCTGTCGCTACACCCGTGTATGCCTTTTACGTGGCAGCTGTGGGATGGGGGCTAGCAGGGATTGTGGTGGCCAGCTTGATCGCAATGCAGGTGAGCTGTCGCGAGCTGTTGTGACGATTTGAGCGTACTGGTCACACCTGAAAGTCTGCTCCCTTTCTTGTATCTCCATATATTCTTCGTGATACCTATGATCAGCGTTGGATGACCTGGTTCTTCTGTGCTGATTCTAATGTGGTTCTTTTTGGTTTCAGTTGGTGATAGTAGGTTTTGCTTGGCTTAAATGCTCATTTTCGAAAGTTGGGTTGGCTATGTTGGATTTTTGACAATTCTTGCATAAGAAGCAGGTATAGACAGGTTCAACGCACTGCCATTTCTGCCGTCAATTTCACCTTAATGCTTACTGCCAATCAACGCTATTTGTCTGCTCAGGCCATTTAGACTGCAAATGACCTGTACGTGCCATTTCTGCCTTCGACTTCACCTTAATGCTTACTGCTTACTGCCAATCAACGCTATCTATCTGCTCAGGCCTCAAAGACTGCGAATGACCTGTACGTTTCCAACTGGATCGCCCGAATCCACCAATGGGAACAGCACCACAGTAACAATTCATCTAGTTTTCAATTAAGCAACGCACGGCACCTGCTGGAATGGGAAAGTGGGGTAATGCGTAAGCAAGGGGGGGTGAGGACAAGGGAGTGGGGCAGTCTTAGTGTGGGTGGTGAGGGCCTTTTGAGCAGCATCTGGCACAGACTGAGCAGCAGTAGCAGCAGTAGCAGCAGCAGCCGCGGCAGCAACGAAGGTTTAATAGACACAGGGGGATTTGGCATCGATCACAGGCACCTCCACCACGAGGATGATGATCCAATGTCCAACAGCGGCGTAGCCAGTTTTGTGCACGGCCTGGTCATTATTGGGGGTGAGTGGGGGTTATGGTGTCAAAATGCGCATGTCTGCAAGGTTGCAGCTCGGGTGGCTGACATCTGTGTACATCAATTTAAGTGGCCCTCTTTTTCCACTTAAAATGGAGCAAGCGCTCAAGCGGAAAAAGCTGAAAACTGTTCGAGGCAAGGAGGAGTAGCAACAGCATGAGAGCGTGAGCAGTGACCTCTTTTTGAGCCGCGTCCAGTCTCACGACTCAATTTTCCAGCCATTCTGTGACACTGCTCCTCTTGCTACCCTGCAGCCATCAACGTGGTCTTCACCTTGCTGCGTTCGTTCTCCTTTGCCTTTGCCGGCCTGCGAGCTGCGCATGCAACGCACTCCAAGCTCCTGGATGTTCTTCTCAAATGCCCAATCTATTTTTTCGAGGCTACTTCAGCAGGAAGGATAATCAGCAGGTGAGCAAACAGGGTGCTAGAAATCTAGAGATGACTGCAAGCTTTAGAGGCTGGATGAAAGTGGCAGACAGGTGATGCTGACAATTGGAAGCACTGTTATTGTTTTGCTCCTGAATTCCATCTGGTGAGTGTTCGCTACCCCTCACCTCCTCCCTTCACTCTTTCCTATAAGCAAGCAAAGCCCACGATGCTTAATAACCTCATAACTCATCTTATCCCCTACTTCTTTTATTTCATTTTGCAAGCCAATTTGTTTTCGTGACTTTTCACAGGTTCTCTTCCGACCTATCTGTCGTTGACGACGCGCTGCCGTTCACGTTAAACATTTTTCTTGCACAGGTCAGTTGATCGCAACGAGGCTTAAAACAGAAATATTAATTACCTCATATGTGCATCTTTGCTATGATTTGTATTGTGGTAATGGAAGACGATTGAGCACTGCACTGCCTGCATGATTTATTTTATGTTATATAAGCAGTCGAATTGGCACGACAGGAACATACAGGATTAAAACCTATGCTAGGCCATGAAGTTGGCTGTGCCCTCCAACACCATTGCTCGTCGAGCTGCCTGGCTAGATGCATTACTTGTGCCAACACCTTTCTTCTTACCTGTGTGGGGCCTGTTCCCTTGTCTTGTGACCTTTTCTTTCTTAGTCGATAAGGGGAGCAATTATTTGCCAACACACCAATAAGACACGATTCTGGGAGCTTTACCTCAACTGTGTATCCCTATCAGGCCGCTGCACTGATCAGCTTGCTGGCCATCATGTGCTATGCCTCACCCCTGCTCATTCTCCTCCTCTTGCCACTGGCGTTTGTTTACAGGTGAGTTTGGGCAAGTTATCAAACGTGTGCCTCACCCCAAATGTGCCTTTATAAAATGCACTTTCAAAAATGCACATAAGAAGTGTGTTATGTGCTGGTTGCTGTGGTTCAGCTCTCTTGTCTTAGAGAGTTCTGCACCCGGAATGTAGACACTTGCATCTTGCATTAGTACGCCAATACTTATTGATCAATATCAATATATCAATATTAATTGCTTCATTGCAAGCTTGCATCATTCATCTTCTGTCCCACCACTTTCGTTCTTCGCGCAGAGGCCTGCAACGCCACTACAGGTGCACAAGCAGAGAGGTCCGGCGTCTGGAAGGCTTGTCGCTCTCTCCCATCTACACTGGTACATTTGAATTCCCAAAGATTGCACCTTACAGCACCTGCATGTTTTCTTATTTTTATTCTCCAGGTGGGATGTTGTGTGTGTCTCTGCATCCATGGGGTGGTGCAGACCACAAAACAACATCCTTTATGAATCCATGCCGGTAGTGTTTACACTATCTGCGTTTTTTTCTTTTCGTTTCCTGCACGTGCATACCGGTATATGTATCTTGACTTGCATCAGTGACTTACACTATCTTGACTTGCATCAGTGACTTACACTATCTGCTTGCATGGATAAAAAAGCGAGCAGTTGTCTACTTGGGATCATCTAATAACAAGACCCCGACAAAGATACAAACTAATCACGAGCGTAACCCTCACATGTCTGCCTGCCCAGACTTTGATGAGGTGGTGGATGCTGCGCCTTCGCTGCGTGCGTTTAAGGGCGTTGCTGCTCTCTTTCGCGTGCGTCACATTGTTCACGTCACTGATCTGCAGAGGGCGTGCATCACAAGTAAGTGGTTGTGAGGGAACTCGATGAAGGTAGAGAGAGATGGCATAGTAACAAGCTACTCTCTTCTGTGCTCGCTGTGTAGTACTTGTCATTAAGCTGCAAGGGATAGGCATAACAAGTTAGTGACAGAGTGAGGAAGACGTTCTTATCTTTGGTTGTGAATTAGTCCTGCACTTTTGTGTGCGTATCACATTAATTACCTACAAAGGGCGTGCTCGCTGTGTAGTACATGTCATAAAGCTTCTAAAGGCATGCATTACAGGTATCTGGTTGATCAAGAGTTTGGTGAAGGAAGAGAGAGAGAGAGAGAGAGAGAGAGAGAGAGAGAGAGAGAGAGAGAGAGAGAGAGAGAGAGAGAGAGGATATTTAACTTTGCAGCTGGTCTCTTTTTTGTGCCGCCCTGCAATCCATTGATCTGCAAAGGAAACGCATTGCAAGTTAGTGATTAATTTGAGGTAACTTGGTCAGCGTTGTGGCTGGCTCTTCTGTGTACGCCATTCTTGCCACTGATTTGCAGAGGACATGTTTTACCGCTTCAGTAAAATTGACAGTGGGGGGGATGGTGGAATTGGAGTTCAATTCAGTTGTCCAGATCAAGGGTTTCTTCCGTGCTTGGCACGCCGTCTATGTCTCAGATCTACAGTGTGGCCAAGCATCTCCTGCACCTGGCATTTGGTCTTGTCCCTTCAAAAAAATAAACACAATGGCTTCCTCCTGGTGAGCATTATGTTCTTGTCTACCTATGGCCAATCGCTTGCAGGATCTGCTTATTATTCCTTCATCACAATAAACACACCGGTTTCTCCCTGATGATCACCATGCCCTTATCTCCCTGCTTGCAGGATCTGCCGCTGCAGTGTGGCTTAGCATCCGTCTGCAGCTACTTGCCTCGGTGGTTATTACAGCAGTGGCACTGCTTGCCTCGGCAGGCCAGATCACAGGGGGTTCCACAGAGGGATTTTGGGGTGGGTGCTGAACAGTTCACAACCACTGCAGAGAGCTTCAAAGGGCTTATCATAAGAGGGCATATCATAAGAGGGCTTATCACAAGAGGGTCCACAGAGTACTTGAAGTAGCTGTTCACGCTGAGGGTATCTGGAGTAAGTACCCATACAAAACAGTTCATGGCCACAGCATATTTGCCCCAGAAGGCCAGATCGCATCTGGCCAGATCACAACAGGAAGAATCACCAAAGATTATTGATGTGAATTCTATAGGTATAACAAGCTTTAAACTGGATCTCTACTACTGATTGCCAATCATGCACCATGATGCGGGTATCAGTGCCCAGGAGGGGACTTAGCGACAAGATATTGCACACCTGATTGTACCGACAAGATACTGCACACCTGTCATTCTACCTAAAAGATGTTGCACACCTATTACTATACCGACAAGGTTTTGCACGCCTATTATTATACCGGCAAGGTTTTGCACACCTATCATTCTACTGACAAGATGTTGTACACTTATCATTATACCGACAAGGTTTTGCACACCTATCATTCTACCGACAAGATTTTGCACACCTATCATTCTACTGACATGATGTTGCACCTATCAATATACCTAGACATATCTGCCTCAAGTGTGCACAGCAAGATGCTACTCGAGCCCCAGAAGAAGAGCTGAGACCGTTTTATGCATGCTTGTTTGCACACGAGCACGTTGAACGCAGGCATGAGCACATTTAACGCAGATATGAGCACATTTAACGCAGGCATGAGCACATTTAAAGCAGACACTTGCGTACATAACACAAGCACAAGCACAATAACAAAGGCATGAGCACATTTGACCCAGGCACAAGCACATATAAAGCTGGCAGTTGCTCCACTGTGCCCCATCATGCGTTCCTTTTTGCACGCACAGGTTGGGTAAGCCGTTTCCACTTGAGCAACCTGTTCTTCCAAGTCGTCAGGATTGGCGGTAGCAACTCAAATGGCTCAGAGGGAATGGCCCCTAGCTTAGCGGGTCTGAGTTTGGTGGGTCATCCCTTGTTTCATGTCTAGACAACGACTAGTGTGTAATTAATGAGGTTAAGAAGTGTACCAGGCTTGTCTCTTAACTTAGAACATGCTTTGACTACCTTTGTCTCTTGAACAGTGTAGTAACTGTTTTACCAAGTTCTTGTATATTACTCTCAGGCTGAAGGCTACACAAAAGCTGCCTAAGCTCAAACTCACACACACAAAAAGCAGTATAAAATGCATGTGCGTACTCTCATGATAAGCCCGTGACACGAATTATTTGCTGCGGATACTCTTTTAGTGCATTATTCGCATGTATATGGACATATATGCACACGTAAAAATTTTCCACTGGCTGCTAACGTCTCTCTACACATCGACTAAGAAAATGGAGGTACACACATACATACATACATACATACATACATACATACATACATACATACATACATACATACATACATACATACATACATACATACATACATACATACATACATACATACATACATACATACAT
>Ga0307968_1000723_pt1 | contig 24992 bp, 24 predicted proteins | sample OrgLakmetagen650_FD_201834 | JGI IMG/M metagenome (GOLD analysis project Ga0307968, IMG submission 201834) | Saline water microbial communities from Organic Lake, Antarctica - #650 | ecosystem: Environmental > Aquatic > Non-marine Saline and Alkaline > Saline | place: Antarctica: Organic Lake...
GGGCGTATCTACGTACCGTTTTTTCCGTATCAGAAATCGATAGGTATTATTACGGCGTCCGTATAAAAATACGGCGCAAAACCATATTTGGAATTGTACACCCCCAGACCCAGGTTCGAATCCCAGCAGGAACAGTTCTTTTCGCTCTTTGGGGTCGATTTTTTTCTTTGTGGCTCCTTTAATTAAGCACTCCCTTAACTTCCCACTTTCTTTTAAAGCACGTTATTGCATCAATCACAAAGTTTTATTGGTGGTTAGAGTAGTCGAGATTCTTTTTGCACTGGAATGGTCATTTTGGGGTCTTTTTGGCTTTGGACAGGCCTAGCCCTTCAGACTTTGATTTCTGGCAACTAAATTGGATACAGGTGTGCAGCTCTTCAAGAGCTACAAAATGAGCCCATTATGATTTAAATCTGAAGGGTACCAATCTCTCGGTCTATACGGAGTATGGTGATATACGGTTCTGGCCAACCCTATTCATTCAATACGACGTGTGCCGTACATAAAGGGTATCACCTCCCCTAATTGACGTTTTCTGGGGGTGGCGGTATATGCCTACAACCAGGCATATGGCACTGTTATAACACACATTGTTTTTTGGGGATGGTGGGTACGTGTAAGTACAAAAATAGAAATGCACGTTTTGACTGTACGTCTACGGTGAGGCATTATTTTCTAAGCGTCAAGGCCAGGCACCACTTCCTCGATCTGCTTATGGGGGGGCAGGTGGGCAATGTACCGAGCCTCCAGATCCCAGTTGCTTGCAAGGGGCTTGTTGCAAGGGGCAGCGCTGCAAGGGGCAGCGCTGCAAGGGCAGCACTGCAGTTACGGATAGCATGTCATGTGGATAGACTGCTTGGGACCATTGGCCCCTCCTTGTCAAGCGACAGTTGCAGAGGGAAGGAAACAATGGTTAATGGTTACAATGGAGAGTGACAGTTGCAGAGGGAAGAAACGATGGTTAATGGTTACAGAGGGAAGGAGTGACAGTTACAGAAGGAAGGAGAGGACAGTTGCAGAGGGAAGGAAACAATGGTTAATGGTTACAATAGGGAAGGAGTAACAGTTGCAGAGGGAAGGATGGTTACAATGGGGAGTGACAGTTGCAGAGGGAATGAAACGGGGCGGGAGGTCTGTGTAGTTGGTCTTGCTCGGGCAGTGTGGTAATTTATAGTTCCAGTCGATAGCTTTCTTTCTCACGCCGCTTCATACGTCTGTTGCAGAGCAAAAGTCGAAGGAAGAGGAAGAAAAGGAGGGTGAAGGGCAGGAGCAGGGGGAAGGCGACGAGGGGTGCCAGGTGAGAGGAGGGACGGGGTGTTTCTGTGTGTGTATGTGTATGTGTGTGCGCATTAAACTGAAAGGCGAAGCCAGGAGTGTGAGGGATCGCATGCTATTGCCTGGCGGCTGAGGCCCCCCCTTCTTCACACACTCCAGGGCTCTGCTGTGCTCTCACCATTGTTTGGGTGACCAAGGCCCACTCATCTGGCCCTCCCAGCCGGCTGTCCGCCATCCTCGGTTTCGCTCCCAGCGTGCAATCTCCTCAACCCCCTATGCGTCTTTTTCCGCAGTTGTTCGGTGACCAAGGCCCTTCCTACCAGCCAGCCGTCAGCCTGCCTGAGCAAGAAAGAAAGACAGGGGAAGAGGAGGAGCGGCAGCTGTATGCAGGTGTGTGGGTGTCAGTTGTGATGCAGGCTCTGTCCATGGCGTTAATTTCGCAGTAAACCTAAGAAAAGAAGTAGACGAGGGACGAGGAGGAGCGCCAGCTGTCTCTAGGTTGCAGGGTTATCTTGCTGCTACGCTGCGAGTCCACGGCACGCACAGCAAGCTGTAGATACCAAGATGCAATACAAGCGCTGTGCGTTGACACATGCGCTGATCGTCACTTTCATGGCTCCGTTTGATTAATTAGGTGGGAAGTAGATTTCACTGCCTGTTCTTTTTGTTCCATTGTCCTGAAAACGCGCATGCACGTGGTGCGCTGGATACAATAGCGTGCAATGCATCAAAGTGTGTGCTGATACAAGGCTTGCTGTACATCAAAGCGTGTGCTGGATGCAAAGTGTGCTTTGCGTGAAAGGATGTGCTGATACAAGGCTTGCTTTACATCAAAGCGTGTGCTAAATACAAAGTGTGTGTTACATCAAAGCGCGCCTCGTAAATACAATTCTGAGCTGAGCGAGTGGAATGCTGCTCTCTTGTGTCCCCTTCGCTACTCAACTTCTCGTTTCTTACAGCTGATAGGTCCTGGCACAGGCGTGTGCAGCAACTGAGACGCTACCATTCTCACCCCTGCATTTTTTGTGCAATTCCAGCTGACGGATCTTTGTACGAGTTTGATATGACGGACAACAAGTGGAGGGAGAGAGGGCGAGGGGAATTTAAGGTGGGTCGATCATCGGATAAGGATGAGAACGCAGGGGCATTTTAGGTCAGTCACTGCTTACGTAAGGGATGAGGTAGTGGTTTGAGCGCCGCATGCAGTGCATGTGTTTGCGCATGTGCAAGGCACGTGCTGTGTGTGTGTGTGTGTGTGTGTGTGTGTGTGTGTGTGCGTGCGTGCGTGCGTGTGTGTGTGTGTGTGTGTGTGTGTTTATGCGAAGTAATTGCTTCAAAACATTATGTGGAGTGCCAAGTACACACGAGGTACACATTCACAGCCACGCGCGTCTAAACAACCATTGTTTATAGTGTTAGAGAGCCTCACTTGCAAAAACTCTGATGATGATGCTGTGTCAATTCTCTTTTGGCAAGGAAGTCTCTGCCCTCAAATTTATGCCGATTTTGGTTAGAGTAATATGCAGGCCTAGATGTAATGGCTGTTGTGTGTTGATTACATACAGAGGGCAAGCGAGATTGTCTTTGTATTTGCAACATCTGAGCACATAATTAATTATTAAGCTGCCGCTAAATTCTCTCTGGAATACGACCAAGCAGAAGGCCATTGCACCATCATTATGCACTGTCTTTCAATGCCCATTGGTTCACTCTTGAGCAGGCAGTCAATGCAGTGTAGGCGCACACATTAACACATACCGACATTGCACCGTCATTATGCACTGTCTTCCAATGGCTATTGGTTCACTCTTGAGCAGGCAGGCAAAGCAGTGTAGGCGCACGCCTTAACACATACCGGCATTGCACCGTCATAATGCACTGTCTTGCAATGCTCATTGGTTTACTTTTGAGCGGGCAGTCAATGCAGTGTAGGCGCACAAAGTTCCAACTTTCACTGGACCTTGGTTTTTGAGCAGGAAGTCACAGCGATTTAACTTCCCGATCTGTCTCTCTCCTTTTCACTTTGCAGGTCAATGCTAGTGATTCTGGCACGCGAATGGTTATGCGACAGGTAAGTAAGTGTCTTATTTCGGCACACATTGTCACATACAGTGTCAAAATTTTCCTCCCGGACAGAGGACGGGAGTATTTATCACTGCCTTGAGTGTGGGTCCTAGTTCTATGACGATGCAAAAAGGATGCTTTTCATGCATTCCTTTGCGATGAAACACTTTAATGTTGTTTGCTGCTGTTCATAAATGCAAGGAACCCAGTTCATTTGGATGGTGCAGTAGCTAGGATTAATATGTTGTGCCGGTGCAAGTTGGTATTGTGTTTTGTGTACAGGCTTAGACGTGCATATGCACACTCGTAGGGTTGGCCAGAACCATTTATATATATGGTGTATATACGGTATTTTTGGAGGGAATTATCAAGTATATGGTCATATACGGTGCGTATATACGGTTCTGGCCAACCCTACACACTCCTGTTAGCTGGCTGGTACTGCCGCAAGCATTTGCCACCGCATACACACACACACCCCCTTGATTGCACATTTCTTGGCTGGCTTTGTCGGATGCATCCTAGGATAACAAAGGGGCCATGCACACACTTCTTTTTAAGCGGCAGCTGCACCTCTGTTTCCTTGCATCAAAGACGTGTAAAAAACATATAATCAGGTTTTCACAGTGCTGACGCACCATGTCAAGTCCATTTTTGACGGGCAACCCTCTCATGCGGCATTTTAAAATGCATTGGCACGTGCCTCAGCCTACCGGTGCTGCCAAAATGTTCTAATGTTGGAGTTGAGTGCCGGAACCTGCTCTACGTATTCTGTACATGTACTGCCAGTTTAGAAGGACGTGCTGCTGCGATCTAAGTAAGAACAAATAGCTGCACGTACTTTATAAAATTCCACTAACGCCAAAACTGTCATACTCCTTACAGAGTGGGAACCTTCGGCTGCTGCTTAATGCAAAGGTCTACGTGAACATGCCGGTGCAGCTGATGCCCGGAAAAGTTGGGGTCACTTTTGGTGTGGTCAATGCAGCGGCAGCAACACCTGCTCAGGTGTGTGTACATGTGCAATTAAAATGTTGGGGTCACTTTTGGTGTGGTCAATGCAGCGGCAGCAACACCTGCTCAGGTGTGTGTACATGTGCAGTAAAATGTTGGGGTCACTTTTGGTGTGGTCAATGCAGCTGCAGCAACACCTGCTCAGGTGTGGATACATGTGCAGTTAAAGTGGGTGTAACTCTGGTGCGTGTGCATGTGTGCTTCTGCTTGTGCATGGGGCTGAGTCACATTTCAGGTGGTCGATGCAGCGGCACCTGCTCAGGCTTGTAGAGTGTACCAATGTAATGCATTATTGTATCAACTCGTGCAATGAGACGCAGAGGGCTTTGCTGCAGCCTAGCAGTCATTGCGTGTGCATGTGTGTGTATGTGTGTGCGGCCTGTGCCACAAGAGCATAGATGAAACTAGGTTGCAGCCAGGATTTGGTGCGATCTCAAATATTTGAGATGATTGATTATCGTTGTCTTTTGACTATTGCTTCTGCAGGACGAAAAGGAGGCCGGGAAGGCGCCAACAAAGCCAACAGAGCAACAAGCGGCCAATGAAGGTGTGAAGATGGGCTGCGGGGTTTTGGCTGAGTGGGCTAAATGCTTGATGTCCGTAATGAAGGCAGGAAATAAGAAGCATCATCGCTCAGATTGCCTGTCCCATCTGTTTGTCGCTAGGGAAATGCCAATGAAGAATTTCTTCATAATTTGAGTGTTTACTGATCAGATCTAGGAGGAATCATGTGCAGTAAAGGCTCCAAACATTGGTGCTCACACGAGCCGCCCGACTCCCCATGATGAGATTGTTATATGACAACTGATTGGTTCTGTGAAGCAGGCATGAAGACTAGGGTTTTACTTCCAAAGTACTGCTGCCTTCTTGCAGCTGCGACGTGCAAGCCGAGCACTTGGGCGGTCCGTATCAAGAGCTCTGAGAAGGTGGCCAGCTTAAAGGACCTCCTGACTAAGCTTCGAGAAGACCCAAGTGCAAAGGAAGTGCAAGGCACAGACGGAGGGTGGGATGCGGCTTGAGGGAACGTCGTCAGGACTTGACTTTTTAAACTGTTTAATTTTACGCTGAACTTTATTATTTGCAGTTTGTATATGTTTACAAATCAACAGTATTGTCAATTTCAAACTGGAATACCTAAGTCTCATTCGTGCTTCTTTTAAGCGCTGTCGAAAATCAATTGATTTTGGGCGGACGCGTATAATTTAGTAGAGTGTCGCGTTCCGTGGAAACGAGTCGCCAGACTAAATGATATGACATTTGATTGCATAGTTAAAACGGAATATTATGCAAAATGAGAGGAAAAGGGGGAAGCGGCGGTTGTTCAGTTGCTGACTGGTATCGGCCAGCCAAAATGGATTCATTAGCTCATAATAATAGCTTATAAAGTTCCAAGCATGAACAGTTTCAAGATGGGCAGCAGAGGTGTAAGGACCCATGCAAGCGCACCTGAACGTGTTGCATTGCCCAAAAGAAGGCACCTGCTCTTCCTCCTTCCTGCCAGCTGCACAGCTCTTCTACTGACCAGCACGGGTAACAAAAGCACAGCGCAAGAGTTAACCCCTGAAACAAACAACAGTATACGGGACAGAAATAGCAGAGATGGCAGCGCCACAGCATCCACAACAGCGTCCTCTGCATCTGTGGAGAGGGATTATGACGGGTAATTGTAAGAAGCACGAGTGTCTTTAAATTGCCAGCTCAGGACTGAATACTGGCTCAATTCAAGACGTGTGTGATGCTTACAGCCCACCTCCCCGTTCAAATATCGTACAGATATGCAGCAAACTACGACGCGCTTGATGGTGGAGATGCAGCTGGAGCTTTAGGCTTTGATGACCTGAGGGAGCAGCTGCTTCAGAAGGTGCGTGTGTAATGTTTCAATCAAATGATGTTGTGTAATACAACATTTTTGAACAAGAGAGTAACGTATTGGTGAAAATATTATGCAAAGAAGTTTACTTACTGGTGCTTGATGCTGATCCTTTTTCTTGTGCAGGCCCAAGGCACAGTTTTGGAAATAGCTGTCGGAACCGGCCTTAATCTAAAGGTGTGTGTGTGTGTGTGTGTGTGTGTGTGTGTGTGTGTGTGTGTGTGTGTGTGTGTGTGCGTGTGTCTGCGTACTTTTTCAGTTTCGAGGAAAGCCTGATATTTGATATTAACGGCGGGCGTGCGCTAAAAAAGGAGAGCACTTCAACACCCCTCATTGTAACCACTGCAACCATAGAGCATCCCAACACAAAGGTCCATGTTCGCCCTTATATTGCCCTTTAATTTCTCTGCACTGAGATTGCGTGCCTGAACCTGATGAACAAGAGGAAGCGTCCAGCCTGTGCAGCTCTGTGTTTTTTTATTTCTGTCCGTGAAAATCTTGAAAGTTTTCCACACCAACTGTTCACTGATTGTGGCAATGGGTTACAATCACCAAATGAGAGATTGTGGTAATGGGTTGAAATCACTTCAAAGCAAAAAGCTGTGCCATTGTATTTCCGGAACCCTTACCTGCTCCAAACAACACTAAAAACCTGATGATGATTCCTTGGGGACGCAGCACTACTCCTTTGGGCCAGAAGGAGGAGTTACCACACTCACTGGCATTGACGTCTCAAGTGGCATGCTGCGCCAAGCAGCAGCTCGCGTAGCTGCCAATCCCAGCCTACAAAACATCCAAGTATCATTTAAGCAGGTACGTTTATTTTTCCTCTTTTTTATGGCTCATAAACTTATGAGGCACCCAAGCCTAATTCAAACAGGTTTGCCGTTCTCGATATCCCCCAGAACTTCCCACGAAGCGTTTGTAAGCCTCATTCAAGCAGATGCAGTTTTTTTTGTTTGCATGCGCCGTCTTGTGTGCTCCCAGCACTTCTATCAGGAACCCGTGCTTACTCCTCCAGTTGTGGCCTCTTTGCCGGTTATAGATCAGAAATAGAAACCAAGCAGGCACTGAGGTCTTGTGTGTCAATAAAATCCGGGGCATCTCGTGCGCCAAGTACCGAAAAACGAATAACACCTCTTTTACCACACAGCTACTTGCGCAAATGGCTAGAAACATTTCATCACAACATCCACTCAGCCCAGTGGGTGGTGGTGCCCCTAAACAACCTAATTTGCCACAACGTTGTGCTCCATGCATTGTCTTAAATATACTATCCACTGTCGAGTTATTAAAAAACGCATGAGGTAAGGCCCTGTACGGTCGTCCATGTTGTTTCCCTGCAAACATCTCTTGCTTCTCTGTCTGCAGCCCCATGGGCATTGTACATCACTTCTATGTTCACCAATGGTCACAAGTCTAATGCCAATTAAGATACCAAGGTCCTGCCAATGCCCATAGATGATTTCTTTTTGCCTACCTGGCACATTGCATATTTTCATTGGACACGTAGACCACACTTTGAGGCACTGTGCAAAACGTCCACTACGCAGTGGATAGAACAATCATTTAAACGGTACAAAACGCTTACAATGCAGTGAATATAACGCTCATTTAAACAGTGCACAGAGTATCTGCTAAACAGTGGACAGAACGCTCATTTAAACGGTACAAAACACAGTGATTAGAACGCTCATTTAAGCAGTGCACAGAGTATTCACTGAAAAGTGGACTGAGCGCTCATTTAAACAATGCACAGAGCATCCACTTATCAGCGGACTTACTGCTCCCACCAAACAATGCACGCAACACTTACTCTATCCATGCACAAAACACTCATCAAGTTTTGCACGAGGTCCTTGTGAAAATTGGGCAGGACGATGCCACGCTTTGAGGCACTGTGCAAACCACTCATCAAACAGTGCACAAACACCCTGCGGAACTTGGACAGGAAGATGCCACAGCGTTACGCCTGCCATCATCATCCTTTGACTGCGTCGTGGACACGTTCAGCCTGTGTGTGATTCCTGACCCTGCCTTAGGTAAGAGCAGGGGCAGGCTGTTTTTTGTGTTCATTGCTCCATGTTTGCATCACAATTGATAAGAATTTTACGCACATCATTACAACAATTTTCACCACAACTAAGTCACAGATTACATCAGAGGGGGGGCACTGAGGCCCAAAATGGGTATACTTTTTGCATGCTCCCAGGGTATGGGCCCCCTAACTGGCACGTTTCAAGCTCAGCTCTGATATGTAGATTCCAATGCAGCTGAGCTTGAAACGTGCCAGTTAGGGGGCCCATACTCAATCGGCCGCGGCGTGAACCCTACTTTTTGAGCAGGCATATGCTGTATCTGACCAGCCAGCGCACCAAACTGAGTGGTTTTTTGTGTGTTGGAGTCCTTAAATAAATAAAGATCATTGCAAAATTAATGGAACAAAAAGAGCAAAATATGCAAATTAATGTGTCATTCCCCCTAAAAACACCCATCCAGGATACAGGTGCACGATGTGTGCTTTTAGTCCTGTCATTCTGTACGCAGGGCAACTTGTCTAATTCTGAGCACATGCTCGGATAGCTTATAATTTCAGCATCAGTTTGAAGCTAGGTTGGCTCCAATTTGATGAAGTGACGTGTGAGTAGTTGCACCTTTCATGCAAAAAGGAGCATGTTCGGGCATATGCCCAGTGTCCCCCCGCTGAGATTATATTTGACAATGGGGAAATGGCAAAGGTGTTGTATGCATCCACTTCAGTCCGTTTGCAAGCTCGCTGTCTGCCTTTGTGCCCTTAAATTGTGTGCGCATAAGTATGCTCACTTGTGCATGCATGTGTGTGTGCCTTGATGCGTGTATGCATATGACTTTGCATGTCCGTACATGCTTATGTATATACGTTAATGCAAGCATGCGTGTATGTGTGTGTAAGTGTGTGTGTCACAGGACTGACACACGTGTGTGTGTGTATGTGTGTGTGTATGTGTGTGAGTGCACGCATGGAAGGACCTGTAACAGGCACAAGAAAACAAAATGCCTTGTGTTACCCATGAATAGTGGTTTCTGCATGTAGACCAGCTTCTGCACTCGACCGGTTCTGTCTGAACCACCGTGTGGGTATCGTCCATTATACTGTAAGCATAAGCATAATGAGCATAAGCATAATGACCTTATTATTGCTCATTGCCTGAGGATGTACATCCCTGCTGCCCAACTGCTTTCTTGCTTTTGTCCCATACCTCTGAAACAATTATCCTCTGAAATGTTCCCTGCAGCTCTCAAGGAGATGGCACGGGTGGTAAAACCTGGAGGGAGGATACTGCTTTTGGAGCACGCACGCAGCGATAACCCTTTCCTGGGGGCTTACCAGGTGTGTGCATGAAAAGGTATCAGACTTGGAGCATGCACGCACGCATTGATACCCCATATATGAGGGTATGGTAGCTGTTTATTTGTAAAACCACAAATCACAAATGTGAATAATGCCTGCGTACTAAAACAAAATAAGTAAAAAGTAAAAAGAAAAGATTTGCTCCTAACGCATGCACGTAGGGGCGTCCTTTTTTCTGGGGGTGCCTCAGGCACTTTTGTTTTTCACTCCAGCACAAAGCTTGTTGAAACATCAAGCGCGCCAGATAACAGGACTGCTACAGCCCAGGTTGTGCGTAAATTAAGCACAGGTGCAGTGCCTTGTGTCTTTGTGATGTACCTTGAGCTTTGTTGGGCTGCACAAATGTGAGCATGAGAAGATTGACCGTCGCACCTATGTCAAAGTCAGGAAGATTTCAGTGGCTTGTACCTGTGCATGCAATGCTCGTCTTTTCTCGACGCAAATTTGAGAAAAAAAGGAAAAAGGAAAGCAAGTAAGACTGCAATATTATTGAACCAAATTTATTCTGTCGTCGCTGCTACTCTTGTGCAAAGCAATGAACTTGATGGATCTTTCAAGGAGGTCCCTGACGTAAGCAATGAACTTGATGGATATTCCAAGGAGAAGGTCCCTGACATAGGACAACATGTGGGCTTTGTCCTGAACATTCGATTATCCTTTGTCCTGAACTTTCGATTGTCCTGACATCCAATTAGGACAAAGTGGGCTTTGTCCTGAACATTCGATTGTCCTCGCATCCTATTAGGACAACATGTGGGCTTTGTCTTGAACATTCGATTCAATTACTGCGTCGTATTAGATGAGTTAGACAGCCACACACGTTTCAAGAATGGGACGGCCCCACATGTTTCAAGAATAGGAAAGCCGCACATGTTTAAAGAATGGAATCACAGTGGAGTCATTTATAGGAAACGTGCACATTCAGGGTACACCTTCCCTGCCACAATTTATTGAATACTACCAGACATTGAACTACTACCCCAAGGGGGGTGGGGGGGGACACTACCACAGTGTAGGGTTGGCCAGAACCCTTTATATACGGTGCATATACGGTATTTTTGGCAGGGAAACCACCAAATATACGGGCATATACAGTGCATATATACGGTTCTGGCCAACCCTACCACAGTGTGCACCTCAGACATGGCTGCCTCCCATGCCTGCTGTCCTTGTGGTTTTATATCATCAAAGAGGCACCCCCCTCCACCTTGCTTCAGTAGTTTCTGTCTGAAACGCCTCAGAAGAGGAACTCCTTGCTTCAACAGAGTCGCATGGTCAGCCGTGTACGAACAGCACATTCAATTGCTTCAATAGCTGACAGGGTGCGCTTGCCTTATGGCGCTTGCTGCCCCATCTCCCACACCTTCTTATAGGATACAGAACAACTAGAATCTGACCTAGAATAAGGCAAGGCTCACCCTCACCTCAGCGGCCGACAGTGTGTGGCTTCTCTTCTGGCGCTTGCTGTCTTGCTCATGCTGCTCACCACAGTGCATGGCTGTCCCTCCCTCCTGCTGCTGCTGCTGTTGCTGATCCGGTAATGCAGGTGGCGTGCCGCAACCTTGCTGCTGCTGTTGCTGATTTGGTAGTGCATAAGACGGGCCACACCCATGCTCTTGTTGCTGCTCCTCCTGCTGCTGCTGCTGTAGTTTTGTTCCTCCTTGGACACGCTGTGGCTTCTGTAGTAGCTAGTGACACTGCACGCTGTCAATTCCGGTCTGCTCGGGTTGTTGGGGCAGCATGCAGCATGTCTGGATGCGGCTGTTTTAAACTGTTGATCCCTCCACCCGAACCCTTTCCAACGCCCTGCCCAAGCTCGGCAGTGCTGCCGTCCTGCTGCCCTGACGGGTTGGCCTTTTTGCTCACTTGATCTGGATCTAAGGGTGACTGAGAGTCGGGCACTAGCTGCTCTGATGTTTGGTGGGTGTGCGTGGGTGCTGCTGGCAGGCATGCTGCTGGCTGGCAAATGCTGTTGGCTGGCAAGCCTCCTTTAAAGTGATAAGGTCGAGGAATTCACCCTGCGATGCCACCAAGAGCAACTCCCGTAAATGCAAGGGCAAATAGCGTATGTGCATGTTTGTATGTGTAGATGTGTGCGTACGTACATGTGGAATTTAAACTTTAGTAGACAGTACGGTTTGTGCTATGATGAGATAAGCACAAGCGTACACAACATGCACGTGTTGTGCTGCTTGAGTAGCCGTGTGGGTAAGGTACGGGTTCAAGTGTCTTTCTATCATGCAACGGTAAAGGCCTGTGAACTCCGGAATGGGCGTAGAGGAAGCAGCCATGTGTCCATCTCTGAACAGTGCTTGTGCTGAGAGGGTTGGTTGAGCGATGCCGTGAAATTGAATGAGTTGCCACGCACGTTTCAAGAACGGGACAGTCACGCGCACATTTCAAAATCAGGACAGACACACACACACACACACACACACACACACACACACACACACACACACACACACAAACACACACACGCACACACACACACAAACACACACACACACACACACACACACACACGCACACACACATTCACACACACACACACACACACACAAACACACACACATTTCAAAAACAGACACAAGCTGTGCACCAATGAGATTGACCAGGTCAGACCTTCACTTTGTAGCAAGCTCTCATCTTGCCCCACCCAAAATGCTAGTGCTGCTGCTGTGGCTGCCAGTCTCTCAACATTTTTTTGCTTTTTGCTTGCTTTGGCTTCAAAACTCGTCATATTTCTTCTCTCCTTTGTCTGACTCAATATGAATTTTTTTGATCAACGGTTGAGAATTAACCCTTGAAAGCGTACTTTCCTAACTTAAGCCAGAAGCTCCAGCTCCATAGCGTTCTTTTCAGCTGTATGGCTCAACCCACAACAGTGTTCTTTCTTGATCCATGCCGAAGTGTTTACACCACGGCGTTATTTTACTTTTACTCTCTGTTCTTATCAGGATGCAAGTGCAGCTGCAGTGGCTGCCACTGCTAAGGGCTGCGTGTGGAATCAAGACGTGCCAGCGCTTCTCACAGCTGCAGGACTGAAGCCCCTGTCGCTACAGCGCTTTACTGCTGGGACAATTGTAATGATTGAGGCAGTTCTGAGTTGATGTTAACATTGACATGCTGAATCAGTGGCATGCACAGGGAAGTGTTTATAATAAGGCGTTATTTCACTTTTACTTAGTGGCGTGGACAAACCGCGTAGCTCATGCTTGCACTCCACATGTACACATGTATTATTTCTTTCTACGTGCAAGCTGGTACCATGATTCGCCGTGACAACATGAGAGAACGACTACGCAGGCAGTGGCCCTTGAAAAGAAGAAATTATGAACAAGCCGGTTGTTGACCTGTTGCAGTAAATAGGGCCGAGCTGTTGATAAGTCTTTAAAAAAAGATGTTGGAAAAAAAAAAAAAACCTGCCAACGCCTCGCTTACTAGGACACGCCACACCATCCTACCATACAATGAGCGACAGGCACCAACCTCGGAGTAGAGGGTCTGCATGCCGCGGCATTCATCAAGCTGACATCGTCATGCTCAATCAGGCAGCGACGATTTGTGTGACAAGCAGTTAGGTAAGGTAAGGTAAGGTTACATTACTATATGATGACAAGCAGTTAGTTTGTTGACAGCTGACAGTTTTTGTAGAAAAAGAACGCAGATAGTGTAAACACGGTGCCAACCAAATTGCCTACACTGACATAGTAGGCAGCGCAGATAAACTATCAGAGCAAGGCCTAGTTCTGAGAAACACTGCCAACAAAACACTGCCCTCTTGGCTGCTACCAAACTAACAGCACATGCTTTAAAAGCCTCTTCTCGTCCTGACGCCATCCTATTCTTATCTAGCACTGTGTGCTCCTCTCGCGTAACCACCCGCAACTCAAATTTTCAACAGCTTGCTAAAAACAAGAAATTGGATCCAAACCAGTGGGAGGTTCACCTGATTGAGTTTAAATTTTGTGAAGACACTAGGCCCGATCCCCAACTCCAAAAAGCAAAAGCACAACACAGCATGCTTATTGCCAACCTAAACAGACAAGGATATAGGGAATTCTAGCTTCACGTGATCCTTGTTGGAGCTATTGGGACTATCTACAAAGACTATACAGACTAACCTCTGGCAGACCTTAATCTACCATAAGATCAAAAAACTGACAAACAAACTGAATGAACACTCCATCAGACATGCATCTGCACTCATAAAAACAAGGTATGCACTGCAATACAACACAAGCAACAACAGTCAAGGATCGGGTCTGGGTGCTATGGCACACAACCCCCCTGACCCACACTAATTTCTTTTTAATTGTTTGCGCTGGGGCGGGGTTGCCTGGTGCGGGCACCTAAGTAGCCCCCTCCCTTAATCATGCTGGCTGTGTCACCACTACCAGCGGAGTCTTTCCTTTTTTTTCTTTTCAAAATTCACTAACCTTAACCATTAACCCGCCGTTGAAACGCGCAGTAAGTACCCCCAGACTGCAGTAGGGAGATCCCCCTAGCAAGTATAGGCATCACAGCAGTCTGTATTTCCTTGGAAATGAGGCAGGTAGAGCCACATGCGCGTAATTCTTTTTTCCGGGATCGAGGGATCTTGCATATAAAAAGCCAAATCTCTGCTGCCACCGCAGCAGAGCTTCGTGAACGGAACCGATTACTTGCTGTCTTAATTTGAGGCAATCAGGATCTAAAGGAGCATATTTTCCCCTTCATCAGGGCATGTGCAAACTGCAATGTTGATCATTTCAATTTATTGACTCTCGCCAGTCAGCTCCTCGGGGCAGTGTAGCTGTCGATCAAGCCAAAAAAAAACTGGCCTATCACAGTTTGCGTATACAATTTACAGTTGGCGTCTAATAAAATACACGATAAGAAAATTCTGTAGATGTTCTTGTGTGTCAATAAACGTAACAGTTCGCTGGCGACACTACTCACAAAAAACTCAAAAGATGCTGCTATTTAGATCGTTGGCAAAGCATGGGAAGTTTCTGAACGGTAATAGACTACCCCACCAAGCACTCCGCCTGCACAGCACTGTTGCAGCCCCCCCTACTCACAACCTAGCACAGTGGGCTGCAAACCAAGAGAGGCCTTGGCACGGACAATCCCTCACCAGAGCCGCAGCAACAAACGGACAGGTGCCCCAGAAGCTGAAGTACGAGCTAAGGACTCCCACCAAAGGTTAGAGCTGGTACCCACCTTACATACGCGCTTGCGTATCCAAAACCCACCCTCATTTGCATGCGAACTTACATATACATTTCGTGCAAGCATGCGCACGCGCACACTTACACACACAAATTTAACTCTCTCTCTCTCTCTCTCTCTCTCTCTCTCTCTCTCTCACACACACACACACACACACACACACACACAACTCGCACACACACTTACACACACGCATACACACAAAACTCACACACACACTCACACACACATACACACAAACACACACATGTACACACACGCACACACACACACACACACACAAACACAAACACACACACACACACACACACACACACACACACAAACGAACAAACAAACACAAACACCCTCCACGCACTTGTGCTTACACGCCCCACAGATGATGTGGAGGTCACTTATTCACGCTCCAGCGGTGCTGGTGGCCAGAACGTGAACAAGTTGAGCACCAAGGCGGACCTGCGCTTTGACTTGCGCAAGCAACCTTGGATTCCGGATGAGGTCAAGGATGCCATACGCGTAGCGGTGAGTGTTCTCATGTAATGTTTAACACCTTCTTCTCGTGTTTTTTTTTGTCTGTGCATTCATATTTGCATAAGGGCACGTCTCTGTTTGTGTGTTGAGGGAAGGGTGTGTGTGTGTAAGTGCACGTGTGTGTTCTGTTACACAAAGCAAGAAACTTGAGTTGCTAGTGACCAGACCAAGTGTATAGGACATAGTCGTGTTTTATTGCAGCTGTGGCACCGTTTGACCAGGCATTATTTATGCCTAATTGCATCATCTGTGAACATTGAAGGGTGTGTCTGGTGACGCTGGCCTTGCCGTTTCTGTGCACCGCAGGGTGTAAGAAGGGAAATGTTTAGGATTGGCCAGGACCGTGTTTGGGGTTTCCGTATACGTATGTATACCATGAATATACCGTATATATATATATATCCACCGTATATATATATCCGTATCCCAAGTTGGATGGAGGAAGCAGCTTGGTATTTTCGCCTGGCAGTGTGACATACTAGGAAAGAAGATAAGCCCGCTTGCAAACCCTGTATGTTTTATGTACCTATGCAACTAAGCACCGGTATGCCCTTTTGATGTGTGCACAGTTCATACATACGTAGGGTTGGCCAGAATTGTATATATACACTGTATATGACCGTATATTTGATGATTTCATTGCCAAAAATACCGTATATATATGGTTCTGGCCAACCCTATACATACGCAAGTGCTCACATTTCTGTTACCTTTGTCCACTAGTAAAATGAAGAGCGGATCAAATCATTTACCTGTATGACAACATACACTTTGTCACACCCACACACCACACATCTCCATGGCTGATGCATGGGCATGACTCTTGATTGCTTATTGTTATAGCTGAGGACTTATGCACTGTCGACAAGCTGACGCGCCAGCTTGTCGGCAGTGCATAAGTCCTCAGCTATAACACTTATTATTGCCCGGTTATCATTGCTTGCTTTAAAGTCGGCACGGATGAAGAGCAATGCAAACAAGAAGAATACAACTGTACCTTTTTATACAGTACTAGGTACAAAAGTGGCTCCTTTTCCTTAAAAAATGTGAGAAGTAGTCATCACTGCCTGCGTAGTTCTTTTTTCCCCTTCATATTTTCTTAAAACATCATCAGAAATGTAGCAGTAGGAACTAAGGATCTACTCCTTACGCATCCCGCCCTTACATGTATAATGTGTAGGGTTGGCCAGAACCGTATATATGCACCGTACATGACCGTATATTTGGAAATTTTGTATACACCACTGTATATATATGGTTCTGGCCAACCCTCATAATGTGTACGTTAGTGACATCCGAACAAAGCCCGATCCTCAATCCACTTCAATCGCGTCATTCTCTATGCAATGTGTATGTGTGTGCTCCCACAGGAAAAGAACCGCTTCAACAAGGAAGGCGTGCTGGTCATGAGCTCGCAACGGTTCAGGACGCAGGCGTAAGTCAGGGCCGGGTGTGGGTCAGCATGAGTATACATGCTGCTTGTGACGGGTGTGGGTCAGCATGAGTTTACGTGCTGCTTATGACGGGCGTGGGTCAGCATGAGTTTACGTGCTGCTTATGACGGGTGTGGGTCAGCATGAGTTTATGTTTTACTTATGACAGGCGTGGGTCAGCATGAGTTTACGTGCTGCTTATGACGGGCGTGGGTCAGCTTGAGTTTACGTGCTGCTTATGACGGGCGTGGGTCAGCATGAGTTTACGTACTGCTTATGACGGGCATGGGTCAGCATGAGTTTACGTGCTGCTTATGACGGGCGTGGGTGAGCATGAGTTTACGTTCTGCTTTTGACGGACCTGGGTCAGCATGAGTTTATGTACTGCTTATGACGGGCGTGGGTCAGCATGAGTTAACGTACTGCTTATGACGGGCGTGGGTCAGCATGAGTTTACGTACTGCTTATGACGGGCGTAGGTGAGCATGAGTTCCCGTTCTACTTATGACGGGCGTGGGTCAGCATGAGTTTACGCGCTGCTTATGACGGACGTGGGTCAGCATGAGGTCACCTGCTCTTATGAGTAGGGTTGGCCAGAACCATACATGTATATACGGTGTATGTACGGTAATGTTGGCAGGGAAATCACCAAATATACAGTCATATACGGTGTATATATAAAGTATACGGTTCTGATCAACCCTAGTTATGCCTTCCAGATGAACCATTGCAAGCTCATAAGTCAGGGCCTGATGTGGGTCACCATCAGCTTTGCTATGCAGGCATCAGTCATAAGTCATAAGCAGGCAAGCTTGGGTTGCAATCAGAATATGTGAAGTTTGCCTTTGATTTAGTCCTGTATGTAGAGGTTGGCCAGAATGGGGCTTACACGTTGCTCTGTCTGTGGCTGCCAAGTTGGAAACACGGTTCATGGCCTTGTTTTTGGACGAATGTTGCTTGATTGGTCGTATACGTACCTTACTGAAATGGTTGGCACACCCTGCCAAAATGGATGCCGATATTTGATGGTGGAGTTGGTGTCACTGTACTTTTCAGGGAAGCTGCTGGCCACAACCTTTCGCTCCTCTGTGATGGTGCGCCCCTAGTGCATACGCCACTTGTCCCAACCGCGCAGGCAGACTTCAGAGGATGCCCAGGGAAGCTTCTGCAGGCCATGACCTGTTGCATCCCCTTTCTGTGATGGCACGCCCCTTGTGCATACGCCACCTGTCCCACCATGTAGGCAGAATCTGGAGGATGCCTTAGGGAAGCTGCAGGCCATGATCTATGCGGCAGTGGAGGCCGTCACGCCAGCAGAGACGGACCCAGAGACGATTAAGCGGGTCAAGCAAAAGTGGGTTTTTCAAAGGAGGGGGGGGGAAGACTGTGGCTACTATCTGGTTGACCAAATTTTTTGCAAATGTGTTAGTGCACTTTGCACTCACGGGATGTATGTACGCTTGATGTAGATCAAAGCTACTACGTTGCTACATTACGGTTCTAGACCAAATTGCCCTGATGACCGGGCCACTCTGCAGTGAGCATGCAGACCCAGGGTCGCAAATGAGTTGGCAGTAACGATGGAAATCTGCATTGTTTATACATGTGCTTGAAGGCCAGGCCTGACTTTAAGCATGTGCCATGTGCCATCGGCCCTGCAACCCTAAATTATATTAATGTGTTGTCCCCCTACCCCTTGTAAGTGTGAGCACGATCCCACGCTGCCGGTATATGCTGCTTCCAAAAGATTGCGCAGAGAAGCTACAAGAGCTGCATCCCGCGAAGTGGTGGATCTTCGCAGCTCTGTTCCTTTGACTGCATGGTCCAATTGTTTCCAGTGGTACTTGAATCATGTTGTTAGTCTTCTTCTGTGCTGATCTGACTTTGTGTCAACCTTTGCCCTTTGTCCAGGTAGAAAAAAGGGAAAAAGAAAAATACTTGCACATTAAAATCCACTCCCCACTTTAATCAAGGAAAAGGAGCAGCACTGATATCGGTTACCGTATAGCTCCTCCACCAAATTAACAAGAAATAGATCAATGGGGATCAGGTGGTTTGCAGGCTTGACCTGAAACTGGCTCCTAATGAGGGTTGATAATAGTACCGGAAAACTACTTTAAGGAGTGCAAATATCGCCCGTAGTTGTGCTGCTCTGCACACTGCCTGGTGTATTTTCATTACCTACTTCACTTGTTTAGCTTGCTTCATATATTGGACGTGTTTAAATTTCCTCCTTGCGCGCCTCGCTTGCAGTATTAAAGCTGGGAAGGAGCGGCGGTTGGATTCCAAGAAGAAGGATTCATTCAAGAAGCAGGGGCGGGGCAAGAAGGTTTCGATGGATTAAGCACACAGTCTTGAGGCAGCATTTCTATGCAGCCGCAAATTATGGCCACACATGGTAAGAACGACGGTCTGGATAGATACCAGCTTTTTTTGATGAACTTGGCAATTGAAGATTTATATGGCGGCAGTCGCATACATTGAACAGAGAGGGAGCAATAACAGGAACCAAGTGCTGGAACTTGATGCTCTTCTATATTTTTGCTTATGTTTCTGCTTGTTTAGAGTGAGAGGTATGTTTTCAGAGCGCGCACTCCTTGCTTGCTTTTATGTTCAGCTGCTGGACTCTCCCGGGTTCCTTTGAGCCTAATGTACCATGTTAAACGCAAGAAAACATGCACAAACGAGTGGGCTTGACGATTCGAAGGCGCAAATTTGAGTGAAATCGAGTCAATCCCTCAATCCGCTTTTTCCGAATTACAAAATTGATAAGCAATATAAACAAATTTACATAATGGATTGGAGGCCAGGGATGCCCCAAAATCCGGGAATGCAGTTCCCGACCTCATTCCCCATGCCTGGTGGGATGCCGAATTTCGGGGGTAAGGAAAGCACGCATTTCTGCCTGATATATAGTCTCCACGACAGACGCGCTGAAAGTGGCCATTAACCGGTTATCAAAAACTGTCCTCCCTCTGTCCACCAGGACCCATGGGCTTTGGGATGCCCAGGCCGGGAATGATGGGCGCTGGTCCAGGCGGCATGATGGGCATGATGGGCAACCAAATGGGAATGATGGGGAGACCCAACCTGATGCAGCAGCAGCAGCAGCAACTGCACCTGCAGGAACAGCAGCAGCAGCAGCAGCAGCAGCCCATGGGCATGCTGGCAGGCATAAAGAAGGCAAACGCAGGTAGGAGCATGCCTGTCAGGGCTCTGTTAAGGGGCTCGCAAAAGCAGCTCTGCACCTGCGTGCCACTACTACCTACAGGGAGAACATAGACGCCAGGCAGAAGCTCTGTGCCTGCTCAAAAGTCAAACGTGCTCATTCAAATGACATGCAGACTCTCTCTCTCTCTCTCTCTCTCTCTCTCTCTCTCTCTCTCTCTCTCTCTCTCACACACACACACAATATGAACACACACATACACATACACATACACATACACAAACACACATGCACACGCACATATGCATGCGTACACACACACACACACGCACACAGACACATATGCACACGCACATATACATGCGTGCACACACACACACACACACACACACACACACACACACACACACACACACACACACACACACACACACAGACGCATGCATGCACTCACTCACACTCACACGTACATAGGCATACGCACAAACTCATTAATACATATACATGCGCACTTACGCATGTGTACACACACAGAGGCATGTGTCTACATGAGCATGCACATTCAATACACAGGTATACAGCTTTTTGCATGCTTGCATGCGCAGCACAATCCTGCAAACTTATTCTATCGGGTCCATATCTTAAAAGAGCCCCTGATGCATTCGACGGAGTTGCTGGGCTTGAAGAGCCCCTGTGCCATGAAAAGTTTGGACATAACTGTTTGCGTTCTTTCTTTGTTCGCACCTGTTCTGCACAATACTCAGGCCCACAACACGTTGTTTGCTAACATGCGCGCTGTTTGCTTGAGCAACCTACTCAGAAGTTTAACTAAGAACTGCTAGGTGGTGTAGGGGGCTGTGTGTGAAATGTATGTGTGGGTGGGCTTACTTGCGCTTCTGTGTAAAAGCTGTTTATTCACTATGTACATTGCATGTTTGTGCGAACAGGTACAAGTGTAAACCACATGATGCACATATTTACGCACACAGGTGCTGGGGCCATTGAGAAGAGCTGCACGGTGTATGTGGGCAAGATTGCCAGCAGTGTGGACGACCAAGCCCTACGGGCGCTGCTTGAGGCGTGTGGGCCCATCAAAAGGTGTGTGTGTGTGTGTGTGTGTGTGTGTGTGTGTGTGTGTGTGTGTGTGTGCCCGTATTTGTATGTGTACGAACAAGTACATGTGGAATGTTGGTGTGGAGCAGGTGTTGCTTGTGGGTGCTCAAATCAGGGGGTGTTTGCATGTTTGTGTTTACTTGATTTGTATAGGGTGTTACAGCCACAGGTTTGTCAAGATGCAATTGGAAAAGGAACCAGAGCTTAAGAAATTGGAGACATATGGCATCTGCTCAAGTTCATCTTTAGCCCTCTGTCCCTGCACTGTGTGTCCCTGTACTGTGTGTCCCTGCACTGTGTGTCCCTGCACTGTGTGTCCCTGCACCGTGTGTCCCTGCACTGTGTGTCCCTGCACCGTGTGTCCCTGCACTGTGTCCCTGCACTGTGTCCCTGCACTGTGTCCCTGCACTGTGTCCCTGCACTGTGTGTCCCTGCACTGTGTGTCCCTGCACTGTGTGTCACCCCATATTTGCACCAGGATTGAACAGGCCCCATGGATTATTTCAAAGGGGATGATCTCAAAGGGCGACCCTTGCGGGCGAGTTCCCGTGCTGCCCTATCCTCTTTTTCCTGGAGGGGTCTTTGTTGATTCCTTGTGCCTCAATTTAAACAGAGCAGAGGACCCAGAGACAGAGGCCCAAAGAACAGAGCAGCGCCCATGCGTTTAGATGTCGCCCCATTCCCTTTTACCAATCACCAGTGTTGCATTTCTTCTCGCAGTTGGAAGCGGGCAGAGGACCCAGAGACAAAGACCCCAAAGGGCTTCGGTTTCTGCGAGTTTACTGAGGCTGAGGGGGTGCTGAGGGCTATCCGGTTGCTCAACAATCTCAAGGTGTGTGTGTGTGTGTATGTGTGTGTGTGTGTGTGTGACTCACAGCGCCAGTGTCTAGGGGAAGGGTGGAGGGTGAGAAGGGCTAATACATGGAGAGTGGCTAGGAAAAGTAATCCAGGGAGGTGCAAGATGGAATGATGCAAACGCAATTGGCATGAAAGGAACGCAATTGGCATGAAAGGGATGATGCAAACGCAATTGGCATGAAAGGAATGATGCAAACGCGATTGGCATGAAAGGAATGATGCAAACGCAATTGACATGAAAGGAATGATGCAAACGCAATTGGTATGAAAGGTTTGGTGTCTAAATGGCAATGAAACAAACACACAGGGTTGGCCAGAGCCGTTTATGTAAATGTACACCGTAGGTCCACGATCACTGTGTGACATCAAATCTAAACAAAAAGCGCTCTTTCTCGCCCAACTATTACTATCCGAAGTGATTGTGGACCTGCAGTATATGAATATACGTAGGGTTGGCCAGAACCGTTATATATGGTTTGTTTGGCAGGGAATCACCGAATACGATGCATATATACAATTTGAGCCAACCCTATATATATGGCGTGTTCACGGTACTTTTAGCACAGAAAACAACTGTGCATATAGAGTTGGCCAGAACCGTATATATGCGGTGTATATACACGGTATTTTTCGCAGGAAAATCACGAAATATACGGTCGTATGCGGTGTATATGAATGTATGGTATATGTATGTATGTATGGTATGTATGTATGTATGTATGGTATGTATGTATATGTATGGTTATGGCCAACCCTACAAACATACGATCATGTATGGTTCTGTATACATAGATCTGGCCAACCGTAGCCGAGGTTGGGGGGGGGTAGCTGCACAGAAATTGGTCCTTCAAGCTGGCAAATGAGTGCCTGCAGTACAGGGGTGTATCACTGATGTCAGCATGATAAACATTCGCGTGATGCTTGCATAATATGCAGCTTGCAACATGGGCACTCTTTTGTGATAATTGCATGAAACAAACAGATGCCGTGTGTGAAGCGACTGCCACACATGTGTGAAACACACATCCACAAGTAGGCACACACACACGCACATATGCGTGCATGTGCGCCTACATGCACACACGTTCACAAGCAAACACACAATCACAAACATAAGCACAAGCACACACACACACACGCATGCACGCTTTCCCTTACAGGTGGACGGCCAGGACCTGTTGATCAAAGGCAACTCTTCAACACAACGGTGGGATTTGCATACAGCTTGTATTTTCGTTCTTTCATTATCATTTGGTCGTGTGTGTGTGCTTGCGTGCGTGTGTGTGTGTGTGTGTGTGTGTTTGTGTGTGTGTGCGTGCGCGCATGTGCGTGTTTTGTGCACGTGAGCATGAGCATGTGTTCATGTGTATGTGTTTGCTCCTGCAGCGCAGTTGCGTGTAGGCATGGGAGGTTTTTGAGGGCTTGGTGTGCTGCGTGTGTCTGAGCTGCCTACCATTGATGCGACTGCGCAAGCCTCAACTATTGCGCTGCTTCATGCACAGTTGTTGCGCTGCTTCGTGCACAGTTGTTGCCATAGTGCGCTGTTTCGTGTGCAATTGTTGCGCCTGCTTACTCCTCCCATTGTATCGGCTGTTTTATTGTGGTGAAAACAGATAGAGCTTGACTACTTAACTACTGGACTACTTAACATCAAACTGCTCAGCACATAATGTACTGGCACCCTAAATCGAATGCGAATCGCTCCTCTGTGTGCAGTTTCGTGGCGGCGTGGGAGACGGAGCGCGCCTACGTTGTGTCGAACTGCCCTGCACATAATGTTCTGGCACCTTGCATTGAACGTGATTCGCTCTTTTGTGTATGCAGATATGTAGAGGCGTGGGAGACGGAACGTGCCCAGCAGCGAGAGAAGGAATCCCAGCTGAGGTTGGAGACTGCGAAGAAGCGTCAGGAGGAGGGAGAGGTGTGTTTTGTGGTGCGGTGTTCCTTGGTATGAAGCGGGTGGGATGTGACAAAATATGTTGCGAAAGAGTTGTGAGGAGGGAGAGGTGGGTTGTTGTGGTGTGCTGTGGAAAATATTGCGTGGCTTGGGTGTAGCACCCTATTGAATGTGTGTGTGTGTGTGTGTGTGTGTGTGTGTGTGTGTGTGTGTGTGTGTGTGCAAGGAGGCTGTAGATGGTTGAGAGTGATCGAGGGAATTGTGAGTACAACAAACCTTTAGGGGACAAAGGACCTGCCTCTGGTCAAAAGTGATCAAAGTATGGTAATTTCAACAAGCGTCGAGGAGGGAAATGGACCTCTGTCAGCTGGGGCTTCAGGCTGACAGCGTCTTTGCTGTTCGTTGGGGGCGTAAGGCTGTGACGAAGCGTCACAAGGGTGACAGCTTGTGTGTGTGTCACCGCGCAGACATGCCAGTAATTATATTATAGAAGCATCACAAGGGTGACAGGTTGTGTGTGTGTGTCACCGCGCAGACATGCCAGTGATTATATTATAGAAGCATCACAAGGGTGACAGCTTGTGTATGTCCCCGCGCAGACATGCCAGTGATTATATTATAGAAGCATCACAAGGGTGACAGCTTGTGTGTGTCCCCGCGCAGACATGCCAGTGAATATATTATAGAAGCATCACAAGGGTGACAGCTTGTGTGTGTCACCGCGCAGACATGCTAGTGAATATATTATAGAAGCATCACAAGGGGGACAGGTTGTGTGTGTGTCACCGCGCAGACATGCCAGTGAGTATATTATAGAAGCACCACAAGGGTGACAGGTTGTGTGTGTGTCACCGCGCAGACGTGCCAGTGATTATATTATATGTACTGTAGCTTATTTTAAAAAGCTGCAGTATGCGGTACAGGAATGATTTACAGGTTTGCAGAGGAGCATATGAGAGAAGAAAAGAGGGGCAGGCGGAAAGAGAGATGCAGCAGCAGGCCGCAGGCATCGCACCCACATTAATGCTAACGTGACTGCATTTTCATTTTGTGCGTACTGACGCGCTTGCTCCTGCCAGGTGGTGGATGAGAAAGAGATGCAGCAGCAGGCGTCGGAGAGCATCGCTGCTATGGATGCGCAGATGGACGATAAAGCGCTG
>Ga0307968_1000725_pt1 | contig 24931 bp, 30 predicted proteins | sample OrgLakmetagen650_FD_201834 | JGI IMG/M metagenome (GOLD analysis project Ga0307968, IMG submission 201834) | Saline water microbial communities from Organic Lake, Antarctica - #650 | ecosystem: Environmental > Aquatic > Non-marine Saline and Alkaline > Saline | place: Antarctica: Organic Lake...
TTGTAGCTAAGTGCCTAGCCCTGTTCCCTTGATTTTTCTAGCGTTTTTTTGGTTTGGTTACAGGCTTTTTTCCAAGCTTCCGCTCAGATGCCCACCAGAGGCATATATAGCGATGTAACCTTACCTTTTTTACTTGGTTTGTTTTGAGGTTTACCTCATTCAGCTTATCTTCCCACCTTAACCTCACCTTACCTTATCTTCCCACCTCAGTGTGAGGATGGCCCAGCTCGTTTGAGGACCTTTATGAACCAACTTGATATTATGGTGTGGCCTATTTCGTGGCATAGTGCCTAGCCCTTTTCCCTTGATTTCTTCTAGAATTTTTTAGGTTTGGTTTCAGGCTTGTTCCAAGCTTCTGGCCGCTCAGAAGCCCCCCGCCCAGAAGCATATATAGCGATGTAACCTTACCTTACCTTACCTAAGGGCGGCAGAGTAAATGGGATCTTTCTTAGATAGGAACATCATAATGTCTGATAAACGGGACGGAAGTAAGAGAAATTAGAAAGGAAAAAGCTCGAAGGATTGGTAAACAAACAATAGCTGCCAAAGCCCCAGAAACACCCTGCTCTCCCATACCTTATAGGTAACCCAAATCTAAAAAATTTACAAGTCAATCCATTAGCTCCTAACATAGCCAAGGTGTAGCCCTAATAACAGGTGTAAAATTGCTTCCTTCTCTCTTTTTGCTCCTCGTAGTCAGGTTGTGAGTAGTCATACTTGAGAGAGTTGTTGCGTGACCGCAACAGGACCTCACGCACTTCAGAAGGGTACTGGGGAGGGACCTGTGCATTTGTGAGATTGAATGCAAGTGTGAACTTCATAACCCTTCTCTCTCTTGCGCACATGTTGTGCGCTGTTGGACAAATTCATCCGCAAGAAGTACCAAAGAACACATTTGACAGGGCGAGCAAATCAAGCTTCAGATTTCAAACAGACTACTACGGGAATTTTACAAAGCCCCGCTCGTGGGGGCGTAATCCCCTCGCGTTGCCCCAAACCGTGCCATGACGTGAACTAGGCTCCCCAGGCCCACCCAGGGCACCTCAAGCTGAAACTCAACGAAGGCTCCTAACCAAAAAACTTCACAGTGGAAGAAAACATTGTGGGCCCTGGGTGCCGCGTGTAAAGTTTTAGAGGTGATATTTTATTTGGTAGATGCAGGAGGCTGCCCTTGTTTCTTCAACCAGGCCACTTCCTGCTGGTAGAGTATCCATCAGCACACTTTCCTGGTTGCGTTTGCTGTCAGGACCTGGGTGCGTTTCGGCTGCAAAGTTCACAGTCGACTACGCAAGCAAGAGCTTAGATTTAAAAGATGCTAATTTTGATGGGCTGTATAGATTTTTTTCAGATGTTCACGACGCGCGAGAGTTTGACATGCGACCCTTGAGGAATGCAGTTTGTGTGAGACAATGTGGACAGCCCGGGCACAATGCTCAAACCTGCCCTGTCCTCTTGAGCAGCAGCACATCCTCATGCCTGCTTCAACAAAGCATGCTCCAGGGCCACCACTGCAGAGTCAGTGAGGCAGCAAGCCACACACACGTGCACACATGCACGTGTGCACACACATATAAACACACACGCACGCACACACATACACAAAACGCGTGCGAGCACACACAGGCACGCACACACAGACGCACACACAAACACATACACATACACTCACACATGCACATGCATGCATGCGTTGCACCGACAGTATAGAATGGGCTTCGCCAACTTTTCAAAGTCGCTAGCAACGTTCCCCCACTTGTCATAGCAAGGTAAGCAAAATTACGGTGCTTTGCGACATAACTGCTTATTCAATGCTTAAAACATTTTGAAAGAAATCCTTGCAAGAAGAGACACTGGAGGTATTGTCCTCACGAAATAAAGCATTCGCTTCTTGGCGAAGCATGGCAGGAGTTCAGAAACAATGTGCGTGTGCTCTGTGCAATCACTTTTGTTCTAGCAATTTTGGAAAGTGCACCTTGTGTTTTCACTGTGTGTGTTTGTGTGTGTGTGTGTGTGTGTGTGTGTGTGTGTGTGTGTGTTTGTGTGTGTGTGTTTGTGCGTTTGTGAGAGCCAGTGAATTCACAAAGGTTTTGGGGGATGTAGCATATTTAGGGTGGACCAGAACCGTAACTTTATATGTATACACGGTGTACAAGCGGTATTTTAAGCAGGGAAATCACCATGCATACGGTCATATACGGTGTGTATATACAGTTCTGGCCAACCCAGCATAAGTATGAAATGCTACGCAGGGTGCTTAAGCTAATGGTGTATAGCGGAACCTTTTCCAAAAGGAACCTGCCAAATATTTTGGCATTTGTTGTACAAAATGACTCCCATAAAGACAGATAAGGCCTTTGCGCAGGAACTTTTTGGGTTTTGCACCCAATTGCAAGTTCTGAGGTGATTTAAAGGCGAAATTTCACGGCTTTGCGACAAAGGGTACCCCGGGATGCCCTGGTGCTCGCTGTATAACCTTTAAAAAGCGACATAAATTGCTTAAAACGAGTGTATGAGTATGTGCATATGTGTGTGCATGCATAAGTGCATGCGTGTGCATTTGTGAGTGTGCGTGCATATGTGTCTACGTGTGGTGCGGGTCACATATTCTGAGCGTGTACGTGTAGTCGTGAGGGTCCTTCAACCTATGTATTGCGCATATGCATGTGTAGAAAGTGTGTCACGTGCAACAATGACGTGCTAGTTAATGTGCATGCAATTTATACGTGCGCACATATTATGGTGACATTTGTGATGATGCCTGTTTGTGTGCAGCGTGTTTGTACGTGCGTATGAGGCAGCAAAGGTAAATTTGCACATTGCAGATATGCACGCACGCGTGTTTGTATGTGCATGTGTGTATGCTGTGGGTATGTTAGTGTGTACGTGTATGTGCATGTGAGTGTGTGAGTTTACGCATGTGTGCGTTTGTGAGTGAGTTTGCGCATGTGTGCGTATTAGTGTGTGTGCATGTGTGGATATACATTAAGGTGGAAATTAACAAGTCGTAAGCAGCACTGATGTATGTTTTTGAATGTGTCTACATGTGCATGTGTGTATATGTGTGTGCGTTGGTGTGCGTTGTGCGTATGTGTGTATGTGTGTGTGTGCGCGCGTGTTTTGTGTGTGTGTGTGTGTGTGTGTGTGTGTGTGCACTTGTGTGTGCATGAGTATATGTAAGTGTGCGTATGTGTGTATTCGTGCATGCGTACAGTGTGCATGTGTGTATTCGTGCATGCGTACATGTATGTGTGCGTATGTGTGTATGTCAGTATGTGTGTTCGTGCACGTGCGCTCCTCCTCACCATTGGGTGGCGGAACTCGTCCACGTAGCTGGCATGGTACCAGATGGGGACGGCCATGAACGCACCAAACAGAAGCCAGGCTTTACCATACCAGTACTGTGTGTAAGGAGGAGTGGAGTGAGTGGGAGGAGCACATTGATGAAGAAAATCGACTTAGTTGCATTACACAGCCCTCAAGTGGCCTCTGTACCTCTGTTAAGTTGGATGGCAGGGCTCCGTACATGTGGTCCACAGCAGGCTGGCCAGGAAAAACACCGTTGTCCCACCACATTTCATACCAGATTGGGAGCTGCGAGTGCAGAAGTAGGAAAGGGTAGGACATAGAGCGTGGTACTCTCTCTTGCTTGAGCACCATCTTCCATCCTAGTTGCCTGATTTCAGTTGTCCACTTACATCAGCTAGGAGGACAAATAGACCAAAAACAGGCCAAACACAAGCGTCAGGTGTTAGGCAACAGGTTGACTCACTGGCTTGTCCGGACGAGGGGCCAGCTTGATGGGTCCCCCAGCACCTCCCTTGGTGGGGAGGGCAGCTTTAGAGGCCCCTACAAGGCCTTGCGCGGCCAAACTGAGGCCCCGGCGCAGAGACATGGCTACGCGTTTCAATTAATTAAATTAATTAGCTAATCAACTGCCTTTCCACCTCTGCGTTGCATTTTGCTTCTCGTTGCTGCGTCATATATTATATTTACCAAAATTAGGACAAGGACGATACGCAGCGCTTCTTTGAATAACATGAACAACCCGCCTTTCCCACCAGGTAAGCGGCGGGATACCAAAACGAAGGCAGTCACACACGCATTGAGAAATCACGTTGAAACTGGACAAACCCCGACTGAGTCCAGGAGGGCTACAGCCGTTCGCATCCAGCAATTGCTTGTGCCACGCGTGCTGTTGTGATATGCAGGAGGGCCACTGGAAACCATAAAATGGGCCATCGAACTGCCGGGGTGAGTACCATCATGTGTCCTTGCTGCACGTCTCTACAGTTCTACGTTGCAGATGCAACGTGAGCGAGGTTCCTTGTGCCGTTGGCACCAATAGAAACATCAGCGACCTGGCGTCATCTCTGAACTCGCTGAGCACCCCTTTACCTGGCCAAGTAAAATCACATCGTAACCGATGTTACGCAACTGTCTGTGCTGGGGCCTTTCAGATGAGGTCGGAGTATGGGCATGTATGATGTGCACGCTTTCGTAAGCTAACGATTTCTTTCTATATTTTCTACGTTTTATTTTGGCCATGTGAGCATAACCATACCATCCGGAACTTTACATCTGCCTTGCAAGTGAAGTTATTTGAAGCTTATCAAAACTGCTGAGTGCAATTTGTTTAACACATGAGCCCTGGTGCTTGCAGTGAAGCAAAGCGAAAAGCGATCCTGCTGCTTCCTTTCCTAGTTTGAGTTTATACGTCTCCTCCTTTTGTTGTTGTGTGTGGGCAGTTGTGAGGACCCATTATGTAAGCAGTTCAGAAGTTATGATTAGTATTTATAAGCAATTCACCGCTATCTCACGAAGCAAACATGATAGAACTTCTACACTGTACACGCAGGGTGCGTGCAAATGGGCCAACTCCAACTCGGCAAGAGCGAGCGTTCCAGCATGATTTGCACCCCCCTCCCCCCTTACCTCCACACAAGCCTGTGAACAAGAAGACAGCTGGTCATATGGGAAATCCTGAGCAGCTGGCAATGGCATCCAATTTCCAGGTGTCACAAACATGTTTATTTAAGTAAGAACTCACAGATCAAAAGTGTTTGTCATTCAGGAAAGGGTTCAGTTTTTGCCACATCAAGACCATCATACTTCGTGCCGAACTCACTCCTTCAATGATTTTAAATCCTTAATCCTAGCTGTATCTCCGTTTTTGCTGCACAGCTGGTCAAGCAGATCATTCCTCCTGGGTCGCAAAAAGAGGGACAGGATCAGCTGGACACACATGCTACAGATACAGCAGTAGATCCGCACGACACACCAGCACACACCTGGCACCCTGCTCAGCCACATCCTAGCGGCCTCCACATCCACAATAGCCCCTTACGCCAGCTGTCCAACACCTCAGAAGCCCATCGATCACCAGAACTCTCCAGAGAGCAGCAGCCTACTGCCCAGCACCCCACTCAGCTTTCGTCCGCATCCCCAAACACTGCTACAGGAACAATCATTAGTGAGAAGCAGAGGGAGGAGAGTGACGAAGCTAGGGAAGTGCCGCTCACCATGCAGGAAGTAGAAACTGGAGTGGCTAGGTACATTGCATCTGGTTTTGGGGCGGGGCAGGCTCTTCCACCTGATGATCCAGCCCACGCTCGAGGAGGGTGAGAGAAGGTATCCAGAAAGGAATGGCAAGGGTTGTAAAGGAAGCACCCAGGTTCGAGCATGGTTTTGCAATGCTGGTAACAGCAAGTATACTTATTCATCATTTTCCTTTGTTTTCATTTACAGATTTCTGACATTGCAGCGTATTCAAGAGGAGGTGTTACTGAAGAAATTTTGAATTGAGCAGAGCTATACAGCAGAAGGGTCTCTCTCTTGCTGTGATTCGTGAGTGAATGCATGAGTAACCATTTTTACATCCCTGCTGCTTCTCTATCCCAAGCAACTTAAGACGTAACAAAACCTCCCAGATTTCCAACACGACACATGTGTATTGGAGTGCAAATAGCAGACAATAACAGATTCTGATGCCCATGAATGCATCATTTATTCAAAATTTGCTCAGATTCATTCTCATAGGAAAGCATAGCATTGCAAATTTTGGGTACATTGATTTCTTGTCCATGTTAAGTAGGAGACACAGTTGTGCTTCATTAAGGGCTCTGGAATTGCAAGGAATGCCCCAAATAATTATGACAGGTTCTTTGCAAGTGTCTTGCTGGTTGCAGTAGCAAGGACAAAAGGGAAGTCCAGCAGGACTATTTGCTGTTTTGAGATTTGTACCATCAACGAGTTGAAGCTGGGCAACTTTTTGACTGCCTGGAAAAAACCATTATTTTAACTACCGTACAACCCTGGATTCAATCCGCACCTCCCAAAAAATATTTAATTATGGCCAACCCCGCACATAACGCACCCCAAAATAAAATATTTTTGGCGACCCCGCACAACCACGCACCCCCCAAAAAGATATTGCTGCTGCTGCTGTTGCTGCTGCCGCCAGGCCTGCTGCTGCTGCTGCTCCTGCCGGGGGGGCTGCTGGTGGCGCACGGTGGGCTGCTGGGGGCGGGGGGCGGGCGAGGGGGGCGGGGGGAGGCTCAGGGGGAGCCGGAAAGCCCAGTCCCAAAAACTGGGCACTCATCGCTCACAAAATATATACACCCTCCAGCACGTCACGCACCCCAAAATTAAATAATTATTTTAGCTTCCCGCAGTCACCCCGCAGGGTCAAAAAAGATATTTATGCGGGGTGATATAAGGGTTGTACGGTATTCATTTGACCCGCAAGCAAATGCTCGAAATTGGGGGTAGGGTTAAATTTGAGAGTGAAATGGACCCAGTTTAAGCATGCCTACCTTGGCACAAATTGTGATATGTAAGAATATGAGCCCTATACTGAATTGGGTCTGTAGCAATTCTATGGTAAAATGAGAAGATCAAGCACTCCTCAAATAAATTAGGAAAAGGACTTTGGGAATGATGGTCTCTTACGTATAATTTACTGAAGTGGGTAAAAAAGGTTCTGTATTCAGTTTTGGATCAATTACCATTGTCAGCTGGGTACCAAGTACGCAAGTGAGTCGCAAACTTTCTCGCGCGCTGTTGCACCACTGGACAGCAAACAAAACACGGTGATGCATTTCAGAACCACACAGAATTTGCTGATTGTCGGCATGGCGGGGATTAACTTGACAGAGGCACATACGTAGCCATCTTCCAAGACCATGCTGGCTGTGTTATCACTAAGCAGAGGAGATGTCTCTTCCTTTTCCCCCTTTTGTTTCTTGCATAAACATGACAACCTCGTATTGCAAGTCACCCCTTAACGGCTCCACTGATTAATTTTCTTATGTAAAGCGCCTCTTTACTTCAAGCTTCGAGTGCTTCACCCGCCAAATTGCTTTATTAACAAATGTACTTGAAAGCACAAAACAAAAATATTGCCGCAAAGACAGGGAGAGGTGCATACAACCACTAGCTTGCCTTACGCCTTGGTGAAATATTTGTTAAGTAAAATGAAACTTTTTGAAAGACATCACAACTAAGTAAGAGTGAGTTTACACAATCACCTTTTAAGTACTGCCAAATCCATTAACCAAGAATTTTGCAAAACAGATTGTTAGGTGCGGCCAGCTGCTTCTAGCCACCCACGATCAGTACTCATCTGAATCATACAAGTATCGCTTCTGGTGTCCTCTTTCTTGTTTTGTGCCCTTTTTTTGGTGGCGCTTGCTTGGCACGTGTTGGATCCCTAGCTGCTGCTGACTTCTCTCACGCCGGCCTTGGTTAGGCATGCACACTGAAGCATAGCCACTCTCTCGCACACGCCTTGCTGCTTGTTGCTGGCCAGCATGGTTGCGCCCCATTTCAAAGACAGGATTATGAATGCTGAGGGGCTCAGGCTGTGCACTGTACGGGGGATAGCGGGTGGGAGGGCGTGCAAAACCTGAGGTAAGATGGGGGCTGAACATTGCATAAGCACCACTGGGACCTCGGGGGTGGGGGGGCGGCAAATTGTAGGGGAGATATTGGGAAGGTGCATGCTGATGTTGCTGAGGGTATGATGGATGCTGCTGAAGCCTGGGAGAAGGACCGCAGGGGCTCATGGCGCGCTGTGGATGGTTAGGGGCGTAATGGAGGCTTGGGGCGCGCTGCATGGACATGCGCATGGAGGGATGGTAGGGGGAAGAATGGCTGTAAGGGTGTGGAGACCCTGAGTGGGGGAAATTGGACAAAGGAGGGTGCTGATCTGGAATGAAGGCAGGTGAGGGGTAAGGCAGGTGGCAAGGGCTGTCCACGGCTCGGCTGCTGGTGCCGTAGGGTGTTAATGCTTTGAGCAGCTGTGCCTGCTTTGTTGCAGCTGAGGATTGGTGCCAAGCTGCAGGAGAGGGAATGCCACCACTACCCTGGGCAAACTGACTTGCTTTATCTCGATGAGGTTTCCCAAACCTTCCCTCCTGTTTGCTTCTATTTGCTCCATTTCGCCTTCCTTTACTGTGCTGGTATCCCTTGCTGCTGCTGCTGCTGTCGCTGCCAGGATCCCAGCCGTTTCCTCGGTGGCCTTCCTCGATAAATGCCATCGATCTAAGGAATGGGGAAAGAGAACGCACAGTCAAATATGCAGCTACATTGTTTCGTGCTATCTTCTAGAAAATATTGGGGAGCATCACAACAAGTTCTTGAGCAGATGACTTAAAGCAAAGCTGCTTGATACACTAGGCAGAACCAGTGAGTAAGGCCCCCCGTGCTCACCTTTGGCGTGCACGTGCCCTCCGTCTGCTGTTGCCTTTCCTCTTGCGCTGGGTGCAGCAAAGCAAGCCACAGCAGTCCAGGCAGCAGGTCAGCCACCGGCAGGAGCAGCAAGAGGACTGCCCCTTGCTCTTCCTGTGCTTGCTCCAGCGCCACCATACACAGAGGCTCAGGATGGAGACCACTACCACCACAAAAACGATGATCCCCGGGGTGGTGCCGAAGACAACTCCTCCGGCTGTGGTGAGCAGGTGAGCAGAGAGCAAAGTATTTGTAAGCTTGTGGTAATGGGTGGCATATCAGGGCCTGCAGCAGGTTGAGTTCTTGGCTGAACGTAACTTGCTTTCAAGTATCCACAATATAAGAATAAGATATTGACCCTTCGACAAAAAAAGACTGAAAGGGATAAAAAGAGACAGAATGTGCAACACGTTTTTTTGTTCCTTCAGTTGTTTCACTTGCAAATTCTCAGAGGGGGGCGACGGGCAAAAACCTTGTTTGTGACTTCTGGCATTAAAAGGGCAACCACTCACACACCAATTCATTAACATGAAATCTATCTAGCATCTGTTAAAGCTGACATTAGCAACCATAGAAAGTGCTGAGATCTTGAAAAGTTGTCCTGTATATAAATTGACAGGCTTAAACGCACATGTTCACATGTTGCGCACCTATACCCTAAGACGGTTCTTTCAATGGGGCAAATGGCAAATGAATTTGCACATCTCACTAACCACACGGTCGTTTCACTCCACTATTTTGCTGTGATGTTTGCTAATAATACAAAGCAGATTTTGTTTCAATGCAGGGTGGCTGATCCGTCTGGACACTTAGAGCAATAAACGGGATTCACTCAATATGACAAATTAGGCACGTGTCCCACTTCTGGCAAGTTACAAGCTCGACAGCTTTGAAAAGCTGCAGAACAATGTTAGACACGACAGTCAGACATGGGAGACATACCCGAGGAATGTTTCAAAGGCATGCCCAAATAATTGGGCCCCATTCGCCGGGTAGATTTTTGTAAGTAATAACACCTTTATTTATGGTTTTCATTGTAACATTACACAACTGCCTCTCCCTTACCTCTTCCTCCACCTCCAGAGGCGGAGGTGCTGTTCCCTGTATCTCCGCCGCTCAAGTCTTTGTCCCTGCCATCGCCACCCGACGTGCTGTTTCCGCTGCTCGTGTCCTCGATGCACCAGTCAATGTCAAGCAAATTCTGCAGGCATACAATGTAACAGTCTTCAAAACAATGGAACGACTCGCTCTTTGTGCAAAAACTCCATATATGGAGCATGTCATGACTTGCACGTTTGCCATTGGGTACGCTTGATGGTGGCAACTTGCCTTATAGTCTGTCTTGTAGCCTTCATCGCAGTCACATTCGCAGGCCTCCAAGTCCCTTGAGCCATTTCCGTTGCAGTCCTCTGGCGGGATGATGGTGCAGTCTGCTCCATCTTCATCCGCAGGCGTGGGAGGCGACATGTTCTCGTGTGGCACAGCAGCAGTTAGCACTGGATTATAATAGTCAGAGCTGTGCAGTCATCGATTACAAAATGACAAGCAAGACCGTTCGACTACCCTTAAGTTTATTGCACATTTTGAACACCAAGAATATTATGTAAATGTGAATATTACTATGATACATAATTCGCAATTTATATACCTACCAACCTTCTCTGGAAATTTTGGGCAACCAAGGTAAAATAATAAGCAGCGAATACAGAAGCATAAGAAACAGGTATAATAGCAGCCACCACACCCACCACAGGTGGGAAGACAAGTAAGAGAATTGATTGAAAGATAATATAAAAACTGGTGCCGATTACCCACATTTTAGAGCACCACGTAAGCACAAACACACACGGTCATACACAGTCACACACACACACACACACACACACACACACACACACACACACACACACACACACACACACGCACGCACGCACGCACGCACGCGCGCACGCACGCACACACACACACACACACACACATGCACACATGCATACAAACACATATACACAGGTACATACACACACACACGCAAAGACATATACACAGATACATACACACATAACATGCGCAGACAGTCAAGCTCACGCATTTACACACACCCTCTTGCCATTCTGTATTTCTGTCAAAGCAGGTAGATGCCAGCCGGGATAGCGGGCCTTCCTCCTACCTCCCTACCCTGCGTCATTGGTCATTGAGTGACTCGTGCAGTATTGTGTGAATCTATGCCCTCTCTCTCTTCTGCGCTGCACTGCCTCTCCCCCGCGCAATGCTTCCGCCCTTGCCTACCCCCGCCGCCTACTGCAGTAGAAGACAGGGTAGTTTTCGACCCCCTTCACCTGCCTGGGCCCCCCACCCTGTTTGAATTAGACGACGAGGACATGCTGTCCCAGGAAAACCTGGATCTCAGCCTAGTATCGGACAGCATGGCAGCCTCCAGGCTCCCCCCCCCTGGAACGCTTGAAGCCCCCCCTACATCCAGCTCCATGCCATCCCTGGCAGACAAGTTCTGCAGCTTCAGCACCAGCTACAGTCTGCCCCAGCCGCCCCTCCCTCTGGACTCCTCTTCTAATGATATGAGGGGAACACGGCAAGAGGAGGGGCAGTCAGGCCCCCAAATTCCTCCACCTGCTGCTGCAGAAGCCCTCCTGCAGCAGCCCCCCACACACATTTCAACACAGCCTGTAGTTGAGGCCCTCCCGGTGCTCTCCCCCCCTGAGTTTGCACCTCAGATGGCTGTCTCCCCCATCGCTCCGGCTTACAACATGACTTCCAGTTTCACAGCTACCTCACTGGCCTCGGCTAGGTAAGGGTTAGGTAGTGCAATCCACAGGCGCCGTGTACATTGTGAATGTAGTCGCTGCTGTTGCAGGCCACCTCTTTGGTCTTTGTTGCTTGCTAGATAACTTGCCCAGTTGCCTTGCAACGTGTGTCTGTGCTTGGTTCCTGCGCCCATTTTTTGTACCACTTCAATGCACTCTCGTGAAATGTCTCACTCCCCCTTCCAGAGAATCTTTTCAGACCACCCCGCCGGGTGGGAGTGATGCGCTTGCGGATTGCAGCAGCAACGTGCCGTCGCAGCAGCAGGAGCAGCAGCAACAAGAGCAGCAGCAACAAGAGCAGCAGGAGCAGGAGCTGCTATTGCAGCGAGTGCAGAGGCAGCCAAGCCACGCAGAGCCGCGGACAGGTGTATCCTTTGCAGGCAGCTGTTGCGGACACAGCCTTGCAGGCGTCGGGTGAGACTTTACAACAGCATGGCACACATAGGTTTAATACACGTTGGGGAGCCAGGGGTTTTTAACATGGTATGCCTGATGTAAGAGGGGGTGGGAACGTGTGTTTACCTGCACTTAAGTGTGTGTGAACATTTGCTACAGCCATACCATTATGCCCATGACGTGCCCGTTAATCCCCTCAACCCACCTCTCTGCACATTCCCATGGCTTGACCAATGTAGCGCTCCGTACTTGCAATCCTTGGTGGATGTACGCCCCTTTTTTGGTTGCTTCCTTACCTTCGATGCTAAATGCTCTATGAGCTTGGAGACTGATGCTTCCGTTGGTGCTCGCTCCAAAGCGCGTACTCTAGCTACTGTAGCACTTGCTACTGCTGAAGTTGATTCTACTTTCTATTCATTACACTTTCGTATGGAACGTGGTGGTGCCTGTTTGGCATCACATGTTTATCCTTGTCACCCTCTGTCCCTGCCCTCCCTCCTCTTCTGCTTGTTTATTTTGTTTCATTGCTGGTGTTTCCAATGCGGCTACCAAATAAGCGTTGACATGACACACATGTTACTGCCACAAATCCTAGGTAGCTCACACGTTTGCTCTCTCTCTCTCTCTCTCTCTCTCTCTCTCTCTCTCACTAGCAACAGGCTCAAAAGGCCACCCATCTCACGCGTGCTGCGCAGGGTCAGGGCCAAGCGAGTCATGGGCTTAACAGACTTGAATGGTAAGATGCCATCTGCAGCTCCCTTTGTTTAAGGCATTAACGACAGCCGTTCATGAGGGGCAAATGACAGTGTTGCTCACCCTCTTTCGATTTCTGTTGCAGCTCTTCTGACTTGTCAAGGAGGCGGTGGAGGTTTAAGAAGAGGTGACTCAATCATAACTGAGCACATTTTTTTAACGCGGCTGCAGTTTACGCTCTGGGCGTGTATGTAGACAAAGAGGCTGCTAGAAGGGAGCTGTCGCCCAGGTTGCAGGACTGTACGTACGACCAGAAGCAGCTGCAAGCAATTTACGATGGTAAGTGGTATAATAAAGTGATTTCTGCTACGGATTTGCCACTTCCTTGTACAATAATGACTACACTTATTACAGAAAAGGGAGAGCTTGCATTCGATTATTTGGTTTAACACCAACCATTTCATGGACATGTCGCTCTTGCCACTGTACGATATGTGTATCAGGATTGTAGTTGAGCATTGGCACGTCATTCTCACATTTTTGTGGCATGAAACTACAGTCAGCGGCGTTCGGTATTTGATGACCCATCATTTGTATGGTTTGCAGAGGTCATTGCGTCTGAGGCCTTCAGCAAGACCATCAAAATCGTGATGACACTCAGTGTGACACAATCACAGTTTTTAGGAGCTTTGGATGAGCGACTCACACCACCCCTTAAAGCGGTACGAGCTTATTTGCGTGCGTTTGTGTGTGTAAGTGTTTATGTGTATATTTTTAGAGGGCAGCATCATGGGCTGTTGCTTCCGTGGCCTTCCTCGCTCAAGAAATTACAGCGCACCAGTGTGGTGTAGAGGAGAGCTTAACACAATGAAATTGAATTCCACGTCAAAACAAACGCATGCCTCTCACACATCACACTCATGTACGCAGGCCAACGAGGTGAGCACCCTGGAGGCTTTCCGGAGGCAATTCAGTGGCGTGTCCTTCAGCAAGGTGAGGCTAGGAAATAAGCAAGATGACATGATCTTGCAAGACTCCCAGTTTTTTCTGAGCGGTAGTAATCCAAGCTTCCAGGTGGTACACGTCCTTATGGCACTAGAATTTCGAGGGGATACAGGGGGGGAGGTAGTTACCAAGTGAGCTATACATTTGAGCAGGAAAGGTCTAATGCTCAATAAGTGACGAGGGGCTTGCCAGAAAGGCACCTACAAAATGAGAGCAAAGCACCAACAGAATGATGACAGGTTTGAGGTCTGCAGAAAGGCACTGGTGAGCATCCCTTGTATGGTTATCTGCTCAAAAAGAGATGAAGGGGCTTGCAGCCGTGCGAAGAAGTCATATCAAAAAGGTGTTGACTTGTTTACAGCGCTAAGATGGTCACTACCTCTCATAAGCATGACATAGAATTTTGTAGAATTTGTGCATGACGTGATTTTTCAGCCCTGCAAAGAAGGGCAACAATGATGTGCAAGCTCACAATAAAAGGGATCATGCCTTGAAATAAACAAAATTCTATCACTCGTATCTTTCCTGTTTGAATTTATGCAATACAAACTCCCAAAGCCAGAAGAGTTCAAGATAACTCTGTAAACTCTGAAGAATTCAAGATAATCGCTCGTTTGGCCCTGCGTGCGTTGCAGGGAACAGAGGTCACCCTGAGCTGTGACGGGGGGATGCTGACCACAAAGGTAAGAAAGTGGGGAAGAGTTCCAGTGGAAAGTGGGGAAGAGTTCCAGTGGTTTTACTTCCTTAGCTATGGAGGCATTTGGTGTTAAGTGAGCCGTGTATGTTTGAATTTGAGATGAATGTTTAGAGGTCCATGTGTACTTAACGTCAAACCGACCTTGGTAAGGAGCAGAACCTCTCGTTTCGTACGAGCAAAGGTGGGCCTGCATTCCTTGTCTTGGAAAACATGTCCAGTTTCCTTGAACAGTGCCAAGAAAAGGACCAAGATTCCAATTTGCTGCTTGAAGGGCGAGGAGTTGTATAAAGGATTGGTGCATAAGACCACAAACGGCTGCAATTCTTCAAACGCTGTGATTATAACTGCACTGTCCCATGAACGGCCCACAATAAGCCAATTATGGCTTTATCTTCCCTTTCCCTTCACCATTTTGGGACCTAAAAGTTGCGATTAGCTAATTTTCCCCTCAACATGTCTACAATAAAAGCAGGTAGAAAGACCCGGTGGGTGGCTCATTAGAAAATCTGCATGTAAGGGGTCAAACAATATCATCAAAACCCACCACTGATTGGCTCCAATTCAATTTTATATAAGCTATATTTTAACCCGCAACTCTGGTATTAAAAACTGGAATGAAACTCGCAGCAACAAAGGAGCGGACATTTTTGGTCTTTTCCCCCTGCGTCCCTTGTGTGAGTGCCTCCCACTCGCCAGCATTCCCAGTACCCCTGCCCCAAATTTAACATTGCAGCATTGTTATATAACACTTACAATGCTTGTATCCTGAAGCAGAGGTTGATCGGGGCAACTTCAGAATTGCACCCTTTCCTTGCCAAAGTGGGTGCAAAATACGCAATGCAACGGGCCCTACACAGCCCCTAAGAATGCCAAATTTTCAGTTATTGTCAATGTTTAAGATAGCATTTAAATGAGGTATAGGGGGCTTTGAATTGTGTGGATAGCTTATTTGCAAAGTTTGGGTATACAAGCCATGGGGACGACCTGCAGGTTAACGGCCAAGACATAGGCAACCTGAGTTCTTCACCGTTGACGCAAGCTTTGTATGGCATCTGGCTTGGCCACGATTCTGTCAGCCCTGATGCTAGGTGAGACCTGTCTCCTTGATGACTGCCCACCTTGCGTGTTCACTGCTTGAGCAAGAAACAAGGACCAGATCAGGGCTACGGAAAGCTCTGAGAAGATAATCTAGTTTGGAGTGTGCCTCCGTGTCATGTGTACCTGGTAACTGTGTAAAGATAAGACGTGCGCAAGTGAAGTATGTTGTCTCTCTCTCACACACACACACACACACACGCACACATACACACAACTGGATCAAATCCTGCATGTTTAAGTGGTCATGCTTTCATACACAAAAGCACTTGCACATATATTTGCAGGGCGAGTTTCATGGCAACCTTAGAACAGCTTTGCAGGCAGTCCTCAGGACCAGAGCCGTGATGGAATGCAAATCAAGTATTACTACTGCCACTACTGGCATACGTGTACCTATTCTACAATCCTTTTCCTCTCCTACCACATTTTGCACCTCTGAACGCGTCTTTGCTGTCGTAAATTTGTTGTATTAAATGTAGATTATGTATATACTATGCACAAAGCAAGAACAGTCTTCGACCCCATGTCCTTCATTTGGCTATTACCCGTCTGCCAGTTTATGTCATAAACATGCACAGCTGACAGAAATTAATCTTGCTTGTGCTGAAGTAATATACAGCTTTTATTAATGTGTGATCCCCTTAAGCTTAATATTCAAACAAGACACAGCAATGCATTCTGTAATTTTTACTGCAGTGTGGGTCGTGTGCCCCAGTGATTTTGACGTTTTCTCAAAAGAATTTCCGGCTATTTGTCTGATGTTTAATCGTTTTTTCCCTATTGTCTTGTGTAGGCCACGTGTAAGGTGTGTGATGCAGCATATGAACTAATTGCTTTTTTTGAGCAGGCTACCAGTCGCACTTCTTGACTGAAGGCCTGTTTGGTACAACCTTGTAAGCCTTGTGTGTTGCAGCATATAGCAGCTCTTACCTCAAGCCAACCGTCTTCATTTAAACTAGAACAGCATGAAAAGCAAGTCAGGCAACGGAGAGGTACCACCAAACCACAGTACGTGCTGAGGCAATGTATACCAAAAGAGTCAGTTCAGTTCAGCACGAGATTATTTTACGTGGGCTAATTCCTCGACCTCAGAACAAACCAAGAGAATTTGCTATTTACCAACATAAGGTTCGGTGACAAGGTACCTGCTGAAGGTCATGCGTACTGACAGAGCAAAGGTAAGCACCGCTTTGCCTTGGGGGGCATATGAGCAGAAGCTTGGAAAAAGCCTGTAAGCACGCCTAGCTTAACAAAAGGGGAAACGTCCATGAGAAACATGAGCATGATCCAAAAGTATGAAAAACAGAAAGTGTCTAGAGAAAGAGAACGCTTGATTGCTTGAAGAAGTGCGAACAGAAGGCAGGCTGCTTATGGACACCAACAGAAGCACGGCTTGACTAGGAGGATGCAGCAGCAGGTCGTGTTGACCTGTGTCTATCGTTTCCAAGGAAGACCTCCCTTACAAACGACGCCTCTTTGCCTCTATATTCAGGCTCACCCTGATAGTGCTGTACAGGCCATCTAGCTTTTTGAAATCAGCTCCCACAGCCTCATCTGTGTCAATCCCAACCTCTTCAAAGACGTCGCTTTCCTTACGATCCATGTTCTCCGCCAACGTGCTCCTGCAAAAAGGACAGGCATTGAACGACCTCAACCGGTTTTGTAAAACGCGTCGGTTCCAACCTCTTCAAAACATCACTTTCCTTGCGATCCATTTTCTCTGTCAACATACCCCTGCATAGTGGACAGGTACTGAGTGACCTCGTCACAGGCAAATGAAGCCGGTGGCAAAGGCAAGTGTCTGTCGTGCTCCTGGCAAGCCACTACCAAATGTATACAGCCACTACCAGGTCCATAGCCACTACCAGATTCATAGCCACTACCAGATTCATGCCACTACCAGGTTCATGCCATTACCAGGTTCATAGCCATTACCAGATTCATGCCACTACCAGGTTCATAGCCACTACCAAATGTATACAGCGAGGACCAGGTTCATTGCTTACGTCAGGCTCGCTTTTACTTCTGGCAAGAATTGAATGGAAAAACTTGTATGAATGAGTCTAGAAAAACATGGGGGTCAGTAACTTTGCTTAGCAAATTCCGAGCATCTGGATATCTGAATGTATATCAATAATGCAGCAGCTCATCCACCAAATTGCAAGCTGCTTTGCCTCTTTTATGCACAGGGAGCGAGCTGTTGGTAGCTTTGCTGCTGGAATGGAATAGAAAGGAATAGCAAAAAACAGACAGGCAGCGGCAAAGCACCCCCCACATTAATGAAGGGAAAAGAGCCACTTTAGAACTCGGTATTGCATAACTCCTCCAACACAGAAATGAGAGAAGAAACAAGGGGAATGATAGGGTTGCAGGCTTGGCCCCTGATGAAAGATGGTAACAATAGCGACTGAAGAGATTACTTGTTTGTTGAAAACTGTATGATCAATTGCTAACATTCAATATTTTTTAACCAAGCCTGAAACTTCAGTTTACGAATATATTATATGCTTATATGCCTATTTGTAATTATGAAATAGAGCCTTGTCCAATGGCGTGACACTAAACAAGCAAAAGAAAATGCTCTCAGCTACTTATGATTCAAAATTATGGAAGTGTTTGCTTGCAAGGACACAAACACACACACACACACACACACACAACTCACCAAACCCCTCTAAAAATCCCTCGATGCTTGCGCCAATGTTCCATCTTTTTAACAAAACCCTGCAGTGCAGTAGCATACCAGACAGGCGTTAAGGGCACTGTCAAATCATTTTGCTGCAAACTGTGCAACGTCCCTCTCCATCTTTTACTGCGTTGCTGCCAAAACTGCTATTCCGTGTGTCCTGCTTCATGACGCTTCTACTGCTACTTGTTTTCTTTCCCTTCTCCTTGGTCATCCCACCACAATGCAATATTGCAAACCGCATGTACTTTTCATAAATGTTTCCAATTGGCTAGCTACGTTGCACTGTCTCAAGGAGGTTACAAAGATTTTAGGTAAACAACACTACAGTCACACAAGCAAAGGGGACCAAGCTGCACAGAAATCCAAGCAACAGCAGAGGATTTCTACCCTTTTTGCAAGTTGGCACAACACAGAGCTAGCCATTCACTTTTAGGAAATACAAAAAGTGGCGTTCTACACATGCATGCATGCTTAGTACCCACTTGCTCGATCTGGATGCGGTCTTCTGGGTTTTCGCTGCCCTGGGCCTCCTTCAAACGCTCCAGCTCCTGCTTTAGGTCATGGCTCTGTGCATACGGCGTATGGTACAAAGCAGTAAAGGTTGAGAGGTATTGGTCGATTTCGACTGAGCAGGTGTTTCACAAGTCACAATGGATGGCAAAAATTGATGGCCATGCTTTGGTGGATGAGCTAGTTAGCTCGTGCAGTGGAGGGAGGCGTTCACCGGGCGCAGTTAGGAATGGAAAGCTACATCTAGCATTCCCCGTGAATTTGAGAAAAACAACACCTTGGTTGCACCTTGTTTACTGGTTTACAGAATGGACATGAGCATATGCTAGCAATAACCCTGTTGTGGAAGCCTTTGTACGCCCGCTGTCCCTCAGTGTGACAAGTGGGGTTGACTGATGTGTAAAATAATTCTACTTACTGTCCCTCATTGGTTCCAGTAAGGTCAATGAAAAGGGGTGGCCAGACTGTATATGAGCAACAATACAGGGGACCTGACCTGTACAAATATGAATATATACCTTGTATGAAGTTTAGTATGGTATCAATCGGCCCTATACACTGAACAAGACCGACGCACCTCAGCTTCTTTGGAGCTGATCTGCTCCTGAATCTGCTCCAACGTCAGGCATTGCCGCAGAGAAGCCAGCTCTGCAAAGCAGCACGTGACACGTGACAAGCGACGTGAATGTGGAGATTTGCCGGACGGTAAAAGGGTCTTGAGCGGCTTTGTTTTGTTTTAAATAGTGTGCAACAAGATTCAGGTGCCTGCCACTTTGCTATCCCCGTTTGGACGCGTTGCCTTACTGTAGAATGTCAGCACAGGAAATCGGACAATTTATATTGGAGAGGTTTGAGTGGGTTTGGCTTGCACTGAACTAAGCCCAGAATTGGGAGCAGAAATGTCTAGCTAAGGCGCATTTTGATAAACAACGATACTTCTTCCCTACCTTTTCTTGGAGCGCAATGAAAGACCACGTACAACCCACCATTCTGGGCAACAGCAGGGCGATAAGTGTTATAATGGTTGACAAAACTATGCAGCTTGCAAAACACAAATACCCTCTGTCTGCCATTGTACCTCTTTTCTTAAACAACAACGGAGATGTATCTTGCATATACAATACGCTGTTTTGTTGTTTATTCAGTGCAGGTCGACCAAGCTTCATGAAAGCAGTAAGGGATTACGCTTTAAAGTTTGGGTAAGGAGCAATCAAGAGCATCTCTACAACCCTTCACAATCCAACAAAGGATATTATATATACCATTGGGTAGGAGACAACAAAATGTAAACTAGCAGCATTGCACTCACCGCTTAACCGGTCAGAAGAGAATAAGTCTTGAGGAATTAAGTAAATTGGAAAATCAGGCTCACCTGATTCTGCGGCCTTGACCTTCTCCTTGGTCTGAGACACTTTCTGCCGCAAGGCATTGTTAGATGCAGTTTTTGCATCCAGCTCCTGCATAAAAGCGGCACAAGCAACACAACCTATGAAATTTAAATTAACAGAACGCAACAAATAGGTTATTGTACATACAAGAATATCACCGCCCATAATTAATATTCATCTGGAGGGGCGGTGATCAGATTGTTTTGTAAATTTATTTATTTGAGGGATTTTTGTTTGGCCGGGGTTTCCCGATTTTGGAGGGGGGGGGTGATCAATTTTTACAGTAAAAATTGAATTTTTCTGGGCAGTGAGTACATGTAGACACATTTAGAGTTGGATCCGTCTTTTACGATGGGTGTGATGGCTGCATGAGCTTTGTATAGCTGTGTGAAAGTTTCTTGGGATACACAAGGGCGCAATACCTAAGGCCGCGCCAGTTCAGATGTGTACACCTTCTAATTACGTCTCAATGAAAGCTTGTGCTGGAGAAGGGGATATATATATACTTACCGACACATGTACATATTATAATAAAGTACATACATGCTGCTTGGGCCTGTAACACAGCATAGAAATGTCCTGTAAAATACCTGGCCAGCCCACTGTGTTAACCAGGCAGGCACCCACTTTGAGCTTATTGTAATATGAGCAACCTTACAGCATTTTGAATACGCCTACTTGTTAGCACAAAACACACACACCTCTTTGCTCAGAACGGGCAGTCGAGACTGGTCAGGGATGAAAATCTTGGTTTTCCCAAAGTCCTGTAAGGCACGCACCGACAAGGGACCAACTTCATTGGGGTAGGGAAAAAGTAACATTGCACAGGTAAACTTTGTACTATCAGACGCCTTCAGGACTACCATACATACGAACCCATTTGCACACCTTCAGCACACCCATTTGCACACATTCCATTTGCAAACTGCCAGTTTAGCAAACTATCAGTGATGTGGCTGTGCTGCAAACATGCGCTCACAAACCACATCTCTGATCTTGACACACTGGCACCTCCACCCACACTGACACCAACAGTTGCGTAACAGCACCCACTTTTGCTCGCACTTTCCCAGCATCAATAAGTGAGTCCACGGCCTTCGTGATGGCAGCCTTCTTTAGCCCTGCACAGCCAGCCAATAAGAGTTGCTGTGAGTGGCCGCTGATGCATTACAAAACAGCGTAGAAGAGCGTTCTGCGTAACCTGTTCTGTATGGTATAGTGATGCGAGCTTGGAGCTAAGGAGCATATCTCGGACCATCAGGTCAAGAGCATACAAGCACAAATACACTACAAACAGCAAGCGCACACACACAATACATACACACCCACCCACACAGCTCACAGATAATAGACAAGCAGATGCACACACACACACACACACACATTTTCACACACGCAAATGCATACTCGGTCAACATTCAGGCCTCTTTCCACATGCAAAATCATACAAGCCACCCCCCCGGTAGGAGCAAACGCTCATGCATGTATACACCAACTTGCACACAATCACACACACGTCCTCACCATGCACAGCCAGAAAATCTTGAAGCTGCTGCAGAGAGTACGGTTTGTTGGACCCTGTCATCAGGCCCAACACCTTCTCTTGATCTTGCACCGACATGTCGTCACAAGGACTGTGTACAGAGTGCAAATGTGTGTGAAAATTACGGCTTGAGGTGAAGTGAGCTTCCTGAGTTCCGATGTGAACAACTGTAATATCTGTTACCCCTAATCACATTTAAAAGTCTTGGCAAGCTAGTTAGGCGCCTTCATCTGCAAGTTATACAGCATGATGTAATGAAATGCAGGCACTGCATATGCGTGTGTAGATATAAATCTGTGTGTGTCTTCTTAGTAGTGAGGCATTGCTTATGTGCATGTATGGGCTTGTGTGTGTGTGTGTGTGTGTGCGTCTGTGCGTGTGTGCGTGCGTGTGCGTGTGTGTGTGCGCGTGTGTGCGTGTGTGTGCGCGTGTGTGCGCGTGTGTGTGCGTGTGTGTGTGTGTGCGTGCGTGCGTGCGTGTGTGTGTGTGTGCGCGCGTGTGTGTGTGTGCGTGTTTGTGTGTGCGTGTGCGTGTTTGTGTGTGCGTGTGCGTGTGCGTGTTTGTGTGTGCGTGTGTGCGTGTTTGTGTGTGCGTGTGCGTGATTGTGTGCTTGTGTGCTTGCTTGTGTGCTTGTGTGCTTGTGTGCGCTTGTGCGTGCGCTTGTGCGTGCGTGCGTGCGTGCGTGTGTGTGCATGTGTGTGTGTGTGTTCAGGCAACATACTAATTCTTACTTAACATCCCATCACCGCCGCTGAAGATCTACCGACAGCTAAAGGATCCGTTAAAAATAACAATAATCGTTTCCAATTAAAAGAAAATGCCGAGTTTAACGTGATACGGGTCTGCCGGCGGGCCTCTGGGCTTGACCACCCTCGTCGTGGTCTGTTTACAGGCGATTTGGTGATCTGAGGGAAAAGGAGGGGTTCTGTAAACACTTGTGGGCAGCTTCTCTGGGTGGGCAGTATCTCTTCTGAAACATCATTTCCAGTAGGCAGCTTCTCTGGTGGGCAGCTTCTCTTGGTGGACAGCTTCTCTTGAAACATCAAAGCCACTGAATAGGCTGTACCTACAGCTGTTAGGTGCATTTCCAATCCTGCTAAAACTAAATCAACACCAATTGGTAATGTGACATCAAGCCGACGGTGGTAGTGCTACTGGCTGGCGCTGATGGTAGTGCTAGGTCGTTCTCATATCATAGACCATGGATTAACCTTACTTCTGTGATGTTATATGACCATTCTCAGGATCCCCGTGTCTTTACAGAAGGCATGAGCACGTTGTCTGTTTGGAGGCGTAGCAGAAGGAAGCAGTTGTTCATCAGCCAAAGCACATGGTGTGCTTTATGAAAAAAGGTTTTATGGCAAATTTCAAAGAAACAGACCTCACTAGAAAAGAAAAGGGCAGATAGTATAAAGACTACCACCATGGAGGATGTTGTGTGTTCTGCACCACCCAATGGATGCAGAGACACAACATCCCACCTGGAGAGAAAAGTGGAAAGGCTTTTCAGTGGGGCTCAGGTGGTTGGGAGGCAGAGGCCTGCACACCACCAGTAGTAGTTGTAATGTTATTGGTGGTCTCTCACCTAGGAGCACCACCGAGTGGGCGAGTTCGCTGCGAAGCCAACTACACAGCTGGCGGTTCAGAGGCCCTCAGCCCCAACCATTAGCGTAATGATATTACAAATAATAATTAATAGAATAAACCTAGAACCTGGCAGGTTCAGTGTTCAAAAGGCAAGGATGAATCACCAACTCAGAGAATTCCTAACTGCAACCCAAACATTGCATTCTCCCCCCCTTTTAAATGACACGAGCATAAATAAACAAAAAGCAGAGGGGAAAAAACATGTTCTTAGTCCTGGCTCCCAACATTCTAAACTAACTGACTAAGAATCAAGGCGTTGAGGAGCTCGTCTATTTTCTTAGATTTGTTCCTGAAAAGTAAAAACCAATTCATGAGCCGCTGGAAGGTGGCTGGTGCGTTGCACAGCCCGAAGGGTAAAACCCTGAATGGATAGTGACCGAACTGCGTCCCTAAAAGCAGTCTTGAACTCGTCTCCTTCTTTGATCCGTACTTGATGGTAGCCTGACCTGAGATCCAGGCTAGAGAAGACGTTTGCTCCGTGCAGCTGATCAAGCAGGTCATCTATGCGTGGTAAAGGGTACGAGTTTTTGATGGTACAACTTTTCAATTTTCTGTAGTCAATGCACATCCGCATCGACCCATCTTTCTTCTTCACAAATAATACAGAGGCTCCGTAAGGCGAGCAGCTAGGCTCAACCAAGCCCTTCTCCAAAAAATCATCCAATTGTTCTCTCAATCCTTCCAATTAATGGGGTGCAAGCCTGAAAATTGGCCCCATTGCAGGTGCAATCCCAGGTTCCAAATCAATGGCATGGTCAACATTTCTCGGCTCAGGAAACGTGGGATCTGCTTCCACATCTGCAAAGTCTTTCGGCAGTTCTGAGCAGTCCACTTCAACTTTTGTCTTTATTGTGTTTTTGTCTGCGTCGGATGGCTTGATAACACAAATCCACGCAGGTTTTTTTCTTTTTGATTTGTCATACAAACTGCACAGCAGAGATAACATGGCACATTCATTTCTGCTGTGTGTCTGTTTCAGTGATGATGTGTTCCTGACCTGCGTGCACAAAACGCAAGGTTATTTTCTTCCACAAAATGAGCGGGTCAATGCGTGCTAGCCACGGCATCCCTAAAATCAAGTCTTCACCTTAAAGTTTTGTTACTGCAAAGTCTCCGCAATCTCTGTACGAGCCGAGCTGCAGCTGAGCTGTAGACAGCAAATCGCATTTGTTGATGCGCCCATCTGCCACTCTGACTGACAGCTCAGGCAGATTTTTCAAGTATTTGATACTGTTACATTTGGGAAATCTTTCACTCACACAGTCCCTTTCAGCACCACAATCTATCAAGATAGTAGCAGGAACTCCTTGTACTAGCCCTGAAATTCTGATGGAGGGTTTTCCGATTGCGCCGGACCGGATCTTAGCCAATAAAGGTGTCCAATTTTCATTGCTAGGTTCACAGTTAGAGCTGGACTGGACGACGTCCGACTTTTCACTGTGCGTTTGCGGCCAAAAACGGAAACTACGCTCTGGCCACTCGCTCTGGCCATTCAGACCATTTTCATTCTGACCCATCAGGCCAATATCACTCTGACCCATTAGGCCAGTATCACTCCGACCCATCAGGCCAGTATCACTCTGACCCACCAGGCCAGTATCAATGCGATCCCTCAGATCACATAGGCCCCTCAGGCCAAATGGAGCAGCGTCCTGCTCCCGCCCACCGAGCTGCTCAGTGGCGAATTCAGGCACGCCATCAGCACTACCTGACCTGCCA
>Ga0307968_1000728_pt1:0-10000 | contig 24865 bp, 29 predicted proteins | sample OrgLakmetagen650_FD_201834 | JGI IMG/M metagenome (GOLD analysis project Ga0307968, IMG submission 201834) | Saline water microbial communities from Organic Lake, Antarctica - #650 | ecosystem: Environmental > Aquatic > Non-marine Saline and Alkaline > Saline | place: Antarctica: Organic...
CTGAACAAGACACCAGAAAAAGAAGCTAGAATAAAGTGTATAGAGAAAGAGAACGTTTGTGTTGAAGAAGCGCGAAGAGAAAGCATCAAGGAGAACGAGAAGAAAGCTGTTGATATGTCTCAGGAAAAGGTTAAAGAGAAGGCAGTTCATAAAGATCAGGTGGGAAGCAGATACTGCTAAACATCTCACTGAAGTAATCTGTAATGGATATGGAGTGACATTTGCTGCGCCTCCTACAACGCTGCTCTCCTGATGCTCTGCTGCTTACAAGGTTTACAAAGAAAGGCCTTCAGGCAAGAAGTGCGACTGCTGCTTACACACACAGACCTACACTCACAGACCTACACGAGCTGCCGAGCTTGTTGAGTGAAATTGTGTGTGTGCTTGGTGTTTGAGGCTGGCAGGAGCCTGTGTAACTTGCTTGCTTCTTATCTTCTCTCTTGCAATGCTAGTTGCTTACAGAGTTTACAGATAAAGCCATCAGTCAAAAAGTGCGACTGCTGCTTACACACACAGACCTACACTCACAGACCTACACGAGCTGCCTAGCTTGTTGAGTGAAATCGTGTGTGTACTTGGTGTTTGAGGCTGGCAGGAGCCTGTGTAAATTGCTTGCTTCTTATCTTCTCTTGCAATGCTAGTTGCTTAAAGAGTTTACAGATAAAGCCATCAGTCAAAAAGTGCGACAGCTAGGCTGCATGAGTAAAACATTGTAAAATTTTTGAGGAGTGTTTGTTATGCTTGCTTACCTTTTCTCTCTTGCTTACCGTCACCGACCTGTGTGCCTGAATGTCTCATTTGACGGGCTCTGATAGATCTTGATCTCGGCGAAGACTACAGAAGGGAGATCCACACGAAATTCAGACAGTTATAAACTCAACTAACACCCTGAAAGTGCCTCACTTTTTAAATAGAATAGGGGCAACACAATTATGTACAAAAGAAAGCCCTGGAAAAAGCAGGCTGGAACACTGTTGAACCAGTCATAGATCTCATGCGAATTCACACACAGTCTTTTATTACTTGAGCTTCATAAAAAGTTTTTCCCTATTTCTGTAATTGTTCATCAAATACCTGCCGCACTCAAAGCTGCGGCAGCAAAAAGTGCGCTGCAGCTAGGATTTGTGACAAAACAGACCTTACACAGGCAGTGAAAAACCATTCCCCACATTGAAGGAAAAGGAGCCACTTTGGTACCGGGCACCGTAAAACTCCTCCACTAAAAGATTAGGACAAATATCAATGGGGATCAAAAGGGTTGACCTGAAACCATCTTCTCCTAATGATGAGAGTCGATATTAGTGCTGGAAAGGGCACGTCTGGTATGGACAGGTTTGGTAGCGTTATTGACAGAATGAACATGAAGCTTGGAAGCAAGTTTCTCAACTCTTTGAGAATCAAGACCCAGTTCCTTGAAAGGCTTCAGAGTGTGAGTGTTGTAGATGGTGCCACCTACGCCCAAAAGGATGGTGCGGAGAGTAACAGAGGCTCCTGAAAGGGTGGAGCATAGGCATTTATTGCTGTTCCTGCACGGCGCTCAGCTGGTTCTGCGGCCGATTGTCCTCACATTACTTGATCTCGATGAGGTGAATGTCACATTGAAGAATGCTGAGATCTTTGGGTCGGTGCTGTTTGGGGAGCGTGGATCTGCTAATGGCTGGCGGTGCTGCTGAGGTGCTCCTGGTCTCCCTCAGTTGCCCCCTGTCACTTCTGAGAAGCAACCCACCCTCCTTCACTGCTAGTCTGTTGCTTTTTAGTTTTCACTGAGGTGGAGAGCAACCAGTACAGCATCTGGACGGCTGGAGGTAAAACCTATTTTTGTATGAGAAGCGGGTTGGAAAGAGCCACTTTGGTACAATCCTGGTTTCAGCTGTATTGGGAATCTGGAGATTTTGCATAGCCGTTCGCTGCTACCTTTGTCCATGCAGACAAAGCAGGAACCTAGGGAGCCCGTCTTGCTGATTGCTTTGAAGATCATGCTGCACGCTAAGTTGTGTCTCTCAGAGATCATATTTCTTATTTGCGTGTGTTGGCATCCAGAAAGGATATGCAAGGCACTGTCTAGTTGAGGGCAGAGGGGGCAAATTAGGCTTATTGAGTGCTTAATTCATACCGCATGCTTTTGGTTGTACAGGGTTCGTGTTCTGTACTTCATAATGATGCATTCAGTTTTAACAGGGACATAGGACGCTGTTAGGTAAGCATTGCTGGCGGCTTCATTGGCAGTGCCGTTTTTTAAAGGGTCTGGTAGTATTCATGGTAGCTTGCTTCAGTATTGGCATTTCCTAGTTTGTGGAGGGGGTGCATGTGTGCTTGCAAGACGTCATGGTAATTTGATAGGAACCAAAGCATTAAGGTTGGTGAATGGGCTGTGTTTGGGTGGTTTTGTATGATTCGGTGTACTTCATATTCTTTTGCAAGCCAGTAGATGTTGCAGAAAGGATTTCCCTCAAGGCCAGCTGTTTTGATGGAGGTATTTGCAATGTCAGAGCAGGTTGTCATTGATTGTCATTGCAAGAGCGTCAGCATATTCACAGCCTGTAATACCTGCGTGAAATTTGACTTTGTGGAAATGAATGGGCGATGGTGACTGGTGGATTGCTTTGGCAATGGATCGGAGGACCTGGATGTGGTGGATCGGAGGACCTGGATATGGTGGATCGGAGGACCTGGATGTGGATCGGAGGACCTGGATGTGGTGGTGGTGGAGGTCTGGGTGTGAGAGCTGTTTTTTATTTTGGTGCATTAAGATTAGACCATCTGTGACAATATGGGAGTAGCCGTGAATGATTGCGGCTGCTATAGCTGCTAGCTCGCTCTGCACGTGAGATGGTATTGGTTATACCTGCGCCTCTTAGGTACACGTAATGGGATATGTTTAAGCAAGTGGGGTATGCTCTGGGGTGGGGTATGATCCTGCGTCTTGCCCTTCTTCGTGCTGTTAAAGACTGCCATCAGTGTAGGTCCGGTCCCGCCTTTCTTGTACTTTACGGATCAGGTTTGGGCTGGAGCTCTGTTGGGTCACTTTGTCAGAGCTCTGAGGTGGGTCCAGGGTACTATTGTTATCTTAGGCAGGGGCCTTGTGGAGTTTGATGAAGATGGCCGCTGGGTAGTTTCCTTACTTTATTAAGGCCAGGAGTCTCTTCAGTGCGAAGTGCAGAGGGGTAGGGGTCGTTATGAATGTAATTAATTTCCCACTTTGCCTCAAAAATTTCTTTGGCAAGCACTTTTAGCCAGTTTTTGTTGCAAGCATTGCACCAGTAGTTTCTGCCTTTAGTATTCCATATGGCAATGATGTGCATATCCCAAGTGTGTTTGGGAAGGGGCGTCTGTATACCGTTCCAGAAGGGTACTTCTGCATATGGGGTTGGTGTGATGGTATGGAGCCCAAGAATCTGCATAGATGCAGGAATCTGCGGTAGAGCGATGCGTAGGGACTTGTGGTGCCGTCATCCTTTTATGCATTATAGGAGGGAAGGAACATGAAGGTAGCCGCTGCCTCTGTGCTAAGGGCAGCAGAGTAAATTGCATGCCTTGTTGCTAGATACATGGTGTTTTCATGATAAATGGGATGGCAGATGGAGAAACCAGTGAACTTGGAGGAGAAAGCGTTGCAGTTTGCCCCGAAGGCCTTATCTCTTGGGTATTCACTCCAGAATTGGGGGGGCGTGGGGTCACAGTTAAGGGCGGATGCCATTTTTTCTTTAGTGACTAGGGCGGTGATTCTGTGGGGGAGAAGCATACGTGAGAACGAGTTTTTGATCTTTTGGCTTGCATGTCTGGAGGTAGCAGTATCTTTGCGTGTGATGAGGCCTACGAGTTCTGATGCAAAATTCATGGGAGGGGGTGGGATGTTGTTATGTAAGCCGCTGTATTCTGCCTTTTCAAAAGCCCTTCGGAAAATGTTGAAGCGCTCAGGGGTGAGAATGCCTCTGCATTTTCTATCTACGCTATAGATGCAGGTTACTGTGGCAATGGGCTGTACACTTCTGGGAATACAGGATCGTCTGAGGGAGATTCAGTGTCAAAAAAGACCAACTCTATCATGCCTGACCAAGCACGCGTTGCGTTGAATCATTCTGACGACAATATCAAGCAGCCTGAAATGGCTGAGCAAGTAAGTGCACGCTGGGTTAAGTAACAGCTTACTTATGAAAAAAAGCAGTGCCCAGTGGTCACAATATGGTCACATTCGTGATAACAAGGGATGATACCTTCAGCCACATTGTTTGGCTGATCGGCTGCTGCAGCTACATGGAAAGGCAATGTGTGAGGAGGACTGCGTTCATTCCCGGCTCTGACAGAGGGGCAGACGGGTGGTGAAGATTCATAAAGTTCATTACAGAGGCAAGAAAAGATGCCCAAATCACGTGCAATGCGGGATCTTCTTGCGCTGAGAACCCTCATCAATAACATTAGTACTCCCCAACGTGTGCCACTCTCATCGTGCTCCTCTCCTACTTTGCTCTTGTGTTGTGAAACCATCATAAATCATAATAAAAGGTGCAGCAGGACAAATAATGCAGGGATTACCAAAATCGTAACTTCTGCTAAGCTTTGCTGAAATTAGACACGCACACTCAACTATATATTAATGGGAGATACACGATTATAATTAAAAAAGCTTTGGATGCAGGCATTGTATTTTCAGACAGACTGGTCATGCGGCAGTATCAATCTACTTTGTACGTGGCATCCTCTTTCCACGCTTTCCTCATTCAATTCAAGTTTAGAAACAAAACAACACACTCAATCAGCCCTCAGCTCTTTCCCGTTATTCCTCTCCCCGTGCGCAATACCGTTTCCACCACTCGCTTCTGCCTCGGCAGCCTGTTGCGGCGCAGCTGAGGTCAGTGGGTCCTGCATGGGTGCAAGGGTAACAAGGATGGAAAACAGCACGGACGCCGAGAAAAAACCAACCAATTTGGAAAGAATTAGAATACGTTTGTTGTGCAAGGATGCCTGCATGAGTGCAAGGAACACACATGTGTGTCAGTCAGCAAAGCATGCAACTCTGATTGCCTTTTCGAGCGACAGCAGAAAAGAGTTTGGGCAAGCTGTTGTGCAGCCTAAGGCAGATCACAATTGCACATTCATACATTTACACACATACACACAACCGTAACCGCACCTTTAACCCAATACAACACCACCTGGAATCCCACACGTAAGACCCTCCCGTAAAACACACATACACACACACACTTGTTCAAAATACATGAAACAAGTCACGTCACGTACCTTACGGCTATGAAGCGCCTTAATTTCATCCTCCAAGTTCGGATGAAACGCGTCTTCCACCAAGGCATTTATAGCTGCGTCTCCTTTGCCTGACAAAAGCACCTCCATCTCATCCTGCACAAGTACATGCAAGCCCTTATGGTCTAGCCCTGCCTACTTTTCAAAGTTCATGAGTGTGTGCGTATGTGTGTGTGTGCCTGTGCCTGTGTGTGTGTGTTTGTGTGTGTGTGTGCATGTGTGTGTGTCTTTGTGTGCGCGTGTAATGTGCACAGCCCTTTCAAAACAGATTGCTGACCAGTCAAGCTTAAAATACACTGACAGGAAAAAATGCGTTCTTCAAATTTTAGCTTCTCATCCATGGTGATTAGATCAGCAACTTTGACCTTACCCTCATGTGAGAAATTTGTGCGTCCCTAACTTGTTGCTTGGTGGGGCGGCAGTGGAGCTGATGTTGGTCCGACCAAACACCTGCACGGCCAACACAGAAGTGTTAAGCAATCCTTCACACAGATGCGTATTCACAGCAAAGGTGTTCTTTTTTGCATATTTTGCAGCTGCAAAGCAGGCAAACAAAATGGACTCAGAAGGAGCACAAACCTATAAACAACATCTCTGTTGTACCCTTTGAGCTCTAAGCAACACATTGCAGACAAAAACACACACACATAAACGCATCCCTCTCACTACTAGCCGGCCAATCAGCTGCAAGCACGCATGCGATGCAGGCTCAAGGACGTAGAAAACACACACACACACACACAACCACATGCTCAGGCTCTGCCTCTCACACACACACACACACACACACACACACACACACACACACACACACACACACACCAGCATCAACAACAACAACAACACACGCACCACACACACACACACATACACACACAGCTGACATACCACTGCTACCACTCGTCCTCCTTGAGGTTTGTGGGTCCACATGGACCACAAGATGCTGGCTCCCTCCTTGCTGCTGCTGCTGCTGCTGCTGCTGCTGCTGCAGTTGCAGCAGCTGATTCTGTTGCTGCTGTAGCTGGTGCATAGAATGGTGCGGCTCTTGCTGCTGTGGTGGCTGCTGCTGTGGGGGCTGAAAGTGGATGTGGGGGGGCAGCGCCAGCAGGGTTTGGCCAGAGGAGTAGAGCCTGGAAGGGCCAGAGGGCGGTGAGTCCAGCAGTGAGCTGGTCTGTGTGGAGTAGCAGCCTGGGAACGCATGTGCAGCAGGGGGGTGGCGGGCAAGGTCAGCTGACGCGGCTTCCCCTGCCTGCTTGAACTGCCAGCTGCCTGCCTCGCTGCCCCTGCCTATTGAACTGCCACCCCCCCCATTCAATACAATGTCTACCCCACCCCTGTCACTCATCGACGTGCTGGCCCCCTCGTTATTGAACCGCTGCTGCTGCTGCTGCTGCTGTTCTCCCTGCTGCCATCCCTGCAACTGCTGCTGCTGCAACGTTGCAGCAATTGACTGTTGTGGGTGCATGCTCTCCATAGCAGTGCTGGTGAACACAGAGGGCAAATGCTGCTGGTGCCCGGATGCCATGAGCGCTGCGTATGCACCACCTCCTCCCTGGTGTGTGTGCTGAAGGGTGATGTGAGAGGGGTGGTGTGAAAGGTTGGTGTGTGTGCTGAAGAGTGATGCAAAAAGGGTGGTGTGAAAGGGTTGGGGTGTGTGTGTGTTTGTGTGTGTATGTTGAAGGGTGATGTGAGAGGGGTGGTGTGAGAGGGGCGGTGTGAGAGGGGTGTGGTGTGAGGGGCGATTTGAGCAGGCTTTATGAAAGGGCTTGTGTAATGTACAAATGAGAAGACCAATACAGTTTTCTCTCAACATATTTTCAGTTTTGCATCGTTTACTTTACGAAAGTTGCTTGCAGGTTGCTTGCATAATATATGAAAACCATGAAGATAGAAGCAGCACTTACACGCCTCTTTGCACAAAACCAACAAGCACTGGTTAGGAAGAGACCGACGTACTTTATAAAATGGGTTGGCCAAAACCATATATATACCGTGTATTTGAGGATTTCCCTCAAATACCGTATATAAACTGTATATATATGGTTCTGGCCAACCCTATTTATGAGGTGTAGTTTGAAATCAGTGATCAACAATTTTGGGCGAGACCTGTGTCCTGCTAATCAGGAATGGGGCTACTTAGCACCACTCACGAGTTGACTTTGATCAAGACCAGCCTCTGTGTACATCTGTACGGTTTCATACAAACAAAAGAGCCCTCGCTGCTGCACATGTGTGCCCATCACCAGATTGTGTGTGTTTGCGTGTGTGTGTGCGTGCGTGTGTGTGTGTGTGAGAGAGTGTGTGTGTGTGTGTGTGCGCAACAACCACAATGATCACAGACCCTGTGTATGCTTGGACAGAAGGGGGAAGAACCTGTGTCTACTCAAACAGATGCAAGTGAATTTAGAGATGCTCATACAGATGCAAGTGAAGTAGAGAGCACATGTTTCTTCTCTCCTGTGAAAGAGAGCAAAGTTAGAGAGCAAACGCTGCACTCAATACTCCTTGACCAGCTTATCGTAATTGCCCACATTCCAACAGCAGCCCGAGGCTTTTCGGAGAACAACTCTGATGTCAATGATACCATCTTGATCCCATGTTTCACACACAAGCATAGTCACACCGTTTTCTCACCAGTAATCGCTAGACTTAGGACCTCCTTTAGAAAGGGTTTCACAACTTTAAATCAAGCCAACAAGGCGCACACCCACCATCAAGGCACACACACACATCTACATTCACACGCACCCTTGACACGTCACACACATACGTATATCGCCAAGCCTAAACATGCTCACACCTGTTTGGCACCAGGTGTGAGCCCTGTGCCGATGATTCCTCCACGCATGCTCAAATCAAAGTCATTATCCGAGCCACCTGCGTGGCCGTGTTTCAGCGTGTGCAATGTGAGCAGCAGCAGCTTATGCGCTCAGTGGTTACGCGCCAGACGGTGTGGTGCATGCAGCGAGGTGTCTGTCCAGCAGGTTGTTTGTATATAGGGTACAGGGTGCAGAGTAGCCAAGTTTAGCCAAGTAAGTATCTTGGGAATAAGGTAAGAAAGAGATCGAAAAAAATAAAAAAGATATAAAACATTCTAATTCGAGACTTGGGTGTACTGCTAGTGATGAATGCGTGGGTGTGAAGCAGTCAGCTGTGTCACACTATGGACAGTCAGCTGTGTCACACCATGGACAGTCAGTGTGTCACACCATGGACAGTCAATGTGTCACACCATGGACAGTCAATGTGTCACTCCGTGGACAGTCAGGCTTGGGAACAAGAAGCGGTCAGATCTAGTGCTTACATAACTCAAATCAGCGCCGCACCTTTTTTCTCACATTTAGATCTGGAGTTCTGTAGTGTTGGCTTTGAAACACATGCTCCCCAGCACATCCTACCCCAAAAAGGCACCGCAACCTAGGCACTCACCTCCAGCTGTGTTGTGCTCGCTTGAGGTGGGCAGAGGTTGGAAGGAGGAAGAGGAGTGGCTACCTGTCGAAAATCGTTGGCCCTGCCTTCCCCCACTCATTGACCTTCCTTCTACGTCATGCAGCAGCTGGCCTGAACTGCCTCCTTGGCCCTCTTTCTGCCCCTGTTTCTCCAGTCCTTCCTCTGTCACAGTCGTGCGCTGCCTTCCAGGGTGCGCAGGAAGCACATTGCCTGTGGAGGAGAGGGGAGAATGTATATACACACACACGTGTGTGTGTGTGTGTGTGGTGTGTGTGTGTGTATGTGTGTGTGTGTGCGCGCTTGCACACACGCAGGCGTGTGTTCGTTATTGCATGTAGAAATTGAGTGGGCTTGTGATTTTGGATGACAGAGAGTTGGACTGGGATGGATATATGATTTGTTAAGAGTATGAAAAAAGGATATCGAGCACATGCAGCTTAGACAGAGGTTACTTGATACAAAAAGCATGGTCTTATAGTTAAAGTTGGCCATAAGTGTATGTATTCCCTGTATTGACTGAATATTCGGTAAAATTCCCTGCCAATAATACAATACATACACCGTATATAAATGGTTCTGGTCAACCCAACTCCAATTCCATCTGAATAAGAAATCTACAGGCCACGCAGAGCTCCTTCATGACATGACATGACACGGCATGACGTGACACGACCCTCTTTCCCTGCTGCGCTGTGGACACGCCGTGCGTGAGCTGCATTCCTTTTTTGTCTCGCACATGCACTGCACAGTCGGCAGCTGCGACTTGCTGCGGCTTAGTCAGTCGTTACTGACCCATTGCAACAGAGCAGAGGGTGATAGATACCCTAGATACCCTAGTATCCAAAGGAGGCGCAAAACACTCTCCACGCAGGAAATGGGACCCAATACTTACTCGTCAGCTTTGGGTCATTATAAGTAGAGGACGGAGGGCAAAGGGCCTCTGCAGGGTTTGAGGCACGCCCTGCGTGCACGCATGCAATGAGCACCCTTGAAATGTCGTGTGTACGCATTCATGCGTCAGCGCATCAACATACAAGTGTGAGGCATGACGGAAGATTTACAACAGCGACAGCCACACTTGTCGTGCTCTACTTTAGCCTCGCACAGCGCATTGTGAGCACCGGCACATGCATTCAAGAGACAAATACAAGCCAGAGCTTCGTGTTGAGCGCCGGTTCCTCTCCCCTACTAATTTACCCACAGGAAAGCACTGCCCCTTCTGATTGTGCACCACACCTATCATCCTTCTGTCCGCCGCAATCTAAAATTCACATAAAAAGGCCACCACCTC
>Ga0307968_1000728_pt1:15000-24865 | contig 24865 bp, 29 predicted proteins | sample OrgLakmetagen650_FD_201834 | JGI IMG/M metagenome (GOLD analysis project Ga0307968, IMG submission 201834) | Saline water microbial communities from Organic Lake, Antarctica - #650 | ecosystem: Environmental > Aquatic > Non-marine Saline and Alkaline > Saline | place: Antarctica...
GGAGAGTATGGAGAATGGCAGAAAGAGGCAATGTATTGGGAGAGGTTGAAGCAATCAGTGGGTGCGAGGACACCTGTGAACGTGAAGCTGGCCACAGGCAGGGGCCTTGTGAGTCACAATATTTGGGGGCACACAGGTTCTCAGCGGCTAAACAACTGAAGTCCACATGCTAGTAAAGTGCTGCCAACGTACACAAGCGCTTGCTTGCTCGCTCGCTCGCACACATACACATACACATACACATACACATGCTTATTCTGATCAAGTCTAAAGAGCTCCTCACCACGGGCTTCCTACATTACTCACATGAAGAGCTTGTCCTGCTCCTCTGCAGTTGTGGGTGGCTTCACGGTATTGCTCTCTAGAGATGTTAGAGCATCTCGCATGCTAGGGACACCTTTCTGATCTGTGTGTTTGCGTGTGTTTGTGTGTGTGTATGTGTGTGTGCGTATATGTGTATGTATGTGTGTATGTGTGTGTGTATGTGTGTGTGCGTATATGTGTGTGTATGTGTGTAAGCGTGTGTGACTGATGTGCGTTTGTGTGAGAGCATGTCGATGACAATGGAGCTGATGTGTATGTGTGTATTTGCTCATCTGGTCAGGACCGAATCGCTGTCAACCAGTAAACAGGTCTTGTGTCCATGCCTGCCTGCGCCTGCAATGAGGAGCAAGCCAGTAAGTGCATCGTAGGCAGGCATGCATTGCTGCAACACGATTATTTTACCAATTTACGCAACATGGTTCTTTTACCAATACATGCTGTTTACCATTGTCTAGCACACTGCTGCCTGACAGACAGAGTAAAATAGCGAGTCACGAGCTTTGTAAAGGGCGTCATCTTCATGTCTATTGTAGTGTACAATAGATAGAGCGTTTGTCTGTCTATACACTAAGAACTTATGTCTACAAGCTGTTGCCTCACATCTTCCGCAACAGGCATGTAGCCCTACAAATGAGCACAAGCCGCCCCTTGGAAGATACAACTTCGGTATAAAGCTCAGTCTTTTGTTTATCACCCGTTATGGGGGGCAATATTTTGCCAGTGGTGTAACAAAGGGCTTTACTGGCATACCTGGTTCGCTTCCAGTTAGTTTTCTTTTGATTTTTTCTGTTCTATCGCTCTGTCCTGGTTTTTGGCCCTACCACCCATCAGACCCCACCTTTCCTTTCATCTGAACTCTCCGTCCCAACTCCATCTCACTACATTGCACACATATGTCCAAGCACAAACACACACACACACACACAAGCAAACGCACACACACACACAAGCGCACGAGCACACACACACACAAAACACGCACGCCTCACCTTGCTTATGCGTGTTCCCGTACTCATCCTCGGCCGCGTCCCTCAGGGATTGGTAGAACCCTTGGCGTACTTGTAGGATATTGAGCAGGGTGCTCCTGCAAGTTCAGCACGCAGTGTTGCGCACATCACATCACATCACGGATTTTTAGCACACAGTGACGCGCACCACAAATTTGGCACGCAGTGTTGCACACATCACATCACACCACAGATTTAGCACGCAATGATACGCACCACAAATTTAGCTCGCAGTGTTGCGCACATCACATCACTAGCAAATGTTTGCCCCAAAACATATGAAACCCCACCACCACGTGCAGAGAGTTATATCAGCTGGTCACAACAAAGTGCAAAAGTGGAGAAAGGATGTTAAACTGTAATAAATTGCTTGTAAACTACACTACCTACACAAAAGGTTGAGTACTTGGCAGTAACCGACCTTGAGATCACCCCCACAATGTCGATGGAGTTGGAACCAGCATCCGTGGCTGACCCGTTTTCATAGTCTTCGGACAGGATCTGAGGTAGCGAGTGTGTGTGTGTGTGTGTGTGTGTGTGAGGGCCTGCTAAAGTGGCATAAGTAGTGTACAATTGAACACAGGTTGTGAAGGTCTTCCTTTGAAAGCCTGTCCAAAGTAAACGATTGATGCGTGTGAGTAGACATTTGACCCTAGTACTCCTTAGTATCAACTGCTTTAAAAATTCCAATCACGCCTGCCCCTCCCTCCGTTTTTGCACGCACACCCTTCTAACACTGCACCTCACAAACATCGTACACAGCTCTTGCAACCTCAAAACTAGGGTTGGCCAGAATAATGCACACATGCACGTATTGACGGTGCATACTGTTTGTCCACGATCACTTCGTGAAGCCGCGATAAAAATTTCGTTTTCAGTTCGGAGAAAGAAAAAAAGCTGAAATTTGTAAGAGGCACTTTGCCGGTGTGTTTTTGTACCCCTGATTGCCCCAAAAAGACTAGAATATCATTTAAATTTAATTGCAATTTGGAGAGGGCTCCGAGAATTATCAAATTATTTGAATTCCGAACTGATCGTAGACAAACGGTATACAAGATTTTTAGCAAGGAAATACTCATATATAGGGTTGGCCAAAGCCATACATACACGGTGCATAAACGGTGTTTATACGGTAGGGGCATGATCAAATGTACTCTCATACACAGTGTGAACATACAGCTCTGACCAACCCCACCTATTTATCATCATATACGGTGCGCGTATACAGGTCTGGCCAACCCCAATCACGACCTTATAATCTATCTATTACCTCACAACAGGCATTGACTGACACTACACTTCCCTTTGTTCCATATCTATTTCCTTGGGCCAGACACGACTTACAGCTGATGGAGTGCTTGACGAGTCTCTACCTCCTTGCCATTACCTACGAGCACCTCACACTGACAGTGCAGACCGAGGAGCAAAAGACTCTCGCAAGCAAGAGCAACAACATGCTTTTGTAGATATATGCCTCGAAATTGCGGCTTGCTGCATGCGCGTACACAGTTCAAACCGGGTTTGTACATTTTCCCAAGCCATTCCTCGCCCTTACATGATGGGGGCACAGCCCTGTCATTCTACCACATTGTCATTCTACCACACAGTGGCTTGCAATTTGCATCAAACCTGCTGATCCTGTTGGCGGCTTCAGCATGATGTTCCAAGCTGGCAGTGCTTATGCGTACGTCTTGTCGCGCGCATTGTGCTTGTTGATTCGTCCTCACACACACACACACACACACACACCTGTTTTTGAGCCTGCTCATCTTCGTCCACAGGCCTCCGTTTTTCAGCCCCACCTCCGGTAATAGCATCAGCCCCAGACGTAGCTCTAGGATGATCCAGGAGGGATTCTCCTTTGACAGCAGGGCTGGTGGAGGGGATTGGTGTGGGGGTAACGACTGTACCAACGTCTATGGATAGTCGCTGAGAAGGGACCTGCGTGTGTATATGTGTGCATGTGTGTACCTTTGTTTGTGTCCACATGTGTGCGCATATGTCCGTGTGTGCATGCGTTTGTACATGTGTGTGAGTGTGTGCATGTGTGTGCGTGTGCGTAAATGTGTGTGTGCCTGTGTGCCTGTGTGTGCGTGTATGCAAGCAAACAACACTAATTTGCACGCAAATCTGTCAATTGAGGACACACGCCAAAGAATGGGCTGCATAATTTCTCTCACCTTCAATGCGTTTTCAGCGGGTGCTTCTTTTTCAACCTCCTGTTCCTCCTCCTCCTCTTCCTCCTCTGCATTCCCTTCAAGACTGCTGGGGGTCTGGAAGCCCACGCGGCCAGATTTTATGGAGCACAGACCAACGTGACCTGCAGGCGCACACATGACCGAGTGGCTAATTTGGCGGTGGTCATGGTAATGTACACTCTGGTCATGGTAATGTATGGTCATGGTAATGTACACTCTGGTCATGGTAAAGTATGATAATGTACACTCTGGTAATGGTAATGTATGGTCATGGTAATGTACACTCTGGTCATGGTAATGCATGATAATGTACACTCTGGTCATGGTAATGTATGGTCATGGTAATGTACACTCTGGTCATCGTAATGCATGATAATGTACACTCTGGTCATGGTAATGTATGTAATGGTACACTCTGGTCATGGTAATGTATGGTAATGTACACTCTGGTCATGGTGATGTATGGTAATGTACACTCTGGTCATGGTGATATATGGTCATGGTAATGTATGGTAGTGTACACTCTGGTCATGGTAATGTGTGGTCATGGTAATGTATGGTCATGGTAATGTACACTCTGGTTATGGTAATGTATGGTCATGTACACTCTGGTCATGGTAATGTATGGTCATGGTAATGTACACTCTGGTCATGGTAATGTACACTCTGCAATGCGTTGTGAGAGCATCAGTGGCAGGTCAGGTCGAAGAGAGGTTGCTGCTGGCAGAGTGCCATGCATCAGTTGGGGGGTGGTTACAGGGGTGTCATGGTAATGCACACTCAGCAATGCGTTGTGAGAGCATTGGTGGCAGAGTGCCATGCGTCTGTCAGTTGGGGGGTGGTTACAGCTCGTTACGCTTAAATAACCGCACTCATCACACAAAGTGCCAACCAGTCATGGTGCCAATCTGACAAACAAGCGGAGGCATTTTCAGTGCAGTACCCACACAATGGTGAGTACAGCAGTGTAAGTACGAGTATGCAAACCTTTTATCTTTTCTATAATTGTGAGTATTGATCAAGCTCTGATCATTAGGTGAGTGCCACATCTTGCCTAGTCTAAAGCCCTACTTCTTACGCGCATAACAATGACAAGCCAATACTGGCTTTCACCTACTTTGCAACGCCCTCTGGCTTTGACACAGCTGCGCATCATACCTTTCATCAGTAGAACCAGTGTCATTTGTGTCAGTTGTACTCAACAGTTTGCGGATCTCAATCATACCTTTCATCAGTAGAACCAGTGTCATTTGTACTCAACAGTTTGCGGATCGCAATTGCAAGCATTTGCCTGGTTGCCAGGCTCACAGCAAAAGGCCACCAAGCCCACATCTTTGAACCCCTATTTCTAAAGCCCACAACAGATGACTTTCAAAGACACACAAATCCGCACAACCAAGCAAGTCTGCAATGCGCCATGTCTGAAGCACGTGGCGCATGATGTAGTAGTTGAACGGCTTAAAGAACAATGAGACAATGGACACAAGTGAGCACGACTGCGCCACCCTGTTTATTAGGACTGTCCTGCATGGCTGTAAGCATTTCATGAAAGACACACTTGACACACTTTGAGTTGCCAAACAATTATGGAGTGACGGGCTGCCCTGACCCACTTCCACTGTAGCTCAGCATTGACTAATACCAGGGCTGGCCACAACAGTGTCCTTTTCTAGGGTTGGCCAGAACCGTATTTTTACACCGTATATGACCGTATATTTGGTAGATCCCCGAATCCCCTGCGAAAGATACCGTATATATGCACCGTTTATTTATGGTTTTGCCCAACCCTATATTTGTTGCATTCTGGAGCGACTGGCTGCCCTGCCCTGCCCTGCCCTGCCCCGCCTCCGCTACAGCCAACACAGCTACCCCCCGCTATTATTATAAAAAGTACGAGAGAAGCTGAGGATTAGAACACGCACCGTGTGTGATCATGCACTTGGACAGTGCCCTGCTATTCATTGGGCGCGCGCACCACATGCATCATCATACAGCAACCATCGCTCACTTCCATTACCTCTAAAATGCGTCTGGCTGCCCAGGGCCTTTGAGGAGGGGGCAGCGGGCCCCTGTGCTCCAGTGCCCATACCAATGAGCAAGCTGTCCTGTTTGCCGGCGCTAGCACGGCTGCTGAGTGTGGGAACAGCCCTGCCCTGAGGGTCGGCTTGTGGGTTCACGGGCAAGCTGCCTGCGTGCTTGAGGGGGGCTTGCTCTGAACATGTTGTGTGCCAAAGTGTTTGATTTACGCGTGTGTGTGTATGCGTGAGTGTGCGTGTGTGCGCACGTGTGTGTATGTGTGTGCGTGTGTGTGTGTGTGTGTGTGTGTGTGCACCTCAAAGACGGTAGGAGTAAGGCTTGTGGACAGTGAGCCTGCGTATCTGAGGGAAATGTGGCTCTGCCAAGGTGGCTGGAAGGGTAGGTACGTGCTTATGGGGTTGAATGAATCGCCATTTTCAGCAGCACAGCCGACGGGTCAGCACGGGTCCTATACCTTTTTATTGAAGCGATTGAGTGTTGTATTGCAAATTCACGTTGTATTGCACATTCACGTTGTGTCTTGTGAACAAGCCACGGTTTTCAAGCTGCAAAAGAGAGGGCTTCAAGAGCATATGCATGTGTGAGTTGTGAGTGATTTTTGCTAGCGCGCAACAAAATGTGAGTCCCTACCAAACATTCTGAAGGGTGTCAAGGCATGGATTGCATTTTGCACACAAATTTGCATGCACATGTCTGATATGTGGTTTGGGCTACCAAGTGCTTCACACACACATACGTTTGCACACACCTATATTAGAGGAGAGGCCAACACAAACAGGCACATATATATATATATATATATTTTTTTGTGTATCTAAATATGTGTGCAAACACAACCATACACCTAACACACATACACACACGTGTACACCTACCTTGCTGCACAGCGCCACACATACACACACATGTTTAATCTTACCTTGCTGTATGCCCTGCAGACCGGTAGTGTGGCTGTGCCTGCAGTCTGAAGTGGCGGAGCTCACAGAGCCTGGACGCCGGGAAGACTGCAGGATTGCCGCCTGTGCACATACAACAGATCAGGGCACCACTCAACTTTCAGGGAGCAGGCGTTGTTGCACCTTGTGATGTTGATTATTATAACCTTACATATATATACGTATGTGTCTGTTGGGAGAGAGGAGCGTGTGTGTTTACAACAACATATCCTGGCTCTCACTGCCTGCGCAAATTCTCTTCTTCCCTATGATACCAGCTAATCCACACACTGCCCTCATCCTAAAGACACAGCTGCTGTGCCTAAGCATACTGTTCCCTCAATATATCCCTGGCTGTCACTGCCTGAGTAAATGTTCCTTTTTTCCTGCAACACAGTCGCTCTCTCCCACATTTAGTTCAACTGTCCTTAAAGAAGGGGAGGAGGGGAGGCCACGTCCGACCACCACACCCTCTAGGCTTCTTTCGAATGCTTCCTCCTTATTGAATGCTTCCTCCTCATCGAATGCTTCCTCCTTATCGAATGCTTCCTCTTTATCGAATACTTCCTCCCCTTATACCTATAGCCCTACAACGTATAGCCAACATCCACACCTGGTGCATGTAACTGTCCTCAGGGAGGCTACCCCCACCACCGTTCCCACTCCAGCGCTGGATGGCCTGCGCACAACATATACAGGATTGGTCTCACTGGTGCGAGCATCCACAACACACAGTATTGCACAACATTGCACAACATACAGAATTGGTCACACTGGTGCGAGCATCCACAACACAGAAATCATGCTGATTAGCATGCTTTTGCTTTGATGTTGTAGCAAGGTGAATGTGCACACATCGTTCACACCAAGCATGACAAGTAGGGTTAGCCAGAACCGTATATACACACCGTATACTCAAAATCCCTGCCAGACCCCATGTGCACTTAGTATATACGTATATACATGGTTGTGGCCAGCCCCAGTTAAGAGCTTTCACCTAACTTTGACAGTCATGAATGGCCCACGCTTTACGTGAGCAATGGGGCTCAACAATTGCAGTTGCAGCATGTGCATACCCTTTCCACTTTGACAATTCTTAAATTTAAATGCAGCAGAGCGTACCTCTCTCTCTCTCTCTCTCTCTCTCTCTCTCTCTCTTTCTCTCTCTCTCTCTCTCACACACACACACACACAGCTAATTACAGGTGACACACACACACATATAGCTAATAACAGGTGACGTATAAGTAGCCACCTTGTTTTATACATTCATTCCAACATTCAACGGTGCTATGCACTCTTGAATAAATTACAGCCAGCACAAGCCATGTGTACGCTGTGATTTGCATGGATGCTTCAAGCTGTCGCAACACGGTTCCTCACTCGCAAGCCCCACCCTGCGCACGCGCATCCATACTTTGGAAAAAAACAAAGCTACGCAGGCAGCTGAAACCACACTTCAAGCTTCAAGCTAAGAAGCTGTTCAGGACTTGAGCACCACGAAGGAAAACGGCAACGTTCACACAAGCCACTGTGCATGACATAAGCCGCTGTGCACCACATAAGCCGCTGTGCATCACATAAGCCACTGAGCAAGCCACTGTGCATGACATAAGCTGCTGTGCACCACATATGCCACTGAGCAAGCCACTGTGCATGACATAAGCCGCTGTGCACCACATAAGCCGCCATGCATTACTTGAGAAAGGCACACCTGCAAGTCTTGCTCCCCCTTGTTGGTTGCTGCCCTGAGATTTGGCACGCTAGAACGCATAGGCTTACTGCCACCGATGCTACTCGCATCGCTGCCTGCGCGCTTCTGCAGCAGCAGCGGCAGCTGATCCGGAGAGGTAGCACGGCAGCTGCCCGTGGCGCCAAATGGGGGCGGGAGCAGCGGGGGCTGTATGAATAAGTGTAGGTGTGTGCTTACGTGTGTTTAATCATATATGTGAGAGGTTGTGTCCATTAGTGTGTGCATGGATGGACCTGTGGATGTTTGTTTTTTCAGAAGCAGTCCTGCTGATCTCTGGAAGTGGCACAGGGAGATTTCAGGGCATTGATGTGTTTGCTTGTGTGCTTGTACGTGTATGTGCATTTGTGTGTGTATGTGTGTGTATGTGTGAGTGTGTGAATGTGTGTGTATGGACGCCTCATTATTAAATGTGGCGGTGTGGATACATTCACACAGCCACGTGCTTGTGCACGAGTACTTTACAAAACCAGTTTGTGTGAACATGAACACGCTTGTTTCATCGTACGAGCAAGGGCACACACTCACACATAAACATATAGGCATGAGTGAGCTACTGCGCTCACCAGATGAGACTGCTGCAAAGAGCAAGGAAAGTCCGTGCTTTCCACGCTCGGCGAATACAGTCTGTGGTCCCCAGGGGCACTGTAGCCACTGACGCTGTTTGCGTTGTTGCCGCTGATGTTGTTGCTGGATTCAAGCAAGCGGGAGCGTGCGTGTGGGGAGGCAAGGGAGTGGAAGTGCTGGTTGGTAAAAGCTGTATTGCTGCCGCTGGGCTGCACGCTAAGGGTCTTGCTCGAGGAGCCTGGTGCGCGCCCACGGTTGACAATCCCTCCCTGCAAGCAATTGTGTATTGCGTGTGTAAATGTGATTGTGAGTGTGTGCTGTGTGTGCGCGTGTGCACGTGTGTGCGTTTGTAGGCATGCGTGTATGTATGTGTATGTATGTTTGTTTGTTTGTGTGTGTGTGTGTGTGTGCGTGCCTGATGCTCACGTGCAAAGTCGTGAGCAGTCTCAACTGCGCGCACGGCATGGCGTGGAAGCTGCAAGTGCCTGTGAATCTTGCTGGAGAATGCAGGCGCGTTAGGTGGCAATTGAGGGGTGCGCAATGCCGAAAAAGGTAGCAAGCTACGTCATATCATACCACTGCATGACAAGCACACAGTACAAGGCACGACACAAGCGTGCAATACAAGGCACAGCTGTAACCACGCCATCCTCCCACCTGCTTTGCCCCATCCCGCTGCTGTGCAAGTGCATTTCTTAACGCACCCTGAGGCGTGGGGAACAACGCACCCCCCACCCCATTTCCTCCGCCCACAATTGAGCTCAAAATGCCCCCTCGCAGCCCCCCTCCCCCCCCAGTGCTGTTCACACTGTTGTCGCTGCTCGTCACGGTACTGCCCCCTACAGGAGCGTCCCCACAGTCCCCACCCCTGCCTGAATGACGTACAGCGCTCTCTGCTGCGGAAGCAAGGGAGGCGGTGACCAAGGCAGGGCCAGGTCTTTGAGACTCTATGCGGTGGAGGCTGGGAGAGTGGGGGTGGTTGGGGGAGAAGGGAGCAGGGGGGAAGTTAAGGTTGGAGGAGCTGGAGGGGTAGGCATCAAGGGTGGG
>Ga0307968_1000729_pt1 | contig 24857 bp, 24 predicted proteins | sample OrgLakmetagen650_FD_201834 | JGI IMG/M metagenome (GOLD analysis project Ga0307968, IMG submission 201834) | Saline water microbial communities from Organic Lake, Antarctica - #650 | ecosystem: Environmental > Aquatic > Non-marine Saline and Alkaline > Saline | place: Antarctica: Organic Lake...
GGTGTGGGTGTGGGTGTGTGTTTGTGGGTGTGGGTGTGTGTGTGTGTGTGTGTGTGTGTGTGTGTGTGCGTGTGTGTGTGTTGTGTGTATGTGTGTGTGTGTGTGTATGTGTGTGTGTGTTCCAGTACGTCACTTGCCGTGGAGCTAGGCAAAGCCACCATGCTCAATGGAAAGATGGGCAACTCCATCGTGGCCTGGGGCGTACGGATTCTGTCAGACCTCTTGATGAAACTTCTCCCATTCAGCTTTGCTCCTGGATGATGCTGCCTTATTGCACCTGTGGTGGTTTTGCCTTGAGCAGGGCGCAGGACATTGGAGGAAAGCATTGAGGAGCTTTATAAGCCACGATAATGTTTGTCCCAAAACACTCGTTTTGAAAATGTTGTGGGGGCTACCAAAATACCAACCAATCGTTGACAGATATCTGGTACCGATTATTCATCCGTCCACAGACGTTAAATTAGTACGCGAATATGCATTTCTGTAAAAAGTCCGAAGCAAGTGAGGGGACACTTACGATTTACCTGTCAGTCCTCATTTCCTGCACAGCACAACTGGCAGATTCCATTTTCTTAAAATCTGAACTTCCCATGACACCAGCGAGCACCAGGAGAACTCTCCCCAATACAAAAGATTAAATGCTAGGCATACATACATCACAAATACTCAGGACGTACTTGCACCGTAAATCTCCTGAGTATCCTTCTAGGATCAACAGGTACAGCCACACGAGAGTACATACCCTCCACTCCGATCCGCGGAGTCACTGGTCTACGCCAAGACAATCGAGAAAGGAACCTTGCATGGCATTATATCTGATGTATCAAAGCTTAAAAGTAAGGGCCCCGGGGCCTGCCCAACTTTCCTGGTCCCGGGGCTACCCGCCTGTCAACACATTCTGTTTCATAAATATGAAATTTGAGAACTAGAATGAGACGTAGAACACAATCCCTTATCCGAGCAACACCCTGCCTCGAGCTCCCACCATGTGATCCCCAAGAAAAGCCCTTTCTTCTACTATACTCCCAGGGAGGGAGATTGTGTGCCTTTGCATCCATTGCATAGTGCAGACCGCAACAGCCACTCCTATGTAAACCTGTAGGGTCTAAGTTTAACTCTAAACACTGCATACACGTAGGCTGGACAGAGGGAGCATTATCAGAGGTGGTCATCTGAGGCCCCAAACAGGGGTACTTTTGAAATGTGAATTGAGTATGGTGGCCGGGACTGGCAACAATCAAGCTCAGTTCCCAGAGGTAGCTGCTGATGGCACCCAAGCTTGAATGTTGCCAGTCCCGGCAAAACTGTCTAATTGCCCGCGGCGTGAACCCTATTTTTCACCATCATTCTGTCATATCTCACCACCCACTGACCAGATTTGTGTCATTTTTATATGAATTGTCTACATTTCAATAGAAAGTATCGTTGCAACAAAAATGGGGCAAAACGGAGCAGAACTTGACCAGATACCCCATTATGGCCCATTTACCTTAAAGAAAATCAGCAAAAGGGGTGCCAAAAGGGTGAAAAACCAACCTTCACCAAATATACTTTTCAAACCCTAGGATGATTTGGTATCATAATGGAAATTCTCCTATCTTGTTTTAAGATGAAAAGAGGCCCTGGTTGGGGCGTGGTGGCCTGTAATGTGGAAACTCAGTAGCAAAACTTGAACTGTATTTCTGTCCAGATCACTGAGGTGGTCCTTTTGGCCCCAAACTTCATGAACCATCTAGTTATATCATTCAAACATGATTTGCATAAAAAAGTCACATTTCAGGACATTTGCTCAGTTGACCCCCTCTGGAGCATTATGGCCCAGAGGAGCGGCATCTAATCAAAGGCAAGCAGGTTCTGTAGATCTTTGTTAAACAAAACTGCACATATAATGCATTATATGTTGCATATACATTTACTTCTACCGCTTTACATAACAATATTAATACAGCCACCCCTAACCTGATTCTCATTAAGTGGCTTAATACTAACGTTTGGCGTTCAAAAAAACAAGTTGGTGGCATTTCAATGATCCTGGCCTTAAATTATGTTGGTTATGTTACCAATACCAGCATAGCATGTGACATGAACACGTGTTTCTCAAAAACATAAGGCTTGTCGGCGAATGGCTCCGTTCACCATTTTGTCAACTTTGTTGTGAGTTGTGAAGTTACAGGCACGCCCTCAGAAGCCGGCTGGTTTCAGGCCAAGCCTACAACCTTATTCGTGTTACTTGGATAAAGACATCACAAGTCGTGCTAAATATCAAGTGATCACTTCATATTTGTTTGCTAGTAAGCAACACAACTTCAACTCACTCTATTTACCGTCATTCACAGAGTTGAGCAAATGGCAAAATAACTGTTCCCCTGTGGTGCGAGGCTGGTAGGGGAGGTTGAGGATAAGGAAGGTCGAAGGGAAGACAGGGGTCAACAAGAGGGGCAGCAAGCCAAAGGACGGAGAAACAAACAAAGTTGAGTGTCAAGTTGATGGTGGAAATTTTGAAGAAAAAATATGTAGGTACGCTAATTGCACAAATGTAGGGCTTGCAGGTTAGGATGGGTGAGGTTTTACTTCTAGTGCCGATTCAAGGAACTGTTGAGTTGAGTTTGTAACACTTTGGGTGACCTTTCATTTTCAGTTTTTGGAGTGATACTGATTTCCTTAACCTATTTTTTAGCACATGCTTTCCTCTTCAGGTTATGGCTAATTGTTCAATTGCAGTGAAAAATGTTGCACCATGTACTCGATGTTATTACTACCTCGATTATTGTAAGTTTTTTACATGCAATTTTTTGTTTTGAACAGGTGTTTTGAGCAGTTTCAGTTGCAGTGCTGATGCTATGAATACCGGCTTGACGTAAAGTGCTCAGATATTTCAGGAGTTGTCTTATAGGAAAATATTCAGTTCTCTGCTTCAGCTGTAGAACTGGAGTTCTTGCGTAGTAGCGTAGGCTGAGATCTGGCAAGCACTTTGCATAAAGTGCTGTGTACTCTCGTTTTAGGCGTTCCTTTTTATGCCTTGCTTTTGCTCGGGTTGTTTTTCCCGCCCCCCCCCCCTCAGCTTGTGCTTTGACTTGTGGGTGTTCCCATCTGAGCTCGCTTGAATTTGACTTATGGACTTGCCGCTTGCTTCTTTGCGTTGTGTTGCTTTTTTGAGGGCCTACAGCCCATTTTTGGTTGTAGCCTTGGTGGGCGGGTGTTGTAGAGGCCTTGCTGGCTGAATAGTTGTAAGGGCCCTGCTGGCCTTACGGACTTGGCACTTGCTTCTTTGCGTTGTTTTGCTCTTTGAGGGCCTGCAGCCCATTTTTGGTTTTGATCTCCCTCCACGGCAGCTTGGTGTAATGACGAAGCCTACAGCAAACTGTAGCATAGAACCGTCTTTTTTTGTTGTTTGACTGTTAGACAGCAGTGTGTGGAATGGTTCTCAACACCCATTGCAATTTGCTGACTTAAGGCCTTAAACTCTTTTTGTTTCTTTCTTCTCCTCTTTGATTGGTGGGATGCTGTATGGCACAACCCATAATAGTGTAATTTCCTTGATCCATGCCGGGAGTTTTTACACTAGGCAATATTTTACTTTCACTTTACTATATGCAAGTATACTTGATCAGTCACTGTGCGTAATTGAAATAGTTGTGATCTGATTAAGTGTGCAGATCAAGATATAAATTATAAAAGGGTGTCAGATCACCAGGGTTTAGAAGATACGGAGGTCTTTAAAAGGCTGCAAAGAAAGACAAAGAGGTCTTTAGGGAGCTCCTTAGGAAAGATAAAGGTCCTTACAGAGCTAAGTCAAGTATACAGGCCTCCATAGCCTCCTTTCCCATGGAGGCCTTTAAGGAGGTATGTAAGGAGGTTTTAACCTCCGTATGGAAAAAGGGACTCCAATAGAGTTTGGTCTACACATGCCACCTTTCCGAACAACACCCTGCTGGTGTGCAGACCCTTTCCTAGCTCCCAACCATGTGATCCCCAATGTGAAGCCCTTTCTTCTACTATTCTCCCAGAGAGAGAGATTGTGCCTTGCATCCATTAAATGGTGCAGACCGCCACCGCCGCTCCTATATAAGCTTTCATTCTAGAAACAAACTGCAGAAGATGTTTATGGTGATCAGCTTTGCTAGTGTGTTCTCTATACCTGGCTCCTAAAAAAGGCATCTGCAGCTCTAAAGTTAATTCTATTTTTGATAAATGGCCGGACCCTTTCCGTCTAGCCGCTATTCCTTATATCCTCTTGCCTTCAACCTCCCTCAAATATATGATTGGACTTTTGCATGGCAGTGATCACTGGAAAGTAAGAGCAAGCCTAGTGCTTACCTCTATCAAATGTGCATCCTCACTATAATAAAAGACTTACTTACAACAATGAAGGGTTTCAAGGTGCTAGCACTTCAGTGTTCCTTCCTTAATGATGCTCGATGTGTAAACACTGCGAGCGAATCAACCCAAGGGACAAACTTTGATATAAATCAAAAAATAATTGAAAAATGGACGTTGGCCGATTCAAAATGTGAGCATTGAACGCAATAAGTAAAGTGAGAATTTATGGTAATGTGAAAGAAAAAGACTCATGGAAAGTACTACACTCCTTTTTTCCCCCAAATAATTAGCCATCATAGTTCTAGAAGTTGGATAAGGACTTTCACGTCCACCTATATAAAAGTAGCAGTTTGTAACACAAGAATAACAAGTCCAATTATACTCTTTAATATGAGCGTGCTTGTGCAATTGTTGCCTGGCCAGGTAGAAAGACTAAGCAGTTTTCATTGTGCGCCCTAAACTGATATTTTCCAGCTGACCCCAGCTAGGTCCCAATTTGATCTCTACAGGTGTAGGAACTTTGAGCTTCCACGCACTTTCCATGACACGCCTGACAAGTGCAGCCACGTCGTTCAAGCGATCTTGTCGCACCTCAAAGACAAGCTCGTCATGGACCTGAAGATGGGTGATTGACCTCAGAATTGGGTTAATCTGAGACAAGACTAAAAACATTGAGGTCCTCCTTGCATCAAATTCTATCCTGATAATAATTTACCAATTCAACATTTATTTGCAACGTAAGATTTAACACCAGAAGCTGTTGTAGCAATGAGTTCCACAATTTTTGAAGGTCCTGCTTACAAAAAATATTAGGTAAACCTTTGCAAGCAAAGTCTTTGTAGCTTAGAACACAGGCGCACATACAAGCACAGACACGCATGCTCGTCACCTAGCCATTGCCAATTTCAAGTTATCTCTGTTACCCACCATGAGCACCAATTTAGCAGCGTTGAAGTACTCTGGTAGGTTCAAAACGGCGTGTAGACGCACCATAGCAGACTTTATCAAGTCTGCAGTTTTTCAAAAGAGGCAAATAAGTCGATTAAAATATTGTTGGTTGGTGTCACGCTCTCACTTTGCATCAGGTGGAATTGATTTAACGCAAATTAAGAGTTTTGAGGAGAAAGAAGCTACAAAGCATGCGGATACAGCTGTAACGCCAGTTTTGTGTCGCGAGTACTGTCTACACCCAGAACACCCTCTGACTTTCACTGCCTGCTATAGTTATTCCCCCTTTATTTTTTAACTTCTGCTTACCTGCACCGCTGCCCTGTGTGAGTGTAGACATGGCTTGCCTCTCTGCAGCATTGCGAGCCTGTGGACCGCGCATTGTTTGCAATCACGCGTAGTAATACAAATGTTGCTGAAGAGGGTAAGGTCCTCTCTCTTCTCGCCCTACTTTCTTCGCTTTTCCACTTATTCCCTTCCTTTGCCCTGTCTTACAACTCAGTAATTTACATATGCAATGGCTTAATGCAACACCAAACACTCACCTCTCCATGCTTGCTCGTGAGTGCAGCAAATACACGCCTGCGGCCTGCAAATGTTGTTGCCCTGCCCGTTTGCCTGAACTGCTCCCTTAGTTGCCTGTGGTACAAGGTAGAGAAGAAGTAGCGCAGAATGAGTTGATGAGCGTTACATGTCAGCATGTCACCAAAGCAGAAGCTCTTTTCATTCGACATGTGCAGGTCACCTGCGCTTGCTGAGATGTGCCTTGATGACCTGATTCATGTCCATCAAAACTCATTGACACATCCATTTGCTCAGAGTTACTCGAAAGGCCGTCCTCGCTGATGCCCTAGGGTGGCTCCCTGTACCTCCACTACCTCCACAAAAAGACATAAGTAAAAATACATCCGCAAGACATACTCACGTTTTTGACCAATCGATTGCTCCTCTAAGGCCTGGCACTTGCTGAAGGAATGAGTCCTTCCAGCTCTGCACCCGGCTTAAATCTTTGTCCATGTCAAGCTCGTTAGCTGTTTAGATAAAAAAAGTTGATTTAATTATGTAAGATAGCGTTTGGAAACATAGGACATGGTCACAACGTATGATACACATTTGTATCAAACTATTTCACCCACCAAGGCGCTGGAGCCCCATGCCATATATTATTCCATACGTCAACCGCTTGGCTTGTTCCCGCTCAGGTTTTGTCACCTGATGATAAGGGGTGAACAATACGAGCACTTTATTTTCTCTGTGAACAGACTACTGCATTTTGTCACTCAGTATCGGCTGCTCAAGGCAGGCAATTGTTTAAATGGAGTAGTAATTGTCTGTCACCACTTCCCTTGCCTAGAAACTCAACAACAAGTACTCTGTTTTTTTTAGCTCCAGTGTCCTCGACCAAATTACTATTAACTGGCTGAGACCAACACTTTTACCTGCTCAACGCTTCACGGTTCATATTATACTTTTACATCCAGGAAAATTGCACGTACCTTATCTTTTGTGCATCCCTTCCAATGACAGACCATGATAGAAAATGGGTCCTCTCCCTCACGTTGGCAAGTGGCACACAGATCACGATCTCCGCTTAAGTGGGCAAGGATGCGAAGCTCAAGCTACAATTGTATTAAGTATGCAGATCAGATCATGTCAAGGAAGTGAACGGAGGTGTTAGGTGATATGATTGAAAATTTAATGTACGCAATTATAAATGGAAAGAAAATATATGAGCGGGGGGGTGTTAAGCACCCCCCTGGTTTTTGATTATTTTTTGTATGAAGCAGAAATAGAAAAGATGGGATTACTCTTTTTATATTTTTGCCGGGCTGAAAGTATATGATAGATTATTAAAAGCCATTAATAAAGCATCTCTTGGTTGTAAACTTCCATTTGTCCATATCTCTAACAGAGCAACTTCTTTAGCACTAACATCTAAACCTGATTAAAAAAATTGAGCAAAAGAGTCTTTACTAATTGTAGAAGGTACAAGTGATTCAGTAAAAGAAGAAGGAATCTTAATATCTTTATAATGGCTATACCCTTCCGGCGTACATAAATTGTCTAAATCGGCTTTCGATAGATTTGTAACATAATCTAATAAAGTTTAAGACATAAAATTTTTTTCTTTATTAAGGGGCGGCCCCTGCAGAAGGCTTCTTGAAAATTTCCCCGACCCTTAAGAGAAAAAATGTGTGTCTTTAGCTAGATAGTCCATGGTATGGTAAAAAAAGGGAAGAATGTAAGCATAACTGAGAGCACGAAAAAAAGAGCACTATATGTATATGTATATAGATACATACATATATGTATCCAAAAAGAAAGATAAAAAGGGAGAGAGAGAGAGAGAGAGAGAGAGAGAGAGATAGATAGATAGAGAGATAGATAGATAGATAGATAGATAGATAGATAGATAGATAGCGAGAGAGAGAGAGAGAGAGAGAGAGAGAGAAAGAGGACATAATGTGTGAGCCATACTGCAAGCACACCTGCTTGTAGTCAACTGACAATATGACATGTCCGGGCGAAGCCACAAAAGCAGCACGGACGTTCAGGCAGACAGTGTGCATGTGCTCATGGCCTTCTAGTTCATACTCAATCGGACGAGGCACAACCTGCAAGTTAGGATTAGGCATTGGGTGTGTTTTGATTATATACAGTTGGTCAAGGCATTCAATAAAGTCATGCTTTTGCTGTTTTGCTTGTGAGTTTATCCTGCACTAAGATCCGGAAACGTGTCTGGATGGTGGAAATCCTGAAACAGTGCTCAAGGTTCCTGAAGTCATAGCACGCATGTCATTGAATGATTTGATCAACCCCGCAATTGAACATGCAGAGCACGACAAATGGCTCCATCAATTCGACTTATCTCTATTCATATACAATTTTGACACAATGAGCAGAAGGTGCCATATTTTGGGTGAGCAATTTTAAATCAGGAGGGGTTTGTTTGTTAAGGTATTGGCCATGTCAGCGGCATGTCCAGGCTGGCGTCCTATTGCCAAACGATGTAGTGGAGGTATGTGTTATATGTTATATACCTAAATGTTAAATACCATATACCATTACACATGCAACATTGGAGAGGTGGCAGCAGATGGAGGCAGAGAATCTGCAGGGTGTAAGTAGCTGAATAAACTGATTGAGTTGGCAACAAGTGGAAGTAGCCTTTACAGCATTGATCGTGTGTGGATGCGTGCAAGATTGATGAGCAAAGTGATCTCACCGCGCAAGTTGCGTCGTCCTTCATTTATAATGTGTTATATAACTGGTGCGTGCTCATGTTTATGCGCTGCTTTGAGGGTTTAGTTTGGAATGGCGCATCGTCAGCTAGTAGGAAGGATGGTGTGAGTGTGTGTGAGCTTATTGCTAAATGTTGACATCGTGAAATGTGGAGTGATTGTGTACAGGCAAGGGACAAGTGTGTTCGGGTGCCAAGGTATTGTGCGGCACGTGTTTTTTGTGGGGTGTCATCTTAATGCAGAAAGGAAGGAGGGGAGAGATATTTTAGTTGCGTTGTTGGTGAAAGTGCATGTTTGCATGTGCGTGCGTGTGTATGTGCTTTCCTCAGCTAATCAATTTTACACGATACCCACAATCAATTGAGACAGGATAGTGCTAGCGACATATACTCAACGCACGTGCAGCGATGGCTCTGTCATCGCCAGCCTGCCTGTATCTGTGCCTGCCTGCAGGAATGAGCCGTGCACGCGCACAAAGCAATCCATGCCACAGCCTGCGTGCGTAGACCAATAACACATCAGTGGGGTTTATTTTGCTTTTTTTGTTGCATTATTGGCGATCATGAATGGCAGGAAGCAAAGCTGGAAAGTTTTAGTGACTGTATGCTTGCTTGCCTTCAAAAAATTGTGCGGCGTAGTCCCTAGCCACTTTATTGCTCACACAGAGGCCTGTTATGAGTCCCTGCGATTGAAAAATCAGTGAAATCAAAAGTTGTAGAAACATGTCACTTTCATGTCGTGAAAAGCATCAGGCTTTCAGCGTTAGCAAAAATTATCAGCTCATAACTAACATCACCAGGGGCCCATAGCGTATGCAACAGGCTTTATCTTAGAAGAGAAAGGAAACTACTTGCCTGCAGCAGTCCCAACTGCTTTTCAAGAGATCTGTGCTCAAGAATCTTTAAAATAATCGGATGTGCGTTTCGCATGTCCTGGAGACGGATTGTTAAGTGTCATCAGTATCAAAAGTGTTGGCCATGCATTGACAATGTAATCGCAAACCCTCGTGTCACAATGTATTAAACTGGATCAGATGCATGTGCAGGCAGGGTGCGGACTATCAACTCACTAGAAGCTCGGGCTGTCTGGCGCTGATATGTCCTGCATGGACATGTTGGTTCAATCACTTGGCATCATTTCTCACTTGCAATTGCATTACGAGCTGTAGATAGATGCCAAGTCCCGTCAAGCTGGCCCAGTCAATCATGAAGTCGCTATCGGTATTGAGGTGGACCAACAAGGCGTTTGCTTAAAGCATCAGTGCACCAAGTATGCCTCTGCTTTTTAAGCATTGCCGGTTGCTAATTTACGGCCATTGTTGTAAAACGTGACAGATTTTAGACATCACACCAAGCCAATCAAATGAAAAACTACGCAGACAGCAAAACACTCCCTGCATCAATTAAGGAGAAGGAGACACATTGGCCTGAAGTGCCGTGAGTCTCCCCCACCAAGCCAATTGGCAAAGAGGGGGAAAAAGTGTTTGCCACACCTGTTTTGTCATTCTTGGCAGCGCTATTAGGCACGGAGATGCCCAGGTCCTGATACAGAAAGCGTGATACCTCTTGAGGCGATGCAATGTTGACCTCCTTGCCGGCAAGCTGCATCGTCAGACAGACATACCGACGGATAAACAGAGAGAAATTAACCATTTATTACAAGGCGTAGCTGTTTACCTGCTGCTGCTAGACAGATGGCATCGTCATTCTGATAGTTGTTGGTACCAAATGAGGTTGTACCAACAGTTTTGATTTAAGAAGTTGGGAAGACTGAGTCATTGAAGATGCAGCAAGCTCAGGAGTGCCTGCCTGGGTTCACGTCTGCTGTGTACTAAAGCATAATGGAACAAACATAAACATAAACATGCACACACATACACATACACATACACATACACATACACATACACATACACATACACATACACATACACATACACATACACATACACATACAAATATACATACGCATACACACACATATACGCAACCAAAAACCTGATTTATTCGCCTTGTAAGCTGCTGCAAACGAGTCATCAAGGGGCATCTTTGCTCCAACATGATCCGCAGGTTTATGCCCATGCCAACAGTCTCCATAGAAGCCAGAACGCCAACCTACATTCGTCGATCAGCTTTGTGAGTGACTGAGTTGTGTATGATCATGTTGCAGGTACAGCAAGTACAGATCAGAGTTTGCTTATAATTGTTACGTGTATCCAGCAATGAATTGACATCCAAGCGATAACCTTTTTCCCAAAGTAACAATCATGCGCTGTGTATTGGACTACGCTACGTTTTGATGCTATGTAGGACACACATATCGCAGCAGCGCACTTGGTCCTGTGCACACATACAAACATGCATACAAGCGTTTTTCCTTTTGTGTACATATAAAAAGAAAGAAAAAAAGAAAGAAAAAAAGAAAGAAAAAACTACGTAGGCAGTGAAAAACACTCCCCACATTAATTAAGGAAAAGGAGCTACATTGGTACCGGGTACCGTAAAACTCCTATTGAAAGGGCAATGGTCAAAAATCCAGCACCGCGCAGTGTACACCTTTGCCTTTTGCTCTCGCATTCAAGCCAGATGACTTGACGAAATGAGTTGAATAAGCATTGGTTAAAGAAGAGCCAAAATGCTGAAAGTAGCCGATGGTAGGTCTGTACAAAGAGTTGTAGCACAACCCCCCTTGCTAGGCTAAAGCCTGAGCAAAGTAAATGACAGCCGACAACGTTACCAGGCTTATGACACCCCTTCAGCAGCATCTTTCAATTTCCTTACCAGTGGCATTTCAATGTCCATCAAGGGTCCATCAAGCCCGCTGCTGTACAGCTCTTTTTTTTTTCCCAGCCACAACTTTTGCGCCAGAGCAGCTTGACTCATGGTCTCCACCTGTGCAAGGCATTAAGAAATAAAAAGCCCACGTTTTTTGGGAGAGCTTCAGCAGCACTGTATGTTGTATGACGATGCCAATCCCATGACTTGTGCAACGCAAGCATTAGACTTCACACTCAAAGGCGCCGAAAGGGGGTGATGCATGCCCGGTTTGATTTTGGGCGCATTCCGAATGTCAGGGGTAAATCGGTTTGTTCTAACCTGGCATTTCAAAAATTGAACCCAACACACCCTAGACTCATTACTGTTCACCTTTGTGTCTAGGCTAATTACTTGATTAGTTGCTTCTACATTGCCTTGCCAACCCTGCTGCTCATGCAAATCGTACTGACATGGCGCTCTCCCCTCCAGCAGGCCATGAGCTGTGCGGCTGCTGGGGCAGCAGGGCTGGCAACTAACGCCAGCACCTGTGACAGAGCGGCCTTTCCCAGCTGTTTTTGCACCATGCCTTGGAGTTGCTGCGTACAAGGTGCGCTTGACAGGTTTTTTTGGAGGCATGGGTGTGCACAAATAAGATCTGTAAAGGAAGCCTAGTTATCAATAGGTGTTTGAAGAGTAACCTTAACTTTGAGGGTTAGGGTTGGGTTTCAAAAATTAAAGCCGGCTGCATACAAAATGGATCTCGCTGGTTTGCTGTTGTCACACAAATGATAAGATAAAAAGTCAAAGAGTCCAAACACCTTAGAATGTGCCATGCGTCCACTGTAGCCGCCCGCATGAGTTTCCTTATCTGCTGGGTCCAGCACCCAGGAAAGTAGCAATGCGTCGACCACTGGTGGTACAATGGCAATTGCCGGAGCCAGGGATCCATTCATGCAATTGCTGCCATTGCCTGCTGCAACTGCTCCGAGGTTGATCGAGCTGCTGTGGATAGGTCCGGCAAAGGCGGAAGGGGTGGTGGGGGGGATGGGTGGAGTGGGGCAAGGGTGAGAATGAGGACGAGGGTAGGAGCGAGAGGACAGATGCATCAGCGACACCAGCTGCTCCTTCAAGCGGAAAGTGACCTGTGTAATGCATATTAAGAGTATGTTTCTGTGACGTATGGATTCTGTTCTCGCGGATGTTTTCGATAAAAATTTGCACACAAACCCAAATACACACCCAGACATGCAGCACCGCCCCGCACCTTCATCAATGATACATCCGCTAACACATCCTGCAGAATTCCCAGCATCTCCTGCCTCCTAGCCGCCCCTGACCCCTCCCCACCACCCCCATTTTCCTTGACGTCCTCTATGGCAAGGAGCTGCACAAAGTACAGCCCCTCCTCCCCAACACAAATTCCCAGTCCCTCCAAAACCCCACTGCCATCTGAGACACCACCTCCCACTCCTTCATCACCAGTACCCCCACTGAAACTCCCTGAGCGTGCTTTTGATGCAGATCTGCCGGGAAGTGGAGGCAGCTGAGCAAGGAAGGTGGCGGGGGGCTTGAACTGGAAAGCAAAGCCAAAGGAGCCTGCTTTGTGGATGCTGGCCTGCAAGGTGCGCAGCTGGGAGGGTGTCTCTATCAGGGTTCCACCTTTCCTGCCCTGTTCTGGCCGGGATGCTGGGATGATGGGTGGGGGAGGAGTGTCTCTTGGCTTGTGCTGCTGCTGCTGCTGCTGCTGCTGCTGTTGTCGTAGTAATGCTGGCCCTTGAAGCTGCGGCTGTGGCAAAGCCTGCACTGTTGCCTGATGCTGGTGCTGCTGCTGGTGCTGCTGCTGCAGGACTAAACCTGCCTTTGCTCGTTTGCTGCTGCAGCTGCTACTCCCGTGACCGCTCTCCAGCTCCCTAGTTGTGCTGTATGGTCGCTTCAGCAACATTGACTGGTGGTGCAGGCTACACCCAGCTTGACTCTTGGATTTGCCCGCTGCTGCTTGTCCTTCCTCGCTTCGGCCACCCTTCCCTACCCCTTCTGCCCTGGCAAAACCTGAACTGTTGCCTCCTGCCAACCTTGCTGCCAATCCTGCTTCCCTTCCTGCTGGTATTGCTCCTCCTGATGCTCCGCCTATTGCCGCAGGTCCCTCAGCTGCTTTTTCTTCTGAACTTGCTTCTACAACTCTAGCTGCTGCTCCAACTCCACCCTCTGCACTGCCTCCATCATCTCCCTCATAATCACTGCCCTCAGACCCCCCCTCATCCTCAGCTTGAGCCAGCGCGCGTGCGTTTTGGCTGAGGGGTGCCGCTGCTGCTGCTTCTGGTGGGGCTGCAGCCTGTTCACCAGGCTGAAATGTTGCGTCAGGGATAGAGGCAGGTGGGGGGGTGGTAACGCAAATCTATAATCTAAAAGTAAACGCCACCAACCACCAGCGGTTTGATTTTTTTGTGCTAGAGCAAGTGGAACATAAAGACGAGCATGGCCTCCCATGGGAGAGGTCACCGCAACAGCCCATTAATTCCCCCTTTTCAGACGACATACACGAGCCCTGTCATCTCTAGCCAAACATATATTTTTGCTGTACATAAGGGACTCCTCACCTCAATTTGCCTCAAAGCAAGGAGCTCTTTCGCCTCCTCTTGGAGGCTGGTCGCTCTGGCGTTGCAGTAGTCATTGGCACTCTGCTCAAGCAATGAATTGGAAGTTTGCGTTAAATATGAAGGTGGCTTTTAAAATGTGCTTTCATGCTCCATGTTCTATGCCAGGTGCGATGTTTTCCTTAATCTTTGATGGAGGAGTCTTACAGTACCCGGTACGAACGTGGCTCCTTATCCTTATTTGATGCGAGGAGTGGTCTATCACTACCTGCGTAGTTTTTCCTTTTCTTATTTTTTGTGGAACCAATACAGTGCATTTGTGGCACCTAAATGTGATATAGACAGACCATACCATTAGAAAAAAACTGTGTGGGCTTTAACGACCACCCCCGCCAAAACTTAATTAAGGAACGTCAAGGAAGTGATCTTGGCAGCTGGGATAAAAAGTGGTTTGTTTTTCTATGCATTCCAAAGTATATGAACTGACCTTATGAATCATAATCGCGGCACTGTACTCCAGCTTTGTGGCTTGTTCAGTAGGGTGGCCACCTGACAGTCAAACACACACACACACACACACACACACACATACACACACACAGGCAGGGGTTTGTGAACAGCAGATGTCACTTGCTCAGTTTCTATATTGCATGCAAAAAGGGGTGAATTCGAAGCAAGACTAGAGTAGAAGCCTTTAATAATCAAGGCATGCTGCAAACCCCACCAGCACAGGTGTTTATGTAGCTAGAACAAGAACAATCTGCTCTACCTGCTGCAAGGATCTCAGTCAGACGTGTGACATTGCATGCAGCCACAGCCTCTGGCGTCTTGAGGCTGCGAGTGTATAGTATGAGTGTTAAAGGCCAAGAGGAAGCATACGCAGTAAAACCACTTCCAATATCTGGCTGGCATTGATGACCTTGGACTTCTGTACCTGCAGCCTTCGATATATCAAGTGACACAACCAAATGTGTTATGACATTTGAGCTGGTAGTATGTTGATAGACCATTTCAGAGGGCAGTCACCATTCTGCAGCTCATCGAACACTGAAACCTTTGACCAAATTGTATTTCAGGTAGCTTGCGTGGAATTTCTGACATCACCACATTCATTGAACACTGTAACCTTTTACAAAACTGTAGTTCAGGTAGCTTGCGTGGAGTTATGACAACATCACGTTTGCAAGGATGCACATGTCAGAGTGGTTTATATGTATGTCAAAGTCTGCCCACCAAATGCTTAATAACGACACCTACCCAGATTTGAACAGTTTCCTCGCGCGGTGACCTTTTACGCCCTTCAACGTCTCAGTCAGCTGTGTAAGCTCGCTCTTTATCCCCAGATTAATACGGCCTGTGCCAAATACATGCACAAGTACCATTTGCAAACACAAGCACCAACTGCACAGTGGTACATACATAATACATAATACATAAACTGATTTATGAAAGGAAGAACGTTTTCGCTTGATGCAGACATTGCTTTCAGGTAGCAAAAGGGATTCATGCTACAGTTCGTATTGCTCCGCGCTTACTTTGGAATTTTGAGGTCAGGTTTGCTAAGTCGTCCCAGCCCATTTCTGCCGAAAACCTTGAAACCATGCCAGCCGTCTTTGCACATATCTCCTGTGAAGTGCGGTTGTTAGCAAGTAACGTACATGTCTATTACATATTTTCTGTACTAGGGAACTAGCAAACAGAATGCCACACGTGTTGTCACAAGCTCTTACCTGCAGCCCACGTATTCCTGGCAAGTCAACATTGTATCTCTCAACCAACAACATGGGAGGAACCTGCAGCAAACCAAGAAAAATAGAGGGCAAAAACCATTGACCCTGAACTGCCCTTCCGCAGTCTTTAAAGGAACAAAAGCGCAAAAAATGGGCATTTTGGATTCCTTTGCGGCACTTTAATCTGGCCCTTATGCGGCCCCACAGACCTACATCAATGGAGTTCCGTTAATATGTGGCCAGGCAAGTTAAAGCTACCACCTTTTTCACAACGTCTGCTCCTGTTCCTTGCCTAGATTTTGCATCGCTACTAAATTCATAATTTCTTCCGTCCATAAGCATGCTAATCTTAAGCATTAAAAGTAAGAACAAAACTTTTCAGAGGGCTTCAAATGAATCCTCACCTTTGTTCCAATGTGTATGCTTCCCTACTAGTTCCAGCATGATGGCTACAAACAAATTACAACACCTCATATATAACATATGTATGTATCCGTAAGCACCCTCTGAAAAGAGCGTACGTACCTCGGCGACCAGATCTTGCACAATGAGTGCGACAAAAAGTTTTCTGGCAATGCGCTCGTCCTCCTTGTGCTCATTCTGAATGAAACAGGAGATAAAACAGCAATGCGGCACTGAGCTTGTGTCCAGTTCTGTATGGTGCTAAAAAGGATGTCAAGACTGCATTGCTCAATTCGGGTGCATCATCACCAAACCCTTAATCTCGAGGGCGTTACATAGGCCAATAAGAAATATCAAACTAGTGCCTCCATAAAACGCAGAAAAAATAGAACGGAAAGAAGTTTGGGAACACGAAAGGCTGGATAGAAGAAATAAGAATTCAAGATGCAATCAGAACATTTTCAGCTCCAAGCTCAAAGGGAGGCGAAAGTTCCCTACCAGGATCTTGGCACTGGATATGCTTCCTAGCATCCTCTTTTGCACATACCCAACCTTGCAGCCCACCTGGAGTTGATGAGCAAAGTAACCCAGATTTGGGTACAGGAAGAATGACTCCTATCTAAAGAGGTGATCAGCAATTGCTTATTGCTTATGGTGATCCATAAGCAAAGAGGCAATAAGGCACATTCTCACCTTCTCAACAACAAGTGCACCAGGCCCAGCCAAGCTCAGAAGCACAAAGTGAAATCTGCACCAGAATGAATCACGCTGTTCAGCACACTGCAAAGCAGCTACTTGAGGTAAAATGAAGCGCACTTACTTTCCATGCAGCAATCTTTAGCTGTAACTGTGAAGCATGCACCAAATTACAACAATATCGCCTCCTTACGTTTTCCAATCAATCCTGAAGGCCTCATTCTGAGCAGGCACGCACAAAAACGCCATGTGCAGGTCTGTGCCTGTGTTCGGCAAGACCAATGAGTGGGAGGCCTTCATGAGATCTTGCCCAATTAGTACTGCGTCGAACGGGTCTAAACCTGCATTGAAAGAAGATCCACGCCATACATGGTTGAGCGGACTCGGTTAAATGCCGGTATTTGAAGCAATTTGGCATGACTCCGCTTCTTCCCCAAACAGTGCTGTGCTAGAGATCAAGCAAAAGCTGATTGCGTTTGATTATAACGTTGCAGATTCACGAACCAGAAAAGGAGCACGCTTTTCCCATGCCTGAGGCTGTCCAGGTCTTGGACACCATGTCCCACCTGCAATTGTGCATTTAACAGTGGTTTACATTGCAATCCAGCACACACAGTTTTGATGTCAGAAACGTGCAGGCATGTTATAAAGGCTGCTAAAGTGCTGGCAGCAAAGCCTCTGCATCTCATGCATCCGACAGTGCTCACACAATAAAACGGCGAGAATGTAGCCACTCAATCGCGCAGCAGGTTGCGTTAGATGCTGCTTGGTAGCCCTCAGTAGCGCACATCAGGGTACTCTGTGAGCAAGTTTGTATGCAGACTGTGCAAGTTGAGTGATGCAAAGCATAAGCAGACTGTACAAGTTGAGTAACGTAAAGCATGAGCTGTGGTGGCGCAGACTGAAGAGCGGCAGCCTTTTCTATTATGATGTACTTGCACAAGAGGATGTGCCATTGAGAGAGGCGCTGTGGGCAACCACTTGATCCAATCAGAGCAAACATCACAGACACGCCCACGTGCGTCGGCCTTACACAAACTCGAGGACAGGTTTGGAAGGGATCTCATTGAGAGCATACATCACAATGATGATGCACATTCACTGTTTACACACGATTTAAGGACAGCTTCACTGTTCACACAAATTCACTGTTTACACACAGATTCACTGTCCACACACAGTTTAACACAGATTCATTGTTCACACAGATTCACTGTTAATACACAATTGAAGGACAGCTTTGGACAGACTTGTTGTGAGCATATTATACACAACTTCGAGGACAGTCAAAGGAAGGATAGGTAGGTGTACTGGACTGGTGCATGGATTGCACAGCCTTCCTACCTTGATGAATCCCTCGATGTTGACGCAAGTGGTCACTGCCCCGGTTGCTACTGCCTGCGTACAAGCAAGATGAAAAGATATGTGTGTTTGTGTGCATGTGGCTATTTGTGCATACATGCTCACTCCTCCTGGGCACTGTCCCATTTGCAAACAATAAACAAAGTGAACACGTGAGATGGTTTCTTCACAGATGCTTGTAATAGAGTTAAGATAGGCTGAATCAGGAGGTGCAGCTGTAGCAAGGGTAAGCCTAAGAAACATAGAAATGTTGTGCAAACACAGCAGCCCTACAAGACATCTTGAGGTCAAGCATCTACAAGGGCAAGCACATACTTTGCCACCGCACCATACCTCTAAAAGTGCTCTTGTCATGCCCCGCTTCCCTTCCAAACTGAGACACGTGGTGATGGGTGCAGCAGGGTCGGTGATGAGCTTGGCCAGGGAAGGGGCGCAGAACGCAGGCTGGCGCAGTGCTATCAAGATGCTCTCTCCTGCATGTTAATGTATGAAGGTGATGTGCTATAAACAGTCTTTATATATAGCCGGTTGCAGGTTTCAGGGTAAAACGGACTGCAAGGTGTCAGATCAAATCACCGTCAATGCAAAGTATAAGACTCAGCACAACAAGTAATAATATCTGGCACATCCAGCTTATTGAACAAGACGTACAGGAACTATCAACTGCCAACCAACTAACTACTTATCACACGGTTCGTTGCTGCCACTGATTGGGCATGACAAAGGCTGTGCAATTCCTCCAAGCATCTGCCTGATATTACCGGCTTCATCAATGCCTGCTCTCCCAGCTCGACCGGCCATCTGCTTGTATTGCGAAGCAGTGATTGGGTGGTCGGGGTGAGGTATGAAGGGTCTGCGCGGTATCGGGTGTGAATGTAGAGTTGATATAACATGCAATTTGAGTAGGCTTGCATCATATCAACACACTTGGAGTTAGGGCACGCTAGATGATAGCATCATGCCAAATCCTCTGCCTTGTCACAACTATTTTCCCGGTAGCTGCCCCGCCAAAGCCCCAAACTTAATTGAGGTTGAATGTGTGTATGCACATGTGTGTGTGTGTCTGTCTGCCTAGTTATAAGTAAAGAACAATGATAAAAGAAGGAGAGGTAAACTATTGCTGTAAAACTCACCAACAACAATTAAACAAAAACAGCCGCACCGGTAGAACACCACTCTGCGAGCTGGGAGATTTACACCCACAGCCATGGTGGGTGTACAGCAAAGCACTGAAACTGCTCCACTCAAGTACCCTTGCTCGACCACACGGCGCTCCTCTGCAGACAGGCCTGAGTAGGGATGGAGGAGATACAGTGGATGTGAGCGAGAGGCTCAGCACTAGTGGTGAATGAGAGTCGATGAATTCTAGCAGCATACTCGACCACACGGCGCTCCTCTATCTGCAGACAGGCCTGAGTAGGGATGGAGGAGATACAGTAGATGTGAGCAAGAGGCTGAGCACAAGTGGTGGGTGAGTCAGTGGGCAGCATGCTCGACCACACAGCGCTCCTCTGTGGACAGGCCTGAGTAGGGGTGGAGGAGAAACAGTGGGTTTGAGAAAACGGCCTGAGCAGGAGTGGCAGAAAGAAAGTGAATTTGAGCAAAAGTAACAACAGTGCGAGATCGTAGATCGTACACAGAGCAGTGGCGGTATTGATGTCCCTTGCTGCAGTTCACCAATTGTGCATACTACACATCTTATTTTTACCTTACAGAGTTCAAACTGAATGCTGTAGATCTAGTGCTGTCTACGTACCAGCATGATGGAAAGCAAAACCCTGGGGAATCAACTGGACCAATGTCGAGTGTGGTCCTGTGTCAGATCGAGATCCATGGGTCTGCGCACAGGCAGTGGGAAAGGAAGGGTGAACGTAGGTTCCTAAGAATATAAAGCTTTCCCTACATCCATGCACAGGGTCAGCCTTGGTTGGCCTAGGTCAGCCTTTAGGTTACAGGACTTTTTAGCCATAAGACTTTTTAACCATGCATATGAGGTTACACTTCCATCTTTCAGCAAAGCGTGTTCATAAATGAAATAACTAAGCAGTTGGAGAAATACGTAAGAATGACGCGTGCAGTTGCATTGATTTATTTGCAGCTGAAATTACCCCCAAATTCAATTGCTAGCACTTCAATCAGAATTGACTTTCAGATCGCATGCTCTCCTCTTACTGCAAAAATGCAACATACACATTTTTCATACCTTTGCATATGCATTTGTCGACACCCATGCGCCCACCCTTACAACAGCCCCATGCAGCTGACCTCTGGGAAAGGAAGAATCCAAAAACAACGCACCAAAAGAGCAGCAGCACCAAATAAAAGAGCTGCTCACCTGCACGAGCTTCTCCGTCAACACCACTGCTCACCTGCACGAGCTCCTCTGTCAACACCACTGCTTACCTGCATGAGCTCCTCCGTGATTGCTGCTCTTGAACCTTTTGGGTGCACAGGTGGGGGAGGCAGCCCGCGCAGATCCGCTTCAATTGCTGCCAATGCTGCTGCAGCTGCTGCAGCTGACGCATCAACAGCCCCTCCTTCAGCAGCCCCCTTCTCTGCCACATGCCCCAAGTGGCTGGCTACCATCACGCTTACAGACTCACACACCGCACGGCTTGGGCAGAAAATGAGAATGCTGTGGCCTGTCAACCATGCAAGCAAATCAGGAAATGCTTGCCTGAGATCTGGTTTCCCCCTAATCCTGCATCTGTTATGCCGAGTAAATTAGGTGCAGTATAAGAGCCATGGAGTAATTAAGGTACAGAGTGAGGCTAATGTGTTGGTAACGTTTTCCAGGCACCATATGTATATTCCTGGAGTGTGTCTATAACGCACACATGCAGGACGTGCGTTGATTGTTGCAACAAAGAAACCACCCTGCCTGTTTACCTGAGTCGACAGTTTCTTTAGCACAAAGCGCTACGCATTCTGGGTCACTGTGTGCCCAGGCGCTATTGGGGAATTGTAGGGTGCGGACGCAATTAAGTTGCGAATCCAGCAAGCGCTGACCGTCCTGTGAGATTTATAATGAAAGAATAAATAGAGTTCTTGTGCATATCTAAGATTGTGCTGGGTGCACGCTAGCTAACAAGGACTTAATGTGATGGAGTGGCTTGGTCTGGAGTGTCAAGGCAAGCACACAGGAAGTATTAACCGCAACCTTTTGCTTATATGCAGGTTAAATTTGAATTCTAGGAATCAGACGAATTGCTGTGGGTTAACTCACCAAAATGTACTCTGTGAGAGGAACTGGACGGAAGGAAGTTTTGAACAGCTTGGCACCAAGCCAGTCTGCAACCTGCAATCTTGCAGAAAAGAGGCAAAATGAGTTGAGTCAAAGAAGCAAAATAAGTTGAGTACTGCATTATTAAACTTGCTTTGCAGCATGATTGTGTTCTGTATCCCTCCTCTATCAAGCAGCTTCCTCCAGCTTCACCCTCCCTCACTCCCAGGCTCCCCGTCCTCCTTATATCCCCTGTAACTCATTGCTTGCTTACATGCCCATAACCCTGTTAAGTCTCACCTCTCTGATGTTGCTCAGCGTGGCACTCATTCCTGAGCAAATGTAATGAACATATTCTTACCCAGCAAGCGATGATGTATTGATATAGGATCGGCTGCGTCCACTAATGTCTAGACCAGCAACTGTCTTGTGCACTCGCAAAAACTGCGCAGCACCTTCTAATGAGGGTGAAGGATTATATTGAGACAGTGCACTCATGCAACGCCTTGCAAGCATTTGATGCAATTGAAGCACACAGGTGGTTTTGCCTCATAACATTTTATGGTTTACACAAGTGGGCTTATACAACGTTAATATTGGTAGAATTCACAGCCCAATGACCAGAGAAGCATAGCATGTGTAAGGTAAAGCTGGTAGCGCACTGGATCACGCTGAGCACAAGAATAAGAAGCTATATGTCAATTAGAGCCAAGCACACTACACACCAATGATACAGGCTTCAGCCAAAATCCTTCTTACCAATGACCTGCACGCCGTCTCGGACTGCACCTTCATCTTGAGGGGAGCCATTTGCCTGTACGCCTGCGATCGTGGGCAGTGTGGCAATAATTGCGTAAAGCAGCAATTTCATTTTAGCTGAAGCTGTATGGAAGCCGTTTACAGCTGTTTGGGACAGTGTGATACCGAGAGAAGTCTGTATGCTCACCTGTTGATGTGGCTGGACATGTGTGATACTCAAAGCAGTCCACATGCTCACCTGTTGACGTGGCTGTACATGTGGAGAAACGCAGTTTTGTAAGCAGCAGCTCCAAAAGGTAGCCCCTGCTGGGTGAGAGCGGTTGCTGGAACGTAGAGCAGGTGCTAATGAAATGGTACGGAAATGGTTGAAAAACACTCGCGTTTCGAAATGAATGCTCAAAAAAATAACAAGCAGCCAAAAATAATCTGCATGCATTAATGAATACGTTGTATATCAGTCAGTGAGCAAAGCCCTTCAGCCGTTTGTACCTCGATTTTAAACTTGCACAGGATGGAAAGACTCTCCATTCGTGCTCACACTAGCCAGAGCATATTATGATACACTCAGCCATACTTCTCACCGTCCTGGGTCTGCAAGCATATGCAACTCGTCTATAACCAGGGCACCGAGCTTGTCCAGAGACGCCTCCTCCATCATGACTTTGCAAGCAGGTGTGCAATGAGGCAGGTACAGTTACTAGGTAGGAAGATACAGAGTGCTTTCAGGTTAAGGTCAGATTGCTGTCGATGACTGCCACAGGCTGACCTCAACAATTTTATGTGAGGTGATGTGAGGTGAACAAAAGCGACACTTGTGGCAAAAAGTCGAGAGCATTGCAAATCGGCGTAAAGAGAAAAGCTGAAGGGTCATATGTATCACCAACCTCTTGCCAACAGATTCCACGTGAGTGTCCTTACCTGTGAACAGCATATTGGCCTTCTCTATGGTGCAAACAAGAGCACCTGCGTGGTTTGCACACAACAAGCTGCAGCTTTCATGCTCGTGCTCACATTGGTTCATCCTCTGTGATCTGCTACCATTTTCCTTGTTAATTTGTTTGTACAAATAAAGCTGGTTGTATCGTATTTGATAGCGGTGAATAACTATGTTTATGAATAGCAATTATTAAAAGCAATGTAGCTCCTCTTGCTCGTATCAAGCTTGTATCAAGCGCAAGCACCTAATGTGCGTGCTTGCACTCGCCTGAAGATTTTTGTGACTGTGTGCAAGCATAATGGCAGCAACTATGCTTTGGCAGGGGAAAATATCTATGTCGTATTATGTTTGCATTACAAGGCGCGGTAGGTAGAGAAAGGTTTTACTGAAAAGATGTAAAAGGTGGACAAACAAGAGAGAAATAGACTCGTACAAATTATGCTGCATGCTAGAACAGAAGTCCATGTCTGTACACGGACCTCAATAGATTAGGTAAGGTAAGGTAAGGTAAGGTTACATCACTATATATGCCTCAAAGGGCATCTCAGCGGAAGTTTGGAAAAAGCCTGAAACTACACCTGGCTAAACAAAAGAAATAGAAGCTAGAGGAAACATGAAACTGATGAATAGATTACTGTCAAAGATAACTGTCAAGGTTTACCTGCCGTCCTACCTGTGTCATCCTCAATCAGAGCGCCCTTGCTTCTGACACCCCCAAAAAAACGTTTGACCTGCTTCTCCAACGGCTTGAGCAGCAGGTCCAACGTGTCAGCCTGCATTTTTACGATCTCCTCTCAGCGTGTGAACAAGCATAATCATAATTTGAGGTCACTCAGGTAAGCAAAGCAAGAAATTCGCTTTTAGTGTGGCGTGTACAAGTCAAGAACAAGGAGAACTTGCCGCACTCCGGAAATGCTTTCTTAAAAAAAAGTTTACCTTTTGCTGGCACAGCACGACTGTCGGGAACACTAGCATGAAGGGCTTGTTGGTGCTAATGAGTCGCCGGAGTGCGAGTATTTCATACACGATGGTCTTCCCGGCACTGCATGCAAAGAAGGTGTGGAAGCAAGAACAGCCACCACATCAGCAATACACTTTTGTGACAGTTAGGGAGTTGTTGGAGGGAATTGAGCAAACTGGACACAAAGAGAATGATCGGTGGCTAAAATTTAGTACCGTCAATTTTTTCCAATCAGGTGTCAACCCCCCCTTTTTCTCATTTCACTAAAGCGCTTGCACAATAGTATAGAGGGGGCGGAATGGACGCTCCCCTGGCGCACCTGGTGGGAGCAGAAAAGATGAAGTTGCTGCCGAGCAGGACTGCCGTGCTGAGTGCACGTGCTTGCCACGCATACAGATCTTTTGTCATGCCAAGCTCTTCACGGTACACAGCGCACACTTCTGCAGCGTTGATAAGCGAAATTTGTGGTCACTGCAGTTGGTTGAGAATTTGCTGTATGTGGGGGCGAGGGTGTTGTGTTAATATTTGTAGGCTGGAAGCAGCTGCTGGAAGGCTGAAACTGTCCCCAGAAAACAGGCCATGGGCCGCAGCATAGGCGCCTGAGTTATATATTTTACTTTAGGACTAGGATTAGGAACAGCCTTCAGTTTAGGCGTTTGTCTGCTACCCTTTTCATAGAACTTAACAACGCACCTTCTGGCAAGTAGTCCGAAAGAGCAGTGAACTGTAGGAAGCGATGTCAGGAGACAGAAAATGTCAACACAGATTTGTGAGGAAATAGTGACATGCACTGTGCAGGCGAATTTCATGCTTTGTAAAGTCCTGTCTAAGGCCAACCCATTGGCATCAGATCTGGTATCATCTGAGTTCAGTGTTTGTTTTCATCCTCTCTCTGCCGCTAGAACGTTTGCCATAAACACTGCACCC